>PPYF01639691.1_pt1 | contig 18317 bp, 20 predicted proteins | sample 1559871 | NCBI WGS metagenome assembly PPYF01 (sample SAMN08240021, study PRJNA423297) | Human gut metagenome, whole genome shotgun sequencing project. | reverse complement strand
GACATCTCAATTTACTTCCGTCAATTCCTCCCTATTCTTAATTAATTTAAACTATTATAGACTATGAACAAAATAGAAATAAAAGACTTGTATCTTGTTTTCGGTCCGGAAAAGCAGAAAGCGTTCCGGATGTTGAAAGAAAGAAAAAGCAAAAATGAAATTTTAAAGGCGACTAATTGTACTGTAGCAGTTAAAAACGCCAATCTGACAATCAAAGAAGGAGAGTTCTTCGTAATCATGGGACTGTCGGGCAGTGGCAAATCAACTTTATTGCGCTGCATAAACCGGTTAATCAAACCCACAAAAGGACAAGTACTGATTAATGGAACAGACATTACTGCCGCATCTGATAAGGAATTGCTGGAAATGCGCCGCCGGGAAATAGCTATGGTGTTCCAAAATTTTGGTTTGTTACCTCATCGCAGTGTTTTAAGCAATATTGCATTCGGGCTCGAACTCCAAGGAGTTCCCAAACAGGAACGTGAGAAAAAAGCCATGAAGAGTATGGAAATAGTCGGGCTGAAAGGATATCAGAATCAGATGGTCGGACAACTTTCCGGCGGAATGCAGCAACGTGTGGGATTGGCACGCGCTTTGGCAAATGATCCGGAAATATTACTGATGGATGAAGCCTTTTCCGCTCTGGACCCATTGATCCGCGTACAAATGCAAGATGAAATGCTGGCACTGCAGTCCAAAATGAAAAAGACCATCGTCTTTATCACGCATGATTTGAGCGAAGCAATTAAACTGGGTGACCGCATTGCCATTATGAGAGATGGAGAAGTGGTGCAAGTCGGAACTTCAGAAGAAATTTTAACTGAACCGGCCAATGACTATGTGGCAAGATTTGTAGAAAATGTGGACCGGAGCAAAATCATAACGGCAGGAAGTATTATGATAACCCGTCCCGCCGTAGCCCGTCTGCGTAAATTGGTTCCTCTATCGTCCATCGTAGTAGAGATGACCGGAAAAGATAAAGAAGAAATTAATGAACTTATTCAAAACGCTATCGAATTATGATAAACATAGGAAAATATATAGAAACAGCCATCAACTGGCTCACAGAAAACTTTGCCCCTCTTTTCGACGCCATCAATGTTGGAATAGGCGGGTTCATAGATGGGTTCCAAAACATATTGATGTGGATACCTTTTTATGTAACAATAGCATTGCTGGCCATCCTGGCTTGGTATAAATCGGGAAAAGGAGTCAGCATTTTTACCATTTTAGGATTATTGCTGATTTGGGGAATGGGATTTTGGAACGAAACCATGCAGACTTTAGCATTGGTGCTTTCGTCTACCATCATCGCTCTTATCATGGGACTTCCCTTGGGAATATGGAGCGCAAACAGCAAACGATGTGATAAAATTCTGCATCCTATCCTCGACCTGATGCAAACGATGCCTGCTTTCGTCTATCTGATTCCTGCCGTACTCTTTTTCGGGCTGGGAACCGTTCCGGGAGCCTTTGCCACCATTATTTTTGCCATGCCTCCCGTAGTGCGTCTGACCAGCCTGGGTATCAAGCAAGTACCGAAGAATGTTGTAGAAGCTTCGCGCTCTTTTGGTGCGACACCTATGCAATTATTATTCAAGGTACAATTACCGCTGGCATTGCCCACTATCATGACCGGTATAAACCAGACAATCCTGATGTCGCTCTCCATGGTGGTCATTGCCGCTATGATTGCAGCCGGAGGGTTAGGGGAAATCGTACTGAAAGGTATCACGCAGATGAAAATAGGTTTAGGTTTCGAAGGCGGTATCGCAGTAGTCATCCTGGCCATCATTCTGGATAGAATAACACAAGGACTTGGAAAACAAAAGAAAGGGAAATAAGCATGAAGAAAATACTATATTTTTTGTCTTTCCTCCTGCTGCTTGCCTCTTGCAGCGGGAAAAAAGATGATAAGACAATAAGCATTGGATACATAAACTGGGACGACGGCATCGCCCTGACCTATTTGACGGAAGTGATTCTTGAACAACAAGGTTATCATGTCGTTTTAAAGAATGCCGATCCGGCTCCTATCTATGCAACAATGGCCCGTGGCAAAGTAGATTTGCTGATGGATGCTTGGTTACCGGCTACACAGGCCGATTATATGAAACAATACGGAAAGAATCTGGAAATCTTAGGCAAGATCTATCCGGATGCCCGTATCGGTCTGGTAGTCCCCGATTATGTGGACATTCATTCCATTGAGCAATTAAATGCCAACAAAGAAAAATTCGGAGGCGAGATTATCGGCATTGATGCCGGTGCAGGGATTATGCATGCTACAGATATGGCCATAGAAAAATACAATCTGGATTACAAATTGCTGGAGTCTAGCGGACCGGCCATGACCGCAGTACTAAAAAGAGCCGTTGACGAGCATCAATGGATTGTGGTGACGGGATGGACTCCCCATTGGATGTTCACCCGCTTTAAATTAAAATTTCTGGAGGACCCGAAAGGTATTTTTGGTAAAGCGGAAACAATTACGGCCATTGCCCGCAAAGGATTTGGTGAGCAACACCCGTTTGTGGCAAAACTGATAGAAAACATACATCTGAGCACCGAAGAAATCAGCAGCCTGCTGGATGATGTATCACAAAATGAATATAATGAAAAAGAAGGAGCGGAAAAATGGGTAAAAGAACATCAGGAGCTGGTAGATTCCTGGATTCCCCGGAAATAGAAATATCTCACTTACCTTGAGGGCCGCGCCCAAGGTAAGTGAGAAAACAAACGAACTTTGTATCAGCTCAACTATGCCATATATTTTGATAAGTTTCTCGAAAACAAAACCTATCTTTGCAACATAATAAAACACATATAAATTATGAATGTTATCAAATCAAGGTTCGTCTATCACTTAATGGCAATAATCACTGTAGCTATCTGGGGAACTACTTTTGTTTCTACTAAGATTCTAATCCAACATGGATTAAGTCCTTCCGACATCTTCTTTTATCGTTTCACTCTGGCCTATCTTTGCATGTGGTGTATTTCTTATAAAAAACTATTTGCCAACAGAGTAAAAGATGAATTGTTACTTTTATTGGCCGGATTATGTGGAGGAACTATTTATTTCATTACTGAAAATACGGCTCTCGGTATCACATTAGCCTCCAACGTGTCTCTGATAGTATGCACATCACCTGTTCTGACCACACTGCTTTCTTATTTGTTCAGAAGAAAAGAACCTTTCACCCGCCATCTTGTTTACGGATCGATCATGGCTTTGATAGGAGCTCTTTTTGGGATTTGTCGCCTCCATGCTCTGCTTCATAGCCTGGAATGCTTGTGTCAAGGAATTGGGAGCCGTAAAAAGTACAAACTATATTTATATCGTCCCTTTGGTAACTCTTCTTACTTCAGCGGTCATTATTAATGAAAAGATAACTTGGATAGCCCTTACCGGCTGTTTTCTTATCTTGTGTGGTGTATATTTGGCAGAACGGAAAACAAATCCTACATTTGAGGCAAAATCTTAAAGCCCTTTAATTATGAACGAGATAGACAAAATGCGTAACAGTCAGCTGGCCGATATGGAGAAACCGGAAATACAGGCCAGTTTCATATACGCCAAAAAACTAGTGGCCCAATTACGGATGATGAGTACATACGATGATGGTTTCAGGGAAGTGCTGGAAGAATTAGTGCCGGGTATCCCTTCCACTTCTGTCATCTGTCCACCATTTTACTGTGATCATGGACACGGCATCCGCTTAGGAGAGCATGTCTTTGTGAATGCCAACTGTACATTTTTAGATGGTGGATATATCACCATAGGAGCACATACATTGATAGGGCCCAATGTACAGATCTATACTCCACATCATCCGGTAGATTACATAACCCGACGCGAACCCAAAGAGTATGCATATCCCGTAACTATCGGAGAAGATTGCTGGATAGGAGGAGGAGCTATTCTTTGTCCCGGAGTAAAAATAGGTCATCGCTGTATTATCGGAGCCGGAAGTGTCGTAACTAAAGACATTCCCGACAATTCCGTTGCTGTAGGTAATCCGGCCAAAGTGATTAGAAAAGTTGATTAAAAAAAGAAAACAGATAATTATGAAAGTTTTGGCCCCACATAATTATCTGTTTCTCGTATTCAGCCAATATAAACATTGACGCTCAGAAACAGGCAATCGTCTCCGTTAGAACATTCAAAGTCTATTTTATTCTCTCTGGCCAGCCAACCTATAGCTGCATTCAAATCTCTGTCAGACAATTCTGAAGCTCTTTTTAAATCACAATAACTCCACCGTTTATTGTCATTCAGCAGTTTCCAAACTTTTCCTGCGTTTACTCCAATTTGATGTTTATCCATTTTGATGTTCAATTAAAGAAGTTAATAATAGAATGCTTAGTTTTTTGCGGTAAATATAACCTTTTATTAAAATAAAATAGACTCTCCTACATAAAATTCATGTAAAAGACATGATTATTTAACATTTGTTTCTGTCAAATTTCATGTAAATTCTCTTTTTATGAAGATATTTATTGCCGGATGAGCCATTTTTACAAATATTTCCTCTAACTTTGTAAGTCAATTAATCCTTTGATATGAAAAGAAATAAAATAAACTGGAGAGTTCCCAAAGGTATGGAACTCACAGAGTTAGATAAAAAGGTTCTCTATTATCAAGATAGAGGTCATTTAGTACCTTCACGTGAACTGATCAAGACACCGGAACAGATTGAAGGAATACGCCGTAGCGGTATTGTCAATACCGGAGTGCTAGACCTTGTAGAACATGAGATCCATGCAGGCATGAGCACATTGGAAATAGACAAGCTGGTTTATGAATATACGAAAGATCACGGTGGCATTCCTGCAACCTTAGGTTATGACGGTTTTCCCAAAAGTTGCTGCACCTCTATCAATGAGGTTGTTTGTCACGGTATTCCCAATGAATTCGATATTCTGGAAGAAGGAGATATCATCAATGTGGATTGTACTACCATTCTTGATGGTTATTATGCCGATGCATCGCGTATGTTTACCATTGGAAAAACCACACCTCAAAAAGAAAAACTGGTACGAGTAGCTAAAGAATGTCTGGAGATAGGCATGGAAGCTGCGAAACCATTTGGTTTTGTAGGGGACATAGGACATGCAATTGAAAAACATGCTAAAAAAAATGGATTCTCAGTAGTGCGTGATCTCTGCGGACACGGAGTAGGCATAGAGTTCCATGAAGAACCGGATGTAGAACATTTCGGGAAAAAAGGAACTGGTATGCTATTGGTGCCGGGAATGGTTTTTACCATTGAACCAATGATCAATATGGGAACATGGGAAGTCTTCATTGATGAGGAAGATGGCTGGACTGTAGTCACCGAAGACGAACAGCCGTCTGCACAGTGGGAACATACTTTCGTTATGACAGATAACGGACTTGAAATTCTGACACATTAATATATATAATAAGGTATAGAAATATGGATACAATTATATTAGGTATAGAATCTTCCTGTGACGACACATCAGCCGCAGTTATCAAGAATGGCGTATTGTTGTCCAACGTAGTGTCCAGCCAGGCTGTTCACGAAGCTTACGGAGGGGTGGTTCCCGAATTGGCGTCACGTGCCCATCAACAAAACATTGTACCGGTGGTGCACGAAGCCTTAAAAAGGGCAGGAGTTACCAAGGAGCAACTAAGCGCCGTTGCATTCACCCGAGGACCCGGCTTGATGGGATCATTACTGGTCGGAGTATCTTTTGCGAAAGGTTTCGCACGTTCATTGAATATACCAATGATTGATGTTAACCACCTGCAAGCCCATGTGTTAGCCCATTTCATTAAAGAATCGGAAGAAGACAACAACCAACCTAAATTCCCTTTCTTGTGCCTGCTGGTGTCAGGAGGAAACTCACAGATAATATTGGTAAAGGCCTATAATGACATGGAAGTTTTGGGACAAACTATGATGGACAAGCTGAGAAAAGCAGCCAAAAATCTCAAGATAAATGAAGTGGCAGTAGCCGGAGGGGTATCAGCCAACAACGGGCTTCGTAACTCATTCCGCGAGCATGCCGGGAAATATGGTTGGAATATCTATATCCCGAAGTTCAGCTTTACTACGGATAATGCCGCAATGATCGCAATTACCGGTTATTACAAGTATCTGGACAATGATTTTTGCACTATAGACAAGCCCGCTTATTCACGGGTAACTATTTAATATTAAAAAACCGTTTTCAACATGTCAGTAGAAGGTAAATTTTTAAGTAAAGAGATTAACGATTTGTTTTGGAGAGAGGGCCTGACACTCGTTACTGCCGAGAGTTGCACGGCAGGAAGTGTGGCGGCCGCTATTACAGCCGTTGCCGGAAGTTCACAATTCTTTAAAGGTGGAATTATCGCCTATTCCAACGAAATAAAGGAAAGTCTGTTAGGGGTAAACCACGAAACTTTAGAAACTCACGGAGCTGTAAGTGAAGAAACCGTTATCGAAATGGTAAAAGGAGCGATGAAATCGATGAATTCTGATTGTGCTGTAGCAACTTCAGGTATCGCAGGGCCCACAGGAGGTACTCCCGACAAGCCGGTAGGTACCATTTGGATTGCTGCCGGATGTAAAGACAAAGTGATTACACTGAAATTGGAAGGCGACGAAGGAAGAAACAAAAACATTGCAAATGCAACCCAAAATGCACTGCAACTGCTTCGAAAGTTGTTCCAAAACGAAGAAAATGAGCAGTAATTGCAGAATTATTTGCAAAAACTCTTGTTTTATACAAATAAAAGTGCTTATTTTGCACTCCGTTTGAAATAAGTATTGAAAAAAACTATAAAAATAAGATAGCAATGTCGAAGATTTGTCAAATTACCGGAAAGAAAGCCATGATTGGCAACAATGTTTCACACTCTAAGAGAAGAACCAAAAGAACTTTTGATGTGAACTTGTTTACTAAGAAATTCTACTATGTAGAACAAGATTGCTGGATTAGCCTGAACATCTGCGCTAACGGCTTACGTGTGATTAATAAAAAAGGCCTGGATGCAGCGCTGAATGAAGCGGTAACCAAAGGCTATTGTGATTGGAAAAGCATCAAAATTATTGGTTAATTAAAAAGGAGAGATAGACTATGGCAAAGAAGGCTAAAGGTAATAGAGTACAGGTAATCCTTGAATGCACAGAAATGAAGGATAGTGGTATGCCGGGAACTTCTCGTTACATTACAACAAAAAACAGAAAAAATACCACTGAAAGATTGGAGCTTAAGAAGTACAATCCTATTTTGAAAAGAGTAACAGTTCACAAAGAAATTAAATAATTATAACCCATGGCAAAGAAAACAGTCGCAACCCTTCAGACAGGTAAAGAAGGACGTTCTTATACTAAGGTTATCAAGATGGTTAAATCTCCGAAAACAGGAGCTTACATCTTCGATGAGCAAATGGTACCTAACGAAAAAGTTCAAGACTTTTTCAAGAAATAATTCAGTCGGAATGACTGGTGGAAAGTTCCTTTCATATATTATGGAAGGAACTTTTTTTATACCACAATGTTATCATCATAATACATTATGACCAATCATTGTGACACTTTTTTTTGTCCGTGTAAGAGATTAGTTATATCTTTGTAGCATAAACAGATAAATCAGACTCCAATATGGGATTTTTTAATTTTTTCTCAAAAGAAAAGAAGGAAACTTTAGACAAAGGATTGTCCAAAACCAAAGAAAGTGTATTCAGTAAGATTGCCCGTGCCGTAGCGGGTAAATCAAAAGTAGACGATGAAGTATTGGATAATCTGGAAGAAGTGCTTATCACTTCGGATGTAGGCGTTGAAACAACTCTGAATATCATCAAACGCATTGAAGAAAGAGTTGCCAAAGATAAATATGTAAACACTCAGGAACTGAACAAGATTCTCCGTGAAGAGATAGCGGCATTATTGACTGAAAATAACACGGTGGATTCGGATGATTTCACTGTTCCGGAAGGTAAGAAGCCCTATGTCATCATGGTGGTAGGTGTAAACGGTGTGGGTAAAACCACAACCATTGGTAAATTGGCATATCAATTTAAGAAGGCGGGCAAAACCGTCTATTTGGGTGCCGCTGATACATTCCGTGCTGCCGCCGTAGAACAATTGGATATTTGGGGAGAAAGAGTAGGAGTGCCTGTTATTAAACAGAAAATGGGATCAGATCCCGCATCTGTAGCTTTTGATACCTTAAGTTCCGCCGTAGCTAATAATGCAGATGTAGTAATCATTGATACCGCAGGCCGACTTCACAATAAAGTAGGTTTGATGAACGAGCTTACTAAAATCAAGAATGTGATGAAGAAAGTTGTTGCGGACGCACCTCACGAAGTATTATTGGTTTTAGACGGTTCTACCGGTCAAAATGCATTTGAACAAGCCAAACAGTTTACTTTGGCGACAGAAGTTACTGCTATGGCAATTACCAAATTGGACGGAACAGCCAAAGGGGGCGTTGTAATTGGCATCTCAGAGCAGTTCAAGATTCCCGTAAAATATATTGGATTGGGCGAAGGCATTGAAGACATGCAGGTATTCCGCAAAAAAGAATTTGTAGACTCACTATTTGGAGAGACTGAATAATAAATGAAACGTAACACAATAGATATCATCACCTTAGGGTGTTCCAAAAACTTAGTAGACTCAGAAAAGCTGATGCGTCAGCTGGAAGCAAACGGTTATAAAGTAACTCACGATTCCGACAAACCGCAAGGAGAAATCGCAGTTATTAATACATGTGGTTTCATCGGTGATGCCAAAGAGGAATCGATCAATATGATATTGGAATTTTGTCAGGCCAAAGAAGAAGGGAAGCTCAAAAAACTATATGTGATGGGCTGCCTTTCAGAAAGATATCTAAAAGAATTGGCATTGGAAATTCCTCAAGTAGATAAATTCTATGGTAAGTTTAACTGGAATGAGTTGCTGGCAGATTTAGGCAAAGCATACAAGTCGGAATTTGCCATTGAACGGACATTAACCACACCCCATCACTACGCTTATCTGAAAATATCAGAAGGCTGTGACCGTAAATGCTCTTATTGCGCCATTCCTATTATTACAGGACGCCACATTTCACGGCCGATGGAGGAGATTATTGATGAAGTGAAACTACTTGTATCCGAAGGAGTAAAAGAGTTCCAAATTATAGCCCAAGAATTGACTTACTACGGCGTAGATTTATATAAAAGTCAGAAATTACCCGAACTCATCGAAAGAATCGCCAATGTTCCCGGTGTAGAATGGATACGTTTACACTATGCATATCCGGCCCATTTTCCGGAAGAATTATTCCGTGTTATGCGCGAACACGATAATGTATGCAAATATATGGATATTGCCTTGCAACACATTAGTGACAATATGCTGAATAAAATGCGCCGGCATGTAAGTAAAGCGGAAACCTACGAATTAATCGAAAAATTCCGTCGGGAAGTACCCGGTATTCACTTACGTACAACATTAATGGTAGGACATCCCGGTGAGACTGAAGAAGATTTTGAAGAATTAAAAGAATTCGTCAAAAAAGTACGATTCGACCGGATGGGAGCCTTCGCTTACTCGGAAGAAGAAGGAACATTCGCCGCTAAAGAATACGAAGATTCCATTTCTCATGAAGTGAAACAACAGCGTTTGGATGAATTAATGGCACTTCAGCAGGAAATAGCCGGCGAACTGAGCCAAACGAAAATAGGTAAAGAATTTAAAGTCATTATAGACCGGAAGGAAGGAGATTACTACATAGGCAGAACCCAGTTTGACTCTCCCGAGGTAGATCCTGAGGTCTTGATAAAAGCTGATGAGGAGTACTTAAAAATAGGTGAATTCTATAAAGTGAAAATTACAGCCGCTGATGATTTCGACCTATACGCCAGCATTTTATAGACCTTTGCCCTTATAAAGTTTGGATAATGTTTGTTTTTTTACTAATATAGCAACCAAATTAACACTTTAAGCTTTGAATAACAAAGAATTTATATCTGAATTATCACGTAAACTAGGATATACGAATAAAGATACATCACAATTGGTATCCTCAGTCATTGGTGTTATGACCCAGGAATTGCAAGATGGCAACAACATTGCAATCCAGGGATTTGGTACGTTTGAGGTTAAGAAAAAGCTGGAAAGAATTTCTATCAACCCGGCTACTCAACAACGTATGCTGATTCCCCCCAAGTTAGTGCTGACTTACAAACCCAGTGTAACTTTAAAAGAAAAGTTTAAATAAAATAGCCCTTATTTATAATATTATCATGAGCGAGAAAGTAACCATACAAGATATCATCGAACTTTTGGCTGAGAAACACAGCATGACTAAAAAAGATGCTGAAATCTTTGTCAAAGGAATGTTTGAACTGATAGAGGAAGCTTTAGTTACTGAAAAGTATGTAAAGGTTAAAGGACTAGGTACGTTTAAACTTACAGAGGTGGAGAGTCGTGAAAGTGTAAACGTAAATACGGGGGAAAGAATTGAAATACAGGGCCATACAAAAATATCTTTTACTCCGGATTCCAGTATGAAAGATTTAATAAATAAACCATTCGCTCATTTTGAAACGGTTATATTAAATGAAAACACCAAACTGGAAGATACCGAAACAGAAATAGAAGGAGAGGAGGAAGATACCTTTGACGGAAACGCGCCTAAGCCTAAACAAACAATTGCGGCTAAAGAGGTTGAGTTCATAGAAGCGGAAAATACAGAAGATTCTCCAAATGAGAATGCCATTGCCGCTGAAGACACTACTCCGGTTATTGAGGAAACAATTATTGAAGAACCTGTACCTTCTGTTGAAATTACAGAGGAAAAGATACAAATTATAGAACCGGAAAAAGAATCGGAAGATATTGTCACTGAAGCAGAAAAGGATATTGTTGCTGAAACAGCTGTTCCCCAAACGGTTTCCCCTTTAGCAGAAACAATAGAAGGAAACGAGGTAACAGACAAACCTCAAGAAGAAGTTATGACTATCGCCGATGCAGCCATACTGGCTGCTCGTAAAGCTTGTGAAGAAAAAACATCCTTGGAAACAATAGCGTCAGAAGAGGCAACCCCGTCAGAGAAAACAGTAATAACTCCTGTTACTTCTGATTTTGAAAAAGAACAGAAGATAGAGGAAACAACAGAGACACAAGAAATCTCAGAAGAGAAAAAGAACAGAGTTTCCCAGGGAGTTATTCTTGCTATCATTTTGATTGCCTGCATTGCAGGTGGCATATATTGGTATTTGCAATCAGATAAAACTTCGGATTTACAATCGCCGGCTACAATAAAAAACACCCAAGAACAATTGGAAGAGGATATTCCTGCAATTCCGGTTAATGACTCATTGATGCAAGGTAAAGATACCGCAAACATATGGACGAATGTTGCCGGAAAAGAGACCATCAGTCAATCACAACAGACTGTATCTCCTAGTACGGAAAAGAGTTCAGGCGTTGCGACAACCGCAAATGTTGCAAAAGAGACTTTAGCCGACACTGTAGAATATGACATAACAGGGACTAAAACTAATTACACATTACAAAAAAAAAGTGCGTTCAACTGATATTCTCACTCTACAAACCTTATCTTTGTATTTTAAAATTCTTTAGCCCAATAACCTTTAAAAAGTAGAGATGCACTTTACTTTTTTAATAAAAATTAGTTGCCGCTGTTAATTAATTAGCGTAATTTTGGCTGCGTTAAATGAACAAGGCTATTTACAAGCCCGTTATTAGATCAATAAAGAAACAACTAAATAAAAACAAAATTATGGCTGAAGCAATTGACATTCGCGAACTAAACGAACGAATTGAAAGACAAAGTGCGTTCGTAACCAACTTAATGACTGGTATGGACCAGGTTATTGTAGGTCAGAAACATTTGGTAGAATCATTACTTATCGGTTTACTGTCCGATGGTCATATCCTGTTGGAAGGTGTTCCGGGTCTGGCAAAGACTCTGGCGATCAAAACGCTTGCATCTTTGATTGATGCCAAGTACAGCCGAATCCAGTTTACTCCGGACTTGCTGCCCGCCGACGTTATCGGTACCATGATTTATAGTCAGAAAGACGAACAATTCATAGCAAAGAAAGGTCCGATTTTTGCAAATTTCGTATTGGCCGATGAAATTAACCGTGCCCCGGCTAAAGTACAGAGTGCTTTGCTGGAAGCCATGCAGGAACGTCAAGTCACACTGAGCAAGGAAACCTTTATGCTACCCGAACCTTTCCTTGTAATGGCTACTCAGAACCCGATTGAACAGGAAGGTACCTATCCGCTTCCCGAAGCCCAGGTAGACCGTTTTATGCTGAAAGTTATTATCGACTATCCGAAACTGGAAGAAGAAAAGAAAATCATCCGCCAAAATATCACCGGAGAGAAAATCGAAGTTCGCCCCATTCTGAAAGCAACAGATATTATGGAAGCCCGTAAAGTGGTGCGCCAAGTCTATCTGGACGAAAAGATAGAGCAATACATCGCTGATATCGTATTCGCAACCCGTTTCCCTGAAAAATATGACTTGAAAGAACTGAAAGACATGATTGGTTTCGGTGGTTCACCGCGTGCATCTATCAATCTGGCATTGGCAGCACGTAGTTATGCATTCATCAAACGTCGCGGTTACGTGATTCCCGAAGATGTTCGTGCAGTTGCTCACGATGTGCTTCGCCACCGTATCGGCTTGACTTACGAAGCAGAAGCCATGAACATGTCTTCTGATGAAATTGTAAGCAAAATCCTGAATAAAGTGGAAGTACCCTAAGGATTGTGTTCTGAGGCAGTTCTTAATTGCTTGACAGTTAGTAAGAAGACTTGGAAACAAAAGGTTGAGTACAGAGTTCCACATGGGTGGGACCGCCATTCCACCCATGTGGAACTCCCGTTTCATCTATGTGGGACTGCCGTCCCACCTGGGTGGAACACCAAATGCATCCGTTTGAAAAACCATTCTCGATAGGAGAAAAAACAGAAACCGATGCACCGGATAAATAAACAACATAGTACGAACAGTATGGAAACAAGTGATTTATTAAAACGGGTTCGCCAGATTGAGATCAAGACACGCGGACTTTCGAACAATATCTTTGCCGGACAATATCACTCTGCATTCAAGGGAAAAGGTATGTCATTCTCGGAAGTACGTGAATATCAGTATGGTGACGACGTACGTGACATTGACTGGAACGTAACCGCCCGCTACAACAAACCCTTTGTCAAGGTGTTTGAAGAAGAGCGCGAATTGACGGTTATGCTCTTGATTGATGTTTCGAACAGCTTGGATTTCGGTACGGTGAAGCAGTTGAAGAAGGATATGGTGACCGAGATTGCCGCTACATTGGCATTCTCGGCCATTCAAAATAACGATAAAATCGGAGTTATTTTCTTTTCAGACCGGATTGAGAAATTCATTCCGCCTAAAAAAGGCCGTAAACATATTCTTTATATCATCCGTGAACTGCTTGATTTCAAGCCCGAAAGCAAGCGTACAGATATAAAGATAGCTGTGGAATATCTGACCAACGTAATTAAAAAACGTTGCACCACCTTTATGATAAGCGACTTTATAGATGAAAACGACTTCCGCAATGCTTTGACCATTGCCAACCGGAAACATGATATCGTAGCTATCCAGGTATACGACCGCCGCATGGCAGAGTTACCTGATGTGGGACTGATGAAAGTACGCGATGCCGAAACCGGCCACGAGCAATGGATTGACACCTCGTCACGAGCTTTGCGTCGCGCACATAATGACTGGTGGATACAGCGTCAGGGAGTATTGAATGAAACATTTACCAAAAGTAATGTGGACTCTGTATCTATCCGCACGGATCAGGATTATGTGAAATCGTTGCTTAACTTATTTGCTAAACGAAATTAAAGAATATGAATATACTGAATACTAGCAAAAAGTTCTTGAAAGCTGGAGTTTGTGCAATTATGCTGATAACAGCCGGACAGGCACAGGCACAGCAGGTTACGGTAGACGCCAGCATTGACTCGCTGCAACTTCTCATTGGCGAACAGGCTAAAGTGAAGCTGGAAATCAGCATGGATGCCAAGCAAAAACTGCAACTTCCGTTCCTGCGCGATACATTGGTAAAAGGAGTGGAGATATTGGATATAGCCAAGCCTGATACCCAGATGCTGAACGATGGAAAACGTATGCTGATAAAACAGGAATATACAATAACCTCTTTTGACTCGGCACTTTACTATCTCCCCCCATTCGAGGTGATGGTAAACGGAGAGCCTTACCGGTCCAAAGCATTGGCCGTAAAAGTATATTCCATTCCGGTAGACACGCTGCATCCCGAACAATTCTTCGGACCGAAGACCGTTCGCGAAGTACCTATCACCTGGGATGACGTATCGGCCATCGTATGGCTTACCTTGCTGATGCTTGCTTTGGGCGGACTGGCTTACTATCTGTTTGTACGCTACAAGGATAACAAGCCTATCATCAAGAAGATCAAGATTGAACCGAAGTTGCCGCCACACCAGCAGGCGTTGAAGGAAATAGAGCGTATCAAGGGAGACAAAACCTTGCGTACAGCCGATCCGAAGACCTATTATACCGAGCTGACGGATGTACTCCGCACTTATATGGAAGAACGATTCGGCTTTAACGCTATGGAGATGACTTCATCCGAAATTATTGATAAGCTACAGGAAATCAACGACAAAGAATCTATCAAGGATTTGATGTATTTGTTCCAGACTGCCGACTTGGTGAAATTCGCCAAACATTCTCCGTTGATGAACGAAAATGATATGAATCTGGTAAACGCAGTAGACTTCATCAATAATACAAAAGTGGAACCAGACCCTAATGCAAAGCCCGAACCTACGGAAATCACCGTGGAGGAAAAGCGAAGCAAACAGGGCAGAATGATTCTGCTGGGCAGCATCAGCATCATTGTTATTGCTATTGTGGTAATTCTGTATAAGGTGCTGAGTGGTGTATATAACCTCTGGTTTTAACAAATAAATACTAGGAACAATGATTTTTGCAAATATTGAATATCTATTTCTGCTGGTTCTGCTCATACCTTATATAGTATGGTACGTCATGAAGCGGAAGAAAACCGAGCCTACGCTTCAGGTTTCTACCACACGCATGTATATGAAGGCACCCAAAAGCTGGAAGATTTACTTGCTGCATACTCCGTTCGTACTCCGTACGGTGGCTATCATCATGGTAATCCTGATCTTGGCACGCCCTCAGACCACAGACAACTGGCAGAATACCGAAATAGAAGGAATCGACATCATGCTGGCAGTGGACGTTTCTACCAGTATGCTGGCCGAAGACTTGAAACCCAACCGACTGGAAGCTGCCAAACAAGTAGCTTCCGAGTTTATCAACGGCCGCCCCAATGATAATATCGGTCTGACCATCTTTGCCGGTGAGAGTTTTACCCAATGTCCGCTGACGGTAGACCATGGGGTGTTGCTGAATCTGTTCAACAGCATCAAAGGCGATATCGCCCAGCGCGGACTGATTGAAGATGGTACTGCCATCGGTATGGGCATTGCTAATGCGGTGACCCGTCTGAAGGACAGCAAGGCGAAATCGAAAGTGATTATTCTGCTGACGGATGGTAGCAATAACCGTGGAGATATTTCTCCGCTGACGGCTGCCGAGATAGCCAAACAGTTCGGAATCAGGATCTACACCATCGGTGTCGGTACAAACGGAACTGCTCCTTATCCGATGCAGACCTACGCAGGGACGCAATATGTGAATGTCCCCGTCGAGATAGACGAAAAGACTTTGACCGAGATTGCAGGTACAACGAACGGAAATTATTTCCGTGCCACCAGCAATTCCAAGTTGAAGGAAGTCTATCAGGAGATAGACAAACTGGAGAAAACGAAGTTGAACGTGAAGGAATTCAGCAAACGCGAAGAAGAATATCAGGTATTCGCCTGGATTGCTTTCTTCTGCATTTTGCTTGAACTCTTGTTGCGTAACTCAGTATTAAAGAAAATACCTTAAAAAAAGAAAGTCATGTTTCGATTTGCAGACCCGAACTTTTTATATTTACTCATCCTATTGCCGTTTTTGGTGGCGCTGTATTTGTATTCCAATTATCACCGCCGCCAAAATATTCGCAAATATGGTGATCCGGCATTGCTGAAAGGGCTCATGCCGACTATTTCCAAGTATCGTCCTGACATCAAGTTTTGGCTGACTTTTGCTGCGTTGACATTGGTTATACTGATGTTGGCCCGCCCACAGTTCGGCTCAAAGATGGAAACGGTGAAACGAAGTGGAGTGGAAGCTGTCATTGCCTTGGACATTTCAAACTCCATGCTGGCAGAAGATGTGACTCCCAGTCGTTTGGACAAATCAAAGAAATTGATTTCCAGACTGGTAGATACGTTCAATAATGATAAAGTGGGATTGATTGTTTTTGCAGGTGATGCTTTCACGCAATTGCCCATCACAAGCGATTATGTTTCCGCCAAAATGTTCTTGGAAACCATTAATCCGTCATTGATAACCACACAAGGTACGGATATCGGTGCGGCCATCCGCCTGGCAATGAAGAGTTTTACTCCGCAAGAAGGAGTGGGACGTGCAATTATTGTCATTACCGATGGTGAAAATCATGAAGGTGGGGCAGTAGAAGCAGCCCAAGAAGCAGCCGAAAAAGGTATGCAGGTATTTGTATTAGGAGTAGGTTCACCGGATGGTTCTCCAATTCCAGCTGAGGACGGTAGCAACAATTTCCGTCGCGATAAGGATGGAAATGTTATCGTCACCCGCTTGAATGAGCAGATGTGCCAGGAAATAGCCAAGGCTGGCAATGGAATGTATATTCGTGTGGATAATACCAACTCTGCCGAGAAGGTATTGAACAATGAAATCGCCAAACTGTCAAAAGCTGATGTAGAAAGTCAGGTTTATACTGAATTTGATGAACAGTTCCAGGCTTTGGCATGGCTGGTGCTTATCCTGCTGGTGGTAGAAATGCTTATTTTGGAACGGAAAAATCCGCTTTTCAAAAATGTCAGACTATTTAAATAAGGAATGCTTATGTTACAAAAAACCTATATCACTCTGTTATTCTTACTTGTGGCAAGCAGTGCCTTCGCCCAAAAAACAGAAAGAGATTATCTGCGCAGCGGAAACAAGCTGTATAATGACAGCTTGTTTATCAAAGCGGAGGTAGATTATCGTAAGGCATTGGAAATTAACCCGAAATCAACAGATGCCATGTTCAATTTGGGAAACTCGCTCTTGATGCAGCAAAAAGCAAAGGAAGCGATGGAACAGTTTGAATCTGCTTCTAAGGTAGAGAAGGACAAGGATAAACTGGCACAGATTTATCATAACATGGGAGTTATCCTTCAGTCGTCCAAGCAGTATCCACAGTGTATAGAGGCTTATAAGGAATCTTTACGGAATAACCCGAAAGATGATGAAACTCGTTATAACTTGGCTTTGGCGCAAAAGCTGTTGAAAGACCAACAGCAAAATCAAGACCAGAATCAGGATAAGAATCAAGATCAAAAACAAGATCAGAAAGACGACAAAAAGGATCAGAACAAAAACCAGCAAGAACAGGATAAGAAAGACCAACAAAATCAAAATCAGCAGCAACAGCAGCAAAATAAGGATGAAATGTCCAAGGAAAATGCCCAACAATTATTGAATGCTGTGATGCAAGATGAAAAGAATGTGCAAGACAAAGTTAAAAAACAACTGCAAATTCAAGGAAAGAAGTTGGATAAAGACTGGTAATTTCTTAATTTTGGCAAATAAAAAAATAATTAGATAGCAATGAGGAAAGTAATTCTCTTATTCATATTAATAACATCGGTGCTCGGAGCATGGGCAGACGGAAATGTGACGTTTACCGCTTCTGCGCCTGATGTAGTAGTAAGCGGGGATCAGTTCCGGCTGACTTATACGGTTAACACTCATAAAGTCAGGGATTTTCGTGCACCTAATATCAAGGGGTTCGATGTCTTAATGGGACCAAGCCGTTCACAGCAGAGTAGTACACAGATTATAAATGGTAATGTTACTTCTACCAGCTCCATTACTTTTACTTATATTTTGATGGCTGATAAAGAAGGAACTTACACCATTCCTGGTGCTACTATTGTGGCAGACGGACAAAACAAAACTTCAAATTCCGTACAAATCAAAGTATTACCGCCTGATCAAACAAATGGTGTTGGAGGTGGAAACAATAGCGGTGGAAGAACTTCTTCACGCAGTCAGGTTGCCGGAAGCAAAATAACCAATCAAGATTTGTTTATTACCGCAACAGCAAGTAAGACTACTGTTTATGAACAGGAAGCCATCTT
>PPYF01370600.1_pt1 | contig 18319 bp, 17 predicted proteins | sample 1559871 | NCBI WGS metagenome assembly PPYF01 (sample SAMN08240021, study PRJNA423297) | Human gut metagenome, whole genome shotgun sequencing project. | reverse complement strand
GGTAATCATCGTTGTGTTTGATGATAATAAGATTACCGTAACCGCGCAGTGCGTTACCGGCATAGACGACGCGCCCATCGGCGGTTGCGACGATTGCCTGTCCTTTACTGCCCGCAATATCGATACCTTTATTGCCACCGTCGGTGCCGCTAAAGTTTTCGATAATCTTGCCGTCAGTTGGCCAGCGCCAGGAAGAAATTGGCGAACTGGTTGATGTACTGCTGGCAGTCGGTACGGTTGTGCTCGCAGTTGGTGCCGTTACAGGCGCTGTGACGGTAGTCGTCGCAGGCTTGTTATTAGGCAACATTTTGTTAGCACTTTGTTCACCTGAATCCTCAGAATACGTAATTGTGGTAGTCGACGCAACAGCTCCGGTTGAATTTTGTGCAGGTTTTGAGACTAATCCGGAATTTCCGCTACTGGTCTGCGCACTGGCCACAGCGACAGGGTTATTGCCGGTAATCGGCTGGCCTGAAGCATTACCGACCTGCAGCACCTGGCCGACGTTCAACGCGTAAGGCGCGGCCACATTGTTACGCTGCGCAAGGTCGCGGAAATCGTTGCCGGTCACCCAGGCAATATAGAACAGCGTGTCACCGTGTTTCACCGTATAGGTGCTGCCGCCAGCGTAGCTGCCCTTTGGAATATCACCGTATTTGCGGTTATAGACGATATGGCCATTTTCCATTTGCACAGGTTGCTGCGCGACCGGCTGAACCACGCGCTGCTGCGGTTGAATTTGCTGCGTCTGAACCGGTTGAATCTGAGGTGTTGACTGTGCCGTGCTGCCCATTTTCGGCGGCGGCGTAATCAGCATGCCGGAGCTCGTGCTGCCAGAGCCGTTACTGTTGCTATTGACGGAGCTAACTGGCGCTGGCGCATTATTCGATGAAGAACAACCGGCCAGCCAAAGTGAAATCAGTGACAATGCCACTACACGATTAACGGTAAATTTAGGGCTTCCCGCGCTCATTTATCCCCCAGGAATAGGTTAACTGCCAGTGACTTAATACCGCGCAACGCACGTCATGAACACTGGAAAACGTGTTCACCATACGCTGAATCGAGCCGAAAACCCTCAGAAAAATCCGGGTCTCAGGCCAGTTCCCCCTTCACCAGAGGGACGAAGCGAACGGCCTCGACGGTATCAATAATAAATTCGCCTCCCCGTCGATGAACGCGTTTCAGATACTGCTGATCATCGCCCACGGGTAACACGAGAATGCCGTCGTCATCCAGTTGCGACATTAACGCAACCGGAATCTCCGGCGGAGCCGCCGTCACGATAATGGCGTCAAACGGGGCGCGAGCCTGCCACCCCTGCCAGCCATCGCCATGACGGGTAGATACATTATGCAAATCAAGCTGCTTTAGGCGACGCCTTGCGTGCCATTGCAAACTTTTAATCCGCTCAACCGAGCAGACGTGATGCACCAGATGCGCCAGAATCGCCGTCTGATAGCCCGAGCCGGTACCGATCTCCAGCACCCGAGACTCTGGCGTCAGCTCCAGTAATTCAGTCATGCGCGCCACCATATAAGGTTGCGAAATGGTTTGTCCCATCCCGATAGGCAGCGCTACGTTTTCCCACGCACTGTGTTCAAACGCTTCATCGATAAACTTTTCGCGCGGTACCTGCGCCAGGGCATCAAGCACTCGCTCATCGCGAATGCCAAGCTGGTGAAGCTGGTCCAACAGACTCTGGATGCGTTTACTGACTACCATTGCGCGTCAACCCTCACCTGCTCCAGCCACTCGGAGACCACCTCATGCGCGCTATGCGCGGTAAGATCCACGTGCAGCGGAGTCACCGAAACGTAGCCAGCGTCAACGGCCGCAAAATCCGTATCCGGCCCCGCATCACACCGATCGCCCGGCGGGCCAATCCAATACAGCGTATTTCCGCGCGGATCCTGCTGCGGAATCACTTTATCCGCTGGGTGACGACTGCCGCAGCGCGTCACGCGAATCCCTTTGATGTGATCAAGGGGCAGATCGGGGACGTTCACGTTCAGAATACGCCCGGTGCGCAGCGGCTCGCGGGCCAGCGCCCGCAGCAAAGAACAGGTCACGGCGGCGGCCGTATCATAGTGCTGATGGCCGTTTAATGAGACTGCCAGCGCCGGAAAGCCTAAATGGCGGCCTTCCATTGCGGCCGCAACCGTGCCGGAATAGATAACATCATCGCCCAAATTGGGTCCGGCATTAATTCCGGAAACCACAATATCCGGACGCGGACGCATGAGCGCATTGACGCCCAGGTAGACACAATCCGTCGGTGTGCCCATCTGTACGGCAATGTCGCCATTATCGAAGGTGGAGGTACGAAGCGAAGATTCCAGGGTCAGCGAGTTTGATGCGCCACTGCGGTTACGATCGGGTGCAACGACCTGAACCTCGGCAAATTCCCGTAAGGCTCTGGCCAACGCCTGAATTCCTGGCGCATGAATCCCGTCATCGTTACTCAGCAATATTCGCATAATCACCTGTTGTATTGATAAGTTCCCTTACCACGCTGGTTGCAAAGCTGCCTGCGGGGAGCCAGAAACGCAGTTCGACGGTGACGTCGTCCCACCAGTTCCAGCTCATCTGCTGCGGATAAAGCAGCATCGCACGGCGAGCAGCCTCAACTTTTTCGCGCTCCAGCAGAGATTGCAGCGCGATTTCTTCAGCCAGCACGGCTTTTTCAAATTCCAGCGCATCGCGCTGAGTTCCCCAGTCGCCGCTACCCGGCAGCGCTGCGGTAATCATCAATTCACGCGCATCGACGCGAGCCTGCAAGGTTGCCTGCTCTTCAACGCTGGCAACAAACCAGCTACCGCGCCCGGATAATTGTAGCGCATCGCCGTCAACAACTTGATTAAAGTCCGGTTTTTTTAGGCGTTCACTCACAATCTGATTAAACAACGCGCTGCGGGCCGCCGACAACCAAAAACTGCGTTTATTACGATCGCGAACCGGTGCTCCGCTTTCCGCCCAGCGCAGCGCGCCAAGCAGGTTGCTGCCGCCAATCCCAAAGCGCTGAGCGCCAAAGTAGTTAGGCACACCGCGTTCAACAATCGCCTGTAAACGGGCTTCGACGTCATCGCGCCCTTTCACTTCACGCAGCACCAGTGTGAACTGGTTGCCTTTCAGCGCCCCTAAACGCAGCTTACGCTTATGGCGTGCATATTCCAGTACCTGACAACCTTCCAGCTGAAACTGGGTTAAGTCCGGCATCTCTTTGCCTGGGACACGCGCGCACAGCCACTGTTCGGTCACCGCATGCTTATCTTTTTGTCCGGCAAAGCTCACTTCCCGGGCATGTATTTTAAGGAATTTAGCGAGCGCATCAGCAACAAATCGCGTGTTGCAGCCGTTTTTAAGAATGCGGACCAGAATATGTTCGCCTTCGCCGTCCGGTTCAAAACCCAAGTCTTCAACCACGAGGAAATCTTCTGGATTTGCCTTCAACAGGCCCGAGCTCTGTGGCTGGCCATGCAACCAGGTCAATTTATCAAACGCAATCATGACGTCGCCTTATTCAGCAGCGCGACCGCTTCGCAGGCAATGCCTTCGCCACGGCCTGTGAAGCCGAGCTTCTCGGTGGTGGTGGCTTTAACGTTGACATCATCCATATGGCAGCCGAGATCTTCGGCAATAAACACGCGCATTTGCGGAATGTGTGGCAGCATTTTCGGCGCCTGAGCGATGATGGTGACATCAACGTTACCCAGGGTATATCCTTTGGCCTGCACCCGTTTCCAGGCTTCACGCAGCAATGCGCGGCTGTCCGCACCTTTGAAGGCCGGATCGGTATCCGGGAACAGTTTGCCGATATCACCCAGCGCCGCGGCGCCCAGCAGTGCATCGGTCAGCGCGTGCAGCGCAACGTCGCCGTCGGAGTGCGCCAGCAGCCCTTTTTCATACGGGATACGTACGCCGCCAATGATAATCGGGCCTTCGCCGCCAAAGGCGTGTACATCAAAACCGTGTCCAATTCGCATTATGCTTTCTCCGGGTTACCCGTACGGGTGAGGTAAAATTCAGCAAGCGCCAGGTCTTCCGGGCGAGTGACTTTAATATTATCAGCGCGTCCGGCAATCAACTCGGGGTGAAAGCCGCAATATTCGAGGGCTGACGCTTCGTCAGTGATCGTCGCCCCTTCATTCAGCGCGCGCGTTAAGCACTCAAGCAGCAGCTCGCGTGGGAAAAACTGGGGCGTTAGCGCGTGCCATAAATCGTTACGATCGACCGTATGGGCAATCGCCGTTTTGCCGGGTTCAGCGCGTTTCATCGTATCGCGCACCGGGGCGGCGAGAATACCGCCAACGCGGCTGGTTTCGCTCAAGCTTAACAAACGCGCTAAATCGTCCTGATGCAGACACGGGCGGGCCGCGTCATGCACCAGAACCCATTGCGCATCGGCGGCCGCATGCAGCCCTGCTAGCACGGAGTCAGCGCGTTCAGCGCCACCGTCAACGACGGTAATCTGCGGATGTTGGGCAAGTGGGAGCTGCTGGAAGCGTTCGTCTCCGGGAGAGACGGCGATAATCACCCGCTGAACGCGCGCATTCGCCAGCAGCGCATCCACCGAGTGTTCAAGAATCGTTTTGTTACCGATTGAGAGATATTGTTTGGGGCAATCCGTTTGCATGCGGCGGCCAAATCCGGCTGCCGGCACCACGGCGCATACGCCCGGAAAAGTTACGGCCATGTCGTCATCCTGGAACTGATTATCGATTAGTTTGCGTTTGCCCCGCACTCTGGTTGCGTTTGGACGCATCCGGTACCAGGCGATAAAACGTTTCGCCCGGACGGGTCATGCTCAGTTCATTACGAGCACGTTCTTCGATAGCTTCCTGGCCGCCGTTAAGGTCATCAATTTCGGCGAAAAGCTGATCGTTGCGCGCTTTTAATTTTGCGTTGGTGGCCTGTTGAACAGACACATCGTCGTTGACCCGGCTGAAGTCATGAAGACCATTTTTACCGAACCATAAGGAATATTGTAGCCAGACCAGCAAAGCCAGTAATAGCAGCGTTAATTTACCCATCCTGCCCCCTGAAAAACGGCACTATCATCCCATAACTTGCCGTCATACTCCACTCCGGCCGCAGGTGATACTGCATATCGCCGGAAATGTACCACATTTCACGTGCGCTAAGGCATGTCTTGTCACGGCCAAACCGGCGCTGAGCGTCTAATACAACCGTATTAACTCATAATCCACATAAATAACAAACCGCACAGCACGGCGACCGTCGCCAGGGTTGTCACAATGGTATAACCCAGTTTGCCTTTGACCAGGGAATGAAAGGCGACCCCGATGACCACCGCAACAGGCATCAGCGCCAGAAAGAAAGGCCACGTGTACAGAAAGAAGAATAGCGTGTTATTGCCATAGTGCAGATAGGGGATACCCAGCGCCATCAACCACGCAACAAAGCCCACAAAGGCCCCTGACAAAGACCATGTGGTCTCATCATACGCGGGGGCCAGTGACTCTGTTTGGGTCACGTTGAGGTTCTGAGTATTACGCATAAATAATCCTGTTAGGCCGGAGTAAACCAACTCCGGCACCTTTTCAGGATCTGATAATATCGCTCTGTCTCAGTAGATCTAATAATTGCGCAACCAAATTTGTTACTAATTGTTCACCATCGAGATGAATTGCTGGCTGCTCTGGTGATTCATATGCTGAATCAATCCCGGTGAAATTCCGCAGCTCGCCGGCCCGCGCTTTTTTATATAAACCTTTCGGATCGCGCGCTTCGCAGGTCGCAAGAGAGGTATCCACAAAGATCTCAAAGAAACGATCGTTCCCAACCCGTTCACGCACCATCTGACGTTCTGCGCGATGCGGCGAAATAAAGGCGGTCAGCACCACTAATCCGGCATCCACCATCAGTTTCGCCACTTCGCCCACGCGGCGAATATTTTCTTTACGATCGCCGTCGGTGAACCCGAGATCGCTGCACAGGCCATGGCGAACGTTATCGCCATCCAGCAAATAGGTGCTGACACCAAGCTGGTGCAGCGCCTCTTCCAGTGCCCCAGCGACGGTCGATTTCCCCGAGCCCGAAAGCCCGGTGAACCACAGCACAACTCCACGGTGACCGTGGAGTTGTTCACGCTGCTGCGCGGTAACGGGATGGGCGTGCCAGACGACGTTTTCGTCATGCTGAGCCATTATTTCCCTCCCAGCAAATCGCGCGCGCCCCAGTGTGGGAAGTGCTTGCGGACCAGCGCGTTAAGTTCCAGCTCAAAAGCGCTGAACTCAGACGCCACGCCAGCTTCCTCGGTATTCGGCTCACGCACCATACCGGCACCGACGGTGACGTTGGTTAAACGGTCGATAAAGATAAGGCCACCGGTCACCGGATTTTCCTGATATTTATCAAGCACCAGCGGCTCATCAAAAGTGAGATCCACCAGGCCAATCCCGTTGAGCGGTAGCGCGTCAACTTCGCGCTGGGTCAGGTTGTTGATATCCACCTGATACTGAATGCCGTCCACGCGAGCGCGGGTTTTCTTACCCGCAACCTTAATGTCGTAGCTTTGTCCGGCGGACAGTGGTTGCTCCGCCATCCATACCACGTCCACCGAGGCGCGTTGCACCGAAGGTAAAGTATCCTGCGCATCCAGCAGCAAATCGCCGCGGCTGATGTCGATTTCGTCTTTAAGAACCAGCGTCACCGCTTCACCGGCGGCGGCTTCCTGCAGATCGCCGTCGAACGTCACAATACGCGCAATGCTGGACTCAACGCCCGATGGCAGCACTTTAATGCGCTGCCCCACCTTCACGCTGCCAGAAGCAACGGTACCGGAGAAGCCGCGGAAATCAAGGTTTGGACGGTTGACGTACTGCACCGGGAAGCGCATTGGCTGAGTTTCAACCGTACGACGAATCGCTACGGTTTCCAGCACTTCCAGCAGCGTTGGGCCGCTGTACCACGGGATATTCGCACTTTGGCTCGCCACGTTATCGCCTTCCAGCGCCGAAAGCGGCACAAAGCGAATATCCAGGTTCCCCGGCAGCTGTTCTGCGAAGGTCAGATACTCTTCGCGAATGGTGTTAAAGGTCTCTTCGCTGTAGCCGACGAGATCCATTTTGTTAATCGCCACCACCAGGTGTTTGATACCCAGCAGCGTCGAGATAAAGCTGTGACGACGGGTCTGATCCAGCACGCCTTTACGCGCATCAATAAGCAGGATCGCCAGATCGCAGGTGGAGGCACCGGTCGCCATGTTACGGGTGTACTGCTCATGCCCCGGGGTGTCGGCAATTATAAATTTACGCTTTTCGGTAGAGAAATAGCGATAGGCCACATCGATGGTAATGCCCTGCTCGCGCTCGGCCTGCAAACCATCCACCAGCAGCGCCAGATCGAGCTTCTCGCCCTGGGTCCCATGACGTTTGCTGTCGTTGTGCAGCGATGACAGCTGATCTTCATAAATCTGTCGGGTGTCGTGCAGCAGACGGCCAATCAGCGTACTTTTGCCGTCATCCACGCTGCCGCAGGTCAAAAAGCGCAGCAGGCTTTTGTGCTGCTGGGCGTGCAGATACGCTTCAACCCCGCCTTCATCAGCGATTTGTTGTGCAATAGTGGTATTCATGGCGGCTCCTTAGAAATAACCCTGACGTTTTTTAAGCTCCATGGAGCCTGCCTGATCGCGGTCAATCATGCGTCCCTGACGTTCACTGGTGGTGGAAACCAGCATCTCTTCGATGATTTCCGGCAGCGTCTGCGCGTCAGACTCTACCGCGCCGGTCAACGGCCAGCATCCCAGGGTACGGAAACGCACCATGCGTTTTTTGATAACTTCACCCGGCTGCAAATCAATCCGGTCGTCATCGATCATCATCAACATACCGTCACGTTCCAGAACCGGACGTTCGGCAGCCAGGTACAGAGGAACGATCTCAATGTTTTCCAGGTAGATGTACTGCCAGATATCCAGCTCGGTCCAGTTAGACAGCGGGAAGACGCGGATGCTTTCGCCTTTATTAATCTGGCCGTTGTAGTTATGCCACAGTTCCGGACGCTGGTTTTTTGGGTCCCAGCGATGGAAGCGATCGCGGAAGGAGTAGATACGCTCTTTGGCGCGCGATTTCTCTTCATCGCGGCGCGCGCCCCCGAAGGCGGCGTCAAAGCCGTATTTATTCAGCGCCTGCTTCAGCCCTTCAGTTTTCATAATGTCAGTATGCTTGGCGCTACCGTGCACGAATGGGTTAATCCCCATCGCCACCCCTTCTGGGTTTTTGTGCACCAACAGCTCACAGCCGTAGGCCTTCGCCGTGCGATCGCGGAATTCGTACATTTCACGGAATTTCCAGCCGGTATCCACGTGCAGCAACGGGAACGGTAACGTGCCTGGGTAAAACGCCTTGCGCGCCAGATGCAGCATTACGCTGGAATCTTTCCCGATGGAGTACATCATCACCGGATTAGAGAATTCGGCGGCCACCTCACGGATAATATGGATGCTTTCCGCCTCCAGTTGCCGCAGGTGAGTAAGTCGTTTTTGGTCCATAACCATTCCTTAAGACTGATTCATCGCATGTCTGTTGTGTGTTGGGGCTTGATAGCGTCGTCAGCACGTTTTGTTTGTTGTTGCGGTCGTGGTGCTACAACTCGCTAACAATCAGCAATAGAGGGACTATAGGGGGAGGCTCAGACCAAATGAAATTACGAAAAGGAATGAGTTGTTACTGAAAGGAATAACGGGATAGAAAAACAAATATCAAAAAGTGCTTAACGCGCTATTTTTCCGGCATTTAAGAGCATTTGAAATTGTGTAATGAAAAGCACGGTTTCATACTAGGCGCGTCTATTTTTTTGCTCTGTTGTAAGGATTACCTATGTTCTCCGCACTGCGCCACTGCATGGCAGCCCTGGCGCTCGGCGTATGTATTACCCTCCCGGCACATGCGGCAACCGCCTCGCTGGGCTCCATCGCCAATACTCAAGCTCGTTATATCGCCACCTATTTCCCCGGCCGCATCACCGGTACGCCAGCTGAAATGCTTTCAGCTGACTACATCCGTCAGCAGTTTGCTCAAATGGGCTACCAGAGCGATATTCGCACCTTCAGCAGCCGTTATATCTATACCAGCAAAGATAACCGTAAGAACTGGCATAACATCACCGGAAGCACCGTGATTGCAGCGCATGAAGGCAAGTCCAGCCAGCAAATTATCGTCATGGCGCATCTTGATACCTACGCCCCCCGCAGCGACAGCGACGTAGAAAAAAATCTCGGCGGCCTGACTCTGCAAGGTATCGATGATAACGCGATGGGTCTCGGCGTGATGCTGGAGCTGGCCGAACGTTTTAAAAATATTCCTACGGAATATGGTATCCGCTTTATCGCCACCAGCGGTGAAGAGGAAGGGAAACTGGGCGCAGAGAATTTGTTAAAACGCATGAGCAGCGCCGAGAAGAAAAATACGCTGTTGGTCATTAACCTCGATAATCTGGTCGTGGGTGACAAAATCTACTTTAACAGCGGCGTGAAAACACCGGCATCAGTGCGTAAGTTAACCCGCGATCGTGCGCTCACTATCGCCCGCAGCAGAGGCATCGCCGCGGCAACCAATCCAGGGCTCAATCCACAGTATCCGCAGGGTACCGGCTGCTGTAATGATGCCGACGTGTTTGATAAAGCGGGGATCCCGGTGCTTTCCGTCGAAGCAACCAACTGGTCGCTGGGTAAAAAAGATGGCTTCCAGCAGCGGGCCAAAAGCGCCAGCTTCCCGGATGGCACGAGCTGGCACAGCGCCCATCTCGACAACCAGCAATATCTTGATAAAGCGCTGCCGGGCCGCATTGAACGCCGCAGTCGCGAAGTGGTTCGGGTGATGATGCCGCTAATGCAAGAGCTGGCGAAAGCAGAAAAACGCAGCTAGTCCTTAAGATGGGTGCTGAGGATAAAGCTAGACAGTCAATACGCGGGGATCTCTCCCCGCGTGATGGCTACTTCTTCGGTTCGTAAGCGAGAATAGCTTTAAACTCCATACCCCGCTCCCGGATACTCAATTCGCACAGCGAATCGCGCACCATCAGCGTGAATCCTAATGCCGTTGCGCACAGCACAATGATTGCCACCAGGGCGTACTTTGTCAGCATATCTTGCCTCCCTGCAAAGAAGAGGCTAACATTTGAACTGTCTGGGTTCATACGCTGGCCTCAGGTTGATAGTAATATCGCCTGGGGCTTTCGTCTTTCTGGAACCCTGAAAATGCCTAAAGCCCAAAAAGCCTCAAGCACCCGGTGAGATTCTATAACCGACCAGTGGCCACTCATGCGGCCTGACGCCAAATCTGGAATCTTGCTCGCGCGATAAAAAAACGCCCCCGGCATCTAAGTCGGAGGCGTTGAATTTCAGCGAGTTAACCTTAACCCTCGTGTAAACCACACTCGCGTTTTAACCCGAAGAAGCGCGTCTCTTCTTCCGCCATGCCTGGCTCCCATTTGCGGGTGGTATGGGTATCGCCGACCGACAGATACCCCTGATCCCACAGCGGATGGTATTTCAGACCGTGCTTTTGCAGGTACTGGTAGACCGTCCGGTTATCCCAGTCGATGATCGGCAGCACCTTAAACACTCCGCGCTGGATAGCCAGCACTGGCAGCGTCGCGCGGCTACCCGACTGTTCGCGGCGAAGACCGGCAAACCAGGTCTGCGCATTCAGTTCTTCCAGCGCCCGATTCATCGGCTCAACTTTGTTGATGTCATTGTATTTCTCAATGCCTTCAACGCCATGCTCCCACAGCTTGCCGTAGCGCGCCTCTTGCCAGGCCGCACTCTCTTTCGCGCGGTAAACCTGCAGGTTGAGTTTGAGTTTGTCCGTTAACTCGTCGATAAACTGATAGGTTTCCGGGAACAGGTAGCCGGTATCGGTCAGGATCACCGGAATATCCGGACGGATCTGGTTCACCAGATGCAGACTCACCGCCGCCTGAATCCCAAAGCTTGAAGAGAGTACATATTCACCGGGCAGATTTTCCAGCGCCCAGGCCACACGCTCTTCGGCAGTGAGCTTTTCCAGCCTGGCGTTGGTTTCCGCCAGCGCCAGCACGCGGTCAACTTTCGGCAGTTCATTCAGCGCGTTTAGATCGAGTTTGGACATAGGTTCCTCACAGTTTGCTTTGCCGGATGGTGCAATGACACCGCCATCCGGCAATCAGACGTTATTCCCAGAAATCTCGCGCCGGATCGAGCACCGGGCGAATGATGCCCGCACGCACCGTAAAGTCGCCGAAGCCTTCACCCGCTTCACGCTCTTTCGCCCAGCGCCCTACCAGTTCGTCAATCGAACCCAGGATTTCCGGCTCGGTGATATTTTCCCGATACATACGCGGAATTCGTGACCCGCTGCGGTTGCCACCAAGATGCAGGTTATAGCGACCCGGCGCTTTCCCCACCAGACCAATTTCCGCCAACATCGCGCGGCCACAGCCGTTCGGGCAGCCGGTCACACGCATGACGATGTGCTCGTCAGGGATCCCGTGTTTCTCCAGTACCGCCTCCACTTTGTCGGTGAATGACGGCAGGAAACGCTCAGCTTCCGCCATCGCCAAAGGACAGGTCGGGAACGACACGCAGGCCATCGAGTTTTCACGCTGCGGTTTCACCGCATCCATCAGCCCGTGGTCACGCGCCAGCTTCTCGATTGCCGCCTTTTGACTTTCCGGTACGCTGGCAATAATCAGGTTCTGGTTGGCGGTAATACGGAAATCGCCTTTGTGGATTTTGGCGATCTCAAGCAGCCCGGTTTTCAGCGGACGACCTGGGTAATCCAGAATACGGCCGTTTTCAATGAACAGCGTCAGGTGCCAGTTTTTGTCGATCCCTTTCACCCAGCCAATGCGATCACCACGACTGGTAAATTCGTACGGACGGATTGGTTCAAATTTGATCCCCGCGCGGCGCTCTACTTCAGCTTTGAAGGTGTCGACGCCAACGCGCTCAAGCGTGTACTTCGTCTTGGCATTTTTACGGTCGGTACGGTTACCCCAATCACGCTGGGTGGTCACCACCGCTTCCGCCACCGCCAGGGTGTGTTCCAGCGGCAGGAAGCCAAACTCACTCGCCGTGCGGGCGTAGGTTTTCTTGTTGCCGTGTTCGATAGATAAACCGCCGCCTACCAGCAGGTTAAAGCCTATCAGCTTGCCGTTTTCCGCGATTGCCACGAAGTTCATGTCGTTGGCGTGGAGATCGATGTCGTTCTGCGGCGGGATCACCACGGTAGTTTTAAACTTACGCGGCAGATAGGTTGCACCGAGGATCGGCTCTTCATCGGTCGTCGCCACTTTCTTTTGATCGAGCCAGATCTCCGCATAAGCGCGAGTGCGCGGCAGCAGATGTTCAGAAATCTTCTTCGCCCACTCGTAGGCTTCGGCGTGCAACTGCGACTCGTACGGGTTGGAAGTACACAGCACGTTTCGGTTCATGTCATTCGCGGTCGCCAACGCATCAAGACCGACCGAATGCAGCATTTGGTGCACCGGCTTAACGTTCTTTTTCAGAATCCCGTGGAACTGGAACGTCTGACGGTTAGTCAGGCGGATGCTGCCGTAGATGGTGTTATCAGCGGCAAATTTATCGATCGCTTTCCACTGCGTAGGGGTGATAACCCCACCCGGCAGACGGCAGCGCAGCAGCATCGCGTGGCGCGGCTCCAGCTTCTGCGCGGCACGTTCAGCGCGGATATCGCGGTCATCCTGCTGGTACATGCCGTGAAAACGGATCAGCAGGAAGTTATCGCCGTGGAAGCCGCCGGTCAGGCCGTCGTTGAGATCTTCCGCGATGGTACCGCGCAGGAAGTTACTCTCACGCTTCATACGCTCGGCGTCAGTCAGTTTGCCTTCGACCACTAAAGGCCCTGGGTGTTTTTCGCTCATTAGTAGACATCTCGCTGATAACGGCGCTCAACGCGCAGCTCACTTAAAAATTCATCCGCCGCTTCGATGTCCATTGCACCGAATTCAGCAATCACTTCCAGTAATACCTGCTCAACGTCTTTCGCCATGCGATTAGCGTCGCCGCAGACATAAATGTGGGCACCGTCATTAATCCAGCGCCACAGTTCTGCGCCCTGTTCGCGCAGTTTGTCTTGTACGTAGACTTTTTCTTTTTGATCTCTGGACCAGGCCATATCAATACGGCTCAGTACGCCTTCTTTTACGTAGCGCTGCCACTCAACCTGATAGAGGAAATCCTCGGTGAAGTGCGGGTTGCCAAAGAACAGCCAGTTTTTACCTTCCGCGCCATCGGCAGCACGCTGCTGCATAAAAGCGCGGAACGGTGCGATACCGGTGCCAGGGCCAATCATAATGACCGGCGTCTGCGGGTTGGCAGGCAGGCGGAAATTATCGTTGTGCTCGATAAACACGCGCACTTCGCCCTCTTCTTCCACCCGATCGGCAAGGAAGCTGGAAGCGCCGCCCGCACGGGCACGGCCTTCAATGTCATAGCGCACCACGCCCACGGTGACATGCACTTCGCTCTCGACCTCCGCCTGTGCAGACGCGATAGAGTACAAGCGCGGCGTGAGGGGTCTCAGCAGGCCGATTAAGGCTTCGGCATCTAGTTGCGCTGGAGAAAAACGAACCATATCAACGATTGGCGTCGTTGCCGCATACTGTTGTAATTGCGCCTTATCGCCCACCAGCGGCAGCAAAGATTCGCTGCGGGTCAGCGTGGCGTAATTTTCAACAATATTGGCGGTGTTGACCGTCAGTTCGAAGTGCCACTGTAGCGCTTCGGCCAGCGGCAGAGTTTTACCTTCCACGGTGACAGGCTCATCACCTTTCAGCCACAGCAGCTCAACCAGCTCTTTCACCAGCCCTGGGTCGTTTTGATACCACACGCCCAGCGCATCGCCCGGCTGATAGCGTAGGCCAGAATCACCGAGGTCAATTTCAATATGGCGAACGTCTTTTTCTGAATCGCGGCCGGTAATTTTCTGGTTAACCGATAAGGATGCGGTCAACGGGGCTTCTTTGGTATACGGGCTGCTATGAATATCATTTACCGCCCCACTCGCCGCGACGGCAACCGATGTTGCCACCGGAGCGCGGGCTTTCAGCACCTCAACCAAACGCGCACGCCATTCGGCTGCCGCCGGCTGGAATTCCACATCGGCATCCACACGGTCAAGAAGGCGCTCACCGCCTAACTCGGCCAGCTTGCTGTCGAAATCTTTCCCAGCCTGGCAGAAGAATTCATAAGACGTGTCGCCAAGACCCAGCACCGCAAAAGCGGTATCGTTGAGTTTCGGCGCTTTTTTCGAGAACAGGAACTTATGCAGCGCAACGGCTTCTTCCGGCGCTTCCCCTTCACCCTGTGTGGAAGCCACGATGACCAGCAGTTTTTCTGACGCGATTTGTTTGAATTTATAATCCCCGGCGTTGACCAGGTTCACGTTCAGTTTTTCTGCCAGCAGGTCATCACGCAACGCTTCCGCAACCCGACGAGCGTTGCCCGTTTGCGAGGCGGAAATAAGCGTAATGGCCGGTGCTTCAACGGCGGCCGGCGCCGGCGCTAACGCCGCGGCACCCGGCTGCTGATTCAGCACGCCCCAAAAATAGCCGGAAACCCAGGCAAGCTGGGTTGGTGTTAAATCAGTGGTTGCCGCCTGTAGGCGAGCCAGCTGTTCCGTGTTGAGCGGAAGCAAAGCTGAAGGGGGAGACTGTGTTGTCATGCGTTGTTATGTTCCAGTAGCAAAGCTGTTTTCTAAACAGGAAAAACAAAACTGAATGTAAGGTTAACGACGACGATAATAACAATTAAAGAAGGGATAGAAATATCAAATAACCAAATGGACTAACCTGTTTTCCTGGTAGTTTATAGCGATAAAACAGGTTGAATAACCCATTGATATAATTAAATAATAAATATATCAACGGCTGATTTTTGTACTCATTGCCTATTTGGCCGTTTTAGTTAATGCAGAAAAATGTGCTTTCCGGTACTATGCGGCGTTTTTTTCCGCAAGACTGAGAGTTCATGATGTCCACTACACTGTTTAAAGATTTCACCTTCGAAGCCGCCCACCACCTACCGCACGTACCGGAAGGACATAAGTGCGGGCGCTTGCACGGGCACTCGTTTATGGTGCGTCTTGAGATTACCGGTGAAGTCGATCCGCATACTGGCTGGATCATGGATTTCGCCGAACTGAAGGCGGCGTTCAAGCCGACCTACGATCGTCTGGATCACTATTACCTGAATGATATCCCGGGCCTTGAGAATCCAACCAGCGAAGTGCTGTCCCGCTGGATTTGGGAACAGGTAAAACCGGTTGTGCCGCTGCTGAGCGCGGTGATGGTAAAAGAAACCTGTACTGCAGGCTGTGTCTATCGCGGCGAATAAATTCGCCCGCTCGCGGGGAGCCCATTCGTGACTCCCCCCGCTCCTTCCAGAAATTCGCTATCACATTCATTTCCCTTATTTTTCATTATGCGGCACGTGACCCGGAAAAAGGGTGAAGTTGTGCCAGACTCATTGGGTTGGTCAATACATAATGAGGAAATAGGGATGAAGAAAACGTTTCTTGCCGCGGTTCTGCCCGCACTGTTTTTCGTTTCGGCCGCAGCTCAGGCACAGACCCCACCGGATGGGTATCAGCTCCAGCAGGTTCTCATGATGAGTCGTCATAACCTTCGCGCGCCGCTAGCCACCAACGGCAGCGTGCTTCAGCAGTCAACGCCGAAAAGCTGGCCTGAATGGGAAGTTCCCGGTGGTCAGCTGACCACCAAAGGTGGCGTGCTGGAAGTGTATATGGGCCACTATATGCGTGAGTGGCTGGCGCAGCAGGGACTGGTCACCAGCGGTGAATGCCCGGCACCCGAGACGGTTTATACCTACGCCAATAGCCTGCAGCGTACCGTTGCCACCGCCCAGTTCTTTATCAATGGTGCTTTCCCGGGCTGCGATATCGTCGTCCATCACCAGGACAAAATGGGTACCATGGACCCAACCTTTAATCCGGTGATTACCGATGAGTCCACGGCTTTCCGCGACCGCGCAGTCCAGGCGATGGAAAAAGAGCGCCAAAGTCTGAAGCTTGATGAGAGCTACAAGCTACTGTCGCAAATGACTGACTATCAGAACTCCCCGGCCTGCAAAGAAAAGCAGGAGTGTTCATTGAGCGAGGCGAAAGACAGTTTTAGCGCCAACTACCAAAAAGAGCCCGGTGTAAAAGGCCCCTTGGCCATCGGTAACTCGCTCGTTGATGCCTTTACGCTGCAATATTATGAAGGGTTCCCGCTCGATCAGGTGGCGTGGGGAGAAATCAAAACCGACCAGCAGTGGCGCGTACTGTCACAGTTGAAAAATGGTTATCAGGATAGCCTGTTCACTTCTGCAGACGTCGCACGCAACGTAGCGAAACCGCTGGTGAAATACATTGATAACGCGCTGGTTACCGATGCGGCGAAGACGCCAAAAATCACCGTGCTGGTTGGGCATGACTCCAATATAGCCTCAATGCTGAAAGCCCTGGATTTTGATACCTATACGCTGCCGGGTCAGTATGAACGCACGCCGATTGGTGGGAAAATTGTATTCCAGCGCTGGCACGATACGAAAGCTAATCGTGAATTGATGAAAATTGAATATGTCTATCAAAGCACAGAGCAGCTGCGTAACGCCGATAAACTGACGCTGGAAACCCCACCGCAGCGCGTCACGCTGGCGCTGAAGGGCTGCCCGGTTGATGCCGACGGATTCTGCCCGATGGATACCTTCGCAAAAGTCATGAATACTGCGGCGAAGTAACGTGTGATTGCAGCGTTTCCCGAAGTCGGCACAGGCTGCCGGCTTCGGGCTACGATTCATTTGGGCAGACGGAACACATTGAGCGACGCCGGAACCCCCGGCGTCAGTATCATCAGGCAATATTCAGATACTTGTGCGTCTGCATCGACAGACGCCAGTTGCGCGCAATGCAGGTTTCAATGCACAGACGCGTAGCATCATCTTTCTGGCTGATGGGCTGCAGCGCAATGATACGCGGCTTATCGTCAGAGAGGGTTTCCAGCAGCTCGTCCAGTGCTTCAATATCGCGCACGCGGCCCACTGGGTGCTTGATTTCATCAGCGCGGAGCAGCGCCTGCGACAGCACATCATAACCACCGCGCATATTCACCTTCGGTGATACGGTCACCCAGGTATTGTGGCTGCAGCGCACTTCATGGGTGCCGCTGGTTTCAATCTGGCAGCTGTAGCCGTTTTGCTCAAGCAATTCCGTTAGCGGGATTAAATCGTGGATGCAGGGCTCTCCGCCGGTGATCACCACGTGGCGCGCGGTCCAGCCCTGACGGCCAATAATCGCCAACAGATCTTCACTGCTCGCCGCGCCCCATTTGTCGCTCTCTTTGGTTTTCGCCAGGATACTGAACAGAGACACTTCCCGATCGCTAAGCTTTTCCCAGGTATGTTTGGTATCACACCAGGCACAGCCCACTGGGCATCCCTGAAGACGAATAAAAATGGCGGGGACGCCGGTAAAATAGCCTTCACCCTGCAGGGTCTGGAACATTTCGTTAATCGGGTACTGCATCATCGACTCTTCAGTAATAGTAAACCGTTATTATTGCATACTTCGTGCTAACGATCCCGCGCACTTCTTGCGCAACTTGCAATCCATCCCTGGCATCTCGTTCTTGAAAACAGAGCGCTCGCGCGACGTTCTGTGATGAACGTGGTTTTTTTCATGAAAAGTAACATTTTAATTACACAAACTTTTGCAGCTTTTCACTGTTCAGCAAGTTCAGATGTTAATCAAATTGGTATGACACATTTGCAAATGTAATATCCACGACCGGCTACATATCATACCAATTATAATTTTTGACAAGGAAAAAGGATGAACGCGTTCGCTGAAGCTCTGCCGGTGATCTGGGTCGCCCTGGGCGTTGTACTGCTACTTATTCTCAATATGAGATTTAAAATCAATGGCATGCTAGCACTGCTGCTTGCCGCTATTTTTGTCGGCGTCTGTGAAGGGCTACCGCTGGAGGCCATCGGCAAATCCATAGAAACAGGCATTGGCAGCACCCTGGGCCATTTGGCGTTGATTATTCTCTTCGGCGCCATTTTGGGCAAACTGATGGTTGATTCCGGCGCCGCACAGCGCGTTTCTTCCACGCTGCTGCAAAGCTTTGGTCCGAAAAAGGTGCAGTGGGCCATTATGGTCATTGGTCTGATTTTCGGCCTGGCTATGTTCTATGAGGTCGCGTTCCTAATTCTGGCGCCTTTGGTTATCAGTATCGCTCGCGAGGCCAAAATTCCGTTCCTGAAGTTAGGCATCACTATGGTTGCGGCAGC
>PPYF01242220.1_pt1 | contig 18319 bp, 9 predicted proteins | sample 1559871 | NCBI WGS metagenome assembly PPYF01 (sample SAMN08240021, study PRJNA423297) | Human gut metagenome, whole genome shotgun sequencing project. | reverse complement strand
TCCCCGGAGCGGGGGCGGCCTCTTCCGGCTGGGCCCCGCTCCGCAGACGGGAGGCCAGCCCAATTACCGGCAAAAGAGCCACGCATCCAATAAAGTTCCGCACAGCCGTGAAAGCACAGGGCCCCAGATAGTCCATGCCCACGCTTTGGGCCACAAAAGCCGTGCCCCAGATTAAGGCGGTAAGCATCAGCATGGCCCCGCCCCGCAGCTGCCTTGTCTCATTCCCCATGCACTGGGACCTCCTTTTCCTCTGTGGACGCATCCCGCGTCAAGTTCTTCATCCAGTTGTACCGGTTGATTTTCACAATCGCCACAAAGCATTTGAGGATCTGATCGCACTTCAAGCAGGCGAACACCACCCAGGGCGGCGCCCCCAGCCACATGGCAATCAGCGACGAAGGGATGACCACCAAGAACACGAAGATGGTGTCGTTCTTAAACACAAAGGAGATGTCCCCGCCGGACTTCACCAGCCCAAACAGGCAGGCCGCCTGATAGCAGGTGCCGATGATGGTGACAGAGATCACATTGATGAACTGGCGGGAGTACTCCTGGGCCTCGGGGCTGGCGTTGTACAAGGAGATGAAGCCATCCCGGAAAAGGAACACCGCCGCCCCAGAGATGAGGCCCACAAAGAGAAAGATCATCTGCACGGTTTTCGAGTATTCCTTCATCTTCTCATACTGGCCGGCGCCCACGGTCTTGCCGGTGATGATGCCCACCGCAGAGGACATGCCGTTCATCCAAACGTAGACCAGGTTATGCAGCATCCCCGTGATGCTGGCCGCCGCGATGACCCCCGCGCTGTAATACCCCAAAATCTTGGTGTTGGCCAGGGAATTGACCGCCCACACCACCTGCCCGCCGATAATGGGCAGGCCATAGCGGACAAAATCCCGCAAAAGCTGGCCATCCGTATGGAGCAGATCCCTCCATCCAAAGCGAAGCTTTTTATCCACAAAAAACACATATCCAATGCTGACGCACATCTCCATAATGCGAGAGATCAGCGTGGCCACCGCCGCGCCCCGCACCCCCATGGCGGGAAACCCCAAATGCCCAAAGATGAACACATAGTTCAGGCACACGTTGACCACCAGGGCCATACAGGAAATATACAGTCCAATGCGGGCGGTCTCCACACTGCGCATGGCGGCGATCATCACCTGGGAAACGGAGAAAAAGAGGTAGGTAAAGCCCACAATCTGCACATAGGCCGCACCCTCCCGGATGACGCCCGGCTCTGTGGTAAAAATGCGGATAACCCACTGGGGGAACAGCACCGCCACCAGCGTGGTGAACAGCCCCACCCCTAGGGCGAACTTCACCCCAATGGAAACCACCTTGCGGATGCTGTCCCTGTCCTTTCTGCCCCAGTACTGGGCGGCTAAAATCAAAATCGCGCCCTCAATGCCGCCCACAAACATCTGCACCACAGATTGGAGCTGGCCTCCTACATACACGCCAGAGATGGCGTCATCCCCTAGGGACCCTATCATCACGTTATCTGCAAAATTCACCGCAAAGGTAACCAGGTTCTGCAGAGAGATGGGCACCGCCAGCAGAATCAGCGACCGGTAAAAGGACCGGTCCTTGGTAAACAGAGCCATACGCTTCCTTCCCCTTTGCCCGGCGTCCGGGCCAAAATTCCCGCTTTTTCTGCGGTTGGCTTTCATTATAGCACTGGCAGCTTCTCAGTGTAAAGGGGCTTGCGGGCAGTTTCCCCTCTTTCCCCCATGAGAAAGAGACAAAAAGGGCGCGGCTTTCGCCGCGCCCTTACAGAGCCTGTCACAAGGTGGTTCTGCCTTTACGCAGAGGCGGAGCTTTCAGAAGAGGAAGAACTGTCCTGGGAGGACTCTGCACTGCTGGAAGAGCTCTCCGAGGCGGAACTTTCTGAAGCCGCGCTGGAGCTGCTCGCGGAGGATTCGCTGCTGGAGGAAGACTCCGCCTCATCCGGCAGGGGGGTGCCGTCCTCCCGCAGGGCGCCCTGCCGGAACAGGGCCAGCTGGGTCTCGGGGGAGGCCACCCCATCGGCAGTCAATCCGTTGGCCTCCTGGAAACGGCTGACACAGTCCGCCGTGGTGGCGCCGTAATGGCCGTCATACTCCTCGGTCAAATAACCCAGCTCCTCCAGGCGCTGCTGCAGCGCCAAAACCGCGTCGCCGGTGTCACCCTCCTCCAAGGTCTCATACTGGGCCAGGAGCTCCTCCTCTTCCAGAGCGGAACTCACCTGGTTTTCAATCTCAGAAGTGGGGTCGCTCGCCTCTGTGGAGTTCTCCTCCAGCAGTTCTGGGAAGGCATTGGCGCAGATTTCATAGGCAGCCTCAATCACAGTGCGGCCCTGCCGCTCCATCAAGCTTGTATCCAGCTCGAACACCTTGTCCTGCTGAACCGCCTGGAACTCGTCGAAACGGCTGTCACTTTCAATCTGCTCCTTGATGCCGGGGGCGCAGAAAATCACATTGGGGTTGGCAATGCGCAGGGACTCAAAATCGTACTCTCCCCCCTCCACGCTGTCAAAAACATTGGTAACGCCAGCATAGGACATGATGGTGCTTCCGAACATATCCCCAGTCACAGCGCTTCCATCCAGATCATATAAGTAGCAGGCAGTGGTTACCGTATCCTGGGGGACGATGCGGTTGATATTGTCCAGGGTGATGAAGATATCCTGGGCAGCAGCAATTCCCGCGTCATATCCGGCGCCGCCGCCCGCCAAAGCGGAGGCCACCTGGGAATAGAGGCGCTCAAAGTCCTCCCGGTCCGTAGCGGGCTCCACAGAGAGCACCGTAACGCCGGCCCCCTCCAGGGCGCTCTGCGCGTCGCTGCTGTTGGAATCCAGCAGAACCAGGTCAGGCTGCAAGCCCTGGATGGCTTCTACATCGCCAGCCGCCACCTTCTCCAGTTCCTGCAGGGCGCTCTGGCTGCACTCCTCACTGGCACCCGCCAGCTGGGTTTCGTAACCCAGGGCAAGAACCACATCCGCCAGGCTGGGAGAAAGCACTACCACCCGGCTGGGCCGGGACTGGATGTTTACGCCGTTTACCTCCACAGGGAATTCCCCTGTCGCCGCCACTCCCGAGACGATTTCCTCCACCTGAGAGCAACCGGCAAAAGCTCCGCATGCCAGCAGCACGCACAGCAGCAAGGCCGCAACGCGCCGCAAAGCACTGATATTCCGTCGCATCGTGCAAGACACTTCCTTTCCGAATGGAACCGCCAAAACGGCCCGGCATTCGTGGATAATCTTCTTTATTTTACCCTGATTTCCCCCAGTGTGTCAACTCCTTTGAAAAAACCTTGACTTTTTCCCCGTTGCAGACTACAATAGACAATACCTGAGCTGTGAGGAGATCCGCTCTCTGCAACGGCCGGCGGCGGCCAATTTTTCTGTTTGGCGGGCATCGAACCTGTAAAGTGTTTCTGCTTTTCACTTTTGTATGAACGGCTCTATTCTACGTTTTTTCTGGTGTTTGATTCCAAAGCACTGAAAAGCTACATAACTTTACACTTCTGTTTTTATTAGGGCTGCTGTAGAGAAAAGCGGCGACTGCTGTATGTTCTCTTTCAGAAAATTAAATCTTGGAGATGTACCCAAGTGGTTGAAGGGTCCGCACCTGAGCTTTCAAGAATGGCTCTAGACTGCGGGTTTTCGGGTTTGGGGTGGTTCTAAGACAGCCCCTGTTCTAACGGAAATTCTAAGATTTGCAAAAACCTTCCCTTGTCGGGATGAATATTTGGAGATGTACCCAAGTGGTTGAAGGGCCCGCACTCGAAATTTTCCCGGATTTTGGGAAGCCGAGCTTCCAAAAATGGCTCTAGACCGCGGGTTTCCGGGTTTGGAGCAGTTCTAAGGCGGCCCAGGTTCTAACGGTTGTTCTAAGGAATTTTCAGAAAACAAAAATTACTCGCAAAAAGTTTCTTTCATAGGAATTTTATATGGAGATGTACCCAAGTGGTTGAAGGGTCCGGATTCGAAATCCGGTAGGTCGGTTCCGCCGGCGCTGGGGTTCAAATCCCCACATCTCCGCCATTGAAAAACCGCACGCAGAATGGTCTGGGTGCGGTTTTCATTTACGCAAAAAGGAAGGAGATTGCAAACATGGATGAACACACTAAAAGACCTGTCTACAATGGCTATGAGGAGCGAATCATGACCGGGCAAGAATTGTTTGACTACTTTGCCAACGCTTACGAATGCTTCGGCCGCCATCACCAACAAATTCGAAGCCATAGAATGGACTTATCGAAATACAAAAAACTAAAAGCAAACGGCGTTTACCGAGTCTTCATCAACAAACTCTTTTGCAAAATCATGGATAACAAAACAGATGCTTCTCTCTATTTCTTTGGTTACACCATGGAAAGGCCGCCTTGGGCAAAGGACTAACTACCAGAATCATGTATGGTTCTCGCCTGTTATTTTTCACCTTTGATAGATCATCCGGTCTATTCACTCCACGCCCAAGGCTTTAAACACCGCATCCTCGGGGCTACTGTAAAAGATCAAATTAAAACTTCCGATCAGTTCCGAAGGAACGGAACCAAGATCTACTGCCGATGTAATAGGCAATAGGACTTTCTTCGCGCCGCTATCCAGACAGACTTGAAGGGCATTTGCCAGTTCGTCCACCTTAATAAGGGAACCAGCGATACTGGTTTCTCCTAATACGGCCAAGGTGCTGATGGTTGGCTTTCCCAGCGCAATTGAGCAAAGTGCTATCAAAGTGGGGAGAGCCATTTTATCGGTCATGCCAATTCCTTGCAAATCCTGATAGTTGATAATATAGTCCTTTGTTGTTGTGCTGATGGCTCCGCTGATCCTTCCTGCGTTGGCTTTTAAGTAATTAAACGCGGTGTTGGTTGCCTCTTTGCTTTTTGTCTCAGAACCGATACCGGTGCGCTCAAATTTACCATTACCGGGCAGCATTTGTGATTCCAGCCGGAATACGCCAATCATGCCGGATTTCCCTTGGGATACAGTGTAAACCTGTCCTGGATTGCAGATGCCTTCCGGGATGAGCTTACCGCTGCCCTGTTCCGGAACGCTGACATAACGCTCTTCAAACGTCTCCAAATCAATGTAGGAAAAATTAACATCGTAGAACTCCATGCCGCCCAGCTTTTTGAGCTGTTCTTTAACCCGCCGCCGCATTTCCAGCGAAACCTTCAGGATTTCCTCGAGCTGCTCCTTTGAGTATTCACCATCAGGATACAGCAGCTTGATAAAGCCGTCTACCATTTTGCGGACAGCAATAGTATCGCGTTGGTTGAGGTTTTTCCCAAGGCGGAAGTATTTGTCCAATTCGTCCCCATGCTGCTCTTTACGCAGCTCCCGGATAAACTCAGCGAGATAATCGGTGATAAATCCGTAATCATCAGTAAAATGTTCCGGTCTGAACTTCGGAATCTCCCAGCCGGGAATGTAGCAGTGAATTCGGTCAAGGAACGCTGTGTCCGTCCCCATCTCAGGCGGAAAGGGGTCAAATAAGCTGGACGTTTTCAGTAGCACATCCACGCTCTGATTGATATTTCCCACAAAGACCATAGAAGCACTTGCAGCCTTTTCTTCTTTGCCGCGGGCAAAGGAGCCAGATGCCATGTAATCCTTCATGATCTGAATACCGTCTTTATCCTTGAAATGGATTCCGGCAACCTCATCAAATGCCACGCAGTCCCAAAGTCCTACAAGCCCGACAGTCTTCCTGCCCATATTGTAGAATAAATTCGCCACGGTTGTCTGACCGCCGGAAACAAGGATGCTGTTAGGTGAAATCTCCTTGTAAATATGGGATTTGCCAGTGCTGCGCGGTCCCAGCTCGCAAAGGTTGAAGTTGTTTTCCACCAACGGCAGCATTCGGGTCAGCAGAAGCCACCGCTCGCGGTCATTGAATTTGTCCGGTTCCATACCGATGGAGCGCAATAGTACCTGGATCCACTCTTCTTCAGTAAAAGCTTTCCGCCCCTGCTTTAATTCCTCAATGTCCACATGAGGCATCTGAATGGGGGTGAGCTTCCGAATACTGATTGGTGTTCCGTTCCGGTCTTCCTCCATATACTCATAATCCAGTTGCACGATGCACCAGATACCGCCACAAAGCAGCCGGTCAAATTTGGCGGGGTATTCCTCGTCTATGGGGATGTTCTTCAGCCCGAGGTTGGAGAACTCCGCCTCATAAAAATCCCGCTTGATATTCAGGCTCACCGTGATTTTATCAATCACGGTGTAGCTGCTCCGCTGCCGCAGAACAGAGAGAATCTTCTGCGCCTCATCTGGACGGACAAAGTTATCCGCAAGAATGCGCTTTACGCTCTCTACGCCTTCCTCAATCACCTCCGGATCATCAGAGCTGCAATACTGTCCCAGAAGAAATTCAAGGACATAGACCGGCACATTTGCCCCTTCCTTGATTTTCTTGGTCAAATCCTTGCGTACAATCTTTCCATCAAAATACTGCCGCAGTTTTGATTTGAGGACAGCTCTTTTGTCCTCGTTTTTTGTCACATCAACCACTCCAATCGCCTCCTGTCACACCGGTATTCCTTTAAAAGCCAAAGCCGTAGTCATCGGCAAAGGCCATGTCCATGATGACAGGATGCCGGAACACCTCAAGCCCTGTTGCATCATCGCATATCACGAAGAAATACTGCTTGTCCTTGTCGTACTTTTTTTCTTTGAACTGGAATTTCATGCGGAAGATACGCTTAGACGCATCCTGATCACGGCTGTCAGCAATACAGCTATTCTCGTTGGAAATCCGCTCGTTGTCATCCGAGATAAAGAACAGACGATAAGTAGCCGCTTTGACTACATCGCTGACCGGTTCGGATTGGATGAGATCCAGTATGGTGATCTTGTTGGTAATTTTTCGCACCATACTCACAAGGGCAAGACTCGCACTTCGAGTATCCATATGGCCGCGTTCCATCTTGAGATCAAGTACAGGCACAAGCATTTCCTGCGGGGATGAGCCGCCATGCACGTAATTCTGCCCGCCGCCAGTCACCTTGAACACATCGTCGCTGATTGGGTAAGACACCCATTTGGTGTCGGAGTTGCAAAGGATCTCCCCCATTTCCATACTGGCAATGCCATCTCCGACAACTGGTTCCGGTGAAACCACAAACCGTCGATTGATAAGGGAGGTCTTGTTTTTAACACCCTCGATCTTATCGCTCTCCGCGATTTTATCCCGCTTGTAGATGAAGCCATGATCAGCCGTTACGATAAACCGGTATGTATTCGCGCTGGTGGAGATGCGCCGAATCAGGTCGATGATTTCCGCAATCGCTTCCTGACAGGCAACGAAAACTTCGTCCTCGGTATTAGGTTTGTCCCCACGGGCATCGATCTGGTTGTGGTACACATAAACCAACTGTTTGCCGGTGAAAATGCTGCGGAGATCGGCAATCTTGAGCGATTTGATACTGTCAAACTGGACACATACGCTGTCCATGTTGTATTTCTGCAAAATTGCTTCCCGCTCGACGAGATTTTCGCAGGGAAGCCCATCAACCAACACCTTGAAATCATCCGTCATCGTCAGTTCCGTGTGCGGAAGCAATGCCGCCATACCGAGACGGGTATAGGAAGGCAGAACACTAAGCTGCACTTCCAACTTCGCCGTACATTTGGGATCATCCTGCATCCGGCGGAACAGTTCCTTGCCTACCTCATAGCGCATGGCATCGGAGATAATGACTACCGTGCGCTCCTTGACGTTCTTCAAGTTGCGGGCGTAGAAATCCCGCTGCAAAGGCAGCGCCATCAATGCGTCCGGCTCCTGAATCGCAGCATTCCACTTGGGAAGCAGCGTTTCCAGATACTCGTTTGTGTAGATGTTCTCCACCAAGTCGCGCAGCGGCTCAAATCCCGTCGTGTCTTCAATCTGGTCAAAGGCAGAGTAAAACTGGCGGTATTCGCAGTCCAGACGAAAGTCTTCCTCCTGATAATGAAGAAGAATGTCTTTGAAGCTGTCCGGGCAATGATAATTCCCCGCCTGAATAATTTGATAGGCGCTGCTGAGCATCTGATAGCAGCTCCCTATTTTCTCCCCAAAGTGCATCTTGCTCCGTTTATCGCAGATTTGCGGGATGATCAGATTGTCCAGTCTTGCACCTACATCCTCAGCCACCAAGCGCGCTACAACCCAATTTATGAGGATCTGGTCAATGACGAGAAAAGTATCGCAGTTCACCAAGTCCTCGGGCGGAAAGTCAGAAAAGGCTTTCTTGACATTCAAACCGAAAGCGACATGGGCGGAAAGCTCGTCATACCGTCCCCGGTACAGAATACTGTTCATCAGGTTGTCCATAAAGGCGATTATATTTCCAGCCTTATAAGAAATAAATCCCTTCCACGCTTTCGGAAGTTCAGCTCCTACATACTTGGCAGTATAGGTGACGAACATGGTCACGACCAGTTTTTCCAGCGTCGGCTTGACATCCGTATAGCCGAAATGCTGCTCGCAGAGCTTCCAGAAATCATCCAGCAGGCCGTACTTCTCTACCTCGGACAGGAACTTGTTATCTGCAAGCTCGCTGTCCGTCAGTATGACCCGGATTACTTCTTCAAAGGAACAGGTGCGGGTGCGACAAATGGCAGAGAGGAGACCCGTGATGATGTTCTCTTCATTGAAGTTCTCGATTTCAAGGTTATAGAAGCGCTGTGTCCGTTCCTTGTTGGCAAAGAACTTGATGTGCTTTTCAATGATGGGTTTATATTTCTCATCGATACCCAAATCCACCAAAAGCAGCGAGGCACGGTCGGCAAAAAAGCGCTTGGAATAGAGCAGCGTGTCTTCCAAATGGTTGTCCCGCACATCCGGCTTTGGAAAGGGAGCATAAATGAGGTAGTTTGTGGTGGTGTCCTGCCGTTCCAAAAAGAGCTTGGTGGCAAACTGATTGTCCGGCTGTAAGAAGTAGACCTTGGCATTGTCCAGCTCTACATTCTGCATATCCTCCACAAACTCGCTGTTATCATCGTACCAAAAGACGAGTTTACGGGTATCGCCGGTAAATTCGGCATTCAGCCGGTCTAGGATTTGTTTGATGTTCATTTCTGCCATGCCACTTTACTCCTTCTGGGCTATGACTACCCATGACCCGCTCCGGTTGGAGCCTTTGCGTTTGATTTTGCCAGCTTTTTGAAGGCTATTCATGAGCCGCTTCACAGTGGCAAGGGAAATACCCAGCATCTCTACAACATCCTTCTGCGTCGCTTTTGGATTGTCTTGTAGGATGTGCAGAATTGCTTCTTTATTGGTATCATTGGGTTCAACTTTGGTGTCATTGGTATCATTGGTGTCACGCTCTTTGGGATCAATGACACCATTCTGATCGGTAACTGCGTCTTTCCGATAAAGGTTGATACGGAAATCGCTGCCCATATCAATCAGCTCCGGCTCACGAAGGCCATATTCCTTTGCTTCCCGGAACATTTTGGGGATACCGCTTCCCCACGCCTCCACGATGTTCATGTAGGAAAAGGCGGCTGCAATCCCACGGTTGCGGATCTTTGAAAGGCCAGACTTCATTTTCTCAATCGTGATTTCGCTATCCAACATACCGGGAGAAGTGACTTCCAGCCGGTCATCATAGAGCGCCACTTGGATTTTGCCCGGTGACAGGTAACTCCGATGGCAGACGGCATTGGAAATCATCTCACGGATTGTTTTGACGGGCAGCTCGTAATAGTCTTGCCTTGCAATCCCTTCAATGCGCGAACCAAGGTCGATGTGCTGCAACACGAAGTTGTAGGCATCCTCGATCTGCTCATATATCGGCCCGGTAAACTCTTTGCGGGTGATGAAGATGTCACGCACTACTCCCTTGAATACTGCACACTGGATGGCGGCATCCGGGAACTCAGCCATATCTCCATCCAGAAGCAGATACCCATTGGTGGGATGATAGGTTCCATCGCGTTCCACCAGCAGTTTCCACGAGAGCAACTGATTTTTACCAACCTTCTGAATCTGTTCCCGCGCCGTATCTGTCTCGGCCAGCTTGAGGGCGTGTTGGTACATCTTCTCACAGAAGGCCGCAATCTCTTTCTCAGAAACAGTCTGTTCCCGCTCCATCTGGTCAAAAGAGCGGTTCGTCCCCTCCATGATGAGTTCTTGCACACGGTAGCGTTCCGCATGGCGGGTCGTGCCTGCTACGCGGATGTAGGTGCCGTCCATGATGCCCTGACTCTTGATATAGTAGGGGCGCTGCATACCGGGGATGATTTCTACTACAATAACCGCCTTCCCGTCGATTTCCTGTACGGCAATGTTCGGGGTGATCTTGGGTTCGCAGCTATCAAAGATGGCGTTCGTGATGGCATCCATCTTCTGAAAGACTTCATCCTTGGAGAACCCAGTGACCGCCCATGTGCCGTTCTCCACACCGAAAACCAGCTTGCCGCCTTTACCGTTGGCAAAGGCAACCACGGTCTTCATGTATTTTTCGCTTTTGGCGGGAATTTCACTTTTGAACTCGAAATTCTCGGATTCACCGGCAAAAATCTCTTCTGCGGTCATCTCGACCACCTCCTTCTAATTATGGCTTATGAAATCACAAAAAACTGTTGATTTTTTCAAAGGCTTCCTGCTGTTGCTTATCATAAGCCGCTTTGTCGTAATACGCTTCTGTTCCACAGGAAGGACAGCTATATGTTCCTACACCAGTCTTTTGTCCCTGTACCAAAATCTTTTTTGTGTCCCAGCAACATGAGCAATAAATACGCTTATCGGGGTCATCAGCCAGCGTGATATAGGCATCATCGTGTCGCTCGATTTTTTCTGCAATATCTTCTTTTGCCTGCATTTCTTTGATTTGTTCTCTGAGCTGCTGATTCTCATTTACTAAATCAAGTATCTGCATTTGAGCGTCAATTAATTTTTCCACAAGGGGAATATTATCTACTTGCTGCGCAACAGCAATGCCGTCTTTAATTGCTTCATACCATCCCAAGATCATTCACCTCATATCTTTACCAGAACGGCGTATTTCTTTCCGTCGCTGGCAGTTTGAATCTTCTCGTAGTTGACCTTCACGCCGTCATCTAAGTCCAGCTCAATGCGGCTCAGGGCAAGGTGGGCAATCATCTCATCATAGTCGCGGCATTCTTTCAGCTGCTTTTGCAGCTTTTCCTTCCGCTTGGTGGAAGCGGCCACCTCGCGGGCGTTGGTGCTGTGGTCGATCATGTCCTGCATCCGGTTGATCTCCGACTCGTAAACGCGCTGCATTTTGTGGAGGTAGTCCACGCGGAGATTGCCGATGGTGTCCGGCGTGTAGCGATGGAGGTAAATCAGCGCCTTGAAGCCGTTCTGCTTGCCGCTGTCAAACAGCCAGTAAATCGGACGCTTCTGGTAGGTCTTGCAGTGGTCTTTGAAGAAGTCCTTGAGGAAGTAGTTGCGGATGATCTCCCGGCTGCTGTTGCCCTTGCCGCCTAGCGCATCGGCGATGAAGTCCAGATTTTCTTCCAAGGTGTCCGCACCATAGGCGGCTTTCAGCCAGCTGCACAGGCGGGAAACAATATCGTCTTCCAGATACTCTTCGTCGGTGATAGGGATAACGCCATCCACATCCGGCTCATAAGAAAGCGAAGTAGCATCTTCCCAATTTTCTGCATCATGGAATTTGGGGTAGTGATAATTCGCCAGAGATATTCCAGCATACCCGCCGTCAATCGGATCACCCTGTTCATTAAGAGCAGCTTGTCCTTTGAATTTCCAATATACAGAATCAAAATTGCCTCCGGCAAAAATAAGCCCCTGTCTATCCAGAGAGTACCGGCCGAACATACAGCCCACGGCGTAGGAGAGCAGCGAGACGATCTCGTCCCGCTTGGTGCGGACATAGCTACTGCCCTGCATGGATTCTGGCACCTCGTCCTTGGTGTCAAAAATGCGGTGGACGGTGACATCCTTATCCGCCACATCGGGGGGCAGCTCGTCCTGCAAGCCGTAGATGTCGATGAAGATGCGGTTCAGTTCTTCTTCGTTCATTTGCAGGTTAATAAACCTATCTTCACATTCTTTTTTCCATACTCTGTAATGGTCAATGAGATGAGTAAACAGTTTGTCTTTGTATTCCTCGCCAAACACCACTGTATGGCTACTCACTGTCATAGGGTGCCTCTTAAAGTCCCATGAGGTTTCGTAGGAGTCCCAATCTGTTTTAGATAAAGTGATATTATTCTGAACTGTCGTGGTTACAATCAGTTTTTTCTCTTCTTCCAGCAATACAGGAATATTGGCAATATCTCCGCACTGATAGTTAATGGTTGGCGCAATGACTTTCAAAATCTCCATTACGACTTTTGTATTACAAAGCGCCAATAGATAATATAGATTATTTTTCGAGAAAAAGCTCATTCCAGCTACATCGAAAATACTACCTGTGGGCTTATATCTAAATGCAGCTACACTTGAAGTTACCAAAGACCAACTTGCGGATTCCCTGAAATAAAAGTCGGTATTTTGTGGTCTTGAACGCAACTTTCCTTTTTCGTCCTTGAAATTGCGAATTTCAAACCCATTGTTTTCCCAGTTAACTATATAGTCATTGTTTCCGTACCATTTTCTAAATTCGCCTCCTTTATTGTACGGAAACCATTTGCAGTTAGAATGAGCAGCATCATCAATGCTATCAGCATCAAATTTAATTTTAGAATATTGCACTTCATACCATTCTCGCAAAAACCGATTATTATCGGCCGTGGCCAGCCCTTGTTTAGAATCTGCCAGGGTTCCGAGTAATCGTCCTTTTTCAAAGTTTGAAATAAATTTCTTGCTCACCCAATACGCCACCGGCGAACCGGGGATTTTGGAGAAGTTGTCTGTGCTGACCTGTGCAAAACGATTACCCTCAACAGGAAATTCAATCGGCTTGCCATCCTCAATATCGCACAACTTGATTTGATTGTAAGTGCCTTTATATCCGCGTATATGATGATTTCTAAACATCGTAACAGCCGTACCGAAGGCAATACCTAAAACCATATTTTCCATGTGCATCAGAGTAACAATATCATGACTTTTTAAGGTTTGCGTGCGCATTTTTTCAAAGCTTGACAGGAACATCCAGCTCTGCATTGTTACCATGCAATTATAGCGGTTCCTACCGATCATCTTATTCCATTTTTCAATAAAACAAGCAAAAAGGTCGCTCTTGCTGTCCGGGTAGTGCTTTTTCACGAACTCGCTGAGCCTTGCGTCCATGTTGCTGCTGCCCATATACGGCGGATTCGTCACCACCACATCATACTGCTGCGCCAGCACCTCTGCTACACGGATCAGCGGAAGAATCGTGTTCAGGGCAGATTCCCGATGCAGGCTGATGTCGTTTTGCACCTCGTCCATACGGGCATACAGCGCGGCAAAGTCCACTGGGGCAACCGTCAAGATGGAGCCGTACTCTTTTGCATCGCGCAGGTCGCTGATGATGCTGTTCAGCGCCGCTTTCAGCTTTGGGTCGTTGTTCGCAAAGTAGTCCCGCGTGTAAGCGTCAATGTCGTTGCTTTCGGCAATCGCATAGACATGGGGCTGGATGCCGCGGGAGAAGATACGCCGGTCATATTGGCGGGCCTTCATCATCACGGCAAAATAGGCGAGCTGGGCTGCACGGTCGTCAATGTCCAGTCCGAACAGGTTGTGTTCGAGGATACAGTGCGCCGCATCCCGCTGGCTGTACCCGTCGTTTTCGTACATCTGCATCAGCACATCAAAGGCGTACACCAAGATATGGCCGCTGCCCATGCAGGGGTCGATGACCTTGATGTCTCGGACATCCTTGTATTCGCTCTGCTTCTGGATTTCGTCGAGCTGCTGGCGCACTTCCTGTGTCTGAGCGGCTTCCGGCAGATAATACTTCCAGCCCATCTGACCGGCGATTTCTTCTTCATTGGAAATGCGCTTTGCCTCAACCTCATCCCAAGTCATTTCTTCCGGGGCAAGACCATCAGCAAAAACACCCTGTTCTTTCCGCTTGTCAATAAAGATGCGTCCAAGGCTATTTTCGACCATATAGCGGACGATCCAGTCCGGCGTGAAGAGCTGGGTGACGGCGGGGATTTCCTCTTTGGTGATTTTGCCGTTCTTGGCAAAGGCGGCGTTCTTCGGCTCGGTGTTGTAATATTGGTACAGCCATCCGATGATCTCCACCTGACCGCCCTTTTCGATGTTGAAATCATCCTCGTCAATGTCGTGGATCAGATGATACACGACACCCTCCTGATCCACTACCGAGAGGTTCAGCAGCAGCTCGGTGTAGTCGCTGGTCTTTTCAAACAGGGCGGGGAGAATTTCGTTCAGGGCGTTGCACTGCTTGATGAACAGCAGACGGAACAGCTCGTCCAGCTTGTTTTCGGTTTTTAGGCGCAGGACTGTCTCTTCCTCGGCGGGGGTAAAGGCCAGCTCCGCGTCAAAGGGCGTTGTCACCAAATCCGGCTCAATTTTGCCGCTCTCAGAGGACAGGACGCGGATGCGGGAGGGCAGATAGTCGTTGACCTCCATGAATCGGATGGCGATCAGCCGGTTGAACCAGGTGTAGGCAACCTCTTCCAAGATGTACTTGTAGGCCGTGGCGTAGTTGCTGTCTTTCTCTTTCCTGCGGATCACCTCCGCCAGTTTCTTGCGCTGGGGGATCGCCTCGCCGGTGATGGCATACGGTTCAGCAGTCCCGATGTCATAGAACTCCATCGTCCCGGTAGACTGCGGAAGCGGGTCTTTGATGCCGTCCGCCGTAATCCCCATCAATCCGGCACGGTACTGGATGTCCGCAATGAGCTTATTCCGTGCCCATATTGCAAAGTTTTTTATGTCTGTTTTATTCATTGACCTTTACCTCCTCAAGAAGAGCAAGGACTTGTTTCCCCAGAGCCTCTACAATTCCAGCATATTCTGTTATGTCTTCGGGCTTAATAATCAAATGCTGTCCAACCTGATAGGAAACATCTCCACTTTTGCTAATATAGTCTTGATCTACAATGCCATCTTGGTGTTGCAGCAAGTGGCGTTGCTGAAAACATTTCCGCAGCTTTGCATATTGCACATCTGTAATCCAATCGTCATAACCTTTTCCGACAAGATCATGCCAAAGTTTGTTTCCGTCATCCAATCGCTGAAACACATTTCTTTTCAAAGGTTTTGCCCCTTCAATCTGTGGGTAAACGCATTCACACAGCCGTTGAAATGCAACAACGAGATCTGGAACCGAAGTTTCTATAAGCGAGGTACAGGTTCGGGCTGCTTCATCTTTGCTTATGACTTCCAAAGCTTTTCGGATCACATCCAGATTGTTGATTTTTGCTTTAACTTTATCAATGGTGTTGAAGAATGTCAATTTTGCAGAATTATGGCCGCAGCAGGGACAATAAAATGCAGACCCAACAACCGCATAGCGAGCACCACATTTTTCACATTGAATTTTCTGTTCCATCTCTTCAAGTGCACTTGCCGGAAGATTGATGAATGATGTACGCCCAGAAAACTTCATGGACATTTTGATGAAACTCTTTCGAGGCTGTGAGCGATTGAACTCTCTGGCATCAGCTTCCAGAGCTTGGCCGATTTTTGCAGACATTTGGTTGATTGCTTGCTCTTTAGCTTGTTCAATTTGCTCTGTTGTCCACCAACTTCTGGCGGGAGCCGAATGACCACAAAACGGGCAGAAAACCGCTTCATCAGAAAACAAATTTTTCCAGTCTTCTGCATTTACTTTGAATTTAGATAGACATTTTTCGTTTGGGCACTCTTTGTCATAATATCCATCTTCATCAGGAAGCACATCCATCTTATAAGTCATTGTCCCATTTAGTTGTTCCAGCATTCTGAGCGTGTTTCTAAACATAGCAGCTCTCCTTAAAATTCTACATTGACAATCGTATCATCATCCAGTTGCGCTTCAAGCGTCTTGCGAAGGCTGTCCATGTACCGGGCAATATCCTCTTTGCTTTCCAGACGCCAAGAGGATGTCCCTGTCATCATCTTGATGGAGACATTTTTTGTCTTACGGATTTTCACCGGCGCAGGGGCAACGGTTACTTCCGGTGCAGGCTTCCCGCTCTGTTTGGCTTCCTCTGCCTGACGGCGGGCCTCTTCTTCGGCTTTTTGTCTTGCCAACTTACGGTCAAGTTCGTCCATTTCATTGAGAAGGCGGAGCTTTAGTGCATCTGCCTTGTCCGCATAGCTTCTCAGCGTAGAGACATTGTTGCAGTGGGTGGCTCCGTCCTGAATTTCTTGGAACTTCTCATAGTAAGCCGTCCGCTTCTGGTCGTTGTACTCTTTGGTGGAAAGCACCTCCAAAACACGCTTCCACGCCTGATCAATCGAATCGAGAACAGGGGCGGATTCCTGCTGCAATATCTTGACATAGCAGGACATGAAGCGTTCACGCAGCTCAGGCAGCTTCGGGATGTTGGCGTAGGGCTTTTCCTGCCGGGTAATGGAGCGCATCTGTGCGACGATATTTTCCAGCTCGTCATTGACAATATAGGTCTTACTGTCATCGAAGATTGCAAGCATATCCAGCGCACGGGCAAAGATGGTAGACTGCTCGCCCTCAAAGAAGGTCTTGATTGGTTCGTAGTCCTCCGCAAAGTCGAAGAAATCATCCCGCTTCTTAGAAACGGTTGTAAAGAAGTCCAAAGCAGATTGAATCTGAACGACAGACTGCATCAGTGTCTTCCCGCTGGACAGAACGCGCTTGCCTGGATAGGGGTACTGCATATATTTGGCTTCCAGCCGCTCAATTTCATAAATCGTGTTCTGCGCATACCGCTGGAAGTTCTTCATAATGGTATCTTCGTCTTCCGCCGAAGTCGTGGTGCGGAAGGTTTCCTTCATCACATCCCGGACAGCCTTTTTGTCCTTATCGCTGACACGAACGCGCTCTTCCATCAGGAGCTTTTCCGCGAATGCTTTTTTGGTGATGAAGCCGATGATCTCTTCCTCGGTCTTGTTATTCAGACTGACCGTAGCGCCGTTGACAGTGAAAGACAGGTCGCCACGCTTAAAGAGCCGAGCCACCAGCCAATGTACATCATCTTCCACAAACCCATAAGGTGCTTTCATAAAGCGATCCTTCACCGTCTTCATGGAGGTTTTCATGTGATTGTGGGTATTCATAGCGATAAAGCCCTGCACATCCTCCAGCGCATGGACATTGCTCTCTGTACCGCCTTCCAAGCCAAGAGAAAGCTGGTTGCTCTGATGAAGCATCTTGCGGATTTCCGCCTCGCCCATCGGCGTATCGATGTAGGATAGCTTGTGGTAGACCGTCTGTACCAAACGGCCAATGGCTTCATTGATCCGGCTGCCAACTTCTTTCCCGTTTACGCGGACAACATCGCCGTTCACATAGATGGTCGCTTCTTTCAGCGCTTCGGTCAGATAGAGCTTGGCGTTTTGATTGCGCTCCCGCATTTCCACGCGCTTTGCCTCTTTGATCGTCTCGTACTTGGCAAGCTGCGTGGAAGTGTTTTTCCGAAGGAAGCCTTCAATTTTCAAATAGGCTTGGATTTCCGTCAGGAACTCCGCGTCATTCGGGAGAACGACAAGGACTTCTTTGCCTTGACCGGACATCATGCGGAGGGTAGCGTCCTCTGCGCTGCCGTCGTACCACGGTGTCAGGACACGGAGACCAATGTCGAAGTTCTGATTTGCCTTATAGGGGCGGTCATCCACAAACTGATTGAAGCCAAAGGCATACCGGCCATTGAAAACGGGGTAGATGTAGCGCTTGCCGGGGAAGATGTCCTCAAAAATCATCTCCGCAGCCTTCGTGATGATCTCCGGCGTTTCTACATTTTCCTTTTCAATCTCGTTGTTGACTTCCTGCTCCTCGTCCGTGAGGAAAACATAGACGCTTCCATTTTTCTGTACGAGCATCTGCCGCATCAGGACCTTCAGTGCTTCCTCTACGCGGCCTTTCAGCTCGATCCGGTCATCGTCGATATTTTCAATCATCAGGCTGGTAATGTTGTCGATGTTCGCTTCGATTTCCAGCACATATTTGATCATGAAAAGGGTCTTGAGGACATTGATGGCAAAAACATCCCTGTCCTTCTTATCCGGGTTGATGTAGCTGTTATCGTAAGCACGAATGATAACTCCGCTGTGGCTGTGATCCAAAAAGTTTTCCAGTGCGTCATAGAAGCGATGGAACGGCACAATAACTCCCGTCTCTTCATCCATAACATTGACCGCTGACTCCTTGAAAAGAGCCAGCATGGAGCGTTCACCGCCGGAAAGATGCTTGCCAGAAGCGCCGTGAGTTCGGATGGAAGTCAGCACGCTGGAAAGTAAATTGAATTGATACGGTACAAAGG
>PPYF01660554.1_pt1 | contig 18322 bp, 25 predicted proteins | sample 1559871 | NCBI WGS metagenome assembly PPYF01 (sample SAMN08240021, study PRJNA423297) | Human gut metagenome, whole genome shotgun sequencing project. | reverse complement strand
GCTTTGCTATATTTGAACTATCTGTTATAGTAAACCGCGGGCCTGTATCAACCTCGTTTCCGATTTGAGGAGGAACACATTTGGAAAAAAATATTATTCAGCTAATAGAACAGAATTACGATTCTTGTTCAAAAACCAATAAAGTACTGTCTGATTTTGTCAAAGCAAATATCCGGGCTATCCCGTTTATGTCTATTAATGAAATGTCAAAGCAATCCGGCGTGAGCTGTCCCAGCATTACACGTTTTGTACGAATGCTCTCCTTTGCTAATTTTTCTGATTTTATTGCCTGTGCCCGTAAAAATGTACAAAAAGATTTGACTCCCTGGGAGCGTATCAGGCGTGCGGCAATAGCTCCCAATGGAGGTTCGCTCAAATCCATGATAGACAGTAATGCCGCATCCCTTCGGAAGATATATAATGAAACATTCGAAGCAAATTTCTATTCCTCCGTACGGACCATCACGAAAGCGCGCTGCGTCTATATCATTGGAGCCCGCTCTTCCTATTCAATTGCCGTTTATCTGGGATCAATTTTAAATAATCTTCAGGATAATGTCATTCTGCTGAAGCAGGGGGATTTCAGCGCCTTTGCAGACGTTACGTCCGAGGACAGCCTGATTGCGATAGGATTTGCGCGTTATACAAGGATAACCTGTGAAACTGCAAAATATTTCTATGATAAAGGATGTACTGTAATTTCTATCACCGACAGTTACACCTCCCCCATCGCACTTTCTTCAGAGAATGTTCTATCGGTTTCAAATGCAAGCGGATACCCGGTTGCGGAGGCAATGTCAATCGCCGTATATCTGACCACGGCTGTGGCTCAGGTGAATCCGCAGAAATCCCTGGAGCGTATGGAAAACATGGAAAAGCTTGGTGACTCGCTTAGAGCCTATATTTGATATAAAATCTTATACGGGAGGTAGTGAGTGTTGATTTTCTTCAGAATTGATAGTCATTATTTTTAATCATAGGGGGCATACGCCGTGTTAACCGGCCGTATGCCCTCCCTTTTATTGGGGGCTGTGACCTGTGCGCGGAGCGTGCAGGTTAACGTACCGAACGGCGGAATAACACGCTCCGCGATGCACAGAAACGGCAAAAAGTGCCGTTTCGCGCCGCATAACTCGGGATTTTCGTGTGAAATACACACGAAAACACCTCGCGGAACATTCCCCTGTGAACAGCAGCGAACTGTTACATGAGTTTGCAGATTTATTAACAGGTGTCTTGTCATATGAAAAATGATGTGCTATACTGTTGCGAGTGCGGTTGGTTCCGCCGGCGTCTGCCTGGAAATGGACGAAAAAAGCAGGAAAGGCCGTTTGAAAAGCGGCAGAATAGAGGATGGTATGACAAAACAGGAAGAGATAAACCAGTTAAAAAAAGAGAAGGATGCAGTGATCCTGGCTCATTACTATGTGGAGCCGGAAGTGCAGGAAATTGCCGATTATGTGGGCGATTCTTTTAACCTGAGCAAGGCCGCAGCCGGTCTTCCCAACAAGACACTTGTGTTTTGCGGCGTTTCATTCATGGGGGAGAGCGGAAAACTGCTCAGCCCGGACAAAACGGTGCTGATGCCTGATGCCGGGGCGGATTGTCCCATGGCCCATATGGTCAAAAGGGAAGAGGTGGAGCAGGCAAGGAGGGAGTACCCGGATTTGGCTGTAGTCTGTTATATCAACTCCACGGCCGAGATCAAATCCTGGGCAGATGTGTGCGTTACTTCAGCCAATGCAGTGCAGATAGTAAAAAATCTGCCGAATAAAAATATTTTATTTATCCCGGACAAGAATCTGGGCCGCTTTGTAGCGGAGCAGGTACCGGAGAAGAATGTAATGACGGTAAATGGGTTCTGTCCGGTTCATGAACAGATGCGGGCGTCGGAAATCGAAAGCCTCAAATGTGAACACCCGGATGCCAAAGTCCTCGCTCATCCGGAATGTAATGGTGCGCTATTGGAGAAAGCTGATTATACCGGTTCCACAACAGGAATAATAAATTATGCATCATCGAGCGAATCAAAAGAATTTATAATAGCGACAGAGTGCGGAGTCCGCTATGAGCTGGAACAGAAAAACCCGGGGAAGATATTTTATTTTCCGGCTACCGAGCCGATTTGTACCGATATGAAAAAGATTACACTGGATAAGATTATTGAAGTATTAAAAACAGGAGTCAACAGGGCCGAAGTGCCAAAAGACCTTGCCGCCCCTGCAAAAGCCACACTGACACGAATGCTGGAACTGGCCAGATGATAAGGGGGCATACTTATGGTGAGAAACCTTTATTACGATGTTGTGATTGCCGGCTGCGGAGTAGCGGGTCTTTATACGGCCCTCAGCCTGCCGGAGGATCAGAAAATACTGATGCTTTCTAAAGAGGGAATTGAAAACTGCGATTCTATGCTGGCCCAGGGCGGCATCTGTGTAATGCGGGATGAAGAGGATTATGAACCCTACTTTGAGGATACGATGAAAGCCGGACATTACGAGAACAGGAAAGAAAGCGTTGAAATTATGATACGTTCCAGCCGCGGAGTGATAGATCATCTCCTGAAACTGGGAGTACGTTTTGACATGAATCCGGACGGCAGCCTGAATTACACTCGGGAGGGAGCGCATTCGAGGCCGAGAATATGTTTCCACAAAGATATTACGGGAAAAGAAATCACCACGGTACTGCAAAAGCGGGTCAGGGAACTGCCGAACGTGACGGTTATGGAATTTACGGCTATGACTGATATTCTTGTCTCGGGAGGCGCCTGCACCGGCATGATTGCAAAGACGGAAAAAGGAGAGATTCTTCATATACATACCAGGGATACCGTTATGGCTACGGGAGGGATTGGCGGCCTCTACGAGCATTCAACCAATTTCCCCTGTCTTACAGGAGATGCTCTGGCAATCGCAAAAAAATACGGTGTGGAGCTTGAAAACATGGATTATGTACAGATCCATCCGACCAGCCTTTACAGTGAGAAGCCGGGCAGAAGCTTTCTGATATCGGAATCTGCCAGGGGAGAAGGGGCCGTACTCCTGAATGGAAGAGGGGAGCGTTTTGTAGATGAACTGCTCCCCAGGGATGTAGTCACAAAAGCAATACATGCAGAGATGGAGCGGGAGGGCAGCCGCCATGTATGGCTCTCATTCGAGCCGGTGGGTGAAGCTCAGATTCGGAACCATTTCCCGAATATTTACAGAAGGTGTCTGGAAGAAGGCTACGACATCACAAAAGAACCGATACCGGTTGTCCCGGCCCAGCACTATTTTATGGGGGGGATTCATGTGGACTGTAATTCAAGAACCACGATGGACCACCTTTACGCAGTGGGGGAGACCAGCTGTAACGGTGTCCATGGAAAGAACCGCCTGGCCAGCAACAGTCTGCTGGAGAGTCTTGTATTTGCACAAAGGGCCGCAGCCAGTATGGCAGAGGGCCGGAAAGGGAGTATCAAATATGAATCCAATTACCATGCAGCTTGCTGCTGATAAATATATCCGTCTTGCTTTGGAGGAGGATATTAACAGTGAGGATGTAACGACTAATTCCGTGATGCCGGAATACAAAAAAGGGGAAGTGCAGTTAATCTGCAAAGAGGACGGAATTATAGCCGGACTTCCAATTTTTGAGAGAGTGTTTTTGCTGCTGGATCCCCGGACCAAGGTAACCTTTGATGTGAAAGATGGAGACAGAGTGGAAAAAGGCCGGCATCTTGCCACCGTGACCGGAGATATCCGGGTTCTTTTGTCGGGGGAAAGAACAGCCCTCAACTATCTCCAGCGTATGAGCGGTATTGCAACCTATACGAATACGGTTGTGAAGCTTTTGGAGGGGACCAGGACAAAACTTCTGGATACCAGAAAGACAACGCCCTGCATGAGGATATTTGAAAAATATGCAGTCAGGGTTGGCGGGGGGAATAATCACAGATATAATCTTTCCGACGGGATTCTGCTGAAAGACAATCATATTGACGCTGCAGGAGGCGTGAAGGAGGCAATAGCGGCTGCAAAGGCATATGCACCCTTTGTGCGCCGGATTGAAGTGGAAACGGAAAATCTTTCTATGGTCCGGGAGGCTGTGGAAGCGGGAGCCGACATCATTATGCTTGACAACATGACGCCCGGACAGATGGCGGAGGCAGTCAAACTAATCGATGGCCGTGCGGAAACGGAATGTTCGGGTAATATAACGAGGGAAAATATCAGGGCAATTACGGAAACTGGCGTGGATTATGTTTCAAGCGGCGCTCTGACTCATTCTGCCCCAATTCTGGACATCAGCCTGAAACATCTGCGTGCCGTGGAGTGACGGCTCTAATGCTGCTGCTTACACGGCAGTATCCTGCAAGGCGTTTTTGTTTACAGCATGCCGCATTTTGCTGCGGGTGAACAGTAACGCTCTAATTGATGTGCCGGCAGAAATGCGGTGATTGTAGTTGCATGGACGGCGGCAATGTATTAAAATTGGAATAGAAATTTTGAACCTCCGCTGATTACGGCCGTTATGCTGCGGCATGTTGTGGCTATGTGGCGTGAATTGTTACTCACAGCAGTGAATAAAGGCAGAGTATAAACTGGAAAGGACAGGAACGCCGGAATGGGTATGAGATTGAATAATAAGGAAGAGAGCGCGGCCGGAACAGAGAGCGCTCTGACCGGAACGCAGAGACGCAAAAAGATTCTGGCACTGATGAGGCAGACCTCTCATCCCCTGTCCGGCGGAGCGCTGGGAAGAGAGACGGGCGTAAGCCGGCAGGTGGTGGTGCAGGATATCGCCCTCCTTCGCACGGAAGGATATCCGATTGTCGCCACGGCCAGGGGATATATTCTGAATGAGGCCAGCCAGGCAGTAAGACTTTTCAAAGTATGCCACAACAATGATGAGACAGAGGATGAATTAAAAACAATTGTGGATTTGGGCGGCTGCGTTCTGGACGTGATGATTAACCACCGTGTATACGGAAAAGTAACGGCTCCTCTGAATATCAAGAACCGCCGTGATATACAAATATTTATGAACGACATTGAATCGGGCAAGTCTGCTCCGTTGATGAATGTGACTTCGGGATATCATTTCCACCGCGTGTCGGCGGAGCAGGAAGAAATTCTTGATGAAATTGAAGAGGCGCTCCGGGAAAAACATTATTTGACAGAGCTTATGCCGTATGAGGAGATGTAGAAATCTGCCGGCGGGCATGCAGAGGGCGGCTGCATTCTAAGCCCCGCCGGTCTGCGTAATTGATGCGCTGACCGTGCGAAATGGCAGTGGCAGCAGGTATACGGCAAATGAATGAAAAAATATGGTTTGAATGGAAGAAAATACTTGCGGTGTTACAGGTTATGTGGTATACTATGACCCGTTGATGCGTTTTTCTACAGTTGTTACCAAAATTCTTCAAATTGTGCTTGACAGTCAGACAGTTTTAGTTTATACTACTTTTGCTGTCAAAAACGCAGCAAGATATGCCAGGTTGGCAGAACAGCCGAAAACGGAGAAAGTTAGATTGCCAAATGTTTGGCCAAATCGCAAAGTGAATATGAGTCTGTAGCTCAGTTGGATAGAGCAACGGCCTTCTAAGCCGTGGGTCGGGGGTTCGAATCCCTTCAGGCTCGTCGAATCTAAATCGACGATTTAGATTCCCTATGGTGGGTATAGCGCAGTTGGTTAGCGCGCCAGATTGTGGCTCTGGAGGCCAAGGGTTCGAATCCCTTTATCCACCTTCCCTTTATGGGAGTTTGCTGATGGGCTATCGCCAAGCGGTAAGGCACAGGACTTTGACTCCTGCATTCGTTGGTTCAAATCCAACTAGCCCAGTTAAATACGGGGTATTAGCTCAGTCGGTAGAGCACTTGACTTTTAATCAAGTTGTCCGGGGTTCGAATCCCCGATGCCTCATCAATGAAAGATAGCGGAAAACCTTGTAATTACAGGGCTTTCCGCTTTTTTTGACGGTAAAATTATCTAGGTAATTTTATAGAAAAACAACGAAAAAACATGTCTAAAATATGTCCAAGTAAGCAAAATTTTTCAGGATGTCTAAATTCTGTCCAAGCTGTCACAGCGCAATCGCTGTTTTTACGACCTCTTGAACGTTCTCTTTTTCCTCCACAATATGGCTGTAAACGTCGATGACCATCTTCTCTGTGTCGCCCAGCAGCTCCGCGATTTTCTTTGTGCTGATAGCTGGAATCTGGTAGCACAGCTCCGTACAATAATTGTGCCTGAAGATATGTGCAGTCAGATCGTGAATGACGTACAGGTTTTCAGTTCCGCCGGCGGCCCGATTCATCTTATTAATAATACGCTCCCACATGCGCCGGTAACTGCTTTTGGTCATCATGCGGCCATCCTGGGTGTGCATCAGATACGGTGCTGTCAGGCCTTTAAGATACTCCTTTAGATGGACGGCCAGAAATGGAGGGATAGGCACCGTACGCACCCCGTTTTCGGTCTTTGTATTCTTTACCCCGGGATTATTCACCCGAAACTCTACAGACCCTCTAACGGTCAATTCAGACGTTTTCAAATTGATATCAAGGGGCTTCAGGGCCAGCACTTCGCCGCGGCGGAGGCCGCAGCCGTAGATAATCAGAACGAATGCCTTTTCCATCGGCGTGAAGTCAGCAGCCTTGATTGCCTTCTTTTCGGTGGCGGTAAGGGGCCGCTTTTCTCTGGCTTTGTACTTTGGCCTGTTGATTTTTTCGCACAGTTCCCGCAACGCCTTTTCCGGGAGAAGTCGTTCATCCACAGCAGCCCGGATAATTTGTTTATATGTCAACATGATTTGTTGGCATATGCGAGGTTTTTCGGATGCATTGTTGATAAGTAGCTGTAAATGTACTTTTCTTAGGTCCTGCAGCTTAACGCCTTCCAGCGCGGCAAAGTGCTTGTCTATAATATTTTTATACATCATCCTTGTATTGTACTCCCGGACAGCCTTGCTGGTCTCCAGCCATTCATCGGCGTAGGCCAGAAAGGTCATATCCGATGTCTGGATTTGATTTCCTTCTTCAATCCGGCGTTTCAATGCATTGACCTGTTTTTCAAGGTCGGCGCTGGACTTTCTTGATTTCAAGTTGATTCGGTGTTTCTGGCCGTATTCGTCATAAGTACCGTCCCAAGCCTTAGTACGATAAATACCATATTTGTCAGGTTTGTATTTTTGCTTTGCCATTATATCATCCTTTCCTGTTGCGATGTCGCAACTATTTTTGGGTATAAAAAATACGCCCCTTGCCAGGACGCTCCGAGGATGATATAATTTAGGTGTTCAAACCAAACTAAATCTTCCGGAGCTTCCGGCAAGAGATTATGTGAAAAGCTTCTGTGTTACCAGCACAGGGGCTTTTTGTTTTATTCAATGTTGAGAATTGCGGTTACACTAGGAGCATTGTCACTCCAGTCAAATATATCCTCTACAATAAATGTAATAGGGCTTGTATCAGATAATAAAAATGCATCTCCTATGTTTAGCGTATATCCAGGCATGATTTTTTTATATTCATTCTCTACGGATTGATTTTCATCCGCGGATGAAATAACTGTTCCCTTCATCTGCACACCATTTTGATATGCGTTCAGGCCAATCCAAGCTGACATAGCACTCATGGGTTCTGTGGCTTTATTTGTGTAATCATAATAGACTATTATACAAGACTTTCCTTCATAGTCAGATGAAAGTTCATATCCGGTATATTTTATGTGCCATTCCTCTGCATCAAATTCAAAAAGGGGAGCTGGTATCAATGAGCCATCCGCCCCAACCTGTTTTCCATCAGGAGTTGTTGTGTTTGCAAGCATAATTCCATTTGTGTCTAGGTAATAATTTTTCCCACTGTCTTCGATCCAGCCAGTCGCATAGCTCCCATCATCATTTTGATATTTCCACTGTCCATTTTCTTGCGCCTGCCAGGTTCCGGCGAAGGCTGTTATCCCAATACTCAGTGTTAATAATGCTGTTGCTACAAATAGTTTTACTTTCCTCATACGTTTTACCTTCCCTCTTATAAATTTTATTAAATGCCATTGGCTATTTAACCAGAATTATTTAAATAAATCAAAAGGCTAAAAGTAGTCTTTTGATTTATTTTGTTATAGGCAGCCTTCTTCGGGTTCTTCAGCCAGCCCATGCCCTTCTTGCCGTATCCTGAGATTAACGCTTTCTTAATCGCTCTTTTCAAAATTCATGCGGTATCCTCCTACAAATTATTCCCATATAATTTTTGATACTCCCCCCGCGCAAAAGAATCGAAGCCGCCTCCACAGCTTTCCAAAAAAGCCATGTCTTCACGATATTCTCTTAATTGTTTCTGGATTTTCTTTCTTCGGCGCTGCAGAGCCTTTATTCTTGCCAGATATTTGGATTCCGGTATTTTCTCCGCATTGGTCGGTATATTCAGTTCATGCGCAGCAACTTCTATACTCTGGACGTCACTTCTTTCAAAATCATCATTGTCAATATGTCGCCGTGCGTGGTAATATGCATCCCTTTGCCCTTGTGTAGACAACCTGGAATTAATGATTATAGTAAAACTACCATCTTCATTTTCGACTACCATTTCGCGGCCTGGTCTATCACGAAAATCCAGAAGGACTATATTAACATCCGGTGTCATCGTCGTTTCCACGTTCCTTTCTTTTTAAAGCGAGGGCCATATTATGAAGAGCGCGGAGATCATCTGCATCCATATCGCGCTGGACATCAAACAGCATTCGCAATTCCTTATTCTCGAAAATCTCTTGGGCAGCTCGGGCAGTTTCGTCGTTGAGATAGTAACGATCATTCGAATCAAAATCACTCTTTTCTTCAATTAAGTCAGAACGATTAATTTTAAAATATTTTGCTAGAGCATCGACCTTATCCATACGGGGCAAGCGCGTTCCGTTGCACCACGTCGAAACAGCTGATTTATTAAAGCCTAGATCATTAATTAAATCAGTTTGTGTTTTGCCGTTCATTTCCATGTAATGAATTAAATTTCTAGAAAAAATTTTTCTATATACTTCCTCGGGCATACATATTTACCTCCTATAAACTCAGTATAACAAAAAGTAGAAAAAAAGCAATACCGAAATTAAAAATATTCTACAAAAAGTATTGACAGTTTACAAAAAGTAGACTATACTGTGAGTGGATAGAAAGTGAGGTGATATAGTGCGTCCATTTCAAGTGAGTTTGGCAGCTGCGAGGGTAAATGCAAATATGACCCAAGAAGACGCTGCCAAAGCAATGCATGTAAGTAAAACTACAATTGTTAACTGGGAAAAGGGGAAAATTATACCAGGTATTCCAGAATTGACTATGCTTTGTGAAATTTACAAAGTGCCATCAGATTATATTTTTTTACCCATAAAATCTACTAATAGTAGAAAAGTTAGGCGGTAAAAGTAGAAAGGAGGAATGAGAGGCGTGGAAAAAGGGGATTTTTCAGATTTAAAATATTCGGTTCATATATTTGATAAAGATGGTAATCGGCTCGCGGATATAGACAAAGACGGGGTCAAAGCGTATGGTGACGCATTGAATATCGCTGTTTGTAAGGATACCGGAGAAGAAAACGGATGGCCTAAATCCGAAATGATTTATATGTCTGATGGTCTTGCAAATTTAATTGAGCCGAAAAATAGAGCCTAAAAGGCCCTATTTCTTACAACAATATGGACATGGAGTAGGTGTTTTGCCATATTTGATAAACGCGATTTGCTCAGCATCCTGATAGGTGTCAACCATAGTGGCTCTGGCGGGGCCGACTTCAAGGAGCTTGCAATTTTCAGTTTCGTTTTTAAGGTAGTGAACGATACCAGTGTGTTTTTCTAATAGGTACCCGTCTTTACCTGCATTTGGACTTAATGCCATAAAAATCTCCTTCCAGATATATTCCAGATGACGAATCTGGTAATTACAGTATAGGGCAAGAGGGAGGCAAAATCAAGAAAGGAGCGTGATTGCATGCTGGAGTTTCCAAAACCTGTCATGAAGATGTCGGAACTTCAGAAAATGGGGTTCCCGGAAACCTATCTGAAGCGGGCTTACGGGGATAAAAACCAGACCTTCGCCACAAAGATGAATCCGGCATTAACAAAAAGTCCGGTTATTTTCGACACCGCTGGCTTCAAAATCTGGTGGGAAAAGCAGATTGAGGCACAGGTTCGGTCGATGCCCAGGAGAAGAGGGAGGTGATACCAATGCACAAACATTATAACGATGGCCCCGAGGCTGTCAAGCAGGCACGAGAGGCAGAAGCAAACAAGCAGGTAGAGCGGATGACCAGCATGATGGTGTGGATGACATACGGATGGATTGTAGCCGCGGGAGTGTTTTTGCATGCGGCCGGGTGGATGTGAGGGAGGAGGGACAAGGATGCTTAGAACTACCACAAAAGAGATTCTGCTGACAGAGTTATCGAATCGGAAACCAGAGGAGGTCCGCTTGAGCTTTGCAATCGGATGGATGCGGGCAGAAGAAAACTTGTTGTACACAAGCGGAGAGGTTTTGAGGCTGCTAGAGGCAATTAAAGGAGAAATAGAGCCCACCGGCGGCAACCGGACAGGCTCAGGAACTTAAAAAATATTCGTACTTGATTATAACAGAGAAAACAGGAGGATGCAAGGATGAGTTATTACAATGTATGTCCACGCTGTGGTTCGCATCTGGATCCGGGTGAGTTATGCGATTGCAAGGAGGAAACGGAATGCCGGTCAGAAAGTACAGATTCAATAGCCGTGAGGAATGGCTACAGGCCAGAAAAAATCACATCGGTGGTTCCGATGCCAGCGCCTGTGTCGGCATGAACCCTTATAAGGACAATGTGCAGTTATGGGAAGAGAAGAAGGGGTTAATTATCCCGGAGGATATCTCGGAGCGTGACTATGTCCAGTATGGGACTAAAGCAGAGGAGTATCTGCGCGGCCTCTTTTCTCTTGATTTTCCACAGTACCAGGTGCTTTATGAGGAAAACAACATGTTTTTAAACTCGGACTATCCGTGGATGCATGCGTCACTGGACGGGGAACTGATTGACGGGGAAGGCCGCCACGGTGTGTTGGAAATCAAGACCACTAACATCTTGCAGAGCCTGCAGAAAGAGAAGTGGAGGGATCGGCTCCCGGACAATTATTATTGCCAGGTACTGCACTATCTGGCAGTGACTGATTATGATTTTGCAGTTTTAAAAGCCCAGCTAAAAAGCGAGTGGGGCGGTGAACTGCGAATCACTACAAAACATTATTTTATTAATCGAAAGGACGCCTGGGAGGACATCCGGTTTTTGGTGGACGCTGAAAAGCGGTTTTGGGACTGTGTAGTTTCAGGACGCCGGCCAGATCTGATTCTCCCTGCGATATAGGAAGAAGATATGGAACTTAGAATATATAATCCGCAGGATGACGGATTTATACAGAAAATAGAGTGGAATTTTGAGGAACTGAAAAATGAAATCACTGTGGCCTCTGAGGAGTATGCAGTGTCGGTATACACGGATGATGCCATCAAGGCAGCCAAGGCGGACCGCGCCAAACTGAACAAGTTTGTGGACGCGATGGAGGCGAAGCGCAAAGAACTTAAGAAAAAGGTCATGGTGCCTTATGAGCAGTTTGAAAAGGAAGAGAAGGAACTGGTGGCCATTGTCCAGCGGGCCATCGACAACATTGACACCCAGGTGAAAGATTATGAGCGTCGCCAGCGGGAAGAAAAGACAGCGAAGATACGGGAATTTTATGATGACAATATCCATGACATAGAAAAATATCTTCCTTTCGAAAGGGTTTTCAAACCGGAGTACGCAAACGCATCCACGACCATGAAGTCCGTAAAGGAGGATATTCTGGAGATGATTCAGAAGGTGGATGAGGGACTGGCCATTCTGAACGAGGTGGACAGCCCCTATGCGGGGGACATGAAAGAAGTCTTTTTGCGCACATATGATATTGGTCACGCGATTGCAGAGCGGAACCGCCTGGAGGCAGCCGAGCAGAAGCGAAAAGAATATGAGGCGGAACGCGCAAAGGCCAAGGCGGAACAGGAGGCCAGAAGAAAGGCAGAGGCCCAGGCCGTAATGGCAGCAGGGAAGAAACAGGAAGAGAAAACCGCAGAGCCGGAGAGTCAGCAAACTGCAGTTCCTGTACCGGCGGTTGAAATAGTGGAAGAGTCGATTCATGTTCTGGATTTTCGTGTATATGCAACTTCTATTCAGTTGGCAGGATTAAAACAGTATCTAAAAACCAACGGCATCCGGTTCGAGCCGGTACCAAAGCAGTAAGAGGAGGATAAAACAATGGCAGTACAGAACAGCCTGGCGAAACAACCAGCCAGAAAAATGGAATTTGGAGTTTATCTGACCCAGAACGCAGCAAAACAGCAAATTAATAAGCTTCTTGGAGGGCAGGCCGGAACCCGGTTCATTTCCAGTATTGTAGCCGCAGTACAGATAAATCCGGCACTTCAAGAATGTACAAATCCCTCTCTTTTGTCCGCAGCGCTGCAGGGGGAGGCATTGAAGCTTTCTCCATCTCCGCAGTTGGGGCAGTTTTATATGGTTCCGTATAAGAAAAGGGCAAAGTACGGCCGGAATGGGGAACTGATTTCCCCAGAGATCACGGAGGCACAGTTTCAGCTTGGCTATAAGGGCTATATTCAGTTAGCTGAACGGTCGGGAAATTATAAGAAACTGAATGCGATTGCAATTAAGGAAGGGGAGTTAATTAATTGGGATCCGCTTAACGAGGAAATTTCTGTCCAGTTGATGGAGGATGACGTCGAGCGGGAGGCAACTCCAACGGCTGGTTATTATGCCATGTTCGAATATACAAACGGATTTCGTAAGGTAATGTACTGGTCAAAAAAGAAAATGGCAGCACACGCCGAAAAATACTCTCCGGCATTTTCAATGAATGGCGGGATGGATTCCCTTGATAAATTGGAGCATGGAGAAATTCCGGAAAAAGAACTGTGGAAATATTCGTCGTTCTGGTTCAAGAGTTTTGATGATATGGCGCTTAAAACCATGCTTCGCCAGTTGATTGGACGATGGGGAATTATGAGCATTGAAATGCAGCAGGCATATGATGCGGATATGACAGTCATACATGAAGATGGAACGAAGGATTATGTGGAAAACGAAGGAGATTTTGTGGATACCACGACTGAGAATACAAGAATGGAAGAACCAGCCATAGGAAAGTATCAGGAGCAGGAAACGGCGTCAGAAAATGATGTAACAGCCAGTTTCTTTTCATAAAGCTTCAGAAAGGAGGCAAGCATGGCAATCACATTTGACAACATCGGAAACGGTGAACTGGCCGGCATGTTCCGGGTGGCTCTGGCGCAGATAGGCCAGAACATCATGGACCCCAATATGGATCCGGAAGCGGCCAGAGGAATGACAATCAATATTAAATTTAAGCCCAGTAAGGCCGGAACAATTGCAGCAACCTATGATATTAAAACAAAACTGGCAGGACTGCAAAAATCAGAAACAACGTTTTTGATTGGACAGGATGCAAGAACCGGTCGGATAGAAATATCCGAGTATGGAAACAACAGGCCGCAGGTGGCCGCCTATGACACGGCCCCGGTATCGTCCCGGCAGCCGGCACCTGAACCGCAGGCCCAGGATTTTGACCCGGACACAGGAGAGATTTATCAGCAGCCCGGGAAACCAATTGATTTGAGAGCAACCAATTAATCACACATAGAAAAGGAGAACACACATGGAAAACTTAAAAGAAGCATTACAGTACGTAGTAGGCCTGGGAAATAAGGCTGAAAAAACAGAGGTTGTGGAGATTTGCGGAAAAACTTATGCGAACCGGAACCTGACCCGCTACGACTGCACGGACAAGGCAAGGGCAATTACCGCCGCCACTCTGTCGTCTCTCGTGGACTATATAAGCGACTGCAACAATGAATTTCCTGATAACCGAAAGATGCTGATTCACATCGTAAGTCCTACTGAGGTCCGCTTGATGTCCGCTCTGGATGCCGAGAGAGAGCGTGAGACATTATTTGTTGTAAATGCGCAGACTTCTGAGTTTCGTTTCGACTACTGGTACGACCAGGAACGCTTTATGATTGAATTGCAGGCCAATTTTCAGAAGAACGGAGACCTGGACTTACTTACGAAGATGGCTGGAAATATTGAAAAGAAGAATGGACAGGCCTATGCAGATGATGGCATTTCTCAGGTGGCAACGATGACAGTTGGTGTGGCAGCTAAGGCAGATGTGATTGTTCCGAATCCGGTGGAGCTGATACCGTACCGTACCTTCCAGGAGGTAGCGCAGCCGGCCAGCAAGTTTGTATTCCGAATTGGCGACAAGGAGGTTCCGGCCTTCAAAATTGTGGAGGCTGAAAATAACATCTGGAAGAATGAGGCCATTGCAAATATTAAGGAATACTTGGCCGAAGCCTTAACTGAAATGCCGGACGAGATTAGTGACCGGATTGTCGTAATAGGGTAACAAGACCTTCTGTGGCAGTTAATATATCACGAAAATAATTGAATGCCACTGATGATACCAGGCCGGGGAATTGACCGCCCCGGCCTCCCTAAAAGGAGCAGGATATGACGAATTTTGAAAAACTGGCGTCCAGCAAGACAGCGATGGCCTACTGGATGATGTGCCCGTATGGAGTAGAAGACGAGATGTGCAAGGATATGTGTCCGAATAGTAACTGTATCGACTGTTGTCTGGAGTGGCTTGATAGGGAGGTGGAACAGGCGGATGGGAAAAGCACAGCGTGAAAAAGGAAAGCGCGGTGAGCGGGAACTGGCTGGAATCCTGCGTGACTATGGATATGATACCCGGAGAGGGCAGCAATTTTGCGGCTCCGATGGTTCTGCTGACGTGGTGGGACTGCCGGGAATCCATATCGAGTGCAAACGAGTTGAAAAGCTGAACCTCCTGGAGGCGATGGAGCAGGCAAAACACGATGCCAGGGCAGGAGAGTTTCCGACAGTCTTCCACCGCAGGGACCGGACAGAATGGCTTGCAACCATGCGCCTGGATGATTGGATTAACCTTTTCCGGGAGTGGGAGGCAGGCCGGGAAGTGGAAGGGTAGGTGATGGCCTACATGAATTATATTTCAGCAATCAATTCTTTCTGGGATACGGCCGCACTGAATCCGTTGTCTACAGGGCAGGTATCGCTTTACTTTGCTTTATTGCATGTAAACAATAGGAGCAACTGGACAGAGTGGTTCACAGTGCCGAATCAAGTGCTATCCGTACTGACGGGGTTATCAAGGTCAGGAATACTGAAAGCGAGAAACGAATTGAGGCAGAGAGGGCTGATTGAGTTCCGTGAAAGAGGAACGAAAGCGACTCAGTATAAAATGCTCACTATGTCAGATAGTACGCGAGATAGTACGCAAAAAGGTGTTCAAAACAGTATGCAAGATAGTGTGCAAAATAGTGTGCAAAATAGTAGCACATTAAAAGACATAAACATAAACGAAAATAGAAAGAGTATATCTAACGATATACCAGAAAAAACGGATTCTTCTGAGCAGTACACCACGATTCAGGATTTATACAATTCTGTTTGCGGGTCGTATCCCCGCCTGGTGAAATTATCAGAAGCCCGAAAAAAAGCGATCCGCGCAAGGCTTAATACCGGGTATACCGTAAATGACTTCCGACGGCTGTTTGAAACGGCGGAGAGAAGTGATTTCCTGAAAGGGAAAAACAACCGGAACTGGAGAGCGACCTTTGATTGGCTGATTAGTGATGCCAATATGGCAAAGGTGCTTGATGGGAATTACGAAAACAGAAAAAAGGAGGCGGAGCCTGATGCTACAGAAGGGCGATCAGCAACAGATTACTATCGGCAGTATATGCACCACAGCGACGGTGAAACAGGTGGAGACGTTCCAGACTAACGGAGCATCAGGTGCCTTTGTAACCTTTGACGTTCCCGGATACAGAGAGACGCAGCCGTTTTGGTATGACGAAAAGACAAGCTATGCCCAGATGCGTCGAAGTCGAAGTGGGATGCCCAAAGAATATACATACAAGCGTGGCAAAGATTTTAACTGGGACTATTACCGGGATGATACCAACCCGCAAAAAAATATTGCCAATGCCTTTATTTCCCGTTACGAAGAATTTAGACGTTCTGGTCGTGGCTTGTATATCTACTCAGCTACAAAGGGGAGCGGGAAAACCTTACTCGCCTGTTGTTTGGCGAATGAAGTGATGGAACGTTATAACGCGGTGGTGAAATTTGTCCAGGTGTTAGATTACATCGACTTGATAAAGCGAAAGGATGAAGACGCGGACATGGAGCGTCATAGCTTGAAACGCTGTGGTCTGCTGATTCTGGATGACGTCGGGGTTCAGACGGAAAAGCAGGAATGGATAAACAATGCAATATTTTCACTGATTGACGAGCGCTACCGGAATTTGCTGCCAACGCTGTATACCTCCAACGTGCCGATTGAAAAAGCTTCTGGCGATGATCGCATTCAGAGCCGGATTTATGGGACAAGCATTCCCATGCTGCTACCGGAAATATCGGTGCGGGACCAACTGGCTGATAAATACCGTGATGAATTTTTAAGAACCGTGCTTAACTGATGGGAGGAGAAGATGAAAAAAGAGGGGAGCATGATGGAATTGGAATCAATTCCAATCAAGACAGAGAACAAGCAGGCAGAATGGTATCAACATCTAGATTTTGGCGATGTTAAAGCGTTTATCCGAAGTAATATTGCCGCCGCTTCTCGAAGCTTTATTGCTATCGGATATTATCTCAAATATGCCCGAGATAAACAGCTTTATGAAGAGGACGGCCACGCCAGCATCTGGGACTTCGCCCGGGAGGAATACGGAATCAGTAAATCAACCGCTAGTCGGTACATGACCATAAATGACCGGTTTTCGAAGGGAGGAAACAGCCCGATTGTTGCAGAGGAGTTTAAAGCGTACGGAAAAAGCCAGTTACAGGAAATGCTGTATCTGAATGATGAGCAACTGGATCAGGTGACCCCGGATACCCAGGTCAAGCAGATCCGGGAGATTCGGCAGCCAGTTCGGGAAGTTCCCTACTTTGAACTGCCCGGCCAGCTGAGCATTGATGACTTTCCTGATGTAATGCCGGAGCCGGCAGAATATCAAGTGCAGCCGGCGGCCAGTACCGGAAGCACGATTTTGTCAGTGAAAGACTTTGAAGCAAATGAGGAAGGCATTGCGATATCGCAACAGGAGGAGATTCAGTGGAACCTGGAACCGGCCGATGAAACCCGAACTGAATACTGTAATGCAGCAGCCCGGTATTTCATTCAGGTGTTTCATGACTGGATGCGGGAAGACTGCGAAAAACGCGTGATGCAAATATCCGAATCCGAAAAACAGTTCAAAGTTCAATTCCGAAAAAACAGCAACACAAGCTGGTACTTCAAGGATCCATTGAATGGGAGAGCGGCTCATGTCAATCTGTTTGATGATTTTATACAATTTTTCAGCGGAACGAACGAATGGGTTGGAGAGTGTGAGTGGTTTTTTCTTTGCCGAGCAGTACAGGTGATGTGGAACGAGATTGCCCTGGAAGAAGTGCAGAACCTTCGCAGCGGAACCGAACCAGAACCAGAAATAGCCATGCCAGAATCGGTATCAGATGAGATTGCAGTGGATGCCAATACCTGCCCGCCTGACAACTGGAACCTTGGAGATTTGCCGCAGGTGAACCGGATTGTGATGGCTGAGATGAGCAGCATTCCGTCCGACGAAACAATTAAGAAATACATACAGGTGCTGGCTCGACAAGAAGGTGGATTTATCGCTCTTATCAGATTGGCAAACCAGGTCCGGAAGGCATTGGAGGAATGGGCGGAAGGCGACAGCAGTATTCCTTGTCTGACATCTGCAGGATATAGGACAAGAATATATTGCTTGGAAGATGTGGAGAAGGAGATTTTAGGCTATAAAAGTTTCTTGGAATATTGTAATGGTTATAACTCGAAAAATTCTGCTGAATCAGCCATAAAAATAACGACTCTTAGATTAGATGCTATGTTGGCCTTAAAAGCAGAGATGGAGGTATATGGTGAAGAAAAGTAATTGCCTGAGAACACATTATCCTGAATCTATTTGCATGGCAGAAAAAATTGTGTTTTTTCACGGGACCAGATTTCGGATTGCCTTAAGTGTCCATGAGTTTTACTGCCATAAGTGTAACAAGGTACGACGCTTATGGTTTATCAACAGATATTGAAGATTTAATGCAGTTAAAAAAATAGAAAGGAGCCGACCTCCGGCCGGAGAAAAGCTATAGCGGGTCCTTTTGACAATGAGAGATTTGATTATTGACTG
>PPYF01269122.1_pt1 | contig 18322 bp, 19 predicted proteins | sample 1559871 | NCBI WGS metagenome assembly PPYF01 (sample SAMN08240021, study PRJNA423297) | Human gut metagenome, whole genome shotgun sequencing project. | reverse complement strand
ATCTTACGCCGACCCCCGTACAGCAACTTTGCACGCACGTGCAAAGTTGCGACCAAAAGCGATTTTTTCTCTTCCACCGGGCGCGGCGCATTCTCTTTTTGTCAAGAACAAAAAGAGAATGGGGGGCGCATCCCCCGTGGAAACGGCCCCCTGGCGGGAGCCAGATTCCCCGTCCCATGGGACGCACCATCAACCAACGATAGATAAAGGATCCAAACTATGAATGTAACAGTTATCGGCGCCGGCCTGGCCGGCTCGGAGGCTGCCTGGCAGCTGGCCCAGCGGGGTATCGACGTCACCCTCCGGGAGATGAAGCCGGAAAAAAAGACCCCCGCCCATGAGACGGAATACTTCGCGGAGCTGTGCTGCTCCAACTCCCTGCGGAGCGACCAGCTGGAAAACGCTGTGGGCCTTTTGAAAGAGGAGCTGCGGCGGCTGGGCTCCCTGATCCTCCAGTGCGCCGACGCCACCCGGGTGGAGGCCGGCGGCGCATTGGCGGTGGACCGCCACGGCTTCGCCCGCATGGTGACGGAGCAGATCCGCAGCCACCCCCATATCACCGTGGTGCCCGGCGAGGTGACCGAGATCCCGGAGGGGGAGGTGGTCATCGCCTCCGGCCCCCTGACCTCCGACGCCCTGGCGGAGCGGCTCCAGTCCCTGTTGGGGGCGGACACCGCCCTCCACTTCTACGACGCGGCGGCCCCCCTGGTCACCGCCGAGAGCGTGGACATGGACAAGGCCTGGTTCGGCTCCCGGTATGACCGGGGAACGGCGGACTATGTCAACTGCCCCATGACCGAGGAGGAGTACGACGCCTTCTGGAAGGAGCTGACCACGGCCCAGGAGGCCCCGGTCCACGGCTTTGAGGACAAGATGGTATTTGAGGGCTGTATGCCCGTGGAGGTCATGGCCCGCCGGGGCCACGATACCCTCTGCTACGGCCCCCTGAAGCCCCGGGGGCTGAAGGATCCCCGCACGGGAAAGGAGCCCTACGCCGTGGTGCAGCTGCGGCGAGACAACGCCGACGGCACGGTGTACAACCTGGTGGGCTTCCAGACCCACCTGAAATTCCCGGAGCAGCGGCGGGTGTTCTCCATGATCCCCGCCCTCCACGACGCAGAGTTTTTGCGCTACGGCGTCATGCACCGGAATACCTTTTTGAACTCTCCCCGGCTGCTGGACCGGTACTACCGGCTGAAAGCGGAGCCCCGGCTCTCCTTTGCCGGCCAGATGACCGGCGTGGAGGGATATGTGGAGTCCGCCGCCTCCGGCTTTCTGGTGGGGGTGGAGACCGCTCGGCGCCTGACCGGCAGGCCGCCCGTCGATTTCCCCCGGGAGACCGCCATCGGCGCTCTGGGGCTGTATGTGTCCAATCCCTCCGTCACGATGTTCCAGCCCATGAATATCAACTTCGGCATCATGCCGCCCCTGGACCATCGGGTGAAGGGGAAGCGGAATAAGAACGCGGAGCTGTCGGCCCGTTCACTGGCCATCATCGACCAAATCAAGCAGGAGGTGCGGGAAGCATGAAGATCATTGTAGACGCAATGGGCGGAGACAACGCGCCGCTGGAAATCGTCCGGGGCGCGCTGGACGCCAACCGGAACCATGGGGTGGAGATCATTCTGGTGGGCCGGACGGCGGAGGTGCTGAAGGCCGTGGAGGCCTGCGGCCAGAAGAGCCTGCCCGCAGGGGTGGAGATCAAGGACGCCAAAGAGGTGGTGGAGATCGCGGATGACCCCGCCATGGCCTTCAAGCAGAAGCCAGACTCCTCCCTGACCGTGGGATTGAACCTGCTGAAGGACGGCGCGGGAGACGCCTTTGTCTCCGCCGGGTCCACCGGGGCGCTGCTCTCCGGGGCCACGCTGGTGGTCAAGCGCATTCGGGGCATCCGCCGGGCCGCCATGGGGCCCCAGATTCCCACCGCCGGGGGACGGGCGGTCCTCTGCGACTGCGGCGCCAACGCCGAGTGCACGCCGGAGTACCTGCTCCAGTTTGCGTACCTGGGCAGCTACTACGCCCAGCGGGTCATGGGCATCGAAAAGCCCCGGGTGGGCCTTCTGAACATCGGTGCGGAGGAGGAGAAGGGCGACACCCTGCGCCATGAGACCTACGCCCTGCTGAAAGAGGCTGGGGAGGCCGGCCGCATCCACTTCATCGGCAATGTGGAGGCCAACGAGGCCATGATGGGCACCGCCGATGTGATCGTTACCGACGGCTTCACCGGCAATGTGATGCTGAAAACCATGGAGGGCGTAGGCAAGTTCCTGCTCAAGTCCCTGAAGGAGATGTTCCTCTCCAGCACCAAGACCAAGCTGGCCGCCGGTCTGGTGAAAGGGGATCTGGGGCAGATGAAAAAGCTGCTGGATCCCAGCGAGGTGGGCGGCACACCCTTCCTGGGGATCCAAAAGCCGGTGATCAAGGCCCATGGCGGTTCCAACGCCAGGGCCATCGAAAATGCGGTGCTGCGGGCCAAGGAGTATGCGGAAAGCGGTTTCATCGCGGACATTCAGGCCAACATCGAACACATGCGGGTCCAGCCCGGCATGGAAAAAAATTGATTTCCTATTGACACCGCCGTAGAGATTGCCGTATGATTACCCCAGCAAGGCACAGAACCATTTTTCCTTGAGGGGTGAACGACATGTCGAATGAGGAAATTTTTCAGACCATGAAGGATTTGGTGTCCGAGCAGTTTGGTATGGAGCTGGACGAGGTGACGCTGGAGACCTCCTTTGAAGACGACCTGGGCGCCGACTCTGTGGACCTGGTGGAGTTGGTGATGGCCATGGAGGAGGAGTTCGAGCTGGGACAGACGGCGGAGGACGAGGTCAAGGCCATCAAGACCGTGGGCGACGCGGTGAATTACGTGGCAGGCAAGCTGAACGGATAACTTGCAGGAACGCCCCGCGCAGAGCGGGGCTTCCTTTTGGGAGTGGACGATATGCGGGATCTGGAGAAAAAACTGAATTACACCTTCCGCAACCAGGCTCTTCTCGAGGAGGCGCTGAACCACAGCTCCTACGCCAACGAGCACCGGGCCGGTGGGCTGCGCAGCAATGAGCGGCTGGAGTTCCTGGGGGACTCCGTGCTGGGCTTTGTGACAGCGGAGTTTCTCTTCTGCCAGCACCCGGACCTTCCGGAGGGGGACCTGACCCGCATCCGGGCGGCCCTGGTGTGTGAGCAGAGCCTGTATGAAGTGGCGCAGAAGCTGGGCCTGGGCCAGTATCTGAAGCTGGGCCGGGGCGAGGAGGCTGGCGGTGGCCGGGAGCGGATCTCCATCCTGGCAGACGCCACGGAGGCGGTGTTTGCCGCTGTGTACCTGGACGGGGGGATCGAGGCGGCCTCCGCCCTGATCCACCGCTGCCTGCTGGACGCAGAGAAGGAAGAGGTAGTGGAGGAGCGCCGCCGGGACTACAAGACGGCTCTGCAGGAACTGGTCCAGCGCCAGGCGGATCAGGTGCTCACCTACCACATGACCGGCGAGGCGGGGCCGGACCACGACAAGACCTTCCAGGCGGAGGTGCAGCTCAACGGACTGCCCATCGGCGCCGGTTCCGGCCACAGCAAGAAAGAGGCCGAACAGGCGGCGGCCAAGGCCGCGCTGGAGACGCTGGAGGAGACGTGAACCGCCTTCGGCCGCTGCATACAAATGAGCAGACCGGTCCTGAACGGCCGGTCTGTTTTTTGCTTTTCTCCGGGCTATGCGGAAATATGACTGGAATTTTCGGCCTGGCCGTGATATACTCAAGCATGTATGTGCGATTTTAAATGACTGGGGGATTGAATCCATTGTCTTTGCTGTCATCCATCCTGCTGGGCCTGATCCAGGGCCTGGCGGAGTTCCTGCCCATCTCCAGCTCCGGCCATCTGGCCATTGCGGAGCACTTCCTGGGCCAGGCGGGCGTTCCGGCGACGCCGGACTTTTTTGACGTGCTGCTGCACCTGGGAACCCTGGTGGCAGTGTTCGCGGCCTACTGGCAGGATATCCGGGACATGATCGTGGAGCTGATCGACGGCGTCCGCGATCTGGTTCGCGGCACCACACCCAACCCCATCCCGCCGGCACGGCGGATGATCCTGCTGATTATCGTGGGCACGCTGCCCCTGTTTGTGGTGCTGCCGGTGAAGGATCTGGTGGAGGGCCTGTCCGGCAATATCTATTTCGTGGCGGGGGCTCTGATCGTGACGGGCTTTCTGCTGTTCGCCAGCGACCGGGTAAAAAAAGGACGCAAGACGGAGCGGAGCGCCAAGCTGCTGGATGTGCTGCTGGTGGGCATTGCCCAGGCCATCGCTACCTGCCCCGGCATCTCCCGCTCCGGCACCACTATCACCGCCGGCTGCTTTGTGGGCTTTGACCGGAAGTTTGCGGTGCGCTTTTCCTTCCTGCTGTCCATCCCTGCCGTCCTGGGGGCCAACATCCTGACCTTGAAGGACGCCATTCAGGAGAATTCCATCATCGTATCGGATATTCCCGTGTATCTGGTGGGAGTGGCGGTGGCCGCCGTGGTGGGCTATATCTGTATCCGCCTGCTGAAGATGATCGCCGATAAAGGCAAGTTCGGCTGGTTCGCGTATTACTGCTGGGCAGTGGGCCTGATCGTGCTGGCGCTGACACTTGTGCTGAAGTAACTTGCCTTTGGTGCGCAGAGCACGTCCGCGGCGGAAGCGGCATCAGGCGTCCGGCGGAGCCAGACCCTGGAACGGGCAGGTTCGGCCAGGCCGCTCAGGAAAGGGCCTCTGGAAAACCGAAGATTTTGCGGCGCATCTCCGTTGCGCTGCATTGACGGTAAACAAAGGAGATTGGAACCTCGAAGGAGAGAAGCATGGCATCCTCAACGCAGAAGAAGACGACAACGAAAAAGAGCGGCAGCCGCTCCGGCTCACGCACGGCCAAGGGTAAGCAGCCTCAGAAGCGTCCCATCCGCCGGGAGGTGGGGGGCGTGATACTGCTGGTGCTGGCGCTGTGTGTGCTGGTGAGCTACTGCGGCGTGCAGGCGATCCTCATCGACCTGCTGGCCAAGCTCCTGAAGGGACTGTTCGGCTACGGCTACTGGCTGGCCGGCCCTGCCATGCTGCTGGCAGGAGGGATCCTGCTGCTGCACCGGGGCCGCCCGGTCACCCTGCGGGCCACCTGCGCCCTGCTGCTGCCGCTGCTGGCAGGAGCGCTGTTCCACACCATTTTCGCAGGGGGAGACTATGCGCTGAACGGCTGGGGCGTTTTGAAGAATCTCTGGACGGCGAGGAGCCGTCCGCACAGCCGGAGGAAGAGTCCGGCCGGTTTACCGGCTTCTTCCGGCATAAGTCCGACAAGATGAAGACGCCGGACCAGGTGCTCTCCGACAAGGAGGCGGAGCAGGCGGCGCTGGAACCTGCGCCGTCTCCGGCCCGCGCCAAGGCCGCTCCCACCCCGGCGCCCGTGGCGGAAGAGGTATCCGTTCCGGAGCCCGCCCCCGCGGCGCCTGCCGCCCCGCCTGCCCCGGCGGCGGGGAAGAAGGCCGTGGCCCAGGAGGTAGCCGCTGCTACGGCAGCGGTGACCGCGGAGATTGAGCAGAAGCTGACGGAGGATGCGGACACCTATCAGTTCCCCCCCATTACCCTGCTGCAGGAGAGCCGGGAGGAAAACTATGCCGAGACCGGCGCAGAGCTGCGGAACAACTCCCGCCGCCTGGCGGAGACCCTCACCAGCTTCGGTGTGGACGCTACTGCCGGAGACGTGGTCCACGGCCCCTCCGTCACCCGGTATGAGTTCGTGCTGGACCAGGGCGTGAAGCTCAGCAAGATCACCAACCTGTCGGATGATATCGCCCTGGCCCTGGGGGCCTCCGGCGTGCGGATCGCCCCCATTCCGGACAAGATCTCCGTGGTGGGCATCGAGGTGCCCAACAAGCAGGTGACGCCGGTGCTGATCCGGGACGTGATCGAGTCCCGGGAGTTCACAGAGCACAAGTCCAAAGTGGCTTTCGCCCTGGGAAGGGATATCGGCGGCCGGAACATCGTGGGGGATATCGAGCGTCTGCCCCACGTGCTGATCGCCGGCACCACCGGATCCGGCAAGTCCGTGTGCACCAACTCCCTGATTGTGTCGCTGCTGTACAAGTCCACCCCGGATGAGGTCCGCTTTATCATGGTGGATCCCAAGATGGTGGAGCTGGCCCCCTACAACGGCATTCCCCACCTGCTGATCCCGGTGGTGACGGATCCCAAAAAGGCCGCTGGTGCCCTCCAATGGGCGGTGTTCGAGATGATGAAGCGGTACAAGACCTTCTCTGAGCATGGTGTGAAGAAGCTGGAGGAGTTCAACCGCCTGGCCCGGGCCAGTGAGGACCTGGAGACGCTGCCCAGCGTGGTGGTGGTCATTGATGAGTTGGCCGACCTGATGTTGGTAGCTGCTAAGGAGGTGGAGGAGTCCATCTGCCGGGTGGCCCAGATGGGCCGCGCCGCCGGCGTCCATCTGGTGATCGCCACCCAGCGGCCCTCCGCAGATGTGATCACCGGCCTCATGAAGGCCAACATTCCCAGCCGCATCGCCTTTGCTGTGGCATCCTCTCTGGAGTCCAGAATCATCCTGGACAACACCGGCGCGGAGAAGCTGGTGGGCAAGGGCGATATGCTCTACGCTCCCCTGGGCCAGGGCAAGCCCACCCGCGTCCAGGGCTGCTTCATCTCCCCGGAGGAGATCGAACGGGTGGTGGAGTTCGTGAAGCAGTCCGGTGAGGCGCATTACTCCGATGAGGTCATGGCCAAGATCGAGGAGTCCATGCAGGAGAAGGAGAAAGGCGGCAAGGGCGCCGCGGCCGCGGCGCCGGAGGCCGGAGAGGACGAGGGGGACGAGCTGCTCCCCGCCGCCGTGGAGGTGGTGCTGGAGACCGGGCAGGCCTCTGTCTCCATGCTCCAGCGCCGGCTGAAGCTGGGCTACTCCCGGGCCGCCCGCCTGGTGGACCAGATGGAGGAACGGGGCATCGTGGGGCCCTTCGAGGGCTCCAAGCCCAGGCAGCTGCTGATCACCCGTGCCCAGTGGCAGGAGATGCAGATGGGCGGCGCGCCCGCCCCGGAGGCGGACGAGCCTCCCTTCCCGACGGAAGAGGAGACCTGACGGATGCAGGCCTTCAGCGGAGATTTCTGAAAACCTCTGCTTGACAAATCCCCGCAAAGACGTATAATGGGACTATCATAAACGCGATGACAGAGCCAGCCCTGCGAAACCGGCTTAGAAGCGAGGGGGAGACGGTGCAAGCCCCCAGCCCACGCCGCACGGCAGCCACTCTGGAGCAGTCCGCGAGGAGCGGAACGGCCCATCCCCGTTACCGGATGACATGAGATGCCTCCCATTCGGAGGCAGATCAGGGTGGTACCGCGGAATGGAATGTTCGCCCCTGACAGAGATGTCAGGGGCGTTTTTTATTGCCGGCCGCCGTAAATGAGATTACAAAATCCGACCAAGGAGGTCTTTTTTATGAAATTTTCCAGCAAGATTCAGCGGTGTGAGCTCTCTCCCATGCGGAAGTTTCTGCCCTATGAGCTGGCGGCAGAGGCCAAGGGCCGCAAGATCTATCATCTGAATATCGGCCAGCCGGACATTGAGACGCCCAAGGCCTTCTTTGACGCGGTGAAGAATTTCCGTGCAGGGCTACTACGCCAACCTGGGCATCCACCTGGAGCAATCGGACATCTACGCCACTGCCGGCGGCAGCGAGGCGCTGCAGATGGCCCTGACCTGCATTCTGGACGAGGGAGACGAGATCCTGATCCCGGAGCCCTTCTATCCCAATTACAACACCTTTGTCAGTGTCACCGGCGGCGTGATCCGGCCTATCCCCACAACTCCGGAGGAGGGCTACCGCTACGCCGACCGGGCGCGAATCGAGCCCCTGATCAACGAGCACACACGGGCCATCCTGGTGACCAACCCCGGCAACCCCACCGGCGTGGTCCTCTCCCCGGAGGAGATGCGCCTGATGGCGGACATCGCCAAAGAGCACGGCCTGTTCCTTATCAGCGACGAGGTGTACCGGGAGTTCGTCTACGGCGGCGAGCCTCTGGCCTCCATGGCCCAGTTTGACGATGCGGCCGAGAACGTGGTGGTGGTGGACTCCATCTCCAAGCGGTTCTCCGCCTGCGGCGCCCGGGTGGGCATCCTGGTGTCCCGGAACCGGGAACTGATGGCCCAGGCCCTGAAGATCTGCCAGGGACGCCTGTGCGCGGCCACGCTGGACCAGCTGGGCGCTGCCGCCCTGTACGGCGTAGGCTCCGACTACTTCTCCGCCGTGCGGGAGGAGTACCACAGGCGGCGGGATACCTGCATGGAGGGCCTATCTCAGATCCCCGGCGTGGTGTGCGAGTGCCCCAAGGGCGCTTTCTACCTCATGGCCAAGCTGCCGGTGGATGACACCGACAAGTTCCAGACCTGGCTGCTGGAGGAGTTCCAGGACAACGGGGAGACCGTCATGTTCGCACCCGGCGAGGGCTTCTACGGCACCCCCGGCAAGGGCCGGGACGAGGTCCGGCTGGCTTATATCCTGAAGCAGGCGGATCTGCGGCGGGCCATGGAGGTCCTGGCCCACGGCATTGAGGCATACAACAGCCGGAAGCTGTGAGAAACGAGCAGAGGAGAGCGGCAAAAGCCGCTCTCCTCATGTTTTTATGATTCCGGTGTCCAGAGGCACTGTTCCAGATCCACCGTGCCGTCCAGGCGAAAGGCCACACCCTCCGCCTCCAGCAGGGCCCGCTGGGTGCCGGGGGCAAAGGTGTCGAAGGCCGCCTTGGTGCCGCCGAAGCGGTCCACCACCCGGTGGCAGGGCACGGTTGGGTCCTGACAGGACGCCATGGCATATCCCACCAGCCGGGCGCTCCGTGGCATCCCGGCCAGCCGCGCCACCTGGCCGTAGGTGGACACACTTCCGGCGGGGATCCGCCGGACCACGTCATAGAATGCGCCGAAGACTGTGCCGCTCACTTCTCCCGCACCTCATACAGATCCGTCCGCCGGGCGGAGAGGATGGGCAGCTGGGCCCGTACCGCCTCCAGCCGTTCCACGTCCAGGTCCGCGTACAGGGTTGTCTCCTCCGCCCCGGCCCGGCAGAGCACGGCGCCCCAGGGATCCACGGCGATGGAGTTGCCGTAGGCCACGTAGGAGCCCTGTTCGTCCCGGGCGGGGGAGACCCCCACGGTGAAGCACTGGTTGTCCACTGCCCGCTGGCGGAAGAGAAGTTCCCAGTGGGCGGGGCCGGTAGTCATGTTGAAGGCCGCCGGCACGAAGATCACCTTTGCCCCCCGCAGGCACATGCACCGGGCCAGCTCCTCGAACCGCAGGTCGAAGCAGACGCACAGCCCCATGGTGCCGAAGGCCGTCTCGAAGGTGGTGATGGCATTTCCCGGGGAGAGGGTGTCCGACTCCCGGAACCGCTGTCCCCCCTGGACGTCGATATCAAACAGGTGGGCCTTCCGGTGCTTGGCCAGCTGGCGGCCGTCGGGGCCGTAGACGTAGCTGGTGTTGTAGATCCGGCCCTCCGACAGCTCCGGCACAGTCCCGCCCACGAGGTAGAGCCCCAGCTCCGCTGCCAGGTGGGACAGGGCCGTCTGGGCCTCGCCGCCCTCCGGTTCGCCGTAGGCGCCGAAGCAGCTGTTGTCGTAGGGGCAGCAGAACATCTCCGGCAGCACGGCGAAGTCCGCTCCATTCTTGGCCGCCTCCCGGATTTTGCCGCAGGCGGTCTGGATATTTTTCACTTTGTCTGGAAGCACCGGCATCTGGATCAGCGCAATGCGCATAGGCGCACCTCCTCAATCATTCCGTCATTTCCCGCAGCACCAGATCTGTGGCGCCCCCGTCGGGGGAGCGGAGCAGGCGCTTCACCTGCGGGTGGTGCCCGTATTCCACCTGGAGAAAGTCCCGCAGGGCCGTGCCCTGATGACAGCCATGGATCAGGCGGAGCCGGTACGTCCCGGCCCCGGCCCGGCGGAGCAGGGCATCCACCGTGACCTTGGCCTGATAGGTGTTCCTGCCGTGGAGGTCCACGGTGACGATTCCGCACTCCATGGGCGGCTGCCTCCTCTCTCCCGCCGGAGGGCGGGGAATGCTCTTCTCCCATTGTAACATGGGCGGAACTGTGTTACAATGCAAAAAACAGAGGAGGCATGGAAGATGGCAGTTTACACGGAGAAAAAGACATACCACACCAAGGCCCACATGGGCATGATCGACGTGACGGAGGACTTTCAGCACGCAGTGGAGGAGGCATGCCGGCAGCACGGCATCTCTGCCGGGACGGTCACCGGCTTCACCACCGGCGGCGTGGCGGGCCTGACGACCCTGGAGTTCGAGCCGGGCATTGTGAACCACGACCTGAAGGCGGCGCTGGATGTGTTCTCCCCCTATCTGGATGAGAAGGGGCGGGTGGTGCCTTACTGGCATCATGAGACCTGGCATGACGACAATGGATCCTCCCACATCAAGGCGGCGCTGCTGTCCCCCTTCATCACGGTGCCTTTTGTGAACGGCAAAATCACCGTAGGGCCCTGGCAGAACCTGACCCTCATCGAGTGCGACACCCGGGACCGGGTGCGGGACATTGTGTTCCAAGTGATGGGAGAGTGAGTGCAGCGTGGGTGCCGAGCGTCCGGCATTCAAGCGTTCCGGCGGAGCAGGGACCTTGGCGCGGGCGGGCTCTGCCTGCCCGCACCAGTGAGATGCAGGGCCCCCGGCCGCGCCAAGCGGCTGGGGGATGCGACACCCGGGACCGGATGCGGGACATTGTGTTCCAAGTAATGGGAGAGCAAGCAGCTCGGCGCTTACAAAAAAGATCACAGCATGACCAAAGAAACACGCCCCGGAATGGGGGCGTTTTTTTTGCATACTGCTGTCGAAAAGCGCAGAAAATAGATTGCAATTTGTGCAGAGTTGTGGTATCCTTCTTCTACTGCCCTTTAAAGGGATGCCACAGGAAAGCTTTAAATAGAGAAAGGGGAGAGCCATGGAAAAGCGGTACGGCCTGCCCACGGCCATCTGCATGGTAGTGGGAATCGTCATTGGCTCCGGTGTGTTTTTCAAGGCGGAAAAGGTGCTCCAGGCCACCAAGGGCAACATGCCTCTGGGGATCCTGGCGTGGGGAATCGTGGGCGCCATCATGATTATTTGCTCCTATGTGTTCGCCACCATGGCCACCCGGTATGAAAAGGTCAGCGGCCTGGTGGACTACGCCGAGGCCACCGTGGGGCGGCGGTACGCCTACTACGTGGGCTGGTTCATGGCAGTGCTGTACACGCCCTGCCTGGTGTCCGCCCTGGCCTGGATCTCCGCCCGGTACTTCTGTGTACTGCTGGGCTGGGACATCACCGGCGGCGCCTGCATGACCATCGCCGGGGCGATGCTGTGCCTGGACCACGTGCTCAACGCCCTGGCACCCAGGCAGGCAGGCAGGTTCCAGGTGTCCACCACTGTTATCAAGATGATCCCCCTGGCGCTGATGGCCGCCTGCGGCGCGGCGGTGGGCATGATGAACGGCCGCATGGCGGAGAACTTCGCCACCATGAGTACCGGCGCCATCTCCACCGGCGAGGGGCTGATGGCCTCTACCGTGGCGGTAGCTTTCGCCTATGAGGGGTGGATCTTGGCTACCTCCATCAACGCGGAGCTGCGGGATGCCAAGCGGACCCTGCCCCGAGCCCTGGTGGTGGGCTCTTTTATCGTGGTGCTCACCTATATTCTCTACTACATCGGTCTCACCGGCGCAGTGACGACGGAGGAGCTGATGGCCAGCGGCGAGGCAGCGGCCAAGATGGCCTTCCAGCGGGTGTTCGGGGAGACGGCGGGCACAGTGGTGTTCGTGCTGATCGTCATCTCCTGCCTGGGGACCCTGAACGGCTTAACGCTCTCCTGCTGTCGGGGGATGTACGCTCTGGCGGTCCGGAACGAAGGACCGATGCCGGAGCTGTTCCGCCAGGTGGACCCGGTGACCAATATGGCGGGCAACTCCGCCCTGGTTAGCCTGGGCCTCTCCGCACTGTGGTTGGTGTACTTCTATGGCGCCAATGTGGGCGGACCCTGGTTCGGCGCCTTCAGCTTCGACTCCTCGGAGCTGCCGATCATCACCCTGTACGGCATGTATGTGCCCATGTTCATTCAATTCATGCGGAAGAGCACGGACCTGAACCCTTTCCGGCGGTTCGTCATGCCGGCTCTGGCCCTGTGCGCCTGTGCTTTTATGGTGTATGCCGCCTTTGCCGGGTATGGAGTGACCGTGCTGTACTATCTGGTGGTGTACGCCGCGGTCATGGGCATCGGCTGGCTGTTTGACCGGCGGAAAAAATGAAAATAGTGGAAGATTAGGGATTGACAATGTGGGGAAAATGGAGTATAGTGCCTTCAGTACCAAAAGGGAGTAGCTGGCACATTTGATTGTGTACCCAACGGCGTCAGTACGGGCTTCGGCCCCGCTTCGGGTTGAAACGGCGAGACTTTTGTATCAATGCAGAGGCATTGACGCAAAAGTCTCGTCTTTTTTGCGTCTTGCCGGAAAGAAGGAGTTTTATGAAAACGGAAAAGACTATCTGGCAGAAGAGCCGGGAAGAGCTGTTTCAGGAGTTGAGCAGCACCCCGGAGGGCCTGACTGGCGCGGAGGCCGCCCGCCGCCTGGAGCATTATGGCCCCAATGAGCTGCAGGAGGGCGGGAGGAAGAGCGTCCTGCGGATTTTTCTGGAGCAGTTCGCGGACTTTCTGGTAATCATTCTGATCTTAGCCGCCGTCGTCTCCGCCATCCTGGGGGATGTGGAGAGCATGGCGGTCATCCTGGCGGTCATCACCATGAACGCCATATTGGGCACGGTGCAGACGGTGAAGGCCACCGCGTCCCTGGACAGCTTGAAGCAGATGTCCGCCCCCACCGCCAAGGTGGTGCGGGACGGTCAGGTGGTCCAGCTCCCCGGCCGGGAGGTCACCGTGGGCGACGTGGTGGTGCTGGAGGCCGGCGACTCCATCTGCGCCGACGGCCGGTTGCTGGAGTGCGCCAGCCTGAAGTGCGCGGAGAGCGCCCTCACCGGCGAAAGCCTGCCGGTAGAGAAGGACTTGGCGGACATCGACGGCGACGTGCCGCTGGGAGACCGCAAGAACATGGTGTTCTCCGGCTGCTTCGTCACCTACGGCCGGGCCCGGTTCCTGGTGACATCCACCGGTATGCACACAGAGATGGGCAGGATCGCCGCCCTGCTGAAGAGCACGGAGGAGAAAAAGACCCCTCTTCAGGTGAGCCTGGACCAGTTCGGCCGCAAGCTCTCCATCGGCATTTTGGTCATCTGCGCCCTCCTCTTTGCCGTCAGTGTGTTCCTGCGGGGCGAGAATGTGATGAACGCCTTCCTCTTTGCCGTGGCCCTGGCAGTGGCCGCCATTCCGGAGGCCCTCAGCTCCATCGTCACCATCGTACTGTCCTTCGGCACCCAGAAGATGGCCAGGGAGCACGCCATCATCCGCAAGCTCCAGGCGGTGGAGGGCCTGGGCAGCGTGTCCGTCATCTGCTCCGACAAGACCGGTACCCTGACTCAGAACAAGATGACTGTGAAGAAGCTCTGCACCGGGGGCCAGATCATCCCGGCGGACGGGGCGGACTTCTCTCGCCCGGAACAGCGGGAGCTGCTGCGTGCCGCCCTGTTATGCAGCGACGCCACGGTGAACGAATCCGGAGAGGTGGGAGACCCCACAGAGACCGCCCTGGTGCGCCTGGGCGAGAGCTACGGCTTCGACGAGGCGGAGGCGCGGGGCAAGTATCCCCGTCTGGCGGAGCTGCCCTTTGACTCCGACCGGAAGCTGATGAGCACAGTCCACCAGTTGCCGGACGGCCTGACCATGCTGACCAAGGGGGCCGTGGACGTGATGCTGGGCCGCACTCGCCTCTCTCCGGAGGAGAAGGCGGAGATCGAGCGGATGAACGAGGAGCTGTCCCAGCAGGGCCTGCGGGTGCTGGCCTTCGGCAAGCGGATGCTGACCGCCCCCGCCATCGGCCTGGAGGATGAGAACGACCTCCAGTTCCTGGGCCTCATCGCCATGATGGACCCGCCCCGGGAGGAGTCCAAGGCGGCCGTCGGTGAGTGCATCGCCGCCGGTATCCGGCCCATCATGATTACCGGCGACCACAAGGTCACCGCCTCCGCCATCGCCAAGGAGATCGGCATCCTCACCCCCGGCACCGAGGCCGTGGAGGGTGCCGTTATTGAGTCCATGAGCGATGAGGAACTGCGGGAGTTCGTACCCAGGGTCAGCGTGTATGCCCGGGTGTCCCCGGAGCACAAGATCCGCATCGTCCGGGCCTGGCAGGAGCGGGGCAATCTGGTGGCCATGACCGGCGACGGCGTCAACGACGCCCCGGCCCTGAAGCAGGCGGACATCGGCGTGGCCATGGGCATCACCGGCACCGAGGTGGCCAAGGACGCTGCCGGTATGGTGCTGACGGATGACAACTTCGCCACCATCGTCCAGGCCGTCAAGAACGGCCGGAATGTTTATACCAACATCAAGAAGGCCATCCAGTTCCTGCTCTCCGGCAACACAGCAGGCATTCTGACGGTACTGTATGCCTCTCTCGCGGGGCTGCCGGTGCCCTTTGCAGCGGTACACCTGCTGTTCATCAATCTCCTGACGGACTCCCTGCCCGCCATCGCCCTAGGCCTGGAGCCCCACAGTGACGCGGTGATGCAGGAAAAGCCCCGTCCCCGCAGTGAGGGTATCCTGACAAAGCCCTTCCTGTTGAGCGTGGGCACGGAGGGCCTGGTGATCGCCCTGGCCACCATCATTGCCTTCCACATCGGCCTGGCCAGCGGCGGCGCTGCCGTGGCCAGCACCATGGCCTTTGCCACCCTATGCCTGAGCCGCCTGTTCCACGGCTTCAACTGCAAGTCCGGCCGTCCGGTGCTCTTCACCCGGGCCTTCTGGAACAACAAGTTCCTGCTGGGCGCCTTCGCCGTCGGCGCGCTGCTGCTGGCGGCGGTGCTGCTGATCCCACCGCTGGAGCCGCTGTTCCAGGTGGCGGAGCTGTCTATCGGACTGGTGGGCTGCATTGTGGGGCTGGCCTTCGGCTCCATGGTGGTCATTCAGGTCTTAAAAGCCATCCGCAGCATGGGCAAGAAGTAAATCCACTCCAAATCAAAGCGGCAGGGCCGCCCCTTATGGGGCGGCCCTGTTTCCTTACGCGCCGGTGTAGGTCCGGACGGCATCCCGCAGAAAGGCGGCGCAGCCGGGGACTTCCCGGTCATAGTAGGCGGTGAACCGGGGATCGGACACATACAGCTCTGCAAGGCCCACATGGGCCTGGGGCGTGTAGGACTCCCAGGAGTAGGACAGCCACCGCCGATGGAGCGCCGCAATCCGCTGGCCCTCCGGCCCGGCGGGGTCCGCCCCTGCTTTCACGGCTGTGACGAGAGCGGTGTGGATCTCACCCCCCAGGGACTTCCACTGGGCATACTCCTCCTGGGTCAGCGCCAGGACGCAGGCGTTGGCCCGGTCCATCTCCTCATCTCCGTATTTCTCCCGGATCTCCTGCCCGAAGGCGGTCTCATTGGCCTCTACCGTGCGGCGCTTGAAGGCTTCAAATTTCTCCTGATCGGTCATCTTCGTTCCTCCCTTGATGTCGTTAATCGTTCGCTGGACAGTCAGGATCAGATCGTCCAGTCGGGCCCGACGGGCCTCCAGCTCTGCCAGGTGGCTCTGCAGCGCCGCCTGGCGGTCAAAGGCCGGGTCGTCCAGAATGGTCCGGATCGAGGCCAGGTCCAGTCCCAGTTCCCGGTAGAACAGGATGTCCTGCAGGCGATCCAGTTGCGCTGGGCCGTAGAGGCGGTATCCGGCCTCCGTGGTCCGCAGAGGTTTCAGCAGTCCAATCCGATCATACCAGCGCAGAGTCCTGGGCGTGACGCCGGCCAGATCGGCCAGCGCCTTGACGGTGTATTCCATAGGGATCCCTCCTGTCGATTGGGAGTATAACAGTTGACGCTGCGGCAAGGTCAAGGGGGTTCACGAAAAAAACCAGGCTTTCTTTTTCCATGGCAATGAACTATAATAGGATAACACCATTTCAAGGATCACGGAAGGGGGGATGGCAGATGATCAATTCCACCCTCTGCTATCTGGAGCGGGGCGACGCTTACCTGATGCTCCACCGGGTGAAAAAGAAGGGCGATCTGAACCATGACAAATGGATCGGCGTGGGCGGCAAATTCGAAGATGGGGAGAGCCCCGAGGACTGCATCCTCCGGGAGACCTGGGAGGAGACGGGCCTGACGCTGACGGACTACCGCTACCGGGGCCTGGTGACCTTTGTGTCCGATGAGGCACCCACCGAGTATATGCACCTCTTCACCGCCACTGGCTGGACCGGCACGCCCCACCCCTGCGATGAGGGAGAGCTGGCCTGGATTAAAAAAGCGGAGCTGCGGGGCCTTCCCATGTGGGAGGGGGACAAAATTTTCCTCCGCCTGCTGGAGGAGAACGTCCCCTTCTTCTCCCTGAAGCTCCAATACCAGGGAGACCGGCTGGACCGGGCGGTGCTGAATGGGAGGCGGATTGTATGATACCCGCTCTGACACTGGAGCCGCTGTCCTGGGACGATCTCCCAGAGGCGGCGGTTCTGTGGGCCGACCCGGCGGTGATCCGATGGACCAATATTGCTGCCCCCTGCACGGAGGCGGGGGCGGCAGACCGGCTGGAACACCTGCTGGACTGCCAGCGGGGGTTGCCGTTCTCCACGGTCTTTGCCCTCCGGGAGGGGACGGCATTCCGGGGACTGGCCGGCTGCCCGCCGGTGGATACGGCCGCCGGGATCTATGGGCTGTTCTACCAGCTGCTTCCCGCCTGCTGGGGCCGGGGCTTGGGACTTGCGGCTGCGGCGGAGGCACTGCGGCGCCTGGAACGGCTGGCACCGGCCCTGGTGCTGGCAGACACGGTGGCAGAGAATACCGCCAGCGTCCGAATTCTGGAGCGGCTGGGCTTTGTCCGCACCGCCGTCCACCACAGGGCTTTCTGCCGGGAGGGGCGGATGCTGGATATCTGGGACTACGCCCGCCGCTGGGCTGGTCCGGCGGAGACCGTCTGACCGGGACGGCCCCGTGCAACATGAAGAAATGAGGAATGTTCATGAGCAGAAAACTGCTGCTGTTCGGCTTTGAGGAGCTGCCCACCATTCTGGCTGCCGCGGCCGCCGCCGGGCCCTTCGGGGCGGAGGTGGTGCCGGTGGCCCGGCAGGACTACAACAAGCCCCTGGCGGTGCTGGCGGGGCTGGATGATGACCCCGGCACGGTACTGCCGTTCAACGGCGGCCCTCTGGGTGGGCGGATGGTGGTGCTGTGCGGCCTGGAGGACCAGGTGGACTGCCTTCTGCCGGCGCTGCGTCAGGCGGGGATCGGGCGGGACTGCCTGAAGGCGGTGCTGACGCCCCACAACCGGACCTGGACCGCTGTGAAGCTCTATCAGGAGCTGCTGCGGGAGCACCAGGCCATGAACGGGCGGTGAGAAGATGCGGATCCTAATCTCTGCCTGTCTGCTGGGGGCCCGCTGTCGGTACGACGGGGTCTCCAAGCTCCAGCCCTGGATCTCTGATCTGGCGGAGCGGCACATCCTGGTCCCCGTCTGTCCGGAGCAGCTGGGGGGTCTGCCCACACCCCGTCCGCCGGCGGAGCGGCGGGGAGACCGGGTGATGACCCGGGACGGTGGCGATGTCACCGCCCAATACCGCCGGGGCGCGGAAGAGGCCTTGCGTCTCTGCCGCCTGCTGGGATGCGAGGCGGCGCTGCTGAAAGAGCGGAGTCCCTCCTGCGGCAGCGGGATGGTCTACGACGGCACCTTTACCGGCGTGCTGACGGCGGGAGAGGGTGTCACGGCGGAGCTGCTGCGCGCCCAGGGCATTCCGGTGTACGGAGAGTCCCGGGTGGCGGAGTTGGCGGACCCCATCTAAACAGGCCAGACAGCCACGGACGGCGCAGCGCCCGGAGAACGGGGCGGCGCCGTTCTTTTCCTCCCCGGCACGGTTTACAACCAGGGGAAAACGTGGTAGACTCGAAGCCATGAATATGGGAGAGGAGGGAGAAACATGAGCCGACAGGATGTCCTGGCCCTGCTGCGGGAACAGGAGGGGGCGTTCGTCTCCGGCGAGGAGATCAGCCACCGGCTGGGACTGAGCCGCGCGGCCATCTGGAAGGCGGTGGATGCGCTGCGGAGGGAGGGCTACACTGTGGAGGCCCGCACCGGCCGGGGCTACCGTCTGCTGGATGCGCCGGACGTGCTGACGGAGCCGGAGATCCGCCGCTTTCTGGGGGAGACGGCCCGGGTGGGCCGGACCTTGGTGTGTCT
>PPYF01660553.1_pt1 | contig 18325 bp, 18 predicted proteins | sample 1559871 | NCBI WGS metagenome assembly PPYF01 (sample SAMN08240021, study PRJNA423297) | Human gut metagenome, whole genome shotgun sequencing project. | reverse complement strand
TATATCTGCATTCAGGTAAAAGAAAATTCTCTGGAACATTTTACAGCAGAGGATGCCGTAATCGGCTAATTAAAAGTATCTATTTACAAAAATGCACAGTTCACGATAAGCTAAGAACTGTGCATTTTTCTTCAATTTTACGATTTCTCAATTTTTCAAACAGGAATTTATTCATTTAATCCAGCCTCAATTTCTTCAATAGTAGGCATACTACCTCTAAACTCTTCTGGTATAAGTTTTGATAATTCATAACTAGAAATACCAAGTGGCTGACTAGTAGATTCTAATGCATATTGGGCTTCTACTTTATCCATATCTTTACAAATCAGAAGTCCAAAAGTAGGATTATCAGCTTCTGTTTTCATCTGATGATTAACAGCCACAACATAAGTTCCTAATTGACCTGTATAAGAAGAATCAAATTTTCCTGTCTTTATTTCTACAACAACATAGCAATGCTTTTGGGTATTGTAAAATAACATGTTTATAAATTTTTCAGTATCTCCTACCTCAATTCTCACTTCCCTGCCCATATAAGCAAAGCCAGTACCTAACTCTATAAGGAAATTATTAACCTTCTCTATAAGCGCATCCTTTAATTCCTTTTCATCATACCTTTCGCGCAAAGTCAAAAAATCAAAATTATATGGATCCTTTGTAATTGCTTGCGCTAAATCGCTCTGTTCTATCGGAAGTGTATTAGAAAAGTTAGTTATTGCTTTGCCCTGGCGTTCATACAAATCCGTTCCTAAGAAGTTTAGTAAAACATCTCTTGACCAATTATTTTCAATGGTCTTTCTGATATAAAACAATGCCTTTGCAGAATTCCCTTTGCATTTATCAAGTATTATTTTGTTATGTCCCCATGGAATTCTAAAAATGATTTGTAAATCATCCCCAACTTGGGGACGGTTTGCATCTGTAATCAATTCGTCCTCAACCTGAGAACAAATCACTGAGTCAGGATACATCTCATAAAAGTATCTCATATATTTCAAATTAGTTGGAGAAAATGATTTCACATCTGGCAAAATGGATTTCAAATCGTCACTGACCGTTTTATAGAATCCCATTCCATATCCGAACTGTTCACTCATATATAATCCCTTCTACTGTGTCGGTTCGACAACTTCCGTTTTTCTACTTTGCTCAACTGTTCTGCAAACTTGGCTTTATAAAATCGCAGTCCAAAACAGGGCACATCTTTTAACTGCAATCCTTTATTCGTGAATTTCCAAGGGTAGATTGTCCGGGTCATAAAAGAATGTCATTCTTTTGCCCGTGTAAATATCAAGTCTGATCGGCTCAGTTATGATACCCCTTTTATTCAATTCTCTTACGGTATCATCGACCGAGTCTACAGCAAAGGCAAGATGACGGAGACCGTAAGCCTCTGGATAACTGGGGCGCTTCGGACAATTTTTAATGATAAACAGTTCTAATTCCATCTCATCGAGTTGAAGATCAATTTTGTAATCATCACGTTCTGGTCTGTAATTTTCTCGAATAATAGAAAAACCTAACAGATCCACATAAAAATGCTTTGATTGCTCATAGTTGCTCCCAATAATGGCAATATGATGAACTTTTTTCAAATTCATGGTGTATTTACCTCTCTCCTACTTTGTTTGAATACATGAAATCAAATCCCGCTTTAGATGTCATCCTTCTTACGGTGAACGGAAGCCTGTGTATCCACATGACTTGAACATTTACGAATATCTGACCGCATTATCATTTGGCGGTTACTCAGTGTCTGCAATATCTGTCAATTGTTGTGTTTCTTTCGTACCATCAAAATATAAATTCCGCATTGCTGTTCTCCGTATACCATGGTTTTCTCACGCAAAAAGCCTCCTACGGCAAGGCGTGTGCTCACACCTCGCCTGTAAACTTCATGCCCCAGCTCATGCGGGTATCGTACATCAGACGAGTCAGGGCAAGGCTGTCCTGCGGAGTGTAGCGGTCGCTGCCAGCGCGCCCCAGCTTTACGCAGCGGCTTGTCTCCCGTATCTCATACTCAAAGCCGTTGATGTCCACCGGGCAGCGGATGATCTCCGGCTCTTTGCCCTCCACTTCCAGCGTCATGGTCTCGGCATGCTGGAAATCCGGCAGAAAGATGCTGCCCTTTGTAGCAATGATACGGGCATTGCGCTCCAGTTCCTGCCCGATGGTCTGGACGGACTCCGCCTTACAGCCGCCGGGATAGGTCAACGCAAGGCAGCTGTAATCGTCAGTGCCATACTCGTTGATGTGTACCTCTTTGGTTTCCACCTTCTCCGGGTCCTGTCCGGTGAGGATGCGCAAAAAGCCCAGATTGTAGATGCCGATATCCAGCAGCGCACCGCCGCCCAGACCGGATGCAAATTTGCGGTCCTTCCGGGCACCAGATGCCACAAAGCCGTACTGACAGGTGATCTGCTTCAGCTCCCCGATGGTGCCTGCCGCAAGAATCTTGCGCAGGCGGTCATACAACGGCAGCAGCCAGATCCAGAACGCCTCCATGAGAAAAAGATGCTTTTCCTCTGCCAGACGATACAGCTCCTGCGCCTGTTCTGGATTAATGGTAAAGGGCTTCTCGCATAAAACGTGCTTGCCCTGCTCCAGACAGAGCCTGCAGTTTTCGTAGTGCAGGGTATTCGGGGTGGCGATATAGATGGCCTCCACCTCCGGGTCTGCGGCAAGAGCTTCGTAGGAGTCATAGCAACGGGGGATGCCGTACTGTTGCGCAAACGCCTGTGCACTTTCCAGATGCCGTGACCCCACAGCAACAAGCCTCTCCCCTTCTGCGCCCATCTGTTCCACCGTAGACGCAAACTTTTTGGCAATGGTGCCGGTTGCTAAAATTCCCCACTTCATAACTCTACCTCCCATTTTATCACTTTGGATTCTCTGTATTCAGTATACCACGATATTCCCCTGCAAAAAAGTCTCCGCAATCATGAAGTCCTATTTTTCTGCAAATCGGCAAAATCTGTTGCCAAACAAAACCCTTGTATTTTTTGTTCCAGCCGTTATACTGAAAGAAAAAGATGTCTTGACACATCTGTTTGGGAGGTTACCCGTATGAAATTTCTGATCGTTGTAGATATGCAAAATGACTTTATCACCGGCGCACTTGGCACCAAGGAAGCCGAAGCCATCCTGCCGAAGGTGCTGGAAAAAATCCGCACCTACCGCCCGGAGCAGATCTTTGTGACCCAGGATACCCACCTGGACAACTATCTGGAAACCAATGAGGGACGTCATCTCCCGGTGGCACACTGCATCGCCGGCAGTGAGGGTCACGCTTTGAATCCGCTGGTGGCAGAGGCGTTGGAGAGCGTGCCTGCAGACCACTTTATCTGCAAGCCTACCTTCGGTTCCACCCTGCTGATAGAGAAACTCAAGACCGCTGCCGGGACCGAGCCCCTGGAAATTGAACTGATAGGTCTGTGTACCGGCATTTGTGTGCTGTCCAATGCCATTCTGTGTAAAGCGACCTTCCCGGAAAGCGATGTTTCCGTGGATGCTGCCTGTTGCGCCTGCGTCACCCCCCAGTCCCACGACACAGCACTTTCTGCCATGAAGCTGTGCCAGATTGATATCTGCAACGAAGGCCGCGAGCCCTGGAGAGGGTGAAAACCGCTCCTTTCTCGGCAACGAACAAGCCGGACGATGATTTTGCCATCGTCCGGCAACCGCTTTTCCAATGCGAACTGCTCAGCAAGAATGGTATTTTGTGTCCGGTGTGGCAAACTTGAATTTGTTTGTACAATATTCAAGATATAACTGTTATTATGTCTTGATTAGAGTACAAACTCATATAAGAGGAACTTCCTTGGTACTCCAATATCAACATATGTGATTTCAACCTTATCCACATACTTAAATCCAAACGACATATACATTTTCTGTGGAATATCATTTCCCTCTATGCAATCAAGACGAATTGATTTAAGGTTTCTTTCCCTTGCTGTGTCTATTGCGTGTTGAACTAACTGCTTCGAGTATCCATGACCTCCATATTCCGGAAGGACACGCAAGGCATGAAGAACTACTGTCTCGTTATCATTTGCATCAATAAGCCATTTAACTGCGTGATACGCCTCATCACGATCATGATTCATAATATACGCCGCAACAATTCGACCATCTTCAATACCGATAAACTGATTTCTCTCTTTGATTGCATCTTTGATCATTTCATCTGGAGGGAAACCACCTTTATCTCCCTCCGGCAGAAAATCTTTTCCGCTCAAAACTTTACACATACAGTCATAAAACTGTCGCAATTCTATAAAATTTTTCTCTTCTGCATATCTGATAATCATAGAAATCTATCCCTCCAACTTCCGATTTTCCTCACTTTTTCACAATTTCTTCTACAATCTGCAGTATCTCATCCTTCGTGATTTTTTTCGTCACACTGACCGCATACGCATAACCACCCTCATTCCATACCGCCAGCGCATAACCATCTGCGCTTCCTTTCAGCGTCACCTGCATGCCTGTCACATCCACAGCTTCTTCTATCTCATACACGTTATAATCACCGGAAATGTCATCTTCGCCGGTTCCTTTCCGGTAGCACAGACTCTGGGCATCGCCGTCTGCGTCCACGCCTTCATAGTCAATCTGGGCAAATTCGCCCCATCCGTTGGTGTATTTGGTGTGTTCCACGGTAAACGGCAGATCTTTCAGATCAGATACCGGAACTCCCACTTTCTGGGAGAGTTCCTCTGCAGAAGCCACGGTTTCCATGCCATTCACAACACCAACCATCTCCTGGCCAGAGGTAGGCTCCTGCTGCCCCCGGTTGATCTGTGGGATCACCGCAGCACCAGTGATCAGAAGTGCCAGACAGGCTGCACCGGAAAGATATCTGGAAATCCGGTAACGTCTCATGCAGCGGAGTCTCTTTTCTTCTCCCTCCCATACGGCAGAATCTTCCTGCAATTCTACGTTATTTGCAGGCTCTTTTTCCACATTTTGAAGGACTCGTCGGCGCATATCATCGTTCACTACAATTCTGTCCATAATCTCATCATATGCTTTACTCAAAATCATACGCCTCCTTCAAAATCATTTTCAGCTTCTCCCGGTCCCGTTTCAGATCGGAACGGACACTGCTTTCCTTTCGTCCCAGCAGCACCGCCATCTGGCCTGTGGAATATCCTTCATAATAGTACAGATGGATTGCCTCCCGGTACTTCTCCGGCAGTGCTTTCACCGCCTCCCAGACAAAGGACAGATCTTCCCGCTCCTCGGCAATCAACTCTTCATTTAACTCATCCGTGTCCCGAAGCCGGTTGTAATCGATCCGATTTTTACTTAAATTCGCCGCCACCTTCAAAAGCCACGCCTTCTCATGAACCGGTCCAGCCACCTTCGGGATATTTTGCAGGTAACGGATCAGCGTCTCCTGTAAAATGTCCTCCGCATCACTGTAATTATGGAGATAGGAGTAAGCCAGACGGAAAATGGAATTTCCGTAGGTATCCAGAAGCCGCTCCTCCAGGCCATCCTGCAAAATCTACTGCACCTGCTCCACCAGCCCGGTCAGTTCTTCCTGACTGAATGGAGTCTGTACGCTAACTGAATAAGAATAATCCCCATCCGTCCATACAGCCAGATAACAGTCTTCTGCCTCTTTCTTTATTGTAACAGATTTTTCTCCCACTTCTACTGTTTTCACCTCAGAATCGATCACATAATCCCCGGAAATGTCCTCTGCTCCGGTTCCTTTCCGTACTCTGGCCACCTCAGCATCTCCATCATAATAAATCACTTCCAGCATTTCCGTTCCAAGATTTCGGAACGCCACTGCCTTCACACCACGGATTTCATCCGGTATCTGAATCTTAAAACCAGCGTCCTCTTCCGCCTCTTTTAAGGTGCCATGATCCGTATATGGATTCGGCATCCCGATCATGCTTTCCTCACTTTCTCCACGATCTGCCTTCACAGTCTCAGTTGTCATCTCTTCCTCCGTCGTCTCCTGCACCGTTATTTCCGCTCCGATGGACTTCGTCTCTGCCTTTCCCGCGCACGCAGTCATGGATAACACCATCATCATTCCTAATACCGCCATCTTTGTTCTTCTCATAATCATTCTCCTCGTTTCTTTCATTTTCCTTGTTGCTCCGGCCTTTCTGCCGTTCTATCCTATATACAGATGGAAGTGGGAAAATGTTGCAAAGAAAATGAAATTTTTAATCACAAAAGCCAGGGCTGCGCTGCCAACGATCACGCAACTCTGGCTTTCTATCACACCAGTGACTCACTTTCCACCACAACTTTACAGGTTTTCTTCCAACAGGCAATCCCATACTTAAAAACCTTCTGCATGCCTGCATTTCTCATGCCATCTTCATAATGCAGCGCCCGCATCTGCGTTAAGGCTTTCTGGCACTCTGCCTCCAGATCACCGATCTGCTCCGCCTGTTCCTGGAACATTTTCATGATCTGTTCCGTGAAAATATTCCGTATTTCCCGGTTGGGAATCACAAGATTATACAGGTTTCCGTCAGCCCGGCCCCGCTGGGTCAGGTATCCAGTCATGAATAACACACTCCAGACATTTCCCATGTCTGCGTAAAGGTCATGATATGTCATTTCCTCGTGGATTTCCTTCTGAACGATCTCACCGCCGATCAGACGCTCCATCTCGGTCTTGGTGACCCCATCTCCCAACGCTTCTATGAAATGTCTGACAACCTCGTTTCCGCTGGTATTCAGCCAGTAATTCTGCGGCTGCAGAGCCGGATCTGTCCGCCGTTTATTTACATAACAGATCACATCCCACGGGCAGTATACATCCACATTGCCAAACCGGTAACCATCGTACCATTCCCGTACATCCTCGTAACTGCTGCCTAACTGATATTCCTCCAGCATCTCCTTTACTTCCGCATCCGTAAACCCAAAATACTCATCGAAATCCACATCCGTGATCGTAAAGGTATTGAAATTATTCACACCTGTGAATATGCTCTCCTTCGCCACTCTCAAACAGCCAGTTAACACAGCAAAATACAGATTATGATTGGTTTTCAGCGCACTTCCAAAAATCCCGCGGATCAGGCGTACCATCTCGTCATAATATCCCAGTTCATTGGCTTTTGCCAATGGGACATCATACTCATCAATCAGCACGATCACCTGCTTTTCATAATGCTTCCGCAGAAGCTCCGTCAGCTCCCGCAGACTGCAGAACAGGGTTTCGTCATCCATTTCTTTCTGCAAAAGCTGTCCAAAAAGCATCTTATCCGTGTCTGTCAGCCTGCTGCTTTCTGTTAAAAACTGAAACCTTCTGGCCTCCTCATTGACCACCTTTACCATCAGATTTCTGGCCGTCTCATAATCCGCAGCATCGATCCCCTTCAGGCTTATGGAGATCACCGGGAACTTTCCCATATAGGTCTCGCACAACGTGCTTTCCTCTGCGATCCGCAGCCCGTCAAACAGGCTTTTATCACAACCAATCTCAAAAAAACACTGAAACATACTCATATTCAGCGTTTTTCCAAATCTTCTCGGTCTCGTAAAAAGGTTCACTTCACCCCAGTTTTCCAGCAGTTCTTTGATCAGATCTGTTTTATCTACATAGTAAAATCCGTCCCTGCGGATCTTTTCAAAATTTTCGATCCCTACGGGCAATCTTTTCTTCAACATGGCTGTCATCCGTTGTTTCGCTCCCCTCTTGTCCAGTCTGCTATTTTTATTATAGCCCATATCACGCGGCTGTGACAAGAGGAATAAACACCAGAAAACGCCCTACACCACCTGCTTCAAACAGGATTTCAGATCATCCTCAGCATTACTGATCGGCTTCAGATCAAAGGTATCTACCAGATACTGCAGCACATTGGGACTTAAAAACGCCGGAAGAGTCGGCCCCAGATAGATCCCGCGGATTCCAAGGCTTAACAGCGCCAACAGATCCGCCACCGCCTTCTGCTCATACCAGGAAATGATCAGCGACAGCGGCAGCGCATTGACATCGGTTTCAAAGGCATCCGCCAGCGCCGTGGCGATCTGTATAGCGGAATACACATCGTTACACTGTCCCACATCCAAGAGTCTTGGAAGCCCGGCTACCTCTCCGAAATCCAGCTTATTAAAGCGGTATTTACCGCATGCCAGCGTCAGGATCACGCAGTCCTCCGGCACCATCCTGGAAAATTCGGTGAAATAGTTTCTTCCGGGTCTGGCACCGTCGCAGCCGCCGATCAGGAAGAAATGGCGCACTTTTCCGCTCTTTACTGCATCCGTGATAGCATCCAGATATTTAAACGCCTCTGCGTGACCAAATCCCGTGAGAATCTCTTTAGGCTCCTGATCCTCCGGATAACCACCCAGCTCCAGGGCTTTCTCGATCACCGGGCCAAAATCCTTCCAGCCATTTTCATCCTTCGGAATAAAGGTCACGCCTTCCCAGCCCACCACATTGGTGCTGAAGATCCGGTCCTTATAAGAATCCCTTGGCCGCATGAGGCAGTTGGTGGTCATCAGAATCGCTCCCGGCAGATGATCAAATTCCTTCTGCTGGTCCTGCCATGCCCCGCCGAAATTGCCCACCAGATGTGGGTATTTTTTCAGGCCGTCATAGCCGTGGGACGGAAGCATTTCCCCATGGGTGTAGATGGAGATTCCCATGCCCTTCGTCTGCTCTAAAAGCATCTCCAGATCTTTCAGATCGTGTCCGGACACCACAATAAACGGGCCTTTTTTCATACGCACATTTACTTTATGAAGGGACGGATTGCCATACCGCTCTGTGTTAGCATCATCTAACTTTTTCATCACCTCAATGGCCATTTCCCCGGTACGCATAGTCAGGCGGATCAGTTCTTCTACCGTCAGCCGGTCATCGGTAATGGCCTCCAGTGCCTGAATATAGAAATCATCCACCTGGTCGCTGTAATACCCCAGTTCCCTGGCCTGATGGCCGTAGGCGCTGATTCCCTTTAGCCCGTAAAGCACCGTCTGCCGCAGGGAACGGATATCCGGGTCCAGTTCCTTGTCGTACATGATACCAGCGATCGGCGCATCCTTTAACATCTCCGTTTTATCCTCCGGAAGCTGGTAATCCGCCTGTGCCGTAGGGTTGTCCATTTCCGCCACCCATTTTCCCAACTGCCCCCGCAGTTCTTCCTTGATCTTCTGGGACTGCTGCAGCAGCTTTACATGGACCTCCGCATCGAAGTTCACGTTGGTCAACGTTGTAAATAGTACATTTTCAATAAAACGGACGATCTCCTTATTCATATGTTCCCCATGATCCAGCACCACCTTGCCATAGCAGCTGATGCCCTTAATCTGATAGATCAGAAGATCCTGCAGTCCCGCAATCTCCGGTGTCTTGCCGCAGACACCCATTTTCGTGCAGCCTTTGCCGTTGGCGGTCTGCTCGCACTGGTAGCAGAACATCTCATAATCCAGATCCATGTTATTGCCCATATCCATACCTCCTGGTGTTTTTTGTATACAGTCAGCCATCCTTACAGCTTTTATTAAGACAGCCGCCTTTTCCAGATTAGTATTTTCCATTTTTCACATTTCTAAACCTCCTTGATTATGCTACACTCTTTCTAGGAAGCTTTTTAATCATTACCCAGGAGATTATTGATGAAAATATATACCTTAAAAGCAACAAAATCCCGCTCCAATCCCCAGGTGGTCCGGGAATTCCAGATTGATGGCAGACGGCCAGTTACCGATCTTTTAGCCATGCTTGACCTTCTGTTTGGCAGTAATATTTCCCAATATGCGGTTTTCACTCAGGGAGAACAGATATTCCATGATTTATCCGTCCCTATTGAAAATGTTTTTACAAATCAGCAGCCACTTCTATGTACGGTTGATGACCCGGCTTCTCCATCTGTGCTTTTTCTGGATGTTCTGGATATCACAGAAGAAGAGGCTTTTTCCTGTCCCCATCTGCTGCGTTACCGGGTATCGAATAAAAAAGAAGACGATTATTATTCCAGTTATTCAGACTCCATGGAGGAAACATACCAGAACCATTTAGACGAGCTTAACCGCAGCATCCGCAGGCACTTTTTCCCGGATACCACGGCTCCGGATTTTTGCTGGAACATCGGTACTTCTTTGCAGGAAATCTTAGAAGAATCAACTGCAACTGCGATCCGTCAGATGATCCTTCCGTTAAATCTTCCGGTAAAAAGTACACTTCCAAAACAGGCTCTGATAAGGGAGGTTGCGAAATGGCTGAACATGGATGCATTCTGGACCATGGTTCTGGATTCTATGTCCCTGACGGAATACCAGAATTTTAAAACCCTGTGTACCAATGGCGGTATTCCTGACCAAAAGCGGTTCCAGTCCCGCCTGTTCCCGGTTTTAGACCGGTATCTGCTGATCCGTGCCACCTATTGGGGAAATCTGCAACTTCCAAAAGAATTGATGACTTTTTACGAGCAGTGGCTGGAACAGGGAAAAGAGAAAGATTATATGGCTGGCAAAACACTCTCCATTGTCATATTAGGCGCAGCCGCTTTCTATGGATTTGTCAACCGACCGGTTGCAGACACACTTTTTAAGCATTGCTTCCCTGACCAATGGAGACCGGAACTGACCCAGACATTTTTTGCCAATCCTCTTCCAGAAGAGTTGTCCGATGATTTAAGCCCGCTTTCCAAGGGCTTGTATTATCACTCTGCCATTATAGACCAGAAAGATGGATCTGCACTTTATCAGCTCTATATTAAAAGGCAGCGGCATTTGTATCTGCCAACCAAAGAGGAATTATTGGATATGGTCACAAATGGACCACATTTTTCCCAGAAAACTACCATGCAGATTTTCGACCTTATGAACCAGCGGCTGCGGCAGTCCTCCTATAACTGCCATTTTCTAATCAGCCAGGTGGCGCTGGGCGCTTATATGGGCTCCGATATCAATCAGCTGATGACTTATCTCCAGGACAATCTGCATCTGCGGAAAAATGATGCTACTTTAGGGCAGATCGGCAGTCTGATCATTCCAGAATTGAACACGATCCGCAAATTGCCTCTCGGTGGATATACCGAAATTGAATTCCGCAAAATCTTTCATTAGGAGATACATGAAACTATGGCAAAACTATATTCATACACTCTGGAACATTTTTTCCGTGATTTTACAGAAGAAGAGATTGTGGATGGCCTGGAGCTGGCCCTCTCCTCTCCTCTTTCCGATTTTCAGGAACGCGCCAATGCTGGAATTTTAAGGACCCATGGAATTCCATATTTTTCCAAAGAAAAGTTATCCATTCTACACAGTCAGTGGCCCTCGGATAATTCTGACCGCGAAGAAACTGCTGAAATTTATCTGGATGAGCCCCATAATGAACTGATCCTTACCAGCTGCACCTGCCGTCAATTTGCGAAAAGTCATTATGCCTGCCCCCATATCACGTCCCTGCTCTGCTCCTATCTCATGAAGACCAATGGACCTGAAATATTCCAGAATACCCCTTTAGCGGAAAAACTGGCGCAAAAAACCGGCGTGAATAACCCATTTCTTCCAGGTATCCTGCAAAAAACAGATATCGGGATTTCCAGGCTTCTGGCCTCTGCTGCCACCCCTGTTACCGTTTCCCCGGATTTTTCTTCCAATGGTCCCCTTGGAGTAGAATGTTATCTTCTCTCCAGGAACGGAGGTGCTTTTCTGGAATTAAAGATTGGCAGTCGCCGCAAATACGTGGTTAAAAGTTTATATGAATTTTTTAAAGCAATCACCTGTGGCAACTCCTATACGCTTGGAAAGGAAACCATCGGACATATGTCCCCGGATCTTTTTGACCCCTCCAGCAAAGCGCTGATCCAGTTTTTATTAGAGCTTGATTTTTTCAAGTCACAAACCTCTCACTACCACAGCCTTTACATCAGTATTTCCGGAAATTACCAGCGTTATCTTTATCTGGAAGGACGGGATCTGGACAGCCTTATGGAGCTATTAAACCGTTTCAATGGTGAAATTCCTGTAGGCTTTGAAAATGAAAAAATTTTTATCAACCTCGATCAGAACCTGCTGCAGCTTTCCATGAAAAAGCAGCCTTACGGCGTTATTCTCAGTGCCGGAGAATTCCAGGTCGCCTTTTCTACCGGTGAATGGCACTATTTATCCATAGGCAAAACCTTGTTCCGTATTCCAGGAGCAAAAGCCGATATGCTGACATCTCTGCTAAATCTGTTAACTGAAAAGCCCACGCTTTATATCCGTGACCAGGATCTGCCTCAGTTTCTGGGGCAGACCTCGAAGCAGTTAGAAACCTATACCCAGCTTTCTACTACCGGATTCAAGCTGGACGATTACAGCCTGGAGACGCCGGAGTTCCGCCTCTATCTGGATCTCCCGCAGGAGGATCTGATCTCCTGTCAGGTGAAATGTTATTACTCCAGAAAAGACCGGGAATATCTGCTCTATGACCAGACAGATGTAAGCCAGCGGAATATGGCTGTAGAAAACCAGTTGAAACAGAAAATCAACGTCTTTTTCGATGCCTATGATGAAACCAATAAAGCCATGTGCCTGACCTGTGCCGATGAGCGAATGTACCAGTTCTTAACCCAGGATCTGCCGAAATTTCCCGAATTTGGCGAAGTGTTTGTTTCCGACGCTCTCCAGAAGCTCAGGGTCCGCCCACTTCCGCCGGTCAATGTAGGAATCCGTCTGGATACCGGACTTCTCCATATGTCCTTAACCTCCAGTGATTTAAGCCAGGATGAACTGATCGAGCTGCTTTCCTCCTACAGCACCAAAAAGAAATTCCACCGGCTGAAGAATGGCTCCTTCATTACCTTTGACCCGGAACAGGCCCAGCAATGGTCAGCCATGTCCGAGTCTTTCCTCCAATATGGCAAAAAGCACCCGGAAAATATGACCATTCCTTTATTCCGCTCCATGTACCTGGATGAAGTACTGAAAAACCATGACCAGATCCAGCTGTCAGAAAACCGGCAGTACAAAGAACTGCTTTTAAATATGGATTATGCCATGGACAATGATTATCCCATTCCAGAGTCCTTAAAAGCCCTCCTGCGCCCTTATCAGTCAGAAGGCTTCCGATGGATCAAAACCTTAAAGCAATGCGGTTTTGGCGGCATTCTGGCCGATGACATGGGACTTGGAAAGACCTTACAGACCCTCGCTTTCCTGCTCTCGGAGAAAAGAGACGGAAAAACCGGAGATGCCCTTCGTACCCTGATCGTTACACCTGCCTCCCTGGTCTATAACTGGAAGAAGGAGATCGCACGTTTTACGCCGGAACTGACCTGCAAAGTACTTACCGGCACAGCCGCTACCAGACAGGAGCTGATCGGTCCTGACAATGATGCCGATATCTGGATCACCTCCTATGATCTGCTGAAACGGGATATTACCCTGTACGAGGATATCATTTTCGCCAACCAGATCATTGATGAGGCCCAGTATATCAAAAACCACGCCACACAAGCTTCCAAGGCTGTCCGTCTGATCCAGAGCAACTTCCGTCTGGCGCTCACCGGAACTCCTATTGAAAACCAGTTAAGCGAGCTGTGGAGCATTTTTGATTACCTGATGCCTGGATTCCTTTACAACTATCCGACCTTTAAGAACCGTTACGAAAGCGCCATTGTCAATGATCAGGATAAGGAAACCTCCGACCGTCTACGCAGACTGGTCCATCCATTTATCCTGCGGAGGCTGAAAAAGGATGTGCTGAAAGAACTTCCGGATAAGATCGAAAAGGTCGTTTCCGTCCATCTGGAAGGAGAACAGAAAAAACTCTATGATGCTTACGCCCAGCGGCTGAAATTATACCTGGCAAAGCAGAGCCCGGAAGAATTCCGGCAGAGCAAGCTGGAAATCTTAAAGGAACTGACCAGACTCCGGCAGCTATGCTGCGGACCATCCCTGTTCCTGGAACATTATCACGGTGAGAACGCCAAACTGGACACCTGCATGGAGCTGGTGAAGCAGGCCATCGAAAACGGTCACAAGATCCTGTTATTCTCCCAGTTTACCTCTGTTTTAGATGAGCTTCAGAGGGCATTCAAGCATGAACAGATCAAGAGCCACCGGATCGACGGCGGTGTGTCCAAAGAAGAACGGATCCGTCTGACGGAAAGCTTCGCCACCGATGATACTCCGGTATTCTGCATTTCCCTGAAAGCGGGTGGAACCGGTCTGAACCTGACTGCCGCTGATATCGTCATCCATTATGACCCATGGTGGAATGTAGCTGCCCAGAATCAGGCTACTGACCGTACCCACCGGATTGGCCAGAAAAACGTAGTGACTGTTTATGAACTGATTGCGGAAGCAACCATCGAAGAACAGATCCTGAACCTTCAAAAAGCAAAAAGCGATCTGGTCGAAGAGATTCTCTCCGGCGATGGTATCAGGAGTACCGTTCTGAACCGGGACGAACTACTGCAGATGTTGTGATTTTTTATCCCTACAACCAGATGCGTACAATAAAAATACAGCCAAAAGAACGTTTTCATTCTTTTGGCTGTATTTTTTTCTAAAAAATGGACAGGATTCTATCAACCAACCGTACTGCAGGAGCAGAAAAGATCAGTTCTGCTGCCAAAGCAATGGGACCAAGCCACAAAAGCAGCCGGTTCACCCACCCATCGGCGGAACAAAACCTCAGACTATATCCTTTCTTCAACGGCCAGAAAATCTTCACCCGCTTATAATTCAACAGGTCCAGCGCCAGATGGGATAAAAATGCCACCGCAAAATACGATCCTGCGTCCGGATAGACGATATTCACACAGCAGGTCAGCATAAAACCCGCCACCAGCGAATGCATAAACGACCGATGAGGCTGATCCTTCCCATAGGTGCAAATGATCAGGAACAGGATTCCTCCCGTCAGCACGCGCATGATACTGCTGTTTTTCATCAACCGCTCATAAATTCCTAAGTGGAATTTATATTCCAGAAACAGCATCAGTCCGATGACACTAACGGTCACCGCCATCACCTTATCTGCTTCCTGATGCGCCTGGGAGGTGCCGGAATCAATGTCACTAATCACACTTCCCACCGCTGCCGCACTGATCCCCGTCACTAAAACCGGCACGCTCTGAGGCTGTAATACTGCTAATGCAGTGGAAATTCCAATAAAAAAATGTGTCTTGCCTAGCATGTCTGTGGTCTCCTATCTCGTCTCCTCATGATGTCATGTGTTTTTTAGTGTACCACAGATTTCTAGAAGTCATACCTCACCACTTCGCAGTTCTTCACCCCATACCCTGCGAATTCTTCATTGGTCATATCGGTAAAATACGACTGGATCACTCTTGCGATACCATTGTGGGCCACTAAAATATAAGTTTTCTCATCGGATTCTGTTTTAATATCGTCCAGCAGATTATAGATTCTCTGCGCAAGACGGAGCATGGACTCTCCGCCCTCATAGCTGCAGGCAAAGGACTGTTTCGCCAGCTTAAAATCCGCTCCATTTCTCGGCGTGGACTCCCATTTTCCGAAATTCTGCTCCTTTAACCTTGGCTCTACCCGCGCAGGGATTCCTGTGATCTCAGAAATATGTTTCGCCGTATCTGCCGCTCTCTGAAGAGGAGAATACAGGATCTCGTCCGCCTGAATTCCTTCCGCTAATATCTTCTTTCCTGTTTCTATGGCCTGCTCATGTCCCTGCTCTGTCAAAGCAATATCCGTTGCCCCGCAGATCTTATTTTCTACATTCCAGACCGTCTGGCCGTGTCTTACAAAGTAAAAATGTCCCATTATTTTTCTCCTATGTTTTTAAAAACGGTTTCCACATTTTGGACAATACTCAAAATCCTCTTTGGTCTCATAGCCACAGCTCCGACAGCGCTTATACGTCTGTCCGCCATTCCCGGATCCAATCTTCGTCAACTGCCCCGGCTGTATCTCCACCTGTTCCCCACGGGCAATGGTCTTTCCCACCTCCGGATCCAGTTCATAAATCGTGTTGCAGCAGCTCGTCTGCACATAATAATGTCGGTTCCATTTGAAGCATGGAATAAAAAATAGTGATAACACCGTGTAGGTCATAAATACCTGATATCTGCCGTATTTTCCACATACATCGCAAATAATCATCTGGGAAAATTTCAAATCTTTCCGGCCATCAGTAATTGCCATCATAAAAAACATATGCTCATCCCCTGACTGAAGTTGAACCAGTGGTCTTTCGCTTAGAAGCTTATGATCATCTGGCTCTCTTACTAGTTTACATACATGATACCAGGGTCAAAAGGTCAGAAGTTCGATGCAAGCTTGCTTGCAGGAGAATTTTTGACCTTGGGGCCCCTGGTATCTATACATTATAACGTGTATAAGGTTGGATGTCGATGTTTTTTGACCATACCTGCATTGTTGTTATTCTTCCTGATGACAACTGTGACTTCCGCATCCATGTTCTCCACATGTATGTCCTTCCCCGTGGCTGTGCTCATGGTGAGAACACTTCACATCTGGATTATAATCAAGTGTTTCATTAATAAATGCTTCCACCGCCTGATCCGCATCACCGGAAACTCCTCCAAAAAGCTTAATGCCTGCTGCCGCTAACGCAGTCTGCGCGCCACCTCCGATTCCTCCACAGATTAAAACATCTGCATTTAATGCATTAAGCACTCCCGCCAATGCACCATGTCCGCTTCCATTCGTATCTACTACTTCTGAATGTACCACTTTCCCTTCCTCTACATCGTAAATCTTAAATGCCTCTGTGTGTCCAAAGTGCTGGAAAATCTGTCCGTTTTCATATGTTACTGCTATTCTCATTGTACCTTCTCCTTTTTCTACCGCATATTTTTGGTAAATCTCCTGCTTATAACACCCTCCAAAGCAGCAGTCGCTATCCTGACCATCGCAGATTCTGAAATCCCCACCTTCAATTCTGAGCGGATGCCCATCAATGAGTGCATCTGCTATTTTCTTTCTGGCAATCTCGTAAATCCGCTGAACCGTTGTTCTCGCAATCTGCATCGATGCTGCGCACTGTTCCTGAGTATAACCTTTCTTGTCCAAAAGACGGATGGTTTCATACTCATCCACTGTCAGAACAATCGGTGTATTTTTCTCGGTACCATCTGCCGGAAGGAATTCTAAAACATTCGGGAAATGACAGACTTTTCTGCATTTTACTGGTCTCGGCATAAACTGCTCCTTTCTCGCTTTTCTTATATATTAGCTCTATAAAAGGCATATGTCAATTATGCAATTGACGCATCTAAAAAAAGCAAGTATACTATGTTCGTAAAGGAGATAACTGTTATGAGCTTCGAAAATTATTTTCCGCTATGGAATGACTTAAATACAGCACAGAAAAACCTAATTTCAGACAATTTGATCACGCAGCATGTGAAAAAAGGAACAATCATTCACAACGGGAACATGGATTGTACCGGATTATTACTGGTTAAATCCGGGCAGCTTCGAACTTATATACTTTCTGATGAAGGACGGGAGATTACTCTTTACCGTCTGTTCGATATGGATATGTGTCTTTTATCCGCCTCATGTATCATGCGGTCTATTCAGTTCGAAGTGACTATTGAAGCTGAAAAAGACTCTGATCTTTGGATCATCCCCGCTGAGATCTATAAAAGCATCATGCAGGAATCTGCTCCCGTCGCAAACTATACCAGTGAATTAATGGCTACCCGTTTTTCTGATGTCATGTGGCTGATGGAGCAAATCATGTGGAAAAGTTTGGATAAGCGTGTTGCTTCATTTCTTTTAGAGGAAACCTCTATTGAAGAAACAAATGAACTGAAAATCACTCACGAAACGATCGCCAACCATCTTGGTTCCCACAGGGAAGTTATCACGCGAATGCTCCGATACTTTCAAGGCGAGGGTCTCGTCAAACTCTCCCGCGGCAAAATTACCATCCTTGATTCGAAAAGCCTGGAAACACTACAAAGATCATAAAAATATTTTATTTATTTCTAATAGTCCATGCCACATGCATATGCCCTTTCGATCAGTGCACGGTCATTGACCACTGTATCGTAGAAGCGGAATCCGCCGGAGAAGTTATATGTTTCATAACCGTTTCCTTCCAGAATACGGCTGGCAATGTAACTGCGCAGCCCACTCTGGCATATCAGATATACAGGCTTTCCTTTCTCGATTTCATTGATTCGTTCCCTCAGCTTATCTACAGGAATGTTTTTAAATCCATCAATATGCCCCCTGCTAAATTCATCTACCGTTCTCACATCCAGCAACACAGCACTTTTATCTTTAGAAATCTTATCCATATCTTCCAGATGCCATTGTTTTAAGGTACCTTTTGCTATATTGTCTATCATGAATCCGGCCATATTTACAGGATCCTTGGCAG
>PPYF01546633.1_pt1 | contig 18337 bp, 14 predicted proteins | sample 1559871 | NCBI WGS metagenome assembly PPYF01 (sample SAMN08240021, study PRJNA423297) | Human gut metagenome, whole genome shotgun sequencing project. | reverse complement strand
CTTCACGGGGCAGGCCGGGGCGGGTGCTCTTGCGCTGGCGGTCGCCTATGTGCAGTACCTCTGCTGCTGCCACCGCCGCGGCGGGGATTCGTGCGGCGAGTGTCCCGACTGCAAGCAGATCGCTGCGCTGGCCCATCCCGACCTGCATCTGGTCTTCCCGGTCAACAAACAGGGCAAGAAGTCGGGCGAGGTGATGCGCAGCGACGAGTTCCTGCCGCTGTTCCGCGGGCTTTTCGCCGAGCGCGGCGGCTATTTCTCGGCGCAGGACTGGTACGACCGGCTCGATCTGGGCAAGACCCTCAAGGGCATGATCGCTGCGCGCGAAGCCGACGACATCATCCGCAAACTGTCGTTCAAGAGCTTCGAAGCCGACTATAAGACCATGCTGATCTGGCTGCCCGAAGCGATGAACGAGGAGGCGGCCAACAAGATTCTCAAGATTCTCGAAGAGCCGTGGGAAAAGACGCTTTTCCTGCTGATCTCCGAACAGCCCGAACGGCTGCTGCCGACCATCATTTCCCGCACGCAGGAGGTCGCCGTGCCGCGTATCGCGCCCGACGTGCTGGAGCGCGCGGCGCAGGAGCGGGGCGTTACGGACCCGGTCAAGGCCCGGAACATCGCCCGTCTGGCCGGCGGCGATCTGGTGGAGCTGCAGCACCTCGTGGCCGGTGAAAGCGACGCCCTGCGCAAAGAGAACTTCGAACTCTTCTGCGGGCTGATGCGTTTGAGCTACAATGACAGGCATCTGGAGCTGGTGACGTGGGCCGAGGAGGCCGCACAGCTTTCGCGCGAGCAGCAGCGGGCCTTCCTGCGCGACGCTTCGCGCCTGCTGCGCGAGAGTTACATGCTCCATGCGGGCATAAACGAAATCAGCTACCTCTGGGGCGAGGAGCTGGCTTTCTGTTCCAAATTCGCCCCATTCGTCGGATCGCAGAACATCGAACCGCTCATTGCCGAGATCGAATGCGCTTTGGCGCAGATTTCGCAGAACGGAAATCCGACGATCGTATTCACCCATTTTGCGCTTTCGGTGAGCAAAATGATAAAACGACTTTGAGTTATGGCACGTGTAGTACTTTTGACCGGCGGCAATTCCGGTGATGTGAAACGGACGCTTCAGGCGGCCCAGCAGCTCGTCAACGCGAAGGTCGGCGCCGTGCTGCGCTGTTCGCACCGCTACGAAACCAAGCCTTGGGGCTTCGACGCCGACGGGGTTTTCTCCAATCAGGCGCTGGAGGTCTCGACCGACCTGCTGCCTTTGGAAGTGCTCGACGCCGTGCAGGCCATCGAACGGGAGTTGGGCCGCAACCGCGCCGCCGAAGCTGTCGAGAAAGCCCGCACGGGCGTGAACTATACCTCGCGGCCGATCGATATCGACATCCTCTTCTACGACGACGAGGTGATCGACAGCGAACGCCTTACCGTGCCGCATCCGCTCATGGGCGAACGGGAGTTCGCACTCGTGCCGCTCTGCGAGATCATGCGCCAGCGCCGCCATCCGGTTACGGGGCGGACCGTGGGGGAGATGCTCGAAGAGCTTCGTAACAAGTAAATTCCGGAGATGAAGACAAAACGAATCATATTGTTTCTTGCCGCGGCCGCGTTGTTTACGGGGTGTTTCAAAGACGTCTCGTACAAGACGACCTATGTGTTCAAGCCGCTGGAGCAGGAGAAATCGGGCGATCCGACGCAGATTCTTGCCGACGCGAAGCTCTATGCCTTTGCGGCCGACACCTCTTCGTGGGAGGTCGCTTCCTACAAGGATGCGCTCGCGGGCGTAATTTCGCAGCGGGGCAACCGCAACGAAAAGATCTCCACGCCGCTCGCCGCGGGCGAACCCTATGAGCAGGAGGGCGTCGAGGGGCTGCTCCAGATGTCGTTCGACAGATCCTCGGTGATGGTGGTCGCCGTGGACACGAAGAATGAACTTTACGGCTATACGCAGCAGGAAGTGCCGGAAAACACCCCTAAAATCTATGTCACGCTGATTTTCAAGCGGTGGAAACAGGGTTACTCCTACAAAGACGGCAAGTGGCTCATGTTCAACGATTCCTATACACCCCCGATCTATATCGACAGCCAAGTCACCGCGCAGCTTCAGGCCGAGGAGGGCGCCGAACCCACCGTGCCGTCCAACCTCAGGGTTTACGCCTATGCCGTCGATACGACCGCATGGAAGATCAACTCCTACAACGATGCGGCGCAGCGGATCATTACCTCGAAGAGCGATCCCAAGCAGACGCGGACCAGCCCCGACTTCGAAGCCTATTACTCCAAGGAGTCGGGCACTTACGGCATGAAGGTCAGCAGTCCGACGCTGATGGTGGTCGTGACCGATCCCGTCAACCAGCTCTACGCCTACTCGCAGCAGGAGGTCGAGATCGTCGAGGGCGGCCAGCCCGTAAACTTCCTTCCGGTCGTTTTCCGCCCGTGGAAGCAGGAATACCTCTATGTCGAGGAGGGCGGCTGGCGCGTGGTCAATGACAAACTGGCCCCCAAGGAGCCTGAAAAAGCAAGCAAGAGATAACGATGCAGACCCGTAAACGAAATATCCTGCGCCTGCTGCGCGCCGCAGTCCTGCTGCTCTTCGCCACGGCGTTCCTGAGCCGTTGCGCGAGCATGATGACCCCCACGGGCGGTCCCCGCGACACCCTGCCGCCGGTCATTCTGAACATGACGCCCGACAACTTCTCGGTCAACCGGCCTATCGTGCACCACGAGAAGATCTACATCGAATTCGACGAGTTCGTGCAGCTCAAGGACCAGCAGAAGGAGTTCTTCACCTCGCCCCAGATGAAGAAGAAGCCGCTGGTTTCGATGCGCGGCAAAGGCATCGTCGTCCAGCTGCGCGATACGCTCGAAGCCAATACGACCTATGCGCTCAACTTCGGCAGCGCCGTGCGCGACAACAACGAGGGCAACCCCCTCTATTCGATGCGCTATGTCTTTTCGACCGGTCCCACGATCGACTCGATGATCTTTTCGGGCTATACGGCCGACAGCTACAAGGCCGACTCGGTGTCGAAGTCGTTCATCTGGTTCTTCCCGGCGGATTCGGTCGAGAACGTGGCCGAATACGACTCGACGATCTTCAAGTACAAGCCCGCCGTAATCGCCCGTGCCGAAAACAACGGCATCTTCATCGCCCAAAACCTCAAGCCGATCCCCTACCGGGTTTACGCCGTTCAGGACAAGAACGACAACCAGATGTACGAACCCGGTTCCGATCAGGTCGGCTTCCTCGAAAAGAGCTACAATCCGGCCGAGATGCCCGACTTCGCCATGTGGTACGACTCGATCCGCCAATATGTCACGGCCGAGCCGCAGCTCTATCTGCGCATGTTCACCGACAAGGCGTTCCGCCGCCAGCTGCTTTCGCAGACCGAACGGCCTCTGCAGCACAAGGCGATGCTCTACTTCGGAGCTGCGCATCCGCGCATCGAACGCATCCGCTTCGACAGCATTCCCGAAGACCGCGTCATCGTCGATCCGCAGACCGTCGGGCGCGACACCATCGCCTTGTGGTTCAACATGCCCTCTTCGGCGTTGCCCGATACGATCAAGGGTGAAATCACCTACTTCAAGCACGATACGGTCAATGTCCTGCAGGAGGTTACCGAACCGCTGAAACTCTCTTGGCGGCTGATCGAGACCAAAGAGCAGGAGAAGGAGCGCGAGAAACTCGAACGCGACCGCCGCAAGGCCGAGGCGGCCGGCGAGAAGTGGGTCGAACCCAAGAAGGAGAATCCCTTCGCCTATAAGCTTCCGCTCACGGGCGAAATCAATCCTGAGAACAACCTGACCGTCGATTTCGACTATCCGCTTACCCGGCTCGATTCGGCGGCCATGCTTCTGACGCTCACCCGGTCCGACAACAGCATCGAGGACGTTCCGGTGCGCTTCGTGCGCGACACGGGCCTGCTGCGCCGCTGGCATATCGAGGCGCCGTGGACGAGCGGCGGACAATATACGCTGACCATTCCCAAGGGCGCCATTACCGACGTCGCGGGCTTCTCCAACGACTCGATCGTCAGGAAATACACGGTGCTCGATCCCGAAAAGTTCGCCACCGTGAAAATCCATGTCAAGGGCAGGGCAAGGACGACAAGGCCAAATACATCCTCCAGCTGCTCGACGGCAGCAATGCGCTCAAGCAGGAGAAACGTGACGTCACCACCGGCGACTGGCAGTTCAATTACGTTCCTGCGGGGGAGATCAAATTCCGCATCATCGAGGACATGAACGGCAACGGCAAGTGGGATACGGGCAACGTGGTCGAGCGGCTCCAGCCCGAACGGGCCGAAATCTATGCCAACGACGAGGGCGAAGACACCTTTGCGACCAAGACCAACTGGGAGGTCGAATTTTCGATCGACATGAACCGGGTCTTCGCTCCGGTGACGATGGAATCGCTTTCGCGCCTGCTCGACGAGCGTGAGGCGCAGCGTCTGCGCCGCGAGGCGGAGAAACGCGCCAAGGAACCGAAAACCAACCGCAACAGCCACGACCAGAACAACCAGAACAACGCCAACGGTTTCGGAAGCTTCGGCGGTTTCGGCGGCGGCATGAACAACAGCATGAACTCTACCGGAGGCATGTTTAACCGATAGCGTTATGATAAAGAGACAACTTAAAACCCTGCTGTTTCTCGCCTTTGCCGCCGTTGCGTGGCAGGGCGCGTCGGCGCAGCATACGCTCGGCTTCACGGCGGGTTACGGCATGGCCAGCTCGCGGCTCGACCCCAAGCAGGAGATGAAGGCTATATGGGGTTCCTATACCGCCGGGCTTACGTGGCGTTATTACGGCCAGCAGCGTTTCGTGGGCGGCTTCGGCATCGACCTCGAATTCCTGCAGCAGGGATTCTCGCTGGCCACCAACGCCTCGATGGTCGAGGAGAAGAAGGATTACCGCTACTACACGCGCAACGTCAATTCGATCGTGCTGCCGATCGTGTGGCAGCCCCACTTCTACCTCTTCCGCAACCATGTCCGCGTCTACCTCGAAGCGGCGGCGACTTTCTCCTACCACCTCTCTTCGACCTATGAGAACGAGGAGGCGAAAGCTTCGGGAGCGGCCGACTGGAAGGGCGACTACTCCTTCAAACTGCCGCGCGACAACCGCTGGGGCTACGGACTTGCGGGCGGCGGCGGTATCGCGCTGCTGATCCGGCGTTTCGAGATCAATGTCCGCGCCCGCTACTACTTCGGACTTTCGGACATCGTGCGCAACCGCAACAAATACGCCGACAACGGTATCGACGGTTCCGAAAACCCGTTTTGGGCGACGCCGATGCGTTCGCCGCTCGACAACCTCACCGTTTCGGTCGGGTTGAGCTACCGATTCAACAAGGAGGGCTTCTCGACGTGGAAACCGCGTCCCAAGCGCGAAAAGAACCGCGAAGTCTTCAAATACGGATTATAAAATTTCACCATCATGGAAACGACAAGACAGCAGAAAATCGCTAAACAGATACAGAAGGACGTCGCCGAAATCTTCCAGAAGGAGGGCGAGGGCATCGTCCGGGGTTCGCTCGTCACGGTCACGGCCGTGCGCGTGTCGCCCGATTTCGGTTACGCCAAGATTTACGTCAGCGTCTTCCCCTTCGGGCGCAGCGCCGCATTGATGCAGGAGCTCGACCGCAACAACAAGTTCATCCGCCACGCTTTGGGCCAGCGCATCCGCAATCAGGTCAAGAACGTGCCCGAAATCCAGTTCTTCCTCGACGATTCGCTGGAGTATATCGACCATATCGAGCAGGCGCTCAAAAACGACTAACCCTTCCGGCCTCACGCCATGCTGCCGCAGTTCTTCGCCCGCCGCTACCTCTTCTCGCCCAAATCCCGATCGGTCGTCAATCTGATTTCGGGGCTGAGCGTTGCGGCCGTTGCGATGCCCGTTGCGGCGATGATCGTCCTGCTCTCGGTCTTCAACGGCTTCGAGAGCCTTGTCAAGTCCATGTGTTCGGCCTTCGACGCCGATCTGACCGTCTCGGCCCGGCAGGGGCAGACCTTTGCGGCAGACGCGGTCGATACCGCGGCGCTGAGACGCATTCCGGGGGTGGAGGCCATGTCGTTCGTGCTGGAGGAGAGCGCCCTGCTGGAACACGGTGACCGTCAGGCCACCGCGACGGTCCGCGGCGTCGATGACGCCTACGAAGCGGTTTTCCCGTTGTCCGACGCCGTCGCTGCCGGAGAGTACCGGGTGCGGGTGGGCGACCTCGAACGGCTCGTCATCGGTCAGTCGATGGCCTACATGCTCGGCGTGCGGACGCTGGCCGACGCCGACGTCGGCGTTTACGCCGTGCGGCGGGGAAGCTTTTCGTCGTTGCTGCCGTTCGACAACTATACGCGGCGAACGATCCCCCTCGGCGGGGTCTATACGCTCGACCTCGAAACCGAACGGACCTATGTCCTCGCTTCGCTGCGCATGGCGCAGGAGCTTTTCAGCCGTCCCGGCCGGGTTTCGGGGCTGGTGCTGCGCCTGCGCGAGGGAGCCGATGCCGTGCAGGTCCGCGACGCCGTGGCGCAGCAGCTGGGCGGCGATTACCGGGTCCGCACCCGCTACGAATTGCGGGCTTCGTTCTACCGGATCATGACCTACGAGAAGTGGGGCATCTTCTTCATCTCGCTGCTGGTTCTGGTCGTCGCTTCGTTTTCGGTCGTCGGGTCGCTGGCAATGCTGATCGTCGAGAAGCGGCGTGACATCGGGACGCTGCGCGCGCTGGGCGCCGATACGACGCTCGTGCGGTCGATATTCCGCAGCGAAGGGTTGCTTATCTGCGCGCTCGGCGCGGCGCTGGGCGTGGTGCTGGGCGTCGGTGCGACGCTTCTGCAGCAGCGCTTCGGGCTGATCGAGATTCCGGCCGAAACGTTCCTCACGAAGAGTTATCCCGTCGAATTCCGTCCGGGCGACCTCGCGGCGGTGCTGGCCGCTTTCGGCGCAGTTGCCTGTGTTATTTCGAATATTACCGTGCGCAGCATGATAAAATCCAACGTTAAGCTATGAAACGTATTGTCCGCATATCCCTCTGCATGTTCCTGCTCGTTCTGGCCGGAGCCTGCGCCCGCCACAAGATCATTCCCGACAGGAAACTGGCGCAGATTTTTCACGACGCTTTCCTCGCCAACGCCTATATCGGCAGCGAACAGGTGGACATCGACTCGCTGAATATCTACGAACCGATCTTCGCCGGTTACGGCTATACCACCGAGGACGTCTACTACACCATCGGCAACTTCTCGAAACGCAAGAGCGCCCGTCTGGGCGACGTGGTCGAGCTGGCGATCGAAATGCTCGAAGCCGAGGGCAAATATTACAACCGCGAAGTCGCCGTCCTCGACACGATCGACAACGTCGCCCGCCGGAGTTTCACCCGCACGGTCTATGCCGACTCGCTGATCCGCGTCGGCTCGCTGCGCGATACGGCCCGCCTGCGGTTCTCCGTAGACGTGCGGCCCGGCGAGTACAACCTGAGCCTCAAATACCTCGTCGATTCGCTCGACCGCAACGAAAAGGGCCTGCGGGGCGTGGTGTGGCTCGAACGCCGCGACAGCACCCGTACCAACGTCTATACGACGACCCTGCGCCGCGACCGGCAGGAGAATTTCACCCGCCGCTTTACGGTCGATACCACCCACCGGCGGCTATGGGTCGATTTCATCGAGTTCCGCGGGAAGCCCCAGCGTCCTTCGCTGACGGTCAGCGACCTGAAGATCGACTATACGCCCGAAACCTCCGCTGCCGAGGACAGTCTCTACATGCAGCAGCTCGACATCCGTATTTTCGCCGATGAATTCTTCCGCGCAGCCATCCCGGCGGATAGCCTCTAACCTGCTCTGGACGCCGCAGGGACTCGTCCGCAACCCGCTCGTCGAAGTTGCGGCGGACGGTCGTATTCTCTCGGTGGGGACCTGCTCCGAACCCGACCGTATGCCGGGCACCGAGTTCTACTCCGGTGTTTTGGCGCCGGGACTGGTCAATGCCCACTGCCACCTCGAACTCTCCTACCTGCGCGGCGCGATTCCCGAAGGGTGCGGTTTTGCGGGTTTCGCCGGAGCCATGGGACAGGTCCGGGAGCGGTTCGGCCCCGAAGAACGGCTGCGGGCCGTAGCGGCGGCCGACGCCGCCATGTGGCAGGACGGAGTGCAGGCCGTCGGCGACATCTCCAACGGCGATACGACCTTCTCCGTCAAAGAGCGCAGCCGCGTCGCCTATCATACATTCATCGAATTTTTCGGCCTGCGTCTCGCGTCGGCCGACTCCGTGCGGCCCCTGCTCCGCCATCCGCATACCTCGCTGACGCCCCATTCGCTCTATTCGGTGCAGGATGCGCCCCTGCGGGCGATCGCCGCCGAGGGCGACGCGCCGTTGTCGGTCCATTTCATGGAGTCGCCCGCCGAATCCGAGCTTTTCGCCCGCCGCGGCCCGCTTTGGGAGTGGTACCGGAAAGTCGGCTTCACCTGCGACTTCCTGCATTACGACTCTCCGGCCGAACGGCTCGTCGCAAGCGTACCCCGCGACCGCCGCGTGATACTGGTGCATAACTGCTGCGTTACGCAGCGCGACATCGACGTCGTCATGAACCATTTCACGGCTCCCGTCCGGTGGTGTCTCTGCCCCCGCTCCAACCGCTATATTTCGCGTCTCGAACCGCCCGTCGAACTGCTGCGCTGCAACCGGCTCGACATCTGTCTGGGCACCGACTCGCTGGCCTCGAACGACCGGCTGTCGGTATTCGAAGAGATGCGCATGTTCCCGGAGGTGCCGCTGCCCGAACTGCTTTCGTGGGCCGCCGAAGGCGGTGCGCGGGCATTGGATATGGATGCCGAGCTGGGCGAAGTAGCGCCCGGCCGCCGCTGCGGACTGACGGCCATTTCGGGACTCGACTACGATACGATGCGTCTGACCCCGGCGTCCCGGATACGGAGAATCCTGTAATATAAAATAAGGAGGAGGCCCGCAAAGACCTCCTCCTTTCGTTTCGGATGTTTCCCGTCCTATTTGTTCAGCGCATTGCAGATGCGTTCGTTGATCCTGCGGATGCGCTCCGGCTCGACCTTCATCACCTTGCGGTCGTAGGTCATCAGGCCGTTCACTTCCACTTCGACGTCGGTCGTCTGCGTGTAGACCGCCGCTGCGAATCCGCGCCCGATCAGCTTGTAGAGCATGTCGGCGTATTTCTCGTATTCGTCCGTCACCTCCTTGGGCGAGTTCAGGCGGACATAGCCCCAGTTGCGGTCGGGTTCCCAAAGGTGCTCTTTCATCACCAGCCCGATGCCGCCGTATTCGCCCAGCACCGTCGCGCGGTTGGTGTCGAGCAGCGTCATGCGCGGGTGCGGATAGTGGTGCGTGTCGAGTATGTCGCCCGTCAGGTAGTGGTTGCCGCCGCTGGCGGGATTGACCAGACGCGAAGGGTCGTAAGCCTTGGTCCATTCGGCGATTTCGGGAGCCTTGAACTGTCCCCACGCCTCGTTGAAGGGTACCCATACGCCGATCGAGGGAACCGAGTAGAGGCAGTCGATGATCTCTTTCCACTCCTTGCGGAAGTTGGCTTCGGATTCTGCCGAGCGGTGTTTCTCCGCGCCGTTGAAGTAGTTGTGCATCTGCCACTGGGGACCTTGGTCGCCGTTGGGCATATCCTGCCATACGATCATGCCCAGCTTGTCGCAATGGTAGTACCAGCGCGCCGGTTCGACCTTCACGTGCTTGCGGATCATGTTGTAACCCAGCTCCTTGGTCTTTACAACGTCGAACGCCAGCGCCTCGTCCGACGGGGCGGTATAGAGTCCGTCGGGCCACCAGCCCTGATCCAGCGGACCGAACTGGAACAGCGGTTCGTTGTTCAGCTCCAGACGTACGATGTCGTTTTCGTCGCGGCCGATCGAGAATTTGCGCATCGCCGTGTAGCTCTGCACCTCGTCCACCTTCCTGCCGTTGCGCACCAGCGCCACTTCCATATCGTAGAGGAACGGCGATGCGGGACTCCACAACTTAGGCTCCGCCACGTTCAGCTCCACGGGCGCACCGCTGAGCGCACGGCCCTCGGCTACCTTCGTGCCGTTGTCTAAAGACGCACTTCGATCACGTCGCCCGGCTGCGCGCCGCAGGCGGCCGTCTCCACGCGAAACAGTTTGCGGTCGAGGTCGGGCGTGGTTCGGATGTTCCTGATGTACTGCTGCGGCACGGCTTCGAGCCATACCGTCTGCCAGATGCCGCTCACGGGGGTGTACCAGATGCCTTCGGGACGGTTCACCTGCTTGCCGCGGGGCTGGCAGCCCGCGTCGGTGGGGTCCCATACGCGTACCTTCAGCTCGTTGTCGCCCTTCTTGAGCGCCGCCGTGATGTCGAATTCGAACGGCGTGAAGCCGCCGGTGTGCGTTCCCACGCAGACGCCGTTCACCCAGACGTCGGCTTTCCAGTCCACCGCGCCGAAGTGCAGCAGCACGCGTTTGCCGTTCCATTTCGGGGAGATCGTGAAGGTGCGGTTGTACCAGAGTTCGTTCCGGTCGCCCAGACGCTTGCCGACCCCTGAGAGGCTCGACTCCACGGCGAACGGCACCAGAATCTGCCCGTCGTATTTTTCGGGCGTCTCTCCCATCGGGAGAATCGCGTAATTCCAGAGCCCGTTGAGGTTCTGCCAGCCGTCCTGCACCTGCGTGCGCGTCATCTGCGGACGCGGGTATTCGGGCAGTACGTTCTGCGGGTCGAGTTTTTCGCCCCACTCGGTGCCGATGCGGTCGCCTGCGGGCTGCCACTGGGCCGCGCCTGCCAGAGTTGTCAGCAGGGCCGCGGCGGTCAGGAGAATGTTTTTCTTCATGTTTCGGTTATTATCAGGTTAATATATCGTTTCAAACAGTACAAATTTAAGTCATCTTGCCGGGAAAACAGTCCGCATCCATGCACAAAAAGTATGTTTGACACGCCCTGACGCTTGCGAAAACGTATTTTTCCGTACTTTCAGCCCCTGCGGCCGGATGTGCCGGCCGGGGATGCGGCATTTTTGGACAAACGATAAAAAGCCCTATCTTTGTAAACGTCTAACCGGAACCGAAGTGGAAGATTCGACATTGATAGCAAGGGTGAAAGCCGGCGACCGCGGCGCTTTCAACGAACTTTACGGCATCTACTGGGCGTCGCTCGTCAATTATGCCGGTCTGTTCGTCGGGGACGACGGGGCGGAGGATGTCGTACAGGACGTCTTCGTGCGCGTGTGGCTCCGCCGCGACAACCTGCGCGACGACGGCACGCTGCAGGGCTACCTGCTCCGCTCGGTCTACCACGCTTCGCTCAACGCCCTCAAGAAGGGCGCCAACGCCACGGCCTACCGGTCGTGGGTGGCGCAGCAGATCGAACAGAGCTGTTACGCCCATTACGATCCCGACGACAGCGAGGTGATCCGCAAACTCTACTCGCAGGAGATCGCCGGCCAAATCGATGCGGCGGTCGAGTCGTTGTCGCCCAAGTGCCGCGAGGTGTTCCGCATGAGCCATATCGAAGGACTTTCGAACCGTGAGATCAGCGAACGGCTGGGCATTACGCTTTCGACCGTCGAAAACCATATCTACAATGCCCTGAAGCAGCTCCGACAAAAATTAAGTCACTATAAGATGCTGATTCTCTCGACAATGTATATTCTTGGCAGATAATTTTTCATTTTTGCATAGGTGATTTGCCCCGGCGAGGTGTATTTAGGGTAGAAACCCAATATTCCGAACCGTGAAACAAGACGACACGACCGCCCGTTTCGACGAGCAACTGCTCACCGCCTACTTCTCCGGCACTGCGACTGCTGAGGAGGAGCAGGCGTTGCTGGCGTGGATTCGCAGCAGCGACGACAACCGCCGTACCTTTGCCGAGCTGCGCGCCGTCTGGCAGCGCGGCCGCATGCAGCGTCCCGATACGCAGCTGCAGGCCCGTTTCGTGCGTTCGCTCAACAGCCTCAACCGGCGGATCGACGCTCTCGGCGCCGACGCTCCGCTCCGCAGGAGCCGTCGTATTCCGCTGCGCCGCTTTGCAGCGGCGGCAATCGTCGCCGTGGCGCTCGCCGCGGCTTTCATGACCTACCGGGTCGCCACCGCACCTTTCGTCCATCGTTTCCACAACGCCGATACCGTGGCCATGCACGTGGCCATGCCCGACGGCACCGACGTCTGGCTCAGCCCCGGTACGACGCTCTCCTACGACGATACGTTCCGCATCGACGGCCGCAATGTCGAACTCGACGGCGAGGCCTATTTCGACGTCACGCACGATGCCGGACAACCCTTCGTCGTCACCGCGCCCGCATTCCGGGTCCACGTGCTCGGCACGGTCTTCAACGTCCGCTCCTTCAGCGGCGAACCGGTCGCCGAAGCCACGCTGGCCGAAGGCTCCGTGGCCCTGCAGCACGCCGGCGGCCGCAACCTGATCTGCCTGCATCCCGGCCAGCAGGCCGTCTATGACGCCGAGGCCGAGCTGCTCGAAGTCGACGAAGTGCCCGTGGGCGACCTGCTGCTGATCCGTTACGGGGTCGTCACCCTCGACAATGCCACGCTGCCCGAAATCGTCGCGCGCATCGAACGGACCTACGGCGTAAGCCTGCGCATCGGGGCGCAGCAGATACCCGGCGAACGCTACAATTTCAGTTTCCAGAAGGACGCTTCGGTCGAAGACGTCGTGGAGCTGCTGCAGTTCGTGTCGGGCTGTCGTTTCGAAATAATTCAGCTGAATCGATAAATAGTAACCCAACCCCAAATCCGCTCAGCCTATGGAACAAGAGTCTTTTGCTATCCTTTAGTCCGAACCCGCCGTTCGGACCGGCCTTAAAACAAACTTCTTCCTTTATTCTAATCTGAAACATAATGAAAAAATCGATTACTTCACTCCTGAAAGGGTGGTGTGCGGCTCTGTTATGCGCCGGCCTGACGCTCCCGTCGTTCGCGGCGGCCGATGCCGACGCCGCTTTCGCCGCGCAGCGCTACGATCTGAAACTGTCGCTGCGCAACGCTCCCCTGCGCGAGGTGGTGACGGCTTTCACCCAACAGACGGGCGTGGTCTTTTCCTATGAAACTTCGCTCGGCGAACGGACCCTGCCCCATGTGGACGTCGCGCTGGTCCGATGCGCCGGCTGCGCGCAGCGCCGCGCAGCAGCGGAAGCAGACCGTCGCCGGCCGTGTGACCGACGAGCAGGGCGAACCGCTGGCCGGCGTGAGCGTGCTGGTGAAAAACACCCTTACGGGCACCTCCACCGATGCCGACGGCCGCTACTCGCTCTCCGTTTCCGGAAGCGGCGCCGTGCTGGTCTTCATGTACTTGGGATTCCAGACCCTCGAAGAGGAGGTCGGCGCCCGGAGTACGCTCGACGTGACGCTGCGCGAGAACAAGCAGATCCTCGAAGAGGTGGTCGTCGTGGGCTACGGTTCGGTCAAGCGCCGCGACCTGATCGGCGCCGTGGATCAGGTGGACAGCAGGCAGTTCGCCGAACGCTCCAATCCGAGCGTCTCGCGTTCGCTGCAGGGCGCCATCCCCAACCTCAATATCTCGATGCGCGACGGCAAGCCTTCGCGCGCGGCGACCATCGACATCCGCGGCGCCGGTTCGATCGGTTCGGGCGGCGGTGCGCTGGTGCTGATCGACGGCGTCGAGGGCGACCTCGAAACGGTCAATCCGCAGGACATCGCCAGCGTATCGGTGCTCAAGGACGCATCGTCGGCCGCCATTTACGGCGCCCGCGGCGCTTTCGGCGTGATTCTCGTGACTACCAAGTCGGCTTCCGAAGGCGAGGTGAACGTCACCTACAGCGGCAGTTTCTCAATCCACTCGCGCACCGTCAAGCCCAACCTCGTGACCGACGGTTACGAGTGGACGACGGGTTATATCAACGCATGGAACGGCTACTACAACGGTTCGAAGGAGCTCAATTCGACGATCAACAACATCGTGCCCTATTCCGATTCGTGGTACCGGGAACTCGCCCGCCGCAGTACGGATCCCTCGCTCGAACGCGTGCGCATCAACGACAACGGCAAATACGAATATTTCGGCAATACCGACTGGACCAAAGCCTTCTACAAGGACGTGAACTATTCGCACGAGCACAACCTGAGCATTTCGGGCGGCGGCAAAAACGCCGATTATTACGTTTCGGGCCGCTTTTACGATCAGGACGGCATCTACCGCGTCGGCGACGAACGCTACAAGCAGTATAACGTGCGGGCCAAAGGCAGCGTGCGCATCCGCCCGTGGCTGCGTCTGAACAACAACATGGACTTCACGGTCGTGGACTACCACCAGCCGATGCTCTACTACAGCAACCAGCTCGTGCCGCGCATGGTCGAACACTCCGGCCAGCCCGTCAGCCTGATTACCAATCCCGACGGCACGTGGACCTATGCCGCCGTGCTGAACGGTTACGCCGGGTTCGCCGAAGGGACGAGCTACCAGCAGGAGGATAAATTCACGCTCAAGGACAAGCTCGGCGTCGAGATCGACCTCGTGAAAGACGTGCTCAAGGTCTCCGGCGACCTGTCTTACCTCTTTTCGCGCAACACGCGCGAACGCGTGACCAACATGTACACCGGCTATACCGGACCCGAATCGACCATCACGGTCAATGAAAGTCAGGGCAGCACGCTCCAGAACGTCCGTTACGACATGAACTATGTTTCGAGCAACATCTATGCGGAATACACCCCCAAACTGGGCGACGACCACTCGCTCAAACTTTTGGGCGGCTGGAATCTCGAAAAGAAGAAATACCGCACCCTGACCGTCAAGCGCGAGGGGCTGACCGTTCCTTCGAAGCCCAGTTTCGGGCTGATGGACGGCGTGACGAGCGACCCCACGGTCGGCGGTTACGACTGGAGCTACGTCGGAGCCTTCTTCCGCGCCAATTACGGCTACAAGGGGCGCTACCTCGCCGAGTTCAGCTGCCGCTACGACGGCTCGTCGAAATTCCCCCAGAATTCGAAGTGGGGCTTCTTCCCCTCGGCTTCGGTGGGCTGGCGGCTCTCCGAAGAGAAGTTCATGGGGTGGTCCGAGGGCTGGCTCGACAACTTCAAGATCCGCCTTTCCGCCGGTTCGATGGGCAACGGCAACATCGACCCCTACAAGTATATCGACTACATGACCCTCAAGTCCTCGACCGTGGTCATCGGCAATGCGCTGGGAACCTACACCGTCGCTCCGGGCGCCATTCCGCTCTCGCTCACGTGGGAGACCTCGACCACGTACGACGTCGGCGCCGATCTGGACCTCTTCAAGAACCGCCTGACGATGGGCTTCGACTGGTACCGCCGCTATACGACCGATATGTACACCGTCGGCGTGAGCCTGCCCGCCGTGTACGGCACGGCGGCCCCCAAGGGCAACAACGCCTCGCTGAAGACCAATGGCTGGGAGCTCTCCGTAGGCTGGCGCGACAGCTTCAGACTGGCCGGCAAGGAGTTCCGCTACGGCGTCAAGGCGATGGTCTGGGATTCGCGTACGTGGGTGACCAAATACATCAACCCCACGGGCAACCTCGACGACTATTACGAAGGCATGGAGCTGGGCGAAATCTGGGGTTACCGCGTCGAGGGCCTTTTCCGCGATCAGGACGACATCGACTCCCACGCCACGCAGTCCTTCCTGCAATCCTCCGACAAGGTGACGCGCCCCGGTCAGGTCAAGTTCGCCGACCTGAACGAGGACGGCAAGATCGATCAGGGCGCCAAGACGCTCTCCGACCACGGCGACCTGACCGTCATCGGCAACACCTCGGCCCGCTACCATTACGGCATCAACGTCAATCTGAACTGGAACGGCATCGGCATTTCGACCTTCTGGCAGGGCGTCGCCAAGAAGAACTGGTATCCACGCTACGATTCGGGTTACTTCTGGGGGCAGTACAACCGTCCGTTCGGCTACATGCTCAAGGCCCATACGGGCAGCAACGTCTACAGTGAGGAGCTGGACAACTGGGACACGGCCTACTGGCCCCGCTATTCGGCTTACCAGACCAACGAAAGCTCGGTGAACCGCGTGCTGACCACGCCCAACGACCGCTACATGCAGGACGTGTCGTACATCCGCCTGAAAAACCTGACCGTCGATTACACCTTCCCGGCCCATATCTGCCGCAAGATGCGGATCAAGGGGCTGAAGGTCTATGTTTCGGGCGAGAACCTCTGGACCTCCTCGCCGATGTTCAAATACTGCGACAACTACGACCCCGAAGTCATCAACGCGGGCGACTCCGACTTCCGTACGACCGAGGGCGACGGTTACAGCTATCCGATGCTGCGCACCGTGACGCTGGGTCTCAACCTCACGTTCTAATTCTCAAACCATGCAAACGATGAAAAAGCTGTTTCTGATTCTGTCGGTCGCCGCGGGGCTTGTCTCCTGCGAGGATTTCCTGACCGCCGGAGACCCCAATAAGATCGACGCTCCCTCCTATTTCCGCAACGAGAGCGATCTGGAGGCCTATGCCAACGGATTTCTGCAAACCATGATCCCGACCGCCATTTCCGTGGCCACGGGCGACGCCCGCGCCGACTACATGGCTTGGCGCGGTGAGTGGCAGTACCTCACCGACAACTTCGACGCCGACGACCAGTCGGGCTGGTCTACGGGCAGTTGGGAGGACCTGCGCAACATCAACTACTTCCTCGGCAACTTCCGCCGGGCTGCGGCCGGCGAGGCGATTCTCGACCATTACGAAGGCGTCGCACGCTTTTGGCGCGCCTATTTCTACATGAACAAGGTCAAGACCTTCGGGGCCGTGCCGTGGTATGACAGGGAGATCGACGCCAACGACCGCGAGGCGCTCTACAAGCCGCGCGATTCGCGGGAATACGTCATGCGCAAGGTGCTCGAAGACCTCGATTTCGCCTCGACGCACTGCATCACCAACGCCAAGCTCGAAGTCAATTCGGTGCGCATCACCCGCAACGTGGCGCTGGCCTTCAAGGCCCGTTGCTGTCTCTACGAGGGCACTTTCCGCAAATACCACGCGAACGATCCCTCGACCGGCAAGCCGTGGACGGCCGACGAGTCGGAGATGTACCTCCGGGCCTGCGCCGACGCCTGCGAAACGCTGATGGGCGAGGGCAAATATGCGCTGGTTTCCGATCCGGCCAAGGTCGCCACGCAATACCGGAGTCTGTTCACCAGCGAGAGCGTCGCCTCCGGCGAGGTCATCTGGGCGCGCGCCTACGACGCTTCGCTCAACGCCACGCATATCCTCAATACCTATTTCGTGAATATGCAGTACGGCAGCTACTCGCTCACGCGCCAGTTCGTCAATACCTACCTCAACCGGGACGGCAGCCGTTTCACCGACAAGGCGGGGTATGAGAAAACCCTTTTTGCCGACGAGTTCGAAAACCGCGACTACCGCCTGATGCAGAGCATCCGCTATCCGGGCTATACGCGCAGGAACAACAACGTCAATACGCCCTACGCCCCCGATTTCGGCTACTGCGTGACGGGCTACCAGCCCATCAAGTGGGTCATCGACGACACTTCGATGGACAGCAATACGGCTCCCTGCGCCACCTGCATTCCGATCCTGCGCTATGCCGAGGTGCTGCTCAACTACGCCGAGGCCAAGGCCGAACTGGGCGAATTCAGCGAGACGGTCTGGAACGCCACGATCAAACTCCTGCGCGAACGCGCCGGGGTGGACGGCGCGATGCCTTCGGCCTACGATCCCTACATGGCCGAATACTTCCTCAACACCACGACCGACATGGCCATCTTGGAGATCCGCCGCGAACGCGGAATCGAACTGCTGCTCGAAAACTGCCGTTGGGACGACGACATGCGCTGGGGTATGGGACGGCTGCTGGAACGCCCGTGGTACGGGGTCTATGTAGGCGAGCTGGGCAAGGTCTACGACATGGACGGCGACGGTTCGGGCGACGTCTGCTTCGTGCGTGAAAATCCCCCGGTGACGGAGCCGGGCGTGACCTACCGGGTGCTGGGCGGCGACTATGCGCTTACCGACGGCGACAGCGGCTATATCGAGTGCTACATCCGCATGAACCGCAAGTGGGACGACAAGAAGTACGTGCGGCCGATCCCGACCACGGCCCTCAACGACAATCCCGCGCTGGTCCAGAATCCGGGCTGGAAGAAATAAACGATTGCGAACCTGAAAAATGAAAATCATGAAACGAATATATCAGTTTTTGCTGCTGGCCGCCGGGTGCGCGGCGCTGACGACGGCGTGCAGCGACGACGATGACAGCTATCTGGTCCGCGAGACGGATTCGATCCGCTTCGCCAGCTGTCTGGCCTCGTCCAAGCAGATCACGCTCCGCTGCAACGGCAGCTGGCGAACCGTGATTCCCGAAGACGCCGGATGGCTTTCGAC
>PPYF01158053.1_pt1 | contig 18345 bp, 9 predicted proteins | sample 1559871 | NCBI WGS metagenome assembly PPYF01 (sample SAMN08240021, study PRJNA423297) | Human gut metagenome, whole genome shotgun sequencing project. | reverse complement strand
GTCTCCATCATCTTCCAGGACCCCATGACCAGCCTGAACCCGGTGTACACCATCGGCAACCAGATCGTGGAGGTCATCCGCCTGCACACCAAAAAGAGCAAGCAGGAAGCCTGGGCACGCGCCGAGGAGCTGCTGGAGCTGGTCGGCATCAACGAGCCGGAAAAGCGCCTGAAGCAGTACCCCCACGAGCTGTCCGGCGGTATGCGCCAGCGCGTGATGATCGCCATCGCCCTGGCCTGTGAGCCCAAGCTGCTGATCGCAGACGAGCCCACCACCGCACTGGACGTGACCATCCAGGCACAGATCCTGGAGCTGATGCAGGAGCTGCGCAAGAAGCTGGGCATGAGCATCATCATGATCACGCACGACCTGGGCGTCGTGGCTTCCATGTGCGAAAAGATCGCCGTCATGTACGCCGGCCACATCGTGGAGTACGGCACCACCGACGAGATCTTCTACCAGCCGGGCCACGAGTACACCAAGGGCCTGATCAACTCCATCCCCAAGCTGAACACCGAGGTGCGTGAGCGTCTGGTGCCCATTGAGGGTACCCCTGTGGACCTGCTGAATCCGCCGGCCGGCTGCCCCTTTGCACCCCGCTGCAAGAACTGCATGAAGATCTGTCTGAGCAAGATGCCTCCGCGCACCGACCTCAGCGACACCCACTATACCTACTGCTGGCTGCAGCAGAAGGCTGCATTTGAGAAAGGGGAAAAGGCAGAATGAGTGAACACAAGACGCTGGTTGAAGTCCAGCACCTGCAGCAGTATTTCCCCGCCGGCGGTGTGGGCAAGAACCGCAAGTACGTTCAGGCCGTGGATGACGTGAGCTTTGCCATCCGCAAGGGCGAGACCCTGGGTCTGGTGGGCGAGTCCGGCTGCGGCAAGACCACCACCGGCCGCACCCTGCTGCGCCTGTACGAGCCCACCGGCGGCAAGATCTACTATGACGGCAACCTGCTGTTTGATAAGGAAAACAAGATCGCAGTGGATATGCTGCCCTACCGCCGCCGGATGCAGATCGTGTTCCAGGACCCCTACGCAAGCCTGGACCCCCGCATGACCATCGGTGATATCGTGGGTGAAGGCATCGACATCCATCACCTGGCTGAGAACGAAAAAGACCGCCACGACAAGATCATCGCCCTGCTGGAGCGCGTGGGCCTGAACAGCGAGCACGCAAACCGCTACTGCCACGAGTTCTCCGGCGGCCAGCGTCAGCGCGTGGGCATTGCCCGTGCACTGGCCGTGAACCCCGAGTTCATCGTCTGTGACGAGCCGGTCTCCGCACTGGACGTGTCCATTCAGGCACAGGTCGTGAATATGTTCGAGGACCTGCAGCAGGAAATGGGCCTGACCTACCTGTTCATCGCCCATGACCTGAGCGTGGTCAAGCACATCTCCAACCGCATCGGCGTCATGTACCTGGGCAAGCTGGTGGAGCTGGCCGACAGCTTTGAGCTGATCGCCCACAGCATCCACCCCTACACCCGCAGCCTGATCTCTGCCATCCCGGTGGCAGACCCCATCACGGCACGTCAGTCCAAGCGCATCGTGCTGCAGGGCGACGTGCCCAGCCCCCTGAACCCGCCGTCTGGCTGCCGCTTCCGCACCCGCTGCCCCTACGCAGACGAGCGGTGCGCCGCCGAGGTGCCGGAGTTCAAGGAAGTGACCAGCGGCCACTGGGCTGCCTGCCACCATCTGGACAAGGTGAAGTAAAAACACTTCATTCTTCTAAAAGATGAATGCAGTTCATCTTTCGGCTGAAATGTAGTAACGAAATGGTTACAGTCTCGCGTTTGGGCTTGTAACCAAAGCGCGAACGCATTATACTATTCGTGTTCCTCCGGAGGACAGGATGTTTTGGCAGACCGTGCTCCGGATCGAATATAGAGGCGGCTGGGGGAACCTGGCACACTCAATTTGATTTTAAGGGAAGGGATACTTACTATGAAACGCATTTCTCGTCGTAATTTCCTCAAGGTCGCTGGTGTCAGCGCCGCTGCTCTGGGCCTGGCAGCCTGCGGCGGCAGCAAGTCCGGTTCTACCGCAACCTCTGGTTCTACTGCCGGTTCTACCGCTGGCGGCGTCAACACCGCTGGCTTCACCGTCCAGTATGGTTCTAACCCCGAGACTCTGGACCCCGCTCTGAACAGCGCAATTGATGGCGCTAACACCATCATCACCATCTTTGAGCCCCTGCTGCTGATCAACGAGAACAACGAGGTCGTCGGCGGCCAGGCTGAGAGCTGGGAAACCAGCGAGGACGGCCTGACCTGGACCTTCACCATGCGTGACGGCCTGAAGTGGAGCGATGGCACCGACCTGAACGCCAAGGACTTTGAGTACAGCTTCAAGCGTATGGTTGACCCCAATACCGCTGCTCCCTATGCAGAGACCTGCCTGGGCATGATCGACGGCTTTGAAGAAGCTGCCGGCTTCCCCGATGCAGACGGCAACCCCACCGCAGAGCCCAACCCCGATGCTCTGAACGTGAAGGCAAGCGATGACGGCAAGACCCTGACCATCGTGCTGTCCTACCCCTGCTCTTACTTTGACAAGATGGCTGCCTTTGCAACCATGAGCCCTGTCCAGCAGGCAACGGTTGAGGCCAACGGCGATGCATGGTGCACCTCTCCCGACACCTTCGTGTCCAACGGCCCTTACATGATCACCGACTGGACCCCCTCCGAGCGCATCGTGCTGACCAAGAACCCCAACTACGTTGGCGGCTGGGACAGCTCCAAGATCGTCTCTGACACCATCACCCTGCTGCTGCTGGAGGACTCTTCTGCTTCCTTCGCAGCTTACAACAGCGGTGAGGCTGTCCTGGTCAAGGACGTGCCCACCGATGAGATCCCCAGCCTGACCAAGGCAGAGGACGGCGGCGACTTCTATGTTGACACCATCCTGGGCACCTACTACGTCAGCCTGAACCTGCAGCGTGATGCCTTCAAGGATGCCAAGGTCCGCAAGGCTCTGAGCCTGGCCATCGACCGTGACTACGTTGCCAACACCATCATGCAGGGCACCTACTCCGCCGCCGACAGCATCGTTGGCCCTGGCATCGTGGACGAGAGCGGTTACTTCCACGACAACGGCAATGCTCCCTACATCTCTGCCGACTACGAGGCAAACCTGGCCGAGGCTAAGAAGCTGCTGGAAGAGGCTGGCTACCCCAATGGCGAGGGCTACCCCACCATTGAGTACAGCACCAACGACGCCGGCTACCATGTGCCTCTGGCAGAGTACCTGCAGCAGGCCTGGGGCGATCTGGGCATCACCCTGACCATCAACAAGATGGAGTGGTCCTCCTTCACCCCCGCTCGCCGTGCAGGCGAGTACGATGTTGCCCGTAACGGCTGGGTCATGGACTACAACGATCCCTCCAACATGCTGGATCTGTTCTGCTCCGGCAACGGCAACAACGATGGCAAGTACGCCAACCCCGACTTCGATGCTGCGATTGATGCTTCCCGCGTTGCTGATTCTGCTGAGCACTTTGCACAGCTGCACAAGGCTGAGGACATCCTGATGGAGGATATGGGCTGCCTGCCGATCGCTTACTACAACGACTACTGGCTGCAGAGCTCCTCTCTGAAGGGTACCTGGCACAGCCCCTACGGCTACTGGTACCTGCAGTACGGCTACATCGAGGGCTAATCGCCCCGGTGCGGCGTACAGCGTGAGCTGAACCGTAAATCACAGGCACCCCGCTTACCGGAAACGGCAGGCGGGGTGCCTTTTTGCGTGCAGGGCCGAAAAACGGACGTCTTGCACACCCCGGTGGGCTATGATACAATAAAAGATAATCAAAGCACAAAGGGGAGAGAAGAATGGAGCAAAAACGCCTGTGTCCGTACTGCATGGGGGAGCTGCCCCCCGCCGCCGACAGCTGTGTGCACTGCGGCAAGGTGTTTGCGGGGCGCAACCCCGCCGGCTGCCTGCCCGTGGGCACGGTGCTGGCCGGGCGCTACACCGTGGGCGAGATGCGGAGCCTGGACGGGGAGGGCATCCTGTACCGGGGCGTGGAGAACCTGGGCTGCTTCCGGGTGACCATTAAGGAATATCTGCCGGTGACCCTGTCTGCCGAGCGGGGCGCGGACTGCATCCTGCAGCCCAAGACCGGCAGCGAGGTGCTGTTCAAGACCACCCGCATGGACTTTGCCGACCTGTACCGGGCGCTGGAGCGCATCACCCCGGCCACCGGGCTGGAAGCCGTGCTGGACGTGGTGGAGGCCAACAACACCGTGTATGCGGTGATGGAGAATCTGGGCGGCACCCCGCTGGACCAGTGGCTGGAAGCGCAGGGCACGCCGCTGCGCCCGGACGACGCCTGTGCCATGCTGCAGCCGGTGTTTGAGGGCGTGGCCGCCATGCACAAGATCGGGCTGGTGCACCGGGGCATCTGCCCGGAGAACCTCCGGGTGATGGCCGACGGCCGGTGCCGTCTGGCGGGTTACGCCACGGTGGGCCTGCGCACCGCCGGAAGCGGCCTGCGCGAGCAGCTGTACGAGGGGTATTCTGCCCCGGAGCAGTATTCCACCGCCGAGTTTGAGGGCCGCTATACCGACGAATACGGCCTTGCAGCGGTGTTCTACCGCATGGTGTGCGGGCAGGCCCCGGTGCCGGCCGCCCAGCGTATGGTGTCGGACTCCAACCCCCGCGCCCGCACCGTGAACAGCGCCGTGCCGGGCTATGTGTCGGACGTGCTGCAGATGGGCCTGCGGCTCAAGCCCATGGAGCGCATCCAGACCGTGCCGCAGTTGGTGCAGGCGCTCTCTTCCAAAGAGTACACCGAGGAGCTGGGCCGCACCATGAAGCCCGAGACCCCGGTGGGCCAACCGGAAGAAAAGGCCCATCTGCTCAGCGTCAAGGGCCTGCTGGCGGGCATCCTGATCCTGCTGGCCATTCTGCTGGTGCTCATGGTGTGGACTATGGTGAGCCACAGCCTGCCCTCGGCGTCGTCGGGATCGGTGGAGCCGGAACCGGCCAGCAGCGAGGTACTGGAGCCCCAGAATCTGGTGCCCAGCTTCATCGGCATGGATTACGCCCAGGTGCAGAACAACCGGGAGTACACCGGCATGTACCTGTTCTACGTCACCGAGGAGTACAGCGACACCGTCCCGGCCGGGCAGATCATGACCCAGGAACCGGCGGCGGACACGGTGCTCAAGGCAGGGGAGACCATTCGTCTGGTGGTCAGCAAGGGCCCGCAGAAGGTGGAAATGCCCACCATCGTCGGCTTTACGCAGGCCGCCGCCGTAGAGGTGCTGCAGAGCCGCGGCCTGCTGGCCAGCTGCTTCATGGTGGTAAACGACGGCTCCTATGCCGCCGGATGTGTGGTGTCGGCCAGTGAACCGGCGGGCGCACAGGTGGACGTGGGCACGGTGATCACCGTGTATATCGCGGCGGACCCCAGCGTGGAGATCACCACCCCGCCCGAGGAACCGGCAGCCACCGAACCCACCACGACCCCGGCTGACCCGGAGACCCCCGCAGACGGCGGGGACCCTGCCGCCGACCCGGAGCAGGGGACCAAGTGAGCACGGAAGGATCCTTTTAAATCTGCAAATCCGGCAGGGCTGCGGCCTTGCCGGGTTTGTTTTTTGCCGGAGGGGAGCGCCGTTGCTGCGGCAGGCAAAACGGTTTCTGCGGGCAGAACGGGCGGCGGCCCCGGTGCTCCCCATAGTTCCGGGGTGGGAAACTGCGGCGGGTCATTTGTCCGCTTTTTTGTATTTGAAGTGCAACAAAAACGTTCCCGTCCGCAACAAATGTGCAATTCAAAAACTGCGAAAATCGTTCATTTTTTCGTGCAATTTTGCCATTTTAGGGCCGGTCTGTCCGTCAATCGGCCGAAATTTCCGTGCAGGCTTTTTTTCGTGCAATTACCCCCTTGAAATTTTTGGAAAACGTATATAATATAGGATTATAAGGACTGCCCAGCGGGCGTCTATTTTGTACTATAGGTTTCTGAAAAGTTGTGCGAGGAACACAGTCTCTAGTGAAGTGAGGAGGACGATTATGAGAAAAAAGTCCAAGAAGAAGCAGATCGTTGCGATGACGCTGGCCCTTTCGGTGCTCAGCAGCTCGGTTGGCATGTGCGGTGCCGCTGCAGCTACCGACCCCCCCGGATGCTGATGGCTCCGGCCTGCAGGTGACCATCGTCCCGCTGGCTGACAATACCGAAGCCCCCGCCCCGACCGCCGAGAGCAAGACCCCGGCGCAGGAGGAGGAGACCCCTGCCGAGAAGGACCAGCCTGCCGCTTCCACCGGCGACAACACCGACCAGACCACCGACGGCGAGGGCGAAGGCGACAACAACACCTCTTCGGACGACAAACCCACCATCGAGCGCCCGGAGCAGTCCGACACCGTCGAGACCCTGCCCGGCACCGCCGAGGACAACAAGGACCACATCAAGGGCGAGGACAAGGACGAAACCGAGGACAAGGGCGAGACTGGCGAGGAGACCCCCGGCACCGGCGATACGGACACGAAGGACAAGGGCGAGGAAGGTTCTGGCTCTGAGGGGACCCCGGAGGAAAAGGGCGAGGAAGGTTCTGGCTCTGAGGGGACCCCGGAGGAAAAGGGCGAGGAAGGTTCCGGCTCTGAGGAGACCCCGGAGGAAAAGCCCGAAGAGAAGCCCGAGGAAAAGCCCGAAGAGACCCCCAAAGAGGATGACACCGATTACAGCTGTGCCTATGACCCGAAGAGCGGTCATTTCAAGATCACCTTCAACATCAAAGAGGACGCCGAGGGCGACCAGACCATTGAGCTGAGCAAGGTTCAGGAGGTCGTTCAGCAGTATGGCGAAGATGAATTTGACAAATGGCTTGCCACCGAGGAAGGCCAGAAATGGTATAAGCGCAATGAAAGCTGGATTGGTGTTGATAAGGTCCAGAAGAACCTGAAGATTGCCAACAACGTTGAATATACCATTTCCTATACCCGTGATGAAAACGGCAATATCCAGCGGAAGGTCGTTCTGGCTCCTCAGGCCGGAGACACTGTCATCTATGATGTGTCTTTGACTAACGGCTCCAAGCACACCTATGTTTACCAGGATGGCAGCTTTACTGCTGCAACTGCCAAGCTGCCTAAAAACGACGACCCTAACGCATCGGTTGGCTTTGACGGACAGCCCCTGCCCGGTGTCATCTCCGGCACGAACGTTGTGATCACCTACAACCGTGGCAAAGACGTGCATGGATGCATGGAGGACCTGATCGACCAGCTGGACGTTGACCGCCAGTATGATATGCCTGGTAAAGTACAGCGTGCTGTCGACAAATATATCCAGGATCATTATAACGGAGACTATGATGCCTATATCCTTGACTACTACAACAAAAAGGATGGCACCAGCTATACCAGTGTCAATGATCTGATAGCCAACAATGAAGCAGCCCTTACCGACCTGAACAAGTCCGGCACCGGTGCGGAACTTCACAGGATCACTTTTGATTCCCCCACCTATTACAATCATTTCTACAAGAACGTCCTCAGCCTGAAGGTCGATGACTCCGATAAGCTGGAGGAGTTCAAAAAGGACACCGGCGTTTCCTGGAACAGCAGTGGCAAGGAGCTTACCATTGGCGATTATATGTACGATAAGCTCAACTCTACGGAAGGTGCCTGGGACAAGGCTAACAGCTACTTCAACGCACTGCTGTCCTCCGGTCTGAACGAGGACGAGGCCACTTGGGCTGCCTTTGCTCTGGCTGTAAACCTGGATGGCGAGCTGGCCAATAACAATATTCAGAACAAACCCCTGAGCTGGTACGCCTCCATGGTGCTGCATCAGGCAGACGGCACCCTGGACCTGACCAAGACCGACAAGGACACCGGCGAGATCATCGGCGATGACGAGGGCGAGGGCCAGACCAGCTTCTACCTGTGGAAGTACGAGACCGACAAGAAAACCGGTGAAAAGAACCCCATGTACTGCACCTATGTGGAGCCCACCTACACCACCAATGAGAATGGCGAACAGGTGCTGGAGAAGGACGGCTTCTACTGCTGGGTCAAGTACGACCCCACCAAGGACAAGCTGACCTACACCGTCACCACCACCAACGGCAAGCTGAACATCGACTATGCCCTGCTGGAAAACGTGGTGTACTACCTGCAGGAAGCCATCGCCCCCGACGGCTACGACACCGACCCGGAGATCTACGTCATCTGCGATGAGGAGTCCTACAAGGAGCTGGAGGGCACCGAGGTGACCAACCCCGCTACCGGCGCTACCAGCAAGGTGACCGCAGACAGCTGGCTCGGCTCCATCCTCGGCGGCAAGACCCTGTCCATCAACTTCGTCAACACGGCCACCGTGCCCGATCCGGAACCCACGCCGGATCCGGATCCCGTGCCGCCCGTTGATCCGGATATCCCGGTGGACCCCGCCAACCCGGACAATCCCCCGGTGCAGGACGCTACCCCGGATGAGACCCCTGTGACCCCGGAGAACCCCCAGAACCCCGCCGTGCAGGACGCCACCCCGGACGCCGCCGCCCTGCCCCAGACCGGCACCACCAGCTGGATGGCCGGTGTGCTGGCAAGCCTGGGCTCCCTGCTGCTGGCCTGCGGATGGTTCTTCACCCGCAAACAGTATTCCCCCAAGCACTGAGCACCCCTGAACCGCAGGAATCTCCGCACTGACGCATAAGAACCGCCGCATCCTGTGCCTTGCAAAAGGCCGCCGGGTGCGGCGGTTTTGGTTGTATGCCGCGCACAGCTGCGGGGGTTCGCGGCGTTTCGCACAAGAAGCGGTGCAAAGCGGCTGTTATATTTGGCGCAGCTGTCACTTGAACATTTTTCAGTGCAAGGTATAATAAAGCTATCGGAACAAAGGCGTTCCGCAGGGGCATCGTCTGCCCTTGCGGGGCGCTTTTTTCGTTTTCCGGGGTGCGGAGGGTGCCGCGCCCGGCAGAGCACAATCTGGAGTGTCAAAAGGATGGGAAAGACTATGCAAAACTTTACAGAGCAAACGCACACCCTTGGCCTGTACGATCCACAGTTTGAGCACGATGCCTGCGGCATCGGCGCTGTGGTGGACATCAAGGGCCGCAAGAGCCACCAGACCGTGGACGACGCTTTGCGCATCGTGGAGCGGCTGGAGCACCGCGCCGGGAAGGACGCCGAGGGCAAGACCGGTGACGGCGTGGGCATTCTGCTGCAGATCAGCCATAAATTTTTCTCCAAGGTGGCCGATGAACGCAACATCCGCCTGGGCAACGAGCGGGAATACGGCGTGGGCATGTTCTTCTTCCCCCAGAACGAGCACATGCGCGCCCAGGCCATGAAGCTGTTCGAGGTGGTCACCCGCAAGGAGGGGCTGGAGTTCCTGGCCTGGCGCAAGGTGCCCGTGGACCCGGACGCCGTGGGCCAGAAAGCCCGCGACTGCATGCCCTCCATCTGGCAGTGCTTCATCAAAAAGCCCGCCAAGGTGAGCAAGGGCATCGACTTTGACCGCAAACTGTATGTGGTGCGCCGCGTGTTCGAGCAGGCCAGCAACGGCACCTATGTGCCCAGCCTGTCCAGCCGCACCATCGTCTACAAGGGCATGTTCCTGGTGCACGATCTGCGCCGGTTCTACGCCGACCTGCAGGACCCCGACTACGAGTCCGCCATCGGCATGGTGCACAGCCGCTTCTCCACCAACACCAACCCCAGTTGGATGCGTGCACACCCCAACCGGTTCATCCTGCACAACGGCGAGATCAACACCATCAAGGGCAACACGGACGCCATGCTGGCCCGGGAGGAGAGCATCTCCAGCCCCATCCTGCAGGATGACATGAACAAGATCCTGCCCATCATCAACACCTCCGGCTCGGACTCCGCCATGCTGGACAACGCGCTGGAATTCATGGTGATGAACGGCATGGACCTGCCCCTGGCCGTGATGATCACCATCCCGGAGCCGTGGGAGAACAACAAGAACATCAGCCCCAAAAAGCGGGACTTCTACCAGTATTACGCCACCATGCTGGAGCCGTGGGACGGCCCCGCCGCCATCCTCTTCTCGGACGGCGACGTCATGGGCGCGGTGCTGGACCGCAACGGCCTGCGCCCCAGCCGCTACTACATCACCAAGGACGGCCGCATGATCCTGTCCTCCGAGGTGGGCGTGCTGGAATGCGCCCCGGAGAACATCCTCGTCAAGGACCGCCTGCGCCCCGGCAAAATGCTGCTGGTGGACACCGTCAAGGGCGAAGTGGTGGATGACGAGAAGCTGAAAGAGTTCTACGCCAGCCGCGAGCCCTACGGCGAATGGATCGACCGCAATCTGGTGGAGCTGGCCAAGCTGCGCATCCCCAACGTGAAGGTGGAGGGCTACACCGGCGAGCAGCTCACCCGCCTGCAGAAGGTGTTCGGCTACAAGTACGAGGACGTGAACACCCTCATCCTGCCCATGGCCCGCACCGGAGCCGAGCCTTCCGGTGCCATGGGCACCGACACCCCGCTGGCCGTGCTCAGCAGCCAGCATCCGCCGCTGTTCAGCTACTTCAAGCAGCGGTTCGCGCAGGTCACCAACCCGCCCATCGACGCCATCCGCGAAAAGGTGGTCACCTCCACCAGCGTGTACATCGGTGCCCACGGCAACCTGCTGGAGGACAAGCCCGAGAACTGCAAGGTGCTCAAGGTGCACAACCCCATCCTGACCAGCACCGACCTGCTCAAGATCAAGTACATGAACGTGCCGGGCTTCAAGGTGGCCACGGTGTCCATCAACTACTACAAGAACACCAGCCTGGAAAAGGCCATCGACCGGGTGTTCCTGGAAGTGGACCGCGCCTATAAGGACGGTGCCAACATCATCATCCTGTCCGACCGCGACGTGGACGAGTACCATGTCACCATCCCCAGCCTGCTGGCCGTGTCGGCGGTGTCCCAGTACCTCATCCGCACCAAGAAGAGCACCGCGCTGGCCCTCATTCTGGAGAGCGCCGAGCCCCGGGAGGTGCATCACTTTGCCACCCTGCTGGGCTACGGTGCCTGCGCCGTCAACCCCTATCTGGCCCATGAGACCATCGGCCAGCTCATCGACGAGGGCCTGCTGGACAAGGATTATTATGCCGCCGTGGAGGACTACAACAACGCCATCCTCAACGGCATCGTGAAGATCGCCTCCAAGATGGGCATCTCCACCATCCAGAGCTACCAGAGCAGCCAGATCTTTGAGGCCGTGGGCATCTCGCAGGAGGTCATCGACAAATACTTTACCGGCACCGTGAGCCGGGTGGGCGGCATCACCCTGGCCGACATTCAGGCCGATGTGGAGGCCACCCACAACGCCGCCTTTGACCCGCTGGGTCTGGACATCAACATGGAGCTGGCCGACGGCGGTGCCCACAAGTTCCGCAGCGGCAAGGAAGAACACCTGTTCAACCCCCAGACCATCCACCTGTTCCAGAAAGCCTGCTGGACCAACGACTACGGTGCCTTCAAGCAGTTCACCAACACCGTGGACAACATGGGCAAGGACGGGGTCCACCTGCGCAGCCTGCTGGACTTCAACTTTGACCCGGACGGCGGCATCCCGCTGGACGAGGTGGAGCCGGTGTCCTCCATCGTCAAGCGCTTCAAGGGGGCCGCCATGAGCTACGGTGCCCTGAGCAGCGAAGCCCACGAGACCATTGCCCTGGCCCTGAACCGTCTGGGCGGCCGCAGCAACACCGGCGAGGGCGGCGAGCCGGAGGACCGCTACCACAGCGAGAGCAATTCCAAGATCAAGCAGGTGGCTTCCGCCCGCTTCGGCGTCACCAGCAAGTATCTGGTGTCCGCCGAGGAGATCCAGATCAAGCTGGCACAGGGCGCAAAGCCCGGCGAGGGCGGCAACCTGCCCGGTGCCAAGGTGTACCCGTGGATCGCCAAGACCCGCCACAGCACCACCGGCGTGGGCCTCATCTCGCCCCCGCCCCACCACGACATCTACTCCATCGAGGACCTGGCCGAGCTGATCTACGACCTGAAGAACGCCAACCGCAGCGCCAACATCAACGTCAAGCTGGTCAGTGAGGCCGGTGTGGGCACCATTGCGGCCGGTGTGGCCAAGGGCGGCGCCCAGGTCATTCTGGTGTCCGGCTACGACGGCGGCACCGGAGCCGCGCCCCGCACCTCCATCCAGAACGCGGGCCTGCCCTGGGAGCTGGGCATCGCCGAGACCCACCAGACCCTGATCCTGAACGGCCTGCGCACCCGGGTGCGCATCGAGAGCGACTCCAAGCTGCTCTCCGGCCGTGATGTGGCCATCAGCTGCATGCTGGGCGCGGAGGAGTTCGGCTTTGGCACCAGCCTGCTGATGTGCGAGGGCTGCGTGATGATGCGCGTGTGCAATCTGGACACCTGCCCCATGGGCATCTGCACCCAGAACCCGGAGCTGCGCAAGCACTTCCACGGCAAACCGGAATACATCATCAACTACCTCACCTTCGTGGCACAGGAGCTGCGGGAGTACATGGCCAAGCTGGGCGTGCGCACCGTGGACGAGCTGGTGGGCCGCACCGACCTGCTGCGCGTGAAGGACGCTGCCCCCGGCAGCCGTGCTTCCAAGATGGATCTGGGCTGCATCCTGCACAACCCCGCCATCGCCAACAGCAACGTGCACTTTGTGCCCGCTGACACCTACGACTTCCATCTGGAGAACACCCTCGACATGAAGGTGCTCATGAAGAAGTTCAAGCTGGGCAGCAAGACCCCCCAGAGCGTGACCCTGAACGTGTCCAACACCGACCGCGCCTTTGGTGCCATCTTTGGCAGCGAGATCACCCGCAAGTACGGCAGCACCCTGCCGGATGACGTGTTCACCGCCCACTGTGTGGGTGCCGGCGGCCAGAGCTTCGGCGCCTTTATCCCCAATGGCCTGACGCTGGACCTGGTGGGCGACTGCAACGACTACATGGGCAAGGGCCTGTCCGGCGGCAAGATCGTTGTGCGCCCGCCGCAGGGCATCCCCTTCAAGCCGGAAGAGAACATCATCACCGGCAACGTGGCCCTGTACGGTGCCACCAGCGGCAAGGCCTTCATCTCCGGCGTGGCCGGTGAGCGCTTTGCCGTGCGCAACAGCGGTGCCACCGCCGTCGTGGAGGGCGTGGGCGACCACGGCTGTGAGTACATGACCGGCGGCACCGTGGTGGTGCTGGGTTCCACCGGCAAGAACTTTGCGGCCGGTATGACCGGCGGCATCGCCTATGTGCTGGATGAGAACTGGGACTTCTACCAGCGGGTCAACAAGGAGACGGTCAGCCTGGAACCGGTGGAGCACAAGTACGACGTGGCCACCCTGAAGGAGCTGATCCGTGAGCATGTGGAGCTTACCGGCTCCCCCCGCGGCAAGGAGATCCTGGACAACTTCAGCGAGTTCTTGCCCAAGTTCAAGAAAGTTCTGCCTTACGACTACGACCGCATGCTGCGGGTGATCGCCTCGGTGGAAGAGCGCGGTCTGGACGGCGAGCAGGCGCAGATCGAAGCATTCTAGCATGGACTGCGGCGTCCCCTTCTGCCAGGCGGGCATGATGATCGGCGGCATGGCCTCCGGCTGCCCGCTGAACAACCTGATCCCGGAGTGGAACGATCTGGTGTATCACGGCAAGTGGGAGCTGGCGCTGCATCGGCTGCTGGCCACCAACCGCTTCCCGGAGTTCACCAGCCGGGTGTGCCCCGCCCTGTGCGAGGCCGCCTGCACCTGCGGGGACGTGACCGGCAGCAGCGTGACCGTGCGTGAGAACGAGCACGCCATCATCGAGACGGGCTACGCCAAGGGCTGGCTCCACGCCGCCCCGCCCCCGGCCCGCACCGGCAAGAGCGTGGCCGTGGTGGGCAGCGGCCCGTCCGGCCTGTCGGTGGCCGAGTACCTGAACAAGCGCGGCCACGCCGTGACCGTGTTTGAGCGCGCCGACCGTGTGGGCGGGCTGCTGATGTACGGCATCCCCAACATGAAGCTGGACAAATCGGTCATCGAGCGCCGCATCAAACTCATGCAGGCCGAGGGCGTGGAGTTCCGCACCAACATGGATGTGGGCGGCATCGTTGCCGCCGAAGAGCTGCTGAGCAGCTACGACGCCGTGGTGCTGTGCTGCGGTGCCAAGCAGGCCCGCGACCTGAACGTGCCCGGCCGCGACGCCAACGGCGTCCACTTTGCGGTGGACTACCTCACCAGCGTGACCAGGAGCCTGCTGGACAGCAAATTTGCCGACGGCAAGGCCATCGACGCCAAGGGCAAGAACGTGCTGGTCATCGGCGGCGGCGACACCGGCAACGACTGCCAGGGCACCGCCCTGCGGCAGGGCTGCACCGATCTGGTGGCTCTGGAAATGATGCCTCAGCCGCCCAAGGAGCGCGCGGCCTCCAACCCCTGGCCGGAGTGGCCCCGTGTGCTGAAGGTGGACTACGGCCAGACCGAGTGCCTTGCCAAGTTCAACAAGGACCCGCGCATCTACCAGACCACCGTGAAGGAGTTCCTGAAGGACGATGCCGGCAACCTGACCGGCGCGGTCATCAGCTATCTGAAGCCGGAGCGCGACCCGGAGACCGGCCGCACCAGGATGGTGCCCACCGGCGAAGAATTCACCTACGACTGTCAGCTGGCGTTCATCGCCGCAGGCTTTACCGGCTGCGAGGGCTATGTGGCCGACGCCTTTGGCGTGGACCGCACCCCCCGCGGCAATGTAGCCGACCAGAACTTCAAGACCAACGTGGACAAGGTATTCGTCTGCGGCGACATGCGCCGGGGCCAGAGCCTTGTGGTGTGGGGCCTGCGCGAGGGCCGCGACTGCGCCGCCGCCGTGGACCGCTACCTGATGGGCTACACCAACCTCTGATCAAGCCATTCTCTTTCCTATCCTAAACAAGCAGAAGCGGGAGCCTTTCCGGGCTTCCGCTTCTGCTTTTGTGCGGAGGATAACAAGAAACCGCCGCACCCGGCGTTGTGCACGCGGGTACGGCGGTTTGGAGGAATTTGCCCTGAGTGATGCGGAACACTCAGAACTCAGGAACGCTTTGCTTTGCGCATCAGGCACTGCCCGGCGGCCAGCAGGCCGGTGCCAAAGGCAGCCAGTGCGGCGGCGGCCCAGCCGGTGGTGCCGGTCTGGGGCAGGGTGGGCACTGCCGGGGCAGCGGGCTGTGCGGCGGGCGCTTCCGTGTGGGGAGCCTGAGCCGGGGCGTCGGATGCGGCGGCAGCTTCGGTGCCGTTGGTGTCGTCAGAGTCAGCCGGGGCTTCCGGGGCGGAGGCGTCTGCGTCGGGGTCCGGTGCCAGAGAGATCTCTTCCACCGGAAGTACCTCGGCCACTTCCAGCTCCAGGCCATCCTCCTCCCAGGCAAACCCGATCTCTTCCGGGGTGGTGTAGCTGATCTGGATGGGCGGCTTCTCCGGCAGGATGGGCACCTCCACGGTCACAGTCACTTCTTTGGTTACTTCTTCGGTCAAGGCCTGCCCGGCGGGCTCAGCGGCATCCGGCGCGGGGACCTCCGGCTGGGGTTCCAGCGCGGCGACCGACGGGGCAAGACAAAGCAGGGCACCCAGTGCCAGCGAGAGCGCAAACATTCTGCACCTCATAGCCTTGTCCCCCTTTCATAAGAATTCATACTATTATAATATGCATGGCGGGGATGGAATGCAAGCCCCACCGCCATTTTTTGGTGGAGTGAATAAAAGCCGGAAAAATTCATTGGGCAGAATCGCTAATTTTGAGTTGCGGGTTTGTTGTAAAATAACCAAACGAAACCTCACCCGCCCAGAATGGCCCGCAGGTCGGCTTCCGGGGTGGCAATGGGCTTGAGGCCGTACCGTTCCTGCAGGGTGTGCACCACCCCCGGCGAGAGGAACGGGGGCAGGGTAGGCCCCAGCCGGATGTTCCGGATGCCCAGCGCCAGCAGCGCGATGAGGATGCACACGGCCTTCTGCTCAAACCAGCACAGCACCAGCGAGAGGGGCAGGTCGTTGACGCCGCAGCCAAAGGCGTCGGCCAGCGCCAATGCGATGCGGATGGCGCTGTAGGCGTCGTTGCACTGGCCCACGTCCAGGATGCGGGGCAGGCCGGTGCCCGGCACGGTGCCAAGGGGCAGGTCGTTCAGGCGGAACTTGCCGCAGGCCAGGGTCAGCAGGATGGTGTCGGGCGGGGTAAGGCGGGCAAACTCGGTGTAGTAGCGGCGGCTGGGCCGGGTGCCGTCGCAGCCGCCCACCAGAAAGAAGTGCCGCAGCTTACCGTCCCGCACCGCCTGCACGATCTCGTCCGCATGCTGCAGCACGGCGGTGCGGGCAAAACCGGTGGTCACCGTGGAGCCGCCGTTCAGGCCGGGCAGCAGGGTGTCCTGCGCGTAGCCGCCCAGCTCCAGCGCCTTTTCGATCACCGGGGAAAAGTCGCGCCCTTCGTCGATGTGGGGCACGCCGGGGTAAGCCACCACCGAGGTGGTGAACACCCGGTCGGCGTAGCTGGCGCGCAGGGGCATGATGCAGTTGGTGGTGAACAGGATGGGCGCGGGGATGTCCTCGAACTCCCGCTGCTGGTTCTGCCATGCGGTGCCAAAGTTGCCCTTGAGGTGGGGGTAGCGGCGCTTCAGCTCCGGGTAGCCGTGGGCGGGCAGCATCTCCGAGTGGGTGTAGACGTTGACGCCCCGGCCTGCGGTCTGCTCCAGCAGCTGCTGTGCGTCGTAGAGGTCGTGGCCGGAGATCACGATGAACGGCCCCTTTTCAATGGTCAGGGGCACCTGCACCGGTTCCGGATCGCCAAACGCGCCGGTGTTGGCCGCGTCCAGCAGCTCCATGCAGCGGTAGCTGGCTTCTCCTGTGGCCTGCACCAGCTGCCACAGGGCGTTGGTGGTCTGGCCGGGGTCGCCCACGGCCTGCAGGGCGGTACAGAAGAACCGGTCCAGCTCCGGGTCGATGCGGCCCAGCACCCGGGCGTGGTAGTTGTAGGCGGCCATGCCCCGCAGGCTGAACAGCACAAAGCATTTCAGGCTGCGCCGGTCGGCGTCCGGTTCCCGCCAGAGGGCCTGCATGTCGTAGTCCGGGCCGGTGCCGGGGCTGGCGTCGTGCACCCGGCGGGTCAGCGCGTCCACGGCGGCGGGGTCAAAGTTCACGTTGGTAATGGTGGTGAACAGCCCCTGCATCAGCAGCCGGGCCTGTTCCGGGGCCGGGCCGCGCCCCGCCGCGATGAGCTGCCCGGCAAACGCGATGAGCGCCCCGGTGAGCCGGTCCTGTGCGGCGGCTGTCTCGGCCGACTTGCCGCACACCCCCGCTGCGCCGGTGCAGGCGGTGCAGCCCGCCGCCTGCTCACACTGAAAACAAAACATCTGCTCGTCCATACAAAGCTCCCTTTCTGCCATAAGATACTGCCAGTGTGGGCAGAGCGGGGCGGGGTTATACCCAAAAAGAGCCGCACCCCTGCGGGCGCGGCTCTTGGAAGATGCGGTATGACTTAGTAGGTGATGCCCTGTGCCATCATGGCGGTGGCGACCTTCAGGAAGCCGGCGCAGTTTGCACCGACCATCAGGTTGCCCTCGGAACCGGCAGCGACAGAAGCGTCGTAGGAAGCGTGGAAGATGCCCTCCATGATGCCCTTCAGCTTGGCATCCACTTCCTCGAAGGTCCAGCTCAGGCGCTCGGAGTTCTGGCTCATCTCCAGGCCGGAGGTAGCCACGCCGCCGGCGTTGGAAGCCTTGGCGGGTCCGTACAGGATGCCGTTGGACAGGTAGACCTCGATGGCCTCCGGGGTGCTGGGCATGTTGGCGCCCTCGCAGACCACGGTGCAGCCGCCCTTTACCAGAGCCTCAGCGGACTCCTTGTTGATCTCGTTCTGGGTAGCGCAGGGCAGGGCGATGTCGCAGGGGACCGTCCACACCTGGGTGCAATCAGCCACATAGGTAGCACCGGCGTGGGTCTCGGCGTACTCCTTGATGCGGCCGCGGCGCACTTCCTTCAGGTCCTTGACGTAGGCCAGGTCGATGCCGTTGGGGTCGTAGACGTAGCCGTTGGAGTCGGACATGGTAACCACCTTGGCGCCCATCTGGGTAGCCTTTTCGCAGGCGTAGATGGCCACGTTGCCGGAACCGGAGATCACCACGGTCTTGCCCTGGAGGCTGTCGTTCCGCATGCACTTCAGGGCCTCAGCGGTAAAGTAGCACAGGCCGTAGCCGGTAGCCTGGGTACGAGCCAGAGAACCACCAAAGGTCAGGCCCTTGCCGGTGAGCATACCGCCCTGGAAGCTGTTGGTCAGACGCTTGTACTGGCCGAACAGATAGCCGACCTCACGGCCGCCGACACCGATATCACCGGCGGGGCAGTCCACGAACTGGCCGATGTGGCGGTACAGCTCGGTCATGAAGCTCTGGCAGAAGCGCATGA
>PPYF01114519.1_pt1 | contig 18353 bp, 21 predicted proteins | sample 1559871 | NCBI WGS metagenome assembly PPYF01 (sample SAMN08240021, study PRJNA423297) | Human gut metagenome, whole genome shotgun sequencing project. | reverse complement strand
GAGGGGATAGTCCGGAAAATCGGACTGCTGATTGGAAAGGGACCGGAGCCGTGGGATGTGCGTCCATATGGATGCGAACCAGCCCCTGAAACTTTTTTCGAGCATTTCCGGCTATTTTTAGCTGTTTTTGCTCCACTCCACTTCATCTTTTGGCCTCTTTGACCATGCTGTTTCCGTGTGGTCCGGAGCGGTGTGTGGTAGGTTCTGTGGTCAGAAACGCTCCCCAGCCCTTGCCGGTGTCTTTCGCCGACAGGGACGGGGAGCGTTTTTCGTGCCTTTGACTGCCTGCATTGTACCTCTGTGGGCAGGATTAAGCAAGTCATTTCTGCGCCGTCCACGGCTCAGGAATTGAGGGACTGTAAACAAAAGAGGAATTTTTCTCCCGAAGATTAAGAAACCTTAAGAGAATGTTCATGAGCATCCTACATTCACTGTGATATAATCTCAAGACTTCATCAAGACATAGCCGGAGGATATGATATGACACGCATCATCACAAATGGGATTACGAATCTGGAGCCGCTGCCTGGCAGCAGCGAATGGTACTGGGGTGCCGACTATGCCAGCAACGATTTATATGAGGCGGAGGAACTGTTCCGCAGCGGCCATCCCATCGACAAAAACCGGCTTGTCCTGGCCCACTGCCCGGAGGGTACGGTCTATGAGCCGGTATGCACAAAGCCAGGGCGGTATCTGGGGAGGCCAGTGTACCACGATGGGCAGATCGTACTGCTTCTGGTGGATTTTCCAAAGGAAGAGATTCGTATTCTGACCTTCCATGAAGCACAGGAAACCACGGAGCCGCTGGCGGTGTTGCCTCTCTCTATCGTGGCGGACTGCTATAATCTCATGCTGGAGGCATCACCGCTTATGCTAACCCGGTCAGCCCACGACAATCAGTTTCAGATTATCTGGCCGGAACGCCGGGACTTTGCCATAGAGGACCATGAGTTTTTTGAGTTTCTGGAAGGAAACAGGCTGTATACTTCGGTTTGGTATGAGGACCCGGACTACCGGGAGGAGCTTCTGGTGCGGGATTATGATACCGGGGAACTGCTGGAGCGGATACCGGGAAGTTTCCGCCGAATGCCGGACGGTCAAAAGTGGCTTTTGGTGTGAGGAGGCGGAGTATTGATGTGGCTTGACCTTTTGTTTCAGGGCTGCATGGATGCGGCGCAGTCAGAGCAAGTTTCCAAACCTGTCCGAGTCTTCTGCACCGCCTTCATATCCTTCGTGTTTCTCATCGCCATCTCCGGCTTATTTCTTCTGGTGTTTGTGATTGAAGGCCAAGGCCTTTTCAGAAGAGGGATCTTTCTGGTCATGGGGATCATTGCGCTTGCCGGCTACTTGCAGTTTTTGAAGGCCATCGTGAGGAAAAGGAGAAAGAAGCCTTGATAATTTATGTGTGGTGTGAACTCATTCGTGTCCGCTTCAAAAACCACTCATATGTCTAACAGAGCCTTTCTGGAAAGGCGGCCGCTCATAATTTGTATCGCTGTAAACAATAAGGATGCACATGGGCGGCATAGATCCAACTTACAGCTTTGATAGAAGTCCATCTGAATAGGGATTACCTGCTGTCATATCCGTCTGTGACTAATTTTTGCGTCACAACGCAAAATTTGATCGAAGTTGACTTTTTAGTGTTCCTATGCTATACTTGGCGCAATTATTCGTAAAGGGAGGTGGCTTGATGTCGGCTATTCGCTGATCACAGGACAATAAAGGAACGATGTTATTTCGTCCTCATCATTTTATGATGGGTCTATTTGTTGTACCTATTTTGCGGATAGCTCCAATTAGCCAGTTTTTATCAGGCGTTCTCATATGCCTGTTGGTTTGTTGCACCTTTTTGTGCACCTGTATTTTATTTGCTTATGCGGAGGAAAAACGCAAAATCAGTACGCAGATGACCTGTCTTCGAGGGTTGTCTGCTTTTTTATTGTCCTTTCCTTTTATACAATTTTGTAAATATTTCTCAGAAAGGATTGTAAAAAATGTTTCAAAAAGGAAACTGGAAAATAAAATTTATGATCGTTGCATTGGGACAGGCAATTTCTATGCTGGGTAGCCACGGCGTTCAGTTTGCCTTGATCTGGTGGCTTGCCGAACAAACATCTTCCCCGCTGATGCTGGGGATCTCAGGGATCGTGGCCTACCTTCCTATGTCTCTGTTCAGTCCAATAGCGGGAATTGCAGCAGACCGCTATAATCGAAAATTTATCTCCATTTTTTCAGATATGGCAATGGGAACAGTTGCGTTGATTTATGCTGTCTTGCTGTTCTTTTTTGACCTACCGGTATGGACGGTCTTTATTATGCTCTGTGTCCGTGGAATCGGAAGCACCTTTCAGCAGCCTGCTATCCAGTCCATCATTCCGCAGCTTGTGCCCAAAGACCAGCTGATCAAAACAAACGGCTGGATGCAGCTTTTAAATTCAGGTTCTTTTTTGATCGGGCCTGTAATCGGGGCCGCTTTGTATGCGATTTTTCCAATGTCTGTTGTTTTAATGAGCGATGTTGTGGGAGCAATTCTGGCGAGTATCGCATTGACAGTAGTCAAAATCCCGAAATTAGAAAAAGCGGAAACTGCACAGCAGCGTTTTGTTCAGGAACTGAAAGAAGGTATTCAGGTATTCCGGGAAGATAAAAGGCTGTTTTACCTTGTCATTGCAGAAGCACTCTGTATGTTCTTTTATGCTCCGCTTTCTTCCTTTTACCCGCTGATGACAAGCGATTATTTCGGTTTATCAGCTATGTACGGCAGCGCCGCAGAAATGTCCTTTGCAATTGGAATGATTGTTTCGTCGCTGTTATTTTCCAGCGTTCTGAACGTGAAACGGAAAATTCGAGTTTCCTTTCTCGGCTTGTTTGGAATGGGCATTATATCCGCAATCTGCGGAGTGATCCCGCCGGTCTATGTCGGTTGGTTCTTCTTTGCCGCTGCCTGCATTGGTTTAGGTGCGAGTGGAAATATCCATACAATTCCGCTGACCGCCTATATACAGGAAACAGTTGAACCGCACAAAATGGGACGTGCGTTCTCTGTGCTTACCCTGATTTCCTCTGTTACAATGCCTGTGGGATTACTGTTCAGCAGCCCCATTGCTGAAAAAGTTGGTGTAAGTGCTTGGTTCTTTATATCTGGAATTTGCATGGTCGCACTCACAGCACTTGTTGTGATCCGTTATGTTACAGCGCAGAGGAGGAACGAAATATGATCCGGACCTTTCAAAGCGCAGATGCCGGGCAGGTCATGAAACTATGGCTCAGCGGAAACATAGATGCACACCCTTTTATTCCAAAAGAATACTGGGAGTCCAATTTCGCGTTGGTGCAGGAGCAGCTCTTGCAGGCGGAGGTCTATGTGTATGAACATGGGGGAAGCATACAGGGCTTTATCGGGCTGCAGGAGGACTATATTGCCGGAATTTTTGTGAAAGAAGATTGCCGCGGTACCGGTATCGGGAAAAAACTGCTGGACCATGTCAAGGTAAGCCATTCTGTTTTGACTCTGAATGTGTATCAGAAAAATTTCCGTGCGGTAGAGTTTTATAAACGAGAGAGTTTTGACCTGATTTCAGAAGATATAGAGCCGGACAGCGGAGAAATGGATGAAACCATGCATTGGCATCACAGAAACAAGGGGGAGAAAGATATTTATCTGTGCCGGGAACTGTGATAAATAAAATATCAATTTTAGAAAGGAGCATTTCCTGTGAACGATACACTCCAATTAGCGGACGAATCGGTACTTGATGATGTGTTCCAGTTGATCCTCCGGCGGATACAATGGATGGACACCGTCGGAATCAGGCAATGGAACGTCACCAATTATACGGACGCCTACCCCCAAAGGTACTATTCGCAAAAAATCAGAGAGGGGCAGCTTTATGTGCTGACAGAAAAGGGTAAGGTCATCGGCGCGGTCGTTTTGCTGGAAAGCGATGCCAGGTGGAAGGATGCCGTTCCCGCTTATTATGTTCATAACCTTGTGACGGATGTGACGGCCAAGGGCGCGGGAGGCATTTTGCTGGGGTATGTTGAAGCGATGGCGGCCCGTGACGGAAAGACATGTGTGCGGCTGGACTGCGCCGTTGATAACGAAAAGCTGAATCAGTATTATGAGAAGAAAGGTTATCGCAAGGTGGGCGTTTGCTCGGATGGCCTATACCGGGGGAACAAAAGAGAGAAGGTCATCCAATGAAAATTTTGAAGCTCAGAGCGCACAGTGAACTGGCCGAGAAGGCCGCAACTTGGTTCCATTCCAAATGGGATATTACAGTTGAGGAATATGCGGAAAGCATACAGGAATGCTTGACAGGCGAAGGTGCCGTTCCACAGTGGTATGCGGCAGTTGAGGATGGCGAGATCATCGGTGGTATTGGGGTAATCGAAAACGATTTCCATAACCGAAAAGATTTGACGCCAAATGTCTGCGCTGTGTATGTTGAGGAAAATTATCGCTGCCGGGGCATTGCTGGGAAATTGCTTGATTTTGTCTGCGAGGATATGCGTTCGTTTGGCCTGAAGACCTTATATCTCATCACAGACCACACAGGTTTCTACGAACGCTATGGATGGAAGTTCCTGTGCATGGTGCAGGGAGATGGTGAAGTTGACATGATAAGAATGTATTCGTATGACCTTTGAAAGTTGGCAAACTACATCAGAATAAAAAAAGACCGCCGACTTTTCGCATGGTGCGACCAGTCAACGGTCAGTTTTTGGGTATTCATTTTTATCTCATTTTCTTCATTACAAAGTTTTTAAGCGTAACTCCTTGCCGCTCCACCAGATGTTCCTTTATAACCTGATAGCCTCTTTTTTCAAAAAATGGTTTAGCCGTGATAGAAGCATGGGTCGTGATGTTTCCCAGAACAGCCTGTTCCAGCTGATTGCAAATAGCTGTTGCAATTCCTCTGCCTTGATAGTCAGCATGAACAAACAGACGGTCAAGATACCCGGTGCTGTCTATATCCCCAAAGCCTACGATGACATCATTTTCAACAGCGACTGCACTGTAATGCTCTTGAAGTGATTGATTCCATTTTTCTAAATCGACTTGCCCGGTTGCCCACACATTCAGTTGTTCTTTGGTGTAATCTTTTGCATTAACGGTGTGTACTGTGTGATAAAACAGTTCCGTGATTTCTTTGCAATCTGACGATTGGTATTTTCTGATAATCATATTTCTCTCTCCATATATAAAATTTTTATTAAAACTTGCTGGTGGCGAACAGCATTTTATGCTGTTTGCGGACGGCAAGTCCACAGGGGATAGCCGCACAAGCGGCGCAAGGGGGTGTAGCCACCTTGTCGGAACGAAGTGACGGAACATTCTCGGTCTGCCGGTTTTCCTGCTGACAGAGAATGAAACTCCGCAGGACGCACGAATACTTCCGGCAGGAGAGTATAGAAGTGCGCCCTTAGTTCTAAGGGATTTTAACTCCGTGAAAAAATATTTATTAAGTTATGGTTATCGACTCCGCAATCTTGACCATTTCATCTCTGGGCAGTGACGCAGAAATGCAGAACAGAATATCTCCGGATTCAGAATACCATACCAGAACATTTGAAGATAGATCATCATGGTACATACCCCCCGGTTGCTATGCCTTCGATTATACCATGTAATATCTGCTTCACACAAGAAACGAAGCAGTTCCATTACACTTGATAAAGGGATAAAGAACACGCAGAAAAGGTATACACACACTCTCTTTTCCAATCGGACACCCGCACATATCCTCTTTACAACATATAATGCTGCAGCCCTCAAAACTTGGGCACTCGACACAAATAAATATTGAGGCGTGGTGTCGATGAAGATAGATGACCGATACCGATAAGAATATTGACTTTCTCGATATTCGGAATATAATATAAACAGAAAACTCGATTATCGAGAAACAGAGGTGCGAAGATGCCAAGAGAAAGATTCAAGACGCTGACAGAGCAGATGTTTTATATCTTGCTTTGCCTTTACCAAGAATGTCGTGGCGCTGATATTCTTGAGAAGGTTCGCACCATCACCAATGGCCGGGTCAGCATCGGTTCCGGAACACTCTATGACCTGTTGGAACAGTTTGAATCCGAGGGCATGATTCGGGAGACAAAGTCAGAAAGCCGCCGCCGGAGCTACATCATCACCGAAAAAGGAAAAGAAATGCTTGAGCGGGAGTATCAGCGCATCCGATTTCAGGCCGCCGACTATGAAAATCTGACAGAAAAGGGGGATTCACAATGAGAACTCTGAAGCGCGCTCCTGCCAATTTTTCCTTCTTTGATCAGCATACCATTGAGAAAAAGTTGGAGGATATGGCTGCAAAAGGCTGGATGGTGGCCAAGGCCAACAACTTCTTCTGGACCTATACCCAAATTCCGCCGCAAAAGCTCAAATTTGCCGTGACCTATTTCCCCGGGGCCTCGGAGCTCGACCCAAGGCCCAGCGAAAAGCAACTGGAAAAGGAAGCGCTGTGCGCCGAGGACGGCTGGAAGCTGGTATTGCGGTGGGATGCCATGCAGATCTTCTGCACCGACCGGGAGGACGCTGTCCCTATCGAGACTGACCCGGTGCCCCAGGTGGAGAACATCCACCGGACCATGCGAAAGAATATCCTTGTGAGCCAGCTGGTCACCATTGTTCTGGTTTTTTGGTCATTGTATTTGCAGCTCTCCCAGCTGCGGCGGGATCCCGCGGACTATCTGTCCGATACCACACGTCTGGCCTCCATCCCCTGCTGGCTGCTGCTCCTACTCATGTCCATGCTGGATCTGGTTCTTTACTTCCGCTGGGAGTGGCGGGCCCGGCAGGCGGCGGAGCACGGCATCTCCCTGCCTTTCCGGTCCCACAAGTGGCTGTCCTGGGTTATTCTGGCGCTGGTGTGCGCGTTCCTCTTCCTCTCCTACTCCTCCAGCAGCACCCACCTTCTGCTCATGATCTGCCTTGCCGCCGTCACGGTGGTGCCCATTTTGCTGGGCCGGTGGCTGATGAAGAAGCTGAAAGAAAAGGGCGTCTCCAGGACGGTCAACCGGGTAGCGGGCGGCATCTTCGTTGGCGCACTGGTCACTGCGGGGATGATCGCCGTGGTGGTGGCGTCCATCGGGGGCTGGCTTCCAGCCAATGACCGGAACAGCCAGCCGGTGGGCCAGTACGAGTGGCGCGGCAGGATGCGGGACATCTACGACGATCCCCTGCCTCTTACTGTGGAGGATCTGGTGGAGGTGGACGCCAGGTGGTCCAAGGAGGCTCAGCTTCAGGAGAGCCCACTGGTGGCCTATGGGGACTACCGGCAGGACCTGCTGTACGGGCAAGAGATTCGGGGGTATGACCTCAGCTATGAGATCATCGATGTGAAGCTACCCATCCTCTACGGGTTTATCAAGGATCGTCTTGTGAATGCACGGCAGGACGAGGTCCACGACGACTTCGTGTTCATCGACCACTTCGAGGCGATAGACCCGACCCCGTGGGATGCAGAGGAAGCGTATCAGCTCCACTGGAGCGACAGCATCCTCAATACTTATCTGGTATGCTGGGACAACCGCATTGTGGAAATCAAATTCTATTGGCAGCCTACAGAAGATCAGATCCAAATAGCTGCAGAACAATTAAAACCATCTGTCTAAATGAAAGCAGAGGGTGTGACACTGCCTTTTGCCTTGCCATGAATATTGTAAGTTTGCTTGCAAAAATATTAGTCCCGTTGGCGTCCAAATTCCACGGCGAAAAGCGTTATAATAAATAAAGAAGCTGCAGTAAGTCAGGAGGTATTCTGTGAGTAACTGTGTTTTTATAGCATCAGACAGGCCCTTGCTTGAAGTCAGGCCATCCCAAGATTATCCGTTCCATATCAATCTGGACAACGGCACCCTCTCCGATGGCGGAGCGGATGATAATTATAGCCTCCTGGCCTTTGACGAGGTGGATCTGTACTGCAAGAAGAGGTACGGCGTATATCTGGAGTTACCTCAATATACCGATGGACGAGCCAGGCAAATCATGGACTACATCCGGGCTGCTCTGCTCCAGACTGATTGTGTGGAAATTTGGAATGTCTGGCTCATGGGCTATTGGGAATACGATGATAGGCCGTATATCCGGAAAAGAACAATTCGGATGGAGGAATTAACCGTAGATGACATGAAAGAAATTATTAATGCGGAAAACTGGGACAACAGGGATAAAAACCGGCCATCGTTTTACTGCCTGGAGTTGGTTCGGTAATTGAAACCTTTATCTTGGTGAAAATCCTCTCTATGAATATAGGCTGCAAAGGAAGGTGCGTAATTTGGGCGTTTTTTCTATTGATGTGTGCGAGTTTACCTGGATTTGCGGGCCGGAAGACGATCCGGAAGATCTCTGCCTCCACGGCCATGTTACGGTACAGATTGGCAAAACAACAATGGAGTATGATGGCACTGTCAGCGCAACGGCGCTTTATTTGCTCAAAACCTTGACCGAAGATAAGGTCATGTCAGAATATGATATTCAGATGGTTCCGTGCTGCGGTCACTTTTTAATTGCAAATAAGGATCTGTCTCAGGTCACAATTTCCGGATGCGATAATGGCTTGGACTGGTCTGTTGTCCACGAAAACGGCGGAGTGCGCCTGATTCTCCCCTCCGGTGAATCAGAATGGGTACCCCTGCATGACTATCGAGAAGAAGTGATCCGTTTCGCAGACAAGGTAGCGGGCTACTATCAGTCCTGCCAACCGAAAAAAATACCGAATGATGAATTCACAAGAAATGGCTACATAGCATTCTGGAATGAGTGGCGATGGCGCTATGCGAAAGCTGTCCAGCAGGAGGCGAAGCCATGAAAGATATCTTGGAGGAGCAGAAGAATTTAGAAAATGCTCTGGCAGGATTGATCGGCGAACTCAAGCCGGCGCCTTTTCCCCCAGCGAATGCCACTGAGCATTGGTCGGTAGAACTGGATGGCACCGAGGAAACCAACAGCAGGTGGCGAACCTATATGTCCGCAGCCTTAAAAACCGCAAAGACCTTTGAGATCCACTGCTGGACGGAAGAAACGGAGTGCATTGATCTGGCGCTCCGATATGGGAAAGAGAAGGATACGGACTGGCGGTATGGGAAGATCATCGCCGGCGATGTGACGCCGGAGTTTTGTGCTTTTCTGCTTGGCATCCCCAAGCCCGCAGACACAGAACTCTATAACAAAATGACGCCGTTCTTCACGATCTCACTTGATAACGGCTTTTGGTCGGAGCATTACGGCACAGAGCTGACCAGCACTGGATGGCAGGCCAGTGATGTTTAGGAATGAGGAAAAAGCAATGGAATGGACCTATCGGAACTTTACAAAAAAGAACATTGACCTGACACTCTTGGGGGTTGAAAAGCGCGCCGGGGATGAAACCTATTTCTGCACCCCCAAGGGGGCCAAAATCATCGGCTGGGCGGGTGTGGATGGCATCCATTACTGCCTGATCCGCGGCTTTGGGGAGATGGTGTTTGCCGTCAGCCCGATGAATGTTGCTCCGAACTATGTTCATCCGCTGGCCCGGACTTTTTCGGACTTTCTGCGGCTGCTGCTGGCCAGCGGCAGCTGCGATGCGCTGGAACAGGCCTGGCAGTGGGACGAGGCACAGTTTCAAGCATTTCTTGCGGAAAATCCCCCCACTCAAGAGCAAACGGAAGTGCTGGAGCAGCTGGCCCAGCAGACCGGCCTTGCTCCCATGGAACACCCGTGGCAGTACCTCCACGAGCTGCAGAGCGGGTTTGCTTACGACAAAATCAAGTACACGGAAGATTATTATGACCTGGACATGAATCCGGACGCCCCGCAGCCGCCACCCAAGTGGGAAGTCTCCTTCGACGGCGGATTCTGGGGCGGCAGTCGGGGGCGTCCCGGGAAAGAATTGCCTATCCGCAAGGAATTCGACTGGGCCGGGTACCACTGGTTGATCCCAGCCATCTATCTCTGCGGCAAGGGAATTGTGGTGGACTTTTGTATGCGAGCGGAACCCGCCGCGATCCGCGGCTTTATGAAAAAGTGGGGTCTGACTCCAGAGAACGAGACAGAGCGGCAATTCACCCAGGAGCAGCAGATGCAGCTGGATTTGGACAACCCCCTCCACCTGGATTTTCATTCCCTGCTGCATCTGAATGGGAAGGAGCTGCCTTCCACCCACGGCTATGGTACCTCCTATAACCCTTGCCTGGGGCCCGAGTATGTGGTGGAGGACGAGGCCAAGCGTACCGTGGAGCACTATGGATTGGATTTGAACTATGCATGGGTCATCCTGCGCTCCTCTTATCCCTGGGCAACCAAGCGAAAGCCAGAGATCCGGACGCTCTCTGTCACAATGATTCCGGACAAGGTTTCCGTCCCTGGCCCACATTTTCAGATCCGCAGGCCAGGCGATACGGTGTCCTTCTACCACGATGGTCTGGAATACACCCTGATGGTTCAGGAATACGAGACGCAGGTTATGGACTGGAGCCGGATGCCGGATACGGGACTTGAGCATCCAAGTCATTATGCGGCCATGAGTTATACCATCACACCGGAGCCGCCGGACGGCGTGATGGACATTGCGGACTGCGACGATGGCGACCGGCCCCGGCAGACACCCTCTGCGCCCGGGCAACCTGTTGCTGTTTCATGCGCCATGGTGGTGGGCATCATTGGCGCCGCAGAAGGTCTAACAACTGTGGTTGGTGGTCCCGACAAACCGGGAAAACTTCATGCGGCCTGCTCCTCTCTGCATTTTGAGCCTGTGGAGCAGGTGGAGTGGAGAATCGTTTTTCATGAAAAACAAATTGCTGATACTTTCGTCGATTTGCTTTCTCAGTAATTCACCATATAGGTTTTCCCGTAAACCACTACGGTGCCCCATACTGCTTTCTCGGCTTCGTTGATCCAATAATATACCAGAAAATTCTCCACGGGCATTTTATGGATTCCCTCTGAGCGCCACGGTTCTTCGAGCGTTAGAGGGTAACGATTCGGCATAGCGCTCGGCGAGGAAATTTCCAACTTGATTTTCTCCATCCAACGACGAGCTGTATCCGGGGACTGAAGGACTTTGGAGATATAGCGGGTAATATTCTACATTTGCTCCACGGCATAATCGGTCAGTTTGACTTGATAATCCATCCTCAGATACTCTCACTGATACGGGCAAAGGCAGAGTCCAGATCCATACCTTCACTCGCCTTAGCCTGATTCAGTCCTTTCTCCAACATCTGGTTGAACTGTTCCGCGGAGAGTTCGTCCTGTGTTGGAAGAGCGGGAATACGGAAGGAATAACGGCAACTGCATTGATGATCTAATGCGCTGATGGTGATAACAGAATAATATAAATTATTTTGTTATTTTTACCACCTTAACTGAAGTCGCCATCTTTTGGTCTTATAGGCCGATAAATCGCTTGAACAGTTACAAAGACAAAACGGAATTTGATGAGTGTCTCATCTGATAGCTTATGTAACCAAACAGGCGTAGAGATGTGCTATCAATTGCGCCGCATAAAACAAAAAAGGATCGAGGCACGCGTGTGCCTTGATCCTTTTCTCTGCCCAGAGTTGATCTGCGCTGTCTCAGCCGCAACAAAGAAAATACAAAACCAGGTATTGACAGATACGAACAAATGTTCTAAACTATAATCAGGCGAAAGCCAAAACTCGCAGCTTTCCGGTGAGGTCCACACCCCGGTGGGATCTCAGACATTCATGGGCCTCGTAGGGCACCATAACCAACCCTGTACGAAGGAAACTTCCATGAAGGTCTTCAGTATTTGGCGCTGTGCCGGCAGCGCGGGTGTGTATCTTTCCGTAGAAAGCGGAAAGGACACAAATGAGCGACACTGTCGTTATTATCTATAATGGGGAGCCAGTATCAGTGCCAAAGGAGGTCGCAGACTTCCTGGAGCAGGATCGGAAACGGGAACAGGCACAGGATAAACGGGACGAAAGGCATCTGAGTAAAAGTGAGTTTGAAACGGTGCTGTCCTGGTGGTATTGTGTCAGACGTCCCGTGGAGGATGCGGCGCTCCGGAACCTCCGGCTTGAAAATCTGCGAAAAGCCGTGGACGGCCTGGATGACCAGAGCCAGGATCTGATCAGACTTCGATATGGCAGCGATCTGACCATGGAGGAGATCGGTAAGATCTACGGCGTGTCCAAGATGGCGGTATCAAAGCGGCTGAAAAAGCTCCACGAAAAGCTGAGGAGCTCTGTCACATGACAGGGCTCCTCAACTTTTTTATTTTTTTTGGTTTACAAAACCCTTGTGAGTGTCCTAATCAGTGAGGGGCAAAGTTTTCAATTCCCGAAAACACGGTTGAATGGCCGCAGCCGGAACTGCCTCGACTGATTTCAAAACAAGGAGTGTGTGAACCATGGAAGCATTTCAGATGGACAGCAAATTTTTCTATCAACTCTTAAGAATCAAATGTGAGCGCGAAACGATGGACTATGTTCTCCGGGAGATGGAAGAAGTGCTGGGAGAGGAACCGGCAGATGCGGAGCAGGTGCGCGCCTATCTCCAGTCACCGGATGCGCCTACCACACTCAGCGCAGATCAACAGATCGTGGCAATGGATAAACTGCTGGAGTGTGCGGAGGTGAATTTCCGGACCACCTGTGATCTGCTCCGGTATCAGCAAATGAAAAAGGCAGGAGTGGTCAACACCGTGGATGAGTTTCTGCGGTTGGTCCATCCGGATGACGCAGAGGAGGCAGCGAATGAAGATATCTGAGTATAAAAGTTATGATGACCTGCCGCTGTTTCTCAATTCAGAACTGGTGGCAAAAGTGCTGGGCGTATCGCCGTCCAGCGGATATGAACTCATGCACGAGCCGGACTTTCCGGTACTGCGTGTGGGCAGCCGCATGGTGGTGCCCAAAGAAAAATTCATTCAGTGGGTGGAGGAGCATACGGGAGGTGCGGGATGAAGTACATGGGAAACTTTTTCTCTCTGCCCAATGAGATCTTTCTCCTGGGCCTGAGTCCCGGTGAGCTGTCGGTGTACTGCTATCTGCGCCGGTGCGAAAACCAGAAGACTCATCAGTGCTGGCCCAGCTACAAGACCATTGGGGAGGCGGTGGGTATGTGCGCCAACACCGTGAGCCGGTATGTAAAAAAGCTGGAGGAGCGAGGACTCATCGTGGTGGAACCCACCAAGGTAACGACCAAAGCGGGTGTGACGCGCAACGGGACCTTGCAGTTCACATTGCTCCCACCCCAGAATGTGATTGCCCGGCACTATGAGGAAAAGCTGGCGGAACTGGAACTGACAACAGAACGTCAGCGGGTGCAAAAGCACTTGGAGCAGCAAACTAAGAAAAGCCCGTGTTCCACAGCGTAAGGCGCTGTGTGCCCTCTTTCGGGGCAGGGCAGAGTCCCTGCCCCACCAAGGGCTTTCGAGGCGGAATTGGGCCGCTGTCGGCCCGGATGAGAGCGCAAGGCGAGGACGAAAGAAAAAGCAGGATAAAGGCAAGGCGTCGACCACGACGCCTTTTGCCGGTCACATCTGCCCGCAGTGCGGGCAGTTTCAGGGTTTTCCCTGGGCGCTGGAAATGGGGTCAAAATCGGAGAGAAAACAGAGTTCTGCGGTCGTTATCCCCCGACGCTTACTCCCGCAAGGAAAAAACAGGGGTCAAACCCCGGAAAGGAGATCATGATGAGCAAAAAAGAGAAATTTCCCCTCTACCTGTCGCCGGAGAAAAAGGCAACTCTTGAGCGGCGGTATACGGAGGATGGAAGCCGCAGTCTCACCGCGTTCATCGAGAATGCCATCGACTTTTATCTGGACTATCTCAGCGCCAACAACGCCGGATTGTTTCTTCCTACCTCGGTTCAGTCCTACCTGGACGGCAGGCTGGATCAGTTTGAAAATCGCATGGCGTCGCTGCTGTTCAAGCAGGCGGTGGAGCTGGACATGGGCATGAGCACGCTGGCTGACTGCATCAATCTGGACGAGGAATATCTGCGCCGCCGCCGTGCTGATAGCATTGCCAATGTGAAGCGTACTAACGGCAGACTGCGGTTCGAGCAGATCGCAAAAAACGCCGACAGGAGTGATGATGAGTGGCAAGACTGATCGTCAAGAGTCCCTACATCAAGTGCGGCGGCGGTCAAGGCGCAGACGGCTACATGAAGTATATTGCCACGCGGGAACGGGTGGAGATCATTCCAGATGATCGTCCGCCTACCCGCAAGCAGGAACAACTCATCACTAAATTGGCAAACGATTTTCCTGACACAAAAAATCTGTTGGAGTACGAGGACTACACTACTCGTCCCACCAAGGCCAACGCCTCGTCTTTCATCACTCTGGCTTTGGAGGAGAACTGGTCCCAAGTCCAATCATCTGAGGGCTACGCAAAATACATTGCCACTCGTCCTCGCGCTGAGCGTCTGGGTGACCATGGACTGTTTGGAGATGAGGATAGTGTGGATCTGGACAAGGCCATGTCGGAACTGGAGCACTACACAGGAAATGTGTGGACGCACATCATCTCGCTCCATCGGGAGGACGCGGAGCGCCTGGGCTATAACAACGCCCAGGCGTGGCGTTCTCTCCTGCGTACACACCGCAATGATATTGCCGCTGCCATGCAGATCCCGCCCCAGGATTTCCGTTGGTACGCCGCCTTCCATGATGAAGGCAAGCACCCCCATGTCCACATGATGGCGTGGTCGGTGAAACCTGGGCAGGCCTACCTGTCCAAAGATGGTATCCGTCAGATCAAGTCCACGCTCACCAATCAGATCTTCAAGCAGGAGATGCTCCATCTCTACGAGCAGAAGTCTGAAAGTCGGGATGAACTGGTGCGAGAAACACGGAGAGTCATGCTGGAGTTGTCTCAGCAGATGCGTGAGTCAGTCTGTGAACATCTTGAGGCAGAGCGGATGATGCTGGATCTTGCGCAACAGTTGGGTGATGTGAAAGGTAAGAAATCCTATGGGTATCTTCCAAAATTGGTGAAAAAGCAGGTAGACGAGATCGTGAACCAGATGGAACGGTTGCCTGTTGTGAACGAGTGCTACCAGAAGTGGTGGGACCTGCAGTGCAGAGTAAGTGGCATCTACTCGGAAAAGGGTCGCCAACGTCCGCCGCTGTCTCAGCAGAAGGAGTTCCGTGCCGTCAAGAACGCAGTGATCCAAGAGGCGGAATGTATTCGGCAAAATAAAATTTCCTTTGAGGACAAGGTCATGGAGGATGGTGGCGGCTGGGTAGATGACCGGGAACTCACCTGGGCGTGCTGGGAACTGCGAGGGGCGATCGAAAATGAGGAACTGCCTCTTGCGGAACGGGATGCTGCGGCAGCAAAGACGGAACAACTGGCCAAAACAGGTGACGCACACGCGCAATATTTTCTGGGACTGTTGTATCGAGATGGCGGACTGCTTGTTCCGGATATAGAGAAAGCCAAACATTGGTTGGAACAGGCGGCAAAGCAGGAGGTCCACGCCGCGCAATACGCCCTGAGCAGATTGCTTCTCTCTGACGATCCGGATGTGCGTGATCCGAGCGAAGGCATCCGTTGGATGAAAGCATCCGCCAAAAACGGAAACGACTACGCTGCCTATGCACTGGGCAAGGAGTATCTCAGCGGCAAATATGTGGTGAAGAATCCTGGTGCAGCAGCGGAGTATCTCCACCAGGCGGCGCAAGCGGATAACCCTTGGGCACAGTATCTGCTGGGCAAACTGTACCTGATGGGCGAAGGAGTGGAACAGGATGATGACGCCGCCTACGAGTGGTTTCAGGCTGCAGCAGAACAGGGCCACACCTATGCGCAATTTTTTGTGGATCGGATGGAACAGCAGGGACAGCTTGTATCACCCAGCCTGCTGCTCTCGGCAACCCGACTGCTCCATCATATGGGTAACATCTTCCGGGACAATGCGCCAACTACTCCAACCTCGGGTGGTATGCAGATTGATCGCAAGCGTCTCCAGAAACTCAGGGCAAAGAAAATTGCTCTGGGGCACAAGCCGGATGACCATGAGGAGGAGCAGACTATGGGCGGTATGACCATGGGCGGATGGTAAGAGGCGAAAACAAATACAGTGGAATAATCAGTGAGCCTCCCACACAGTTGCGGGAGGCTCCATCAAAACTCAAATGAAGATTTCGGTTTCTATTCCGCCCACATAGAACTCAGCCATGTCATCCAGGCGCAGGCAGGCCAGACGACGATGGGGAGCGTTCAGGTTACCGCAGCCGCAGTCGATGTCGATGATCCCGTTCCCGTGCCAGATAGAGGAATCTTCGTCCATTCTGCCGGTGAGAAATACTGTGGGGGTATGGCCCACGATGCAGATGGTGTCTGGGTAGGGACTCGCGCTGTCTGGTTCCACCCGGCCCCAGATGCGGGTGTCGCGATTGCCGCCTGGGGAACCGTGGACAAGATGAAATTTTTGGTTGCCCACCGTGAGCTGCAGGGCATCCGGTAACTTGGAGAGAAAACGCAGGATGCGGTTCCTCTCCTGGTGCGTGCAGTGGTAGAGCAGCTCCCGGTAAGTGGTGCTTCCGCCGTTCTGCCGCCACAGTTCTCGGGCACCAAACTCATTGTGGGGGCCGAGGGTGCTCAGACACATCTGTTCGTGGTTGCCCAGGAGCATGGTCATGTTGGGGGTTTCCATGATCTGCTCCAGCAGATCGATGCCGCCGGTGCCCCGATCGATCACATCCCCAAGGATGTATAAATGGTCCATATCAGAGAACCGGATCTGCTCCAGCATCCGGAGAAAGAAATCCCGTTCTCCGTGGAGATCTGCCATGCAGTAGATCATCCACCGCACCTCCCTCGGTCAAAATGGAGTAACCGCATCTTACCATAGGCTACGAATAGATACAAGATGCCGCGCAGGACTTGCGCCGCATAAACAAAAATAAGCGCCGGGAAATTTGTTAATGAATTGATAACTCGTTGGGATTGGGATGGCTATTGACCAAACCTTGTGGTATGTTGTGTCGCTGATAGGAGGCGGTACACATGAACGATTACATGAGAGCCCTGCACCAGCGGTTCTACCGGGAGCCGGACTTCAGTGAGTTGGAAGAGGACATTGAGAACACCCGCCAGGAGGTACGGGACTGCTTGGATAAGCTGCAGCGGCGCAGGCTCATGCACTTGGTGGACACCCAGAACCTCCTGCGGGAGGAAACTTCCCTGGCCAGCTTCACCGCTGGATTCAAACTGGCCTGGGGACTGAGCAAAGAACTGGAGGCGGATGGCCTGTACTCCTTCGATGAGGAGGAGACAGAGCGTGCCTGCTGCCAGATGAGAGAGGAGGAATGAAACTATGGGAAAGCGTAGACCATCCGGTGACGGCATGGTCCGCAAGCGGGAGGATGGCCGCTGGGAAGGGCGCATCGTTATCGGCCACAAGGAAAGCGGTGAACCCATCTTCCGCTATCTGTCCGCCAAGACGCAGAAGGAACTGCTGGAAAAACTGCATCAGAACATCGAGGAATACCGGGATGTGGATCTGAGCGAGAACAGCAAAATGCCACTGGGTCAGTGGCTGGACCGCTGGCTGGAGGAGTACGCCGCCCCCTCGGTGCGTCCCTCCACTCTGGAGGGCTACAGGGGATATGTCGAGCGAAACATCAAGCCCTATTTGGGAGACAAGCCGGTGGCGAAGGTCACCCGAGAGGATGTCCAGAAGCTGTACCGGGAACTCCAGAAAAATGGTCGGAAAGAGTTCCATCCGGAGTATGGACACAAGCTGTCCAGTGCGACCATCCGCCGCATCCACGGGGTATTCCACCAGGCCATGGATGCGGCGGTGCGGGAAAACCTCATCGCCCGAAACCCCACCGAGGGCATCACCCTGCCCAAAAAGAAAACGGCCCCCAAGCAGATTCTCAATGACGATCAGCTGGAGCGATTCATGGAGGCAATCCGGGCGGACAGTGTCTGGCACGACTTCTTCTACACCGAGCTGACCACCGGCTTGCGGCAGGGTGAGATATGCGGCCTTATGTGGAGTGACTTCGACGAGGTACATGGAACGCTCTCCGTCCGCAGGACGCTCCATGTCCAGAAAGGTGGCAGGCTGGTTGCCGGTGAGACCAAGACGGGCACAGGAAAACGGACCATCACCCTGCCGCCCAGCACCGCCCAACTGCTGTCCCAGCGGAAGAAGCACTCCTACTCCCAGTGGATCTTCCCACATCCACTCCGGCCGGAGCAACCCACCAGTCCCGGCACCGCCTACAATCACTTAAAAACGCTGTTGAGACGGGCAGGGCTGCCCAGCATCCGCTTTCATGATCTCCGGCACCCGTATGTCAAGCACACGACAAAAAATATAATTCTGAAAAGCAGAAAACCCAAACTATCAGATAATCGACCTGATA
>PPYF01027769.1_pt1 | contig 18354 bp, 20 predicted proteins | sample 1559871 | NCBI WGS metagenome assembly PPYF01 (sample SAMN08240021, study PRJNA423297) | Human gut metagenome, whole genome shotgun sequencing project. | reverse complement strand
GATTTGCGGACATAGATTGTGGAGGTAGTCTGACCTGTTATCACGCTAATCTCTTTTGTCGAGAATCCGGCTACCATCAGAACGATAATCTGCTCCTCTTTCGGGGTGAGTTGTTCTCCATATTGACGGTGAAGTTTACTATAAAACCCGGAATAAAGGTTGTCTATCATCTCGAATACCTTTCCCCAATCAACGAGTTCGCCATTGGTTTCGCCATCGATGGCAGAGATTTTACGCAGCATCTCGCGATTCTGTTCGGTGGGCGTCTCTGCCACCATCTTGATTATGCCGAGTTGCTTGAGCATAATGCCGCGCATGGTTGACGAATCAGCTTTTTCAGACTCCTTCGAGGGAGCAGACCTGTACTCGTCTACCATTTTCTGCAACGCCTCAATGCGTTCCTCGTTGTCGCGTTCGCGCTGACGGCGCGTTCTGATTATCCATGAGCTCGCGCCAAGAATCAAAAGTGCCGCAAAACTTATAATAAGTATTATCACAGTTTTGTGCTCGCTTTCGGCTTTCAGCGTCAGTGCACGGTTCTGCTGATATAGCGCCCACCGTTCCGACTCCCATTGCGATGCCTTCATACGGTTGAACCGCTCGTTCTGGCGGTTGTTCAGTCTGTTGATATGCGTTAGTTTTATGCGTCCGGTCTGCCTGAAATCAATCATGGCATGGAGCAGATTGCTATAGCTGCGGAAGTAAGCGTCTTCATCACCTCTCAGTCTGACAGCAATGCTGTCGGCTATTTTAAGATGATGCGCCGCCCGATTCACATTTCCTCCGTTCAGAGCATTAATGGCATATTGAAAGTGGAGCATATCGGCGGCACCGTTGTCGTGACCTGCTTTGCTGAATATCTCATCGATAAGTCTGTCGCTTTCGCCATCGTGTCCCGATTCAGTAAGAAGCTGTGCCTGTTCAACCATAAACAGAAACTGCTTGTCACCCCAGTGGCGGCTACGAGCATAGTCAATAAGCTCGTTAACGAGATATAAGGCAGAGTCAATTTCTCCGGCATACTCATATCCAGCCAAGAGCATATATTTTGCCTCCATCTTTCTCAGAGTATCGTTTTCGAGTATATGAAGCCTTTTTGCCAATGGTATAATTTGACGGCCTTGATACTCAGATGTTCCGAGCAAGACTCGGATTCTCAATACCTCTGTCATTAGAGAATCGGGCACATTCGGCAGCTTTGTAAGAGAATCAAGCATTGCGATTGAGCCCGGACTGTCGCCAACCCAAAACTTGTAGAATGCAAGCGCGATGCCACTCCGTATGTCTTTAACCATATCCTTCCCACGATAATATTTGTGGGCAAAGGTAATCAATGAGTCCTCAATCATGGAACGATTGCGCCTCACGTGCCCGTAAGCCTTGAGATAATGAAATTTTGCTTTGAGAGAATCTGTTTTGAGGTCAGAGGGGTCTATCGACTCCAAAATAGTCAATGCACTGTCGGGATATTCATCTGCTATTCTTTCAGCCTCTGAAATAATTTGGGCAGATTGCTGAGAATGGGTACAAGACACTCCGAAAGTTGTTGCAAAGAACGCAACAAGCATAAGCAGTATCGGGTATCTATATAATAGTTTCTTTGTAACCATATTCAATGTCAGGGCACTATATGCCCCTTCCAAAATGTAAAGTTACAAAAATTTCGCAACATTTCGCCCATAACCCTCCAAACATTACATTACAAGCATTACAGACTACTCGTTGAGTCCAAGCAGTTCTGGTGCTTTCCTCTTCTCAGTACCACTCGAACTGAAATTTTAAAAGCGAAGATGTCAATAGGGAAACGCATATAGCGATTTGTGGATTTGTAAGATAGCACACGCTCTATATCCTCTTTTGATAGGGATCGTTTGGCGGTTTCCTCATGAAGTTTCGACACTTTCAGTTTTTTGAAAGGATAACTGTCAGGAGAGACCGCATTTTCTTCTATCACCAAATTGTATATTCACGGATATGCCAAGGCTGACATATTTACGTTTCCTGTCTTTTGTCACTCTCAAGATTAGAGGTGATTCGTTGTTACTCAGCACTTTCTACTTGTAACAAACTACGTTTACTGTGGTTGACACGGTTTACACGTCGGTTTACACAGTCTGTGCATCCGTGGGCGTTTTCAAGTAAGAAGAACAAAGAAAAAGAGAGCTACATTTCTGTAACTCTCTGATTTTCAGTGGTGCCACCAGCATTGCCATATTTATACATTGATGTGGTAATCAACGATATACATGCTATAATGTTATGGATAATATCATCTGCTCCACTGATATCTTATGGCATTATGGGCATTCTGCACAGGACGTTTCTTTGCGCTCATGCCACTTGCCGATTCTCAAAGTCCTCTCTATAATGCAAAGTTAGTAATAATTTCACATAACTGCATTGATATACTCGTTAATTTTTTAACAATCCAATGAAATAACAGCCATCAACTTGGTGTGATAAATTGTATGGTATTATGAGGTGGTATGACTTTTATTTGGATAAATAATATCTATGATCTCACGAATAAACTCAACTGGATGCGCGTACGCCAAACCACAATTTTCCCGGCGAATTTCCACAACCTCATTAGTTTGTGTACTTCTTAACTGTTCGGTATAAGGGATATAGGAATGAATGATGCCTACAAGGACACTTTCATTTAAACTCTTTGTCCCTTCAATTGAAAGTATTTCTGGCCTGTTGATTATGGGAGAGCCTGAGTTTCCGGGAAAATTCTGAATATCTATAAGAATATTCTTCTGTTCTTGAATCAGATCTTCACTTATTCTTGCGATACAGCCAAGGCGACAAATAGGATGTGATGATAATTTGGAAACCAATCCCATAGGAAATCCTAGCATATATGGTAGAACCCTCCTCAACCCCATTATCCCTCAATTCTTTCGACGTTAAGGCATTTTTGTCTATATCAAATGCAGGGAATTCTAAATTATTATTAGTGATATATTCGCCGCTTAATGGCTGAACTGCGATATCAATCAAAGAATTTGGATGTTGTGTAAACAGGGGGGTATTAGAATTGTCAAACAAATCCGCATTGGCTTCTTTCCAATTATCGCTGCCTTGTTCTTTCATTCGGATAACTATGCTCTTTGTGCCAGTTCCATTGAAAACATGTTTATTGGAAACAAGAAATGGGATACCTGACTTATCGTCAATTGCTCTAACTACGAAAAACCAGTTCCGATCCAATTGACAGAACCGGTTGCATTCTTACAGCCAATAGAAACTACGGCATTTTTATATATTGTTGGAATTATTGCCATAATTATAATGTTATATATTTCTGAAAACGACTTGTGGGTTTGTCGGGAATTGTCATTTGGATGCGAGTGCCGAGGAGGGGGATAAGATAACGTTCCCTGAAATTCTTGACATCCTTAAATCCGCAATAGGCCGCTATCTCTGCTCCCGATCGAGGTTCCTTGCAGAACTCTACAATCTTTTCCTCAATCGATTGACTTAGGGGTTGACTTAGGGGTTGACTTAGGGGTTGACTTGTGCCCTTCGACAAGTCGGATTCGTTTGTAGCATGGACATTGACGCGGAATGCGGTGATTGTATTCACGTCAAACTCTGCGGGTGGATTGCCGTTATCTTTCAGCATCTCCTGCACGCGGGTTACACCTCGGTTGAATTTATTGACATACTTCATCATTCTCATGGCTTCTGCCACGAGTGGATTGCGATAGTCATTGACCGACGGGAAATTCTCAGGACGGGCTTCGCCATACAGTCCACCTGCATTCATCACTTCGATGTAGTCATCAAACTGATACAGGCGGATAGGCATATTAGCTTGATAATCCCTGTGCATACAGGCGTTCATCAGCAATTCACGGATAGCACCCTCCGGATAATTCCAGACAGTGCGTTCACGGAATAACGATTCCGGAACCGGACGCTGTGTGATGATGGCATCCTTTACAAATGATTCCAAAGTCGGCAACATCTTATAGAGCGGTCCGGCGAACTGACGCTCGTTGAGGATATCCCCGCCTTTATCCTTTCCAGCAAAGCGTACGAACTGTACATAGTCGCCGAGAAGAAAATATTTGGGATTGATGCCGAAAAGGATTATTCCTGCGTAAGTCGGGCAGTCGTTGTCGCGATCGTAGAGATGTATTGATGCGAGTTGTTCTTTGATATCGCGTTTGTCCGTTGCAAGCATTTCCTCATCAAACGCCATCGGAAGATATTTTGACTTGATGTAATCAATATCCAAATCTTCCAGTTTGGCGTTTAGGCAAGGTGTCGCGTCAAAGGTTGCCATGAATGAACAGCGACGTTCAGCAAGGATTCTCTCCTCCGCTTCAGTAGCAATGTCTCTGCGAGGTCCGACACGGATAAATACCCTGCCGCGATATCGAACCGGAGGCAAATCGGAGGGCCTGACCTCAGCAACCAGTAAATCACCTTCAGGAAACGAAAAACGTTCAACCGACATGGTTGGCAATGGGAGTATATTGCCGTCAGAACGGATGCCTGCAATCTTCTTAAGCAGGGCATCGTCAACTTTCATACCGGCAATACTGCCATCATCTTTTGCTCCGATAATCAGATAGCCGTTCTTGCGGGAGCCTGGCATATCATTGGCAAACGCACAGATGGCCTCACAGAACTTGTCCATGTTGCCTGTACTGACAGTACGTTCCACACGATACGACTCGGTGGACCTCAGCAATTCCAATATGTCCTCTTTAACTATCATTCGGATTTATGGGTTGTCTATATGCAAAATTACAAAAAATATTTCATCCAACCTCTCATAAGCCAACATTTTATCTGAGACATATAAGTTGCAAAGGGTCTTATTCCTCCAAAGAAATCTTTTTTCTCACGCCCCATGAGATTACGCAGGTCTCCGGATCTTGAACCCATTACCGATGGATTTTAGTTGTGGTCTTCACTGACTTTATGGGTTTGGCTCTCAAAAGTGTCAACCACTTTCTTCTGCTAAAGTCAAGATGAAGACTTCACTCATGGAGCCGCTCTCCCGGATGATTTCAAACTGTAGTTGAGCCGTCATCCTGGATTAACCATTGAAGAAGCCCTGCACCGTTTCCGTGACGAGCAGAAACAACGTTCGCGAGTGAGATTGAAGCATTAGTCGGCGAAGCCGGTATGCGGTTGCGAAGCAATCAATACTCACCGCAAAGCCAAGCAACGCCGCACAAGACTAAACCGCTCTAACTAATTATACCACAGAGAGAAGCAACTGTCCCCCGAAGGTATTAATTCTTACAACTCGATGATATTTGGATAGTTGAGAGTTGAGTAGGGTTCATTCATTATCGCACCATTTGAAAACATCGTTTTCCCAATAATGGTTATGCCATGCTGGCGGTGTATATGACCAAATAGATGGAGCCGTGGATTTATCCTTGCCAATGATTGTAATAATTCTTTCGAACCATAATAGATGTTGTCGGCTAAGTCAAGAATGCCATATGCCGGAGAATGAGTTATGACTACATCTGTATCATTTGGTATTTGAGCATAGTTTTGACTTTGCCGATTGGTGATACAATCTTCTGTAAACATTGGCACCCCATAAAATTTCAGACCTTCAATCTCAATGCCTGAATTACAAAGATAATATACATTGGAATCAAGACCGTCGATATTGGATTCATATAGACAATCGTCATGGTTCCCGCAGATGAAAACCTTATGCTTGCAGGGCAAGTCGCAAAACCAGTTGAGGAAATCGAGCGCTTCCTGCTCGCTTCCAGCCATCGTAAAATCGCCGGAATGAACGATAATATCTGCCTCTGGAAGTTCCGGGAGCCATCTATGGTATCCATGCGTGTCGGAAATATGGATTATCTTCATCTTGAGTGTGTAGTTTTGTAATACAAAATTAGCACTTGCCTGTCTCATTTTAGCATCAGCATGAATCTTTTTTGAGAAAAAGATTGCCTGTACTGTTTATTGAGACAACATGAATATATTTTTGCAAATCACAAACAATACAAATATTATGGGTAAGTCAATCAAAAAAAGAATTGCGGATTTATTTGACGAGTCGGAGGCCGATAGCAATCAGTATGATATCAGCTTTACAAAATTGTCAATATGGCTTGTGGGAGTGGCAATGGGAAGCTCATTTACCCCATTTATATTTCCGGGAGCTTATCCTCTTATCAGAACCTATGCCGCTTTAATAATATTGCTGGCGGTTACGGCCCGTCCAATCTTCCGATGGATCGTAGAACACAAAAAATAATCATAATTTTAGCTATGATAGATAATATAAAAAATAAGATTGATGTTCGGTTGGATTATGTCCAACCGATAACCATCGGTAACTTTTGCAATAATCATACGGCCCTATGCAAAGACTTGATGGGTGAAGCTGGCGCCATATTGTATGAATGTGGCTGGGAACATGAGTTTACAATATATTATTATGGGGATTTTAGGCATGTAAGGCTCTATCTGCGACTTGCATACGTCGCGGCTTGCCATCTTGACGGATTATGGGAGGATATTAAAATACGTCTTCCCGATATTATTCCTCTTGTTAAATCTGCTATGGAACTCCGCAAGGAAAAAAATTTCATGATGTTATGGATCGAGCGGCAAATAGTCGGATTGGAATGGAAGACTTCCACAGATCCATTTATCAGAAACGAACATTGGATAAACACTAAAAAATATATATGAATCTTTCCGAAATTGACCGTCTTGAAATGATGCGTAAGCGTCACGCATATTTTTCGGCAGTAGCCGAGGAATATGGCTCATTTACAGACTTTATCAAGGCTCAGAATATGTGGCTTAGCATCATGGGTATCGGGCTGACGGATTGCGGACAGTATCTGAAATTACATATTCAATTGAGTTCCTCACAATATGAGGAATACTATGTAATACTGGAAGACAATGAGTATCTAACAGTGAGTGAAATCATCAGGAGGAATGATGATTATTGTTGTACAGGATATATCAATGTTATTACAGGAAAGTCTATTGATATAGAATCCATCGTTCGGATGGCCATCTACTAATCATAATTATGCCGCACATGACAAGGTGCCAAATAAAAAAGTTTGAGTTCTTCATGCTTTTGCAGAATATTTGATAGAAATGAATCAACCGTAATACCTAAAAGTTATAATTCAATGATTGCTTCAAAAGAAAACAAAAAACGGGTATGGGACTTAGCCCAAAAGGCATCAGGCATATTAAAGCCTCTCAGAAATGAACCGTTGAACCCGGACGGTTCAATTCGTTCACAACTGATCAATGGTCTTGATACCATTGAGGAGTATCTTCGGATTGTGGATAGTCTTAAAAATGAATTTGAATCCCCGTATATCCCGATGAATATTATGAATCTGTCATTTTATCTAAGGAATGCAAGCAAAGAGGAATTTCAATATACCTTTGACCGTTTGACAGAGTGGAAGAATACCGGATATATGGACTGTAATAACGCATTGGCTCTGATGCTGACCTCTGAACTCAGCAAAGGCAGTGCAGAGCGCCGACTTGACTTGACCGACCGTGAATATGTAGATATAATTACCAAATGTAATGCAACATTCGGAAGTAGCCTATCGAAGATGCTCTACAATCCTGCGGTACGTGAATATTATATCAAGAAAGCAAATGAAGGTGACGTAAATTTCGCATTCGAATTAGGAACATACTATTATGAGATGGAAGAATACTCGGAAGCGTTCAATACACTAAAGGTTCTCGAAGATAATGTAACGGCACAATATCTGGGACTAATGTATTACTATGGCCGTGGGACAGAGCCGAATAATGATCTTGCAATAAAATACCTTGAGAGATTTAATGAAGCATATTGGCCAAAAGATTATGAGGTGGCGTGGATATTGGGAGATTTGTATGCACAACGTTATGGTAAACGCAAACAATATGAGTTGTATCTCCCACTCCTGAAAAGCCCGTATAGAGATGATAATGATCCATTCTTAAAAAAGATGCTTCGGCAATGTATGCTTTATCATCGTAAGAATATTACGGAGGATGAGATGATATTAGATATTGATATCAAATCAGATAATCATGCTTGTGAGTTCTCGTTAGACCTCGCTCCTTATTGCCATATCATTGTTGACTGGGGAGATGGCAAATGTGACAGATATGGAGATTTGGATGAGACCGGCACTGTTATCTGCAGGCACATCTATGCGCACTCCGGCTCATATTCCCTAAGTATAGAATCATTATGGGAAAGTGTCGTGGAAGGTCTGGATTTTAGTCGCAATAAGCGTCAGCTGCATTCAATTTATTTAAACGCTTGTCCGGGACTCAGGAGATTGTCAATCGTCGGACAGTGCCTGACCTCTCTTGACTTGACTCCTGGTGAATATCAAAAGGGATTTCTGAAAGGGGTGATATGTAGAGATAATATGCTTAAAAATTTGGATCTGCGACACTGTCCTAATATTACTCATCTTGACTGCTCTTTCAATCCCATTACTTCAATAAAACTACCCGGGCACTCGTCACTGAGTGTTATAACTCTCCATGAATCCCTTGTAGGCAAGTCAAAGATCGATGAATTACTCAAGATGAACCAAGGTTGCTATTGCGATCATATAGAATACAATGACCTATCCGGGTTCGATATGAGATTGGAATTTTATTTTCGCCAAGCTAACTGGGATAAAGTCAGAAGATATATCCGCAAGCACCAGCCGGCTTGCTACGACCACCAATTAGCCGAATGTGAACTGGCATTCCAGAAACTAAAAGAGTTATCCCAAGAGCCCAATCATAATCCTTATGAAAACCGGGGAGGGTTTCTTGCCGTACATGACTCCTATGTTTCAGATGACACAATTCTCCATCAGGAAGAGTTTTTCATCAAGACGGAATCATGGCCTACATGTCTTTCAACCAAAGTCCGGGATCAACGCCGCCGCGAACCATGGATGGGATTGCCTCCCACCCCTCCCGAATACTATGTGGCAAATTGCCTCGTAAATATGATAAAAAGTTGGCGGGAGATAAATAATCAAACTTGTACTGCAAAATGAGACAGGGAATGATTAACTTTGCGAGTAGGTAAAAACAAATTTCATTTATGAATGATATAACATATATTCCTATTGAAGAAAAAACGCTAAACGATAAGTTAGTGAATCTCTACGGTCCCAAAATCCCGGGTCTTTACTCTGCGGTGAAGCCTTTGTTTGATGATCCGGATGCCATAAAACCGGCACTCCCGCTCCTTCTTGAACTCAACGATGATGAATCGTATGAGAACGCTGATCTGCGTGTAATGATCTTTGGCCGGGAAACCAATAATTGGAACGATCCCAAACATTTCAGAAAAGATTTCCCTTACGGCACATACAACTTCAACCTTAATACATCAGAAGATATAATTGAGGAGATCATGGGTAAACATGTAGTTGGTGAAGAGGATTATTATGGACTCGGGGATTTGTATCATGGCTATTTTTTTCGAGACGAGAAAACAGGGAAAAGAGGGAATTCCACGCCATTTACAAGACGTTCAGATCAGCTTATTGGTCTTTTACAATCAAGGTTGCCAAATAATAGGATTGAATATCTTTGGAACAATGTTTCAAAAATCGGATGCGGAGGTACTGACTTCGGTAAAAGTTGCCGTAAACCGACATCAGAAATTCGTGAAATAGAACGCCAATACTTTAACATTGTGGCTGATGAAGTAAAAATATTGAAACCGGATATAATAATCTTCCTGACAGGATTCTATGCCGATCAAGAAATAAAAGAGAAGTTTGGACTTTCTGATGAAGCTTTCCATCTTGTTAAAGAAGACGTTTTTCTTCATCGCATCAATATACCCGGTGTAAAGTATGCAGCCCGTACAATCCATCCCTCACGGCAAAGCAAGGAGAATCTTGCCAAACATTTCGATGCATTGGTTGAAGACATTGTAAACGTAATCAAATGACCCAATTGAAAAAACATATTTGGCTGATTGAAACTCTCCGTCGCCATGGGAAGATTTCATTTAGGGAAATCTCCGATTTATGGGAGCGTAATAAAGATATGAGCGATTATGAGCCTCTCCATCGTGGCACGTTCAATCGATGGAGAAAGGATATACTGATTACGCTCGGTATTGACATAAAATGTCAAAAAAGTGGAGGGTATTTATATTTTATTGCCAATCCAGATGATATCCATGAAGACAAGTTGAAACATTGGATGCTTGATACGTTTTCCGTTGGTAATCTCGTTCAAGATAATCTCTCTTTGAAAAATCGCATTCTGGTTGATGAGATACCATCAGGGCTATTGTACCTAACTCCAATTATGGAGGCAATGAAAGGGAATAGAGTTCTTGAAATTACCTATACATCTTTCAGGACAGGCAAAACAATGGCAGTCACTGTAGATCCATATTGCGTGAAATTCTTTGAAGGAAGGTGGTATATGTTGGCAAAACAGAAAACGAAAGATAAGCCAAAAATCTATGGCCTTGACCGCATCCGGTCACTCACAATCCTTAATGATACGTTTAAGCTACCCAAGGATTTCTCAGCAACAGAGTATTTTGAAACAATGTATGGCATAGTTTCGGATAATCAAACCCCAATGAGGATTATTCTCCGGGCTTATACACAACATAAGGAGTATCTTAAATCTCTACCAATCCATCATTCTCAACGATTGATAGAAGACCACGAAGATTACGCTGATTTTGAGTTGAGGGTTGCTCCAACCTATGACTTCATTATGCGCTTATTGCATGACGGTGCATGGCTTGAAGTAATTTCGCCTGAGAGTGTGCGCAAAACAATGAAGGGCTGGATTTATGATATGTACGAACATTATGAAGACGTGTAATATCTTAGCAGATGGAATTTAGGGTCATATCAATAAGTAAAGATAGCCAGGCAAGTGTGCTGGATATATATGAGTGGTTTACAGGAGTTACTAACGAATACACTTTAAATCCAGCTGAGATTGAAGTTGGTGGGGAAGATAGAATGGTAATATGACCGTGCGCTGAGCTGTTTCTCCAAACGTAAGGTCGAGGAAAGCGACAAGGCTGTCGAAATCTATCTTACCGAAATTGAATTGCAGGCATTGGCGGAGATGGAGCTGACGGGGCTTAAAGACCAAGTGCGTGATATATTCCTCGTCGGTTGCTATACCTGTCAGCGCGTCAGCGACTACAACAATATCCAGCCGGAGGACTTCACAACAACCACAAAAGGCACTCCGATTATCCGCCTTGTCCAGCAAAAGACCCGCAACGAGGTCAAGATTCCGATAATGAACCCCAACCTCGAAGCCATCTGCAAGAAATACGAGTATAACCTCCCCTCGGTGGTTGACCAGATTCTGAACCGTTACATAAAGGAGATATTGCAAGACCTCTCCAAAAGTGTGCCGACACTTGCGGTCAAGGTGCCGACAAAGCTCACGATGAAGCAGAAGGAAAAGGAGAAAGCCGGAGAACTGACGGTAGAACGCAACGACAAAGGGGAAGTGATGATGCCACGCTACGATTGCGTCACTACCCACACCGCGCGGCGCAGCGGCATAACCAATATGTACCTCTCCCACAAATTCACCATCGTACAGATGATGCTCGTCAGCGGCCACAAGACACAAAAGACATTCATGGATTACATCAAACTCTCATCAGATGAAACCGCCGATGAGATAGACGCAATTGTAAACGGAGCAAAAGAAGAAGTGTTTTGAGGTGCAAAGTATCTGCACGTAGCTGAAATTCAGAATAAAAGTATTAACTTTGTGTATGGGAACTATTGTTCGTATTCATAACGAATCAGAATATAATGAAATACTGCGACAAGCCGTCGCAGTTATTGAAACCGCGAGAGGTAATGCCGCCCGTGCCATTGTCAGCACATCGAATGAAATGCACTGGCGCATTGGTCAGCTACTATATGAGCGCAAACTCGACAGCGCACACGGGGATGGTGTAGTAAAGCGGCTCTCGGTAGACCTGAAAGCGATGTACCCCAAAATGGGCATGTCGGTAAGCAATTTGTGGGCGATGAAGAAATATTACGTCCGGTTCCATCTCTCCGATCCAAAACTCCAACGCAGCGTTGGAGTTTTGCCATGGCGACACATAAATCAGTTGATGACCAAGCTGAAAGATGATGACAACGCTATCCAATACTATGCTGAAAGGGCTATCGAAAAAGGATGGAATTGCGACTTGTTGGTGAATGCCATCAAATTGGAGATGCACAAGCATCAGCCTGAAGCCAACGTGTCAAATAATTTCGCCGTCGCACTCCCGGAGGCTCAGGCCGCATACGCCAACGAGGTTTTCAAGGATTCCTATTGTATGGGATTTCTTGGCGTGACTGAGCCGCTTCTTGAACTTGAGCTTGAGCGGAGATTGGTGGAGAAAGTAAAGCAGTTTCTTCTTGAACTCGGTCAGGGATTTACCTACATTGGTAATCAATACGTTCTGTCCTATAACGGCAAAGATTACAAGGTGGATATGCTTTTCTTTCATCGCGGACTTAGGTCGCTCGTTGCCGTCGATTTGAAAATCTCCGAGTTCATGCCCGAATATGTCAGCAAGATGAATCTTTATCTCTCGTTGCTTGACAGGCTTGAACGTGGCAAAGACGAAAATCCCTCAATCGGTATAATCCTATGTGCCGAGAAAGACAACGTGGAGGTCGAGCTGGCACTTGAAGGTTTTACCAAGCCCATCGGCGTTGCCGAATACAAACTTATCGTTCCTCAAAAAGAGCTGAAACAACTAATTACCGACGAAATAAAGACTTTCAACCAAGAGATTGCCGGCAAGACTTCGAAATAAACATGAAAACAAAAGACAAGACATCTGATATAGACAAATTATTGTCAACTCTCGACAAAAAGCAGATAGATGCATTTATACGAAAAGAATGTACCGCCGATAACAGATTTCGTGACAGATTCCTTGCTTTGGGGATGGGAGTATTATTCAAGCCCGATCCCTCAGTTTACTCCTCCCGCATAGAAAATCTTATTGAGGATTACGGAGGCAGACACGGCTATGTGAAGTATCGAGACACTTTTGATTTCAACAGAGCCGTGAGCCGAATTTATGAGGAACTTGATGAAGCAGTTGACAATCATCGTTGGGACATCGCAGTCTCTATCCTTACAGGCGTTTCGGAAGTCGCTGAAGACATTCTGAATTGCGGCGATGACAGTGCTGGAGAACTCGGGGCTATTGTGGACGAATGCTTTGAAAAATGGATGGAACTCATTGAGATGGAATTGCCGGAGGATGTGGAAAATCATATCTTTAATCTTGCTTTAGGCAAATTCAAGGAGAATGACCTGAAAGGATGGGACTGGTGGTGGAGCTGGATTGAAATTGCCATTAAACTCGCCAATACCTCAACGCGGCAGAATTTGGTGCTTTCTGCTTTGGATGAAATCAAGAAGCCGACTAATGATGACTGGAGTGGAAATTACGCTTACAATCAAGCCCGTTCATATAGAATGACGATGATGTCTCGGTGCGGCACTCCGGAAGAGCAACGTAAATTCATGTATGACAACATTGACAACCCGGGATTTCGAAGAGAACTCCTCCAGACGACATGGGACGAAGGTAATCTTGATGAAGTTCTCCGCATGGCTAAAGAAGGAATTGACCATGATTCGCAGTACGCCGGTCTGGTATCCGAGTGGAAAGAATGGGAGATGAAGGTGTTTTTGAGCAGAAATGAGAAGCAGGAAATCCTGCGCATGGCTCGTGAATTCTTCCTTTCAGGAAGGTTTAGAGGTGGTTTTGGCCAACCAGACGACTTTACGATGGAGAATATGTATGCACTGATGAAAGAAAAGGTTGATAACTCAGCATGGCCGCATTGGAGGGATGCGCTGATAAAAGACGCGAAAAAATCTCAATATCAGCTTTTATATATTTTCACTCAGGAAAGATTATGGACCGACTATCTGAATTACCTAAAGTCCAATCCGACACAATATCTATTGGAACAGGCTCCGGCAGAAGTTAGAAATGTCAACAAGGAGGAATTTATCCTATTATATATAAGATGCATTGAAAGGCATTTCAAAACTGCCTCCGATCGAAATTCATATCGAGACGGGGCATCGATGCTCAAAAAGCTTATAGAATTCGGAGGACGCGAAGATGCCCAAAGGATAATTAAGCAACAGCAAGAACGCACCCCACGTCGTCCTGCCCTGATCGATGAACTGTCAAAGATTAAATGATCTCGGAGTAAAAGCCCATAATGAGCTACATCAAACTCTCATCAGATGAAATCGCCGATGAGATAGACGCAATCGTAAACGGAGCAAAAGAAGAAGTGTTCTGAGGTCTTGATGTCTGACTGGTGTCCCGACTTGTGCGTCTTGCATAAGTCAGTTCCCGATGAAGTGGGTAAGATTATTTTTTTCTTTTGCTCAGTCGTATATTAGGTTTGGTTTATCGGGCATATATAAAGCCCGAACCAAACTAATCCGACTTCTATCATCCATGACGGTGCCAAATGAGAGTAAAAAGCATGCGATTTGGCTGTGTGATGTAAGTTAATATCGTTGTTGTATCCTTGAATAATGAGCGTGACCGTATCGGGGTTACTTACATCGCATAGCCAAATATGGTAAAAAAATATTGGATTTGGCTGCATGATGTAAGAATCTTTTTGTATCTTTGCGGTCTAAATTACATCTTATATGCTGATAGGAAGAGAGAAAGAGATACAAAAGCTTCGACAGTCCTACGATTCAGACGAGTCTAAGTTTGTCGCTGTATTTGGACGCCGTAGAATTGGTAAAACCTATCTTGTCAGGGAGGTCTTTCAAGATAACTTTGCATTTACTTATTCCGGAATGGCGCAAGCTTCTACAAAGGAGCAGTTGCAACGATTCTATTTAACTCTAAAGAGTCAAGGATTCAAGGGAGGCTCATACCCGAATAACTGGATTGAGGCATTCTACATGTTAGAACAGTATCTTGAAGGATTGCCAGAAGGGAAAAAGGTAGTCTTTTTGGATGAATTACCTTGGATGGATGGTCCAAAGTCAAGCTTTATGCCTGCTTTTGAGAACTTTTGGAATGCTTGGGCTTCAGCGCGAAAAGATATTCTCCTTATAGTATGTGGTTCCGCAACTTCATGGATGGTGAAGAAGATACTCAAAAACAGAGGAGGTCTGCATAATCGTCTAAATAATCAGATACATCTTCAACCGTTTAATCTGCATGAATGTGAATTATATGCAAAGAGCATCAATTTGCCTCTGGAACGGCAAGAGATAATGGAGGCATATATGGTGTTTGGTGGTATTCCCTTCTACTGGTCTCTTCTGAACAAGTCGCTCAGTCTTCCCCAGAACATTGACACATTGCTGTTTGGCAGAACACCAAAATTGGGAAATGAGTTTAAGGAATTATACTCATCGCTTTTTAAGCAACCCGAGCCGTATCTGGATATAATAACAGCTTTGGCCAAAAAGAAGATTGGAATGACACGTGAAGAGATAATTGCTAATTCCAATCTAGCCACAAACGGTCAACTCACAAAACATCTTGAGGATTTGGAAAACTGCGGATTTATCCGACGTTACCAAGCTATTGGCTCTAAGACAAAGAATGCCCTCTATCAGCTTATTGATAACTTCACGCTGTTCTACTTAAAATTTATGGAAGGTCGCAAGAATACGGATGCCAATTATTGGTCTAAAATACAGATGACACCTATCTTTAGCACCTGGAGCGGCCTCGCGTTTGAGAGGGTCTGTCTATTGCACTCCGGACAGATAAAGAAGGCTCTTGGAATAAGTGGGGTTATCACTAACGAATACTCATGGCGCACAGCTGCCACTGATGAACATCCCGGAGCACAGATTGACCTCTTGATTGACCGAAGCGACAAAGTGATTAATCTTTGTGAGATTAAATATTCCGACAATCCTTATTCCATTGATAAGAAATATATGGAGAACCTGCGTAATAAAGCTGCTTTGTTTCGCCAGATCTCAAAGACCCGCAAAGGAATTGCCCTGACAATGATAACAAGTTCCGGCCTTGTGAAGAACTCCTATTCGATGAATAATATCCATTCGCAAGTGACAGCAGATGACTTGTTTGTGAACGCATAAGAATCTTTTACGAAATCTCTTTTGCCGGGACACCGCCCACGATTGAATATGGCTTTACGTCTTTGGTGACGACAGCTCTTGTACCGATAATTGCCCCGTCACCAATGCGGACTCCAGCCATGATGACTGCGTCATAGCCTATCCATACATCATTGCCAATCACAATATCGCCTTTGTTGTCCCAAGCTGAGGCCACTTCCGATTTCGGCAAATCCCATTCCTCAAAGAATAAAGGGAATGTGTAGGTGGACAAAGATTTAAGCGTGTGGTTGGCGCAGTTGAAAATAAACTTTGCACCGCAAGCAATCGAACAGAACTTACCGATAATAAGCCTGTCATTATTTATCGGATAATGGTAGAGGACATTGTTTTTCTCGAAGTCTCGCGGATCATTCACAAAATCATTGTAGATTGTGTAATCCCCGACCTCGATTGTCGGGCGCGTGACAACCGATTTCAGATATACTGTCTGATTATCATTGGAACGAGGATAAATTTTATTCTTGTCCATAGCTTAATCTTTTAACCGTTTTATGAGCCAAGCCATATTTTCTCCAAGATTACGCATATTTGCCATACCTTCGTTATCGCTGAGCACATCTCCAATGTCCTTGCCGTAAACCATATTCCAGTATGTTGAGCCAACAACAATCATCTCCTTGTTGAGCATAAAATGGTTCATGGTATCGACAGTTGTCATTCCGCCGCCACGACGCACAGCTGCAACCGCTGCTCCAACCTTATGGCGAAGAAGCCCGGGATTGGTTGCGACTACAACACCGCCTCGCTCCAGAAACGCTTTCATTTTGGCCGAAACATCTGCGGAATAGACCGGGGAACCGAGTATGATGCCGTCGGCTTCGACCATTCGGCAGAATATCTCCGCAAAACCGTCTTTTGTAAACACACAGTTGCCACGACCTTTGCAGGCAAAACATCCCCGGCACGGCTGAATATCATAATCAGCTAACTGTATCAACTCCGTGTCAATGCTTTCTTTATTCAGTTCATCAAAGACTTTGCCGATAATGATAGCCGTGTTGCCATCTTTGCGTGAGCTTCCGTTAATACCGATTACTTTCATCTGTTGTAGTTGCGTTTAATCTCGTCGATTGACTTGCCGCCGATACCGAAGTTTTCATCAGGCAGTTCCTTGATGGTGACAGTGAAGAACTGTTCCGGGATATGGGTTATCTCGGAGGCGGTTGCTGTCAGGCGTTCAATCAACTGTTTTTTCTGTTCTGCGGTCAACCGTCCGCTCTCAATTGATATGTAGGGCATAGTAAGAATTGTTAGAGTTTATTTTTGCTTCCGAGATTATAAGGACAGATATCTCTACATTTATGACATGATATTTTCCATGTCTTTTGTTCTTTGTCATCGCCAAATGCATGGTTCCAGCAATCAAGTTGCTTTAGTTCTGATTCCGAGAGCGCGTTAATCGGACAGATTTCGACGCATAAATTGCAGCTGTTGCATATGGGAGCAAGAAGTGGATCCGGTTCAAATTCCTGCTCAGATAATACTGCTCCCAACCACACCATACTGCCATACTGAGGTGTTATCAGCAAAGAATGTCTGCCTATAGTTCCTAATCCAGCGGCTTGCGCGGCATGTTTTTGGGATATTATTGAACGGAATCTATTGGTTTTAGAGTCCCAAAGACTTTCATTGGTTGGTATGGGGACGCAGACTATTCCATATTTTTCCATCTCTATACAGAAATCAAGAGCAATTGCATCCATCTTTGGGGTCATAGAATTTCTAACACGAGTGTATGGTATGGCTGATTTGCACCTAAGGGTCCCTATTGGAAACCGACATGCAAAAGATATAACTGATTTGCACGAAGGCATCACATCCGTGGGGTGGAATCCTTTTGGAGCATCACTGAATCGGTCAAGAGAGGCCACGCCACATAAATCGGCGCCCAATGCAAACAGGATATTCTTTATCCCTGATTTATCCATCATTATTAAGATTTTTATTTCCGTTTAATTGTCTGACATTTACGTTTAGTCATTTCCTCAGCGAAAGCCTGTTCGCCATGTTCACGGATGTAACGGATACAAGTCGGACGGTCTGATCTGAAAAGAAAAGCGAATACCTTTCCAATGAGATTGGAATATATCTTACACTCGCTCACGTCTTTACGACATTCGGCACAAGAGTGATAACCATTACCTATAGCGCAAGACCTTATCTTGCACCACGAAGCCTTTTCGTTAT
>PPYF01545059.1_pt1 | contig 18363 bp, 14 predicted proteins | sample 1559871 | NCBI WGS metagenome assembly PPYF01 (sample SAMN08240021, study PRJNA423297) | Human gut metagenome, whole genome shotgun sequencing project. | reverse complement strand
GGTCGTATTGTGACCGCTTATGTACCGCTACGCTCTGCGACAGAGCGCGAGCGTGCCGCGTTTCTTATACCCTGCCAAGAGCTACGGGATTATTTCACTAACTCTCAATTTAAAATAATGTCTGCTGCACGTATCTCTCGGGAAATTCATGCAGGTAAGTAAAGCATTCCTTTGGGGAACACAGCATACCATTCGCTACGCAGGTATTTTGAATCAGTGCCATAAGCTCTTTTGCATAAGGACTGGGAATATCGTAGGCATTTCCGTAGGTGCTGATATATTTTTGCCGGATGCTGGGGAAATCACGATCCAGCGCCTGATAGAAATATTCCCGGTCGCCTTCCCGCAGCGTGACACCAACATCGAACACCAGAATCCCCTGAACTCCTGCCAGCAGGCAATAATCAAGCAAGCCTTCTATATTCTCCCTGGTATCGTTAATAAAAGGAAGAATCGGTGTCATCCACACAAGAGTCGGTATTCCCAACTCTTTACATCTCATCAACACTTCAAAACGCTCTCTCGTAGTAGACACATGCGGTTCAATCTTACGGCACAGCTCCTCATCATAAGTAGTGAGCGTCATCTGCACGACTGCTTTGGCCTTCTTATTGATAGATTGCAGCAGATCGAGATCCCGAAGCACCAGATTGGATTTTGTGAGTACCGTAACGCCATATTCATACCGATCGATCAGTTCCAGACATTTTCTGGTCAATTGAAGCTCTTTTTCAGCGGGAAGATACGGATCGCACATGGCACCTGTACCGATCATGCATTTGTGCCGTTTTGAACGTAATGCCTGCTCCAGCAGTTCAGGAGCATTTTTCTTGACCTCGATATCTTCAAAGGCGTGTGTAAAACCGTAACATCTGCTGCGGCTGTCACAATAAATGCAGCCGTGGGAGCATCCGCGGTAAATATTCATTCCGTTATTCTGAGATAAAATCCCCTTCGTCTGGACAAAATGCATGGCAATATTCTCCCTCATTTGATCGTATAACTTTGTTTTTATGTTAACATAGGAAAAGTGAGAAAACAAAAAATAATTTTAACTAAAAAAAGCTAAAATAGCTAGCTAAATAAAGATAATAATGATACAATACAAGAACGGAGATTGGAAAAGCTTTACGATAAAACAATTATGGAAAGGAAAACTTTTGATGCAGAAATTTGGTACAGAAAAATTTCATGGGGTGAATTTTGCGGTATTTCCGCACAAAGGCGTACTGGGATCTGGAGAAGCCAGAAAAAGTATGGAGGAAATGGCGCATAAGACCCACGCGAACTGGGTGATACTCACTCCCTCGGGGATGCAGGAAACCCCTTATAGCGAAGAAATTCATTTCGATGGGGAGAAAAGCTGCACGGATGAAGAACTGTGTGATATGATTCGCTTTGCGCAGAGTCTGGGATTAAAGGTGGCATTAAAGCCTACCGTGAATTGTGACAATGGTGTCTGGAGAGCAAGGATAAGCTTTTTTGATCATGATGTTCCCTGTGAACCGAAGTGGGGCAACTGGTTTGAAAGCCATATTGCTTTTCAGAAGCATTATGCACAGATCGCACAGCGGACAGGGTGTGAATTATTTCTTACAGGCTGCGAGATGACGATGACAGAGCACCGGGAGGCGGATTGGAGAAAGCTGATCGCAGAGGTCCGCACAGTATATGACGGGCCTGTCGGTTATAATTGTGACAAATACGGAGAAGATCATATTACATGGTGGGATGCAGTGGATGTGATCGCTTCCAGCGGATACTATCCCATCGATGATTGGGAGAATCAGTTGGATCGCATTGAAGAAGTAGTAAAAAAATACCAGAAGCCTTTTATTTTCTCGGAGGCTGGATGCATGAATATCCATGGTTCCGCGCTGGTGCCGAATAACTGGGAACTGCAGGGCAAAGAGGATGATGCGGAACAGGCAGACTGGTATCTGGCAATGTTTTCTGCCTGCGAAAAACGGGATTGGGTGAAAGGCTTCGGAATCTGGGACTGGCCGGGAAGTATGGAAAGGAAGAGCCCTTATGCAGTCTGCGATCGCCCTGCGGAGGCTGTGATCGCCGAAGAATATAGCCGTTGTGCCAAGAATCGGTGATAAGAGAGCGAGACATCGAAAATCAGAACGACAGATAAAACAATGCACAGGGAGGTATGGCAGAAAAATGGAGCAGCCAACAAAGATAGTCAGTGTAGCAGCATTGCCGCAGGTACGGGTGTTGGGACGCACCACGGGAACGGATGTGGTGAACTTATTCTGGACCGGCAGCGGAATAGAATTTATCTATACCGGCAGTGAAATTCAGGTGGAGGTAAATGCCGATTACGACGCTTATGAACCGTGGCTTGCGGTGGAACTGAACGGTGTGCAGATCAGTAGAGTCCCGTTAAATAAAGGGAAAAATGAAGTGTGTCTGTTCCGGGGGATGACGGTAGGAAAACCGAAGCATGTACGGATTCTGAAGGAAGTACAGGCAATGCATCAGGATCCCGGGCATCTGTTACAGATTGTGGGATTGCAATATGCAGACGGTGAATTCCAGCAGCTGCCGGAGCCGAAGTACCGGCTGGAATTTGTGGGAGACAGCATTACCAGCGGGGAAGGTACGGTGGGAGCCATCTATGAGGAAGATTGGATCAGTGCCTTTTTCTCTGCAATGAATACTTATCCCCGTATGGTGGCAGATGCATTATCCGCAGAGTATCGTGTGGTATCTCAGAGCGGCTGGGGAATTGTCACCGGATGGGATGGAAATGTGGAGAATAAGATTCCTCCGTTTTACACACAGGTCTGTGGCTTACTCACCGGGGAGAGGAATGCTTCTTTGGGAGCGTTGCAAGACTATGATTTCGAGGCATGGCAGCCGGATGCGGTCATTATCAATCTGGGAACCAATGATGCCACAGCAATTCAGTCCGCAGTGGAACTGGGGCAGGAATGGGCAGGAACACGGGACGTAGAAGAAGTTAAAGAGATACTGACTACAGCCATCTGCGATTTCCTGAAAGTAGTGCGGAACAGCAACCCCACAGCACAGATCATCTGGGGTTACGGCATGCTGGGAGACAACTTTCTGTCCGCCATCCGGGAAGCTGTGGAAGGCTATGCGGAGCAGACTGCCGATTCCCGGATACACTTTTTGCAACTTCCCGACACTACACCGGATACCGTAGGCAGCCGCCTGCACCCCGGCATGAAAGCCCATCAAATTACCGCGAAAGAGATCGAAACATATCTGCAAGAACTGTTATAGGAGAAATTTATAATTTCTTAAGAAAAATGTGACGTAAAATGTGACAATTCCGCGTTATATTGAAACCCGTAGAAAGTAATTCATTCGGAGGGACTGGCAATATGATGCAGGAAAATCGTTCGGGCAGACAGGCAGAGATCCATATAACGCAGATGCGGAGAAATCCGTATCTGGTGGATTATCAAACCGGGAAAAATACGGGCAGACATACAGGAAGGCGCATAGAACAACGACATCATAGTGCAGTGCCCCAGCAGGAAAACAGAATCCGCCAACAGAAACAGAAAACTGCGGCTGCTGTATCTGATGGAAACGTATGCAGAGACAATACCTGCAACACGCGCACAAGACAACGCCTGACGAGGGCGGAGAGACAGCGTCGCCGCAGACGGGCAAGAATCCGCAGATATATCCGGATGACTCTGCTTTGTGCAGGAATTCTGGTAGGAATCGTCGCATTGACAAAGCTTTTGAAGGTGCCTGCCAGTACTGCGGAAGCCAGCACACCGATGGAAGCAATAGATATGGCGCAGCAGGTGGGAAAAGGGACTGAGAATACCATGGGGACTAGGATCCAGGGACTGTCGGCGGAGACTTACGCAGCGCACCCTGACTGGACGGAGGATTTCCTCACGGTAAATGAATATTCCAGACCGGGAGATCCTTTGACGGAGGTGAATAATATTTTCGTGCATTATACTGCCAACCCCGGCACCAGTGCGGCACAGAACCGCAGTTATTTCGAACAGCTTAAGGACAATCATGAGCGCAGTGCCAGCGCGCATTTCATCATCGGCTATAACGGGGAGATCATCCAGTGTGTTCCTTTGGATGAGATCGCTTACGCGGTGCAGACCCGTAACGAGGATTCCATCTCTATCGAATGCTGCTATAAGGCGGACAACGGACAGTTCACTCAGGAGACCTACGATTCCCTGATCAGGCTGCTGAGTTGGCTGATTGATGCCTATGAACTGGAACCGGAGGATATTCTCCGCCACTATGACTGCGATGGAAAAAAATGTCCCATATACTATACAGAGCATGAAGATGCCTGGGAGCAGTTAAAAGAGGATGTCAAAAATCTATAGAGAATTACGTGATCACAAGACACGAAGAGAGGAACTTTTTCCAAAAGGAAAGGTTCCTTTTAGTTTATCTTGTTTTAAGAATACAAGTTTGTTAGAATAGACGCATACGGAATACGATTTCCTTTTCAAAGGGAAAAGTGTTGCAGACAAGGCCCTAAGGGGCAGAAATGAGGAGTATCATGAATATTTTATCACCTTCAATTCTTTCGGCGGATTTCTGGAAGCTGGGAGAGGATATCAAAGCTGTGGAAGGAGCCGGTGTGCCCTGGCTGCATGTAGACGTGATGGACGGACTGTTTGTGCCTTCAATCTCTTACGGAATGCCTGTCTTGAAGGCAGTGAGACCCCACACAGACATGTTCCTGGATGTGCATCTGATGATCGAGAAGCCGGAGCGCTATGTGGAAGAGTTCGTTGCCTGCGGTGCGGATCTGGTGAATTTTCATCTGGAAGCCACAGAAGATGTGAAGGGATGCATTGATAAAATACGTGCCACCGGCAAAAAGGTTGGCATCACCATCAAACCCGCCACCCCGGCAGAGACCGTGGAGCCTTATCTGGAACTGGTGGATATGGTACTGGTCATGACCGTGGAGCCCGGTTTCGGCGGACAGAAGCTGATCCCGGAATGCCTGAATAAGGTAGCGGTGATCCGTAAAATGATCACGGACAGAGGACTTGCTACCGATCTGGAAGTAGACGGCGGCATTCATCTGGACAACGTAGCGCTGGCACTTGATGCGGGAGCCAATGTTATCGTGGCAGGCTCTGCTGTGTTCAAGGATGACATCGCAGCCAATGCGAAGGCTTTTCTTGCGAAGATGCAGTAACATAGCCATAGGCGGGAATGAGGTAGGGAACGTCTTACGGAAGGCGTAGACTGCCGACAGACGGTGACGGAAGGACAGACAGACGTCTGCGGAATGGAGAGTAATATGGAGTTACAGATACTACACGCAATACAGGGAATTCATCAGGAATGGCTGACAGAGATCTTACGTTTTTTTACCACGATCGGTGAAAGCGGTTTGGTATGGATCGTTATTGCAATCGTCCTGACATGTATACCGAAGACCAGAAAATGTGGTCTGACTATGATGATCGCAATGGCTATTACTTATCTGGTGGGAAATTTGTTCTTGAAAAATGTGATTGCCAGACCCCGGCCCTGCGCAGTCGACAACAGTGTCATATTGAAGATCCCGTTTCCCTCCGAATATTCTTTTCCTTCGGGACACAGCTCCAATGGATTCGCCGGTGCAGTGACGATCTTCTGCTATTATCGCAGAGCGGGACTCTTAAGTCTGCTCATGGCGGCACTTATTGCATTTTCCAGACTTTACTTCTTCGTTCATTACCCGACGGATATCCTGGGTGGAATCTTATTGGGAACGCTGGATGCACTATTGGCGGTCTGGCTTGTGAGGCACTTGGAGAACCGGGCGGATGCGCAGTCTGCATCGAACGCAGATAAATCTGAACACGTGCAGGAAAAATAAAATAACGGGACGAAACCGGGATCAGACGGAAAGGGCAAAAACGATGATGAACAGCAGAACGTTATGGAATGATAATTGGTATTTTGCCAAAACAGCATTAGGTGTGAACTGGGAAGACAGGCAGATCTGGGAAGCCAAAATGCAGCCGGTGGATCTGCCCCATGACTGGTTGATCTATGATACGAAGAATCTCTATGAAGACAGCATCGGCTGGTATCGGAAGAACTTTGCCTATGCCCCGGATAAAACAGGAAATGATGACCGTGTCATCCTCCGCTTTGAAGGTGTCTACATGGATTCTTCTATTTATGTAAACGGTGAGCACCTTGGTGACTGGAAATACGGCTATTCTACCTTTGACTGGGATATTACGGATGCTTTACATGAGGGAGAGAATGAAATCGTTCTGCGTGTTGTATTTCAGGCGCCCAACAGCAGATGGTACAGCGGTGCAGGAATCTACCGGAATGTGTGGATGATCCGGCTGCCGGAGACACATATTCCTCTGGACGGCATCTACACATCTTCTGTTGAGACGAACAAGGGTTATGACCTGACTATCGACACGGAACTGGAATGGGGAACAGATAGTGGAAATTATGAACTGGAATACTGTCTGCGAGATACTGATAACAGCAAAAGTCCCATAGAAACAGAAACCTCGGAGCTCTTCCGGGTAAAACAGCCCCTCACCTGTGGACAGAACAAGATATCCATGACGATCCCTGTGGATAATCCGAGGAAATGGGACATTACGGATCCTTACTTATATGATCTACAGGTATGCCTGTGGAGAGAGCAGGAGACCAACAGCCGGGAACTATGTCAGCAGGAACATTTCCGTATCGGCTTCCGTACCATACAATTTGATCCCGACAGGGGTTTTTTATTAAATGGCAGGAAGATCCGCCTGAACGGTACCTGCGACCATCATGACCTCGGAGCACTGGGCGCGGCTTTCCACAAGGAAGCCATGCACCGTAAGTTCAAACTCATGCGTTCCATGGGCGTCAATGCCCTGCGGACTTCTCACAACATGCCGGCAGTGGAAGTGATGGAACTGGCGGACGAGATGGGATTTCTGGTATTGTCCGAAGCCTTCGACATGTGGGAGATGGCCAAGAATCCATATGATTACGCCAGATTTTTCAAGGACTGGATGGAAAAGGATGTCCGCAGCTGGATCCGTAGGGATCGCAATCACCCCTCTGTTATCATGTGGAGTATCGGTAACGAGATCCCAGACACCCATGCGGATGCCCACGGACAGGAGATCACCGGAAACCTCATTGCTGCGGTCAGAAAATGGGACTACCGAAATGTGGCACCTGTGACCATCGGCTCGAACTATATGCCCTGGGAAAACGCACAGAAATGTGCAGATATCGTGAAGCTGGCGGGATATAATTACGCGGAAAAATATTATGAAGAGCACCATAAAAAGTATCCGGACTGGATCATCTACGGAAGCGAGACTTCTTCTGTTGTACAGAGCCGCGGCATCTATCATTTTCCACTGGATCGGGCGACTCTGATCGAAGCAGACGAACAGTGCTCTGCTCTGGGCAACAGTACTACCAGCTGGGCAGCCAAAAATACGGAATACTGTATCATTATGGACAGAGATACCCCCTATTCCTGTGGACAGTTCATCTGGACAGCTATTGACTACATCGGTGAGCCGACACCTTATCAGACGAAAAACAGCTATTTCGGGCAGATGGATACAGCGGGATTTCCGAAGGATTCCTACTATCTCTTCCGCGCAGAGTGGACAAATGTGAAAAAAGATCCTATGATTCATGTCTACCCTTATTGGGACTTCAATCCGGGACAGCAGGTGGATGTGCGGATCACCAGCAATGCTCCGGAGGTGGAACTGTTCGTAAACGGCGTATCACAGGGAAGGCGGCAGATCGATCATGAAAAGGGAACGGTGTTGCAGCCTTCCTGGAAAGTACCTTATGTGCCCGGCAGTATCTGTGCTGTGGCTTACGATGAGACCGGCAGAGAGATTGCCAGACAGGAGAGACATTCCTTTGGCAACACCGATCATTATGTATTAAAAGCAAACAAAACCACTCTGCGTGCCGATGGCGAAGATATGATCTTCCTGGAGATCGCGGCAGAAGATAAGGACGGTTATCCCGTGGAAAATGCCTCCGATTATGTGAGAGTGACCGTGGAAGGTGCCGGAAGACTGATAGGACTGGATAACGGTGATAGTACTGACTACGATTCCTATAAGGGAACCGTCCGCAAGCTGTTCCAGGGGAAGCTTCTGGCGATGATCGCTGCGAAAACGATCCCCGGAGAGATTCGTGTGACCGTGGAGGACGCATGGACAGCCACGGCGAGCATGACCGATGAAACCGTCACCGGAACGGCCGCGGTAGTAGTCGAGACTCCGGACAATGCAGCTGCCGGGCACCGCACGGCGACAGTGACGCTTTATGCTATCGAAGCACCAATCCGTCCTGGCATCTGTGCAACGGAAGAAAACAGAGAATATCCGCCTGCCTTCGTGAACCCCGGATTCGTGCCGGTACGCAAGCTGGAACTGAGCGCAGCCGCAACGACGCTGACACCGGAAAACCCTTCTGTACTGCTGCATACCTGTATTTATCCTATGGAAGCCACTGACCGTAAGCTTCTGTGGAGCATTACGGATGCCACGGGTATTCCCAGCCCGATCGCAAAGCCGGAAGAGCTTCCGGACGGCGAAGGCATCCGTATCACAGGCATCAGTGACGGAAGTTTCCAGGTGAGATGTATGTCCTGCAACGGTACCCCTTCTGTGAAAATGATCTCACAGCTGGAGTTTCAGGTGGAGGGAATGGGACAGACGTTTCGGTCACCTTATGAACCGGTTACTGCTATTTCCTATGACACAAGTTTTGGCGGGGATGTGAGCCGCGGTGTGGAGAACAGTGCCGGAACGGATAAAGCACAGCCTACCGGTCTGGTTTATAGATCCGTAGATTTCGGCGAATTCGGAAGTGATGAGATCACGCTGGCTATTTTTGCGAATGATAATGACCCTCACAGAATTCAAATCTGGGAGGGAGAACCCAGGGAGAATGCATCCGGATTCGGAGAGACGGGAGAACTTGTCGGAGAAGTCACCTATCAGAAGCCCGGCATCTGGGAGGTCTTCCAACCGGAGACATTTACACTGTCCCGGAGACTGAAAGGCGTGGTAAATCTGACAATTGTGTCGGAAGATAAATTTTTCCTGAAGGAGTTTCATTTTACCAAACAGGAGAAAGCTTATGCGAGACTGTCTGCCCTCACAGACGGCGTTACTTATGGAGACAGCTTTGTGAGAACCGCGGATGCCATTGAACAGATCGGCAACAATGTTTCCCTTGAGTTCAGTGATATGGACTTTGGAACAGATGCTTCTGACAGTATCGTCATATGCGGAAGGACACCTCTGCAGCACAATACGATACAGTTGCGATTCAGTAATGGGGAGACGCAGGTACTACCCTTCCCGCATAGCGGGGAATATCGTGAGATGCGATTCCCGATACAGAAAGTGACCGGAGAACAGAAGGTGACATTTGTCTTCCTACCGGGCTGTAATTTTGATTTCAAATGGTTCCGGTTTGAAAAAAGTGGATTGGAGGAGTAAAAGAAAATGATGAGCAGATGGAACAGAAAATTATGGGCATTGATACTTGCAGCAGGGATGACAGTATCTCTGGCTGCCTGCGGAGGAAACGACCAGGCAGCAGGCGGTGCATCCGCGGGTACACAGGATGGGACTGCCGCCCAACAGAACCAGAGCACGGGCAGCAATATCGACAACGCCGGCAGTATTGTAACGTTAGCGCAGGATGCCCGGGCACTGCAGATCATAGACGACAACTACCGCACCTACTACGAGCTTTTTGTTTATTCCTTCTATGACAGTGACGGTGACGGCATCGGTGACCTGCAGGGAGTCCTGGACAAGCTGGACTACCTGAATGATGGTGACGATACGACGGATACGGACTTAGGGATCAACGGCATCTGGCTCATGCCGGTAATGCCCTCCACGACCTATCATAAATACGACACTACGGATTACGAGAATATTGATCCGCAGTACGGTACCCTGGATGATTTCCAAAAGCTGCTGACAGCCTGCCATGACCGTGGGATCCGTGTGATCCTGGATCTGGCGATGAACCATTCTTCCAGTAGGCATCCATGGTTTTTACAGGCAACGGAGTATCTGAAAAATCTGCCGGAGGGAGCTGAGCCTGACTCCTCAGAATGTCCTTATATAGATTATTACCATTTTTCAAGGGAAGCCCAGAGCGGATATGCGCAGGTAAATGGGGCAGACTGGTATTATGAAGCAAGATTTTGGGACGGCATGCCGGATCTGGATCTGCAGAATGAAGAGGTGCGCCGGGAATTTGAGCAGGTGGCGGACTTCTGGCTGGATATGGGCGTGGATGGTTTCCGCCTGGATGCGGTGAAGGAATACGTCACCGGCTCTGTGGAAGACAATGTCGAGATTTTAAGCTGGTTTGCCGATTATGTCCATGGCAAGGACCCGGAGAATTATCTGGTGTGTGAATGCTGGACAGATCAGAATACCTATGCGCAATATTACGCGAGCGGCGTGGACAGCATGTTTGATTTTACCTTCGCTGACAAGTCCGGAATCATCGCAAATGTGGTAAACGGCAAGGCATCCGCGGCATCCTATGCAAAGAATCTGGAAGCGGAGCAGGCTATGTATGCGCAATACAATCCGGATTACATCAATGCCCCTTTTTACACGAATCATGATATGGGGCGGAGCACAGGCTACTATGCCGGGGAAAACAGTGAGGCACAGACGAAGCTTGGCAATGCCCTGAATCTGTTGTCCGGTGGAAGTGTCTTCCTCTACTATGGGGAGGAACTGGGAATGAAGGGCTCCGGCAAGGATGAGAATAAGCGTGCTCCCATGTACTGGAGCAAGGATGACAAAGCGGAAGGCATGTGCAAGGGACCTGCGGATATGGAAGATTTTCAGATGAAATTCGACAGTCTGGAAGAACAGCAGGAGGATCCGGATTCCATTTACAATTATGTAAAACAGGTGATCCGTATCCGGAACCAGAATCCCGCGATTGCCAGAGGCACCACCACTTATCTGGAGCAGTATTCCGGCGAGCAATGCTTTGCCCTGACAAGAAGCTATGAAGACAGTACTTTATTACTGTTGGGCAATACTTCTGCGGAGCCTGCAAGTGTGGACCTGTCCGGACTTACCGTTGGTAACACCGCAGCAGAGGATCTGGTACTGCTTGGAGAACTTTATACCGGAGAGGAGATCGCCGAACGCGAAGGAACTGCGGTCACACTTCCGGCATATTCTGTTTTGATACTGGGGGAAAAGAGGAGCTGTAATGAGCAGTAATGAGACAAAACTGCATTGACAGTCCGGATTTCCTGTGCTACTGTAAGAATACGCAAATGCAATGAGGAAGAGAGTATTTATCATAGAAGTTTTACAGAGAACATTCCGCAAGGCTGAGAGGAATGGAACGGACAGATAGAGAAGATGGCTTCTGAGCGGCGCACCGAACGGATACCGGAACAGAATAGGAACGGTAGAAGCAAGGCTGCGACAGGATCCGCCTGTTACAGCGGATAGGGTTACGGACCCGAAGAGGTCTGTGCTGTGAGGTACAGACGAAGAGAAGTGGTAACACGAGATAACGCTCGTCTTCTTGAAGAACTTCATGTTCTTTCAGGAGACGGGCTTTTATTTTTAAGAAAAGGAGAATCAGATTTATGGAAAGCAAAGGAAAATATTATCTTACAACGGCCATTGCCTATACGTCCGCCAAGCCCCATATCGGTAATAACTACGAGATCGTACTGGCTGACAGCATTGCACGTTTCAAGAGAAAAGAAGGTTATGATGTTTTCTTCCAGACCGGTACCGATGAGCACGGTCAGAAGATCGAACTGAAGGCAGAGGCAGCCGGTATCACACCCAAGGAGCATGTGGACAAGATCGCCGGTGTGATCCGCGGACTGTGCGACCTGTTAAACATTTCTTATGATAAGTTCATCCGTACTACCGATGAGGATCATGAGAAGCAGGTACAGAAGATATTCAAACGTCTCTATGATCAGGGTGATATTTACAAGGGGGCCTATGAGGGAATGTACTGTACTCCCTGTGAGTCTTTCTGGACGGAGTCCCAGCTGGTAGACGGCAAGTGCCCGGACTGCGGCGGTGTGGTAAAGCCTGCGAAGGAGGAGGCTTACTTCTTCCGTATGAGCAAGTATGCGGACAGACTGATCAAGCACATTAATGAGCATCCCGAGTTCATTCAGCCCGTATCCCGCAAGAACGAGATGATGAACAACTTCCTGCTTCCCGGCTTACAGGATCTGTGCGTATCCCGTACTTCTTTCACCTGGGGTATCCCGGTGACTTTCGATCCTAAGCATGTTATCTATGTATGGCTGGATGCGCTGACCAACTACATCACCGGTATCGGCTACGATGCAGACGGCAACAGCACCGAGCAGTACAAGAAGCTGTGGCCCGCAGACCTGCACCTGATCGGTAAGGATATCATCCGGTTCCATACCATCTACTGGCCTATTTTCCTGATGGCACTGGGCGAGCCTCTGCCGAAGCAGGTATTCGGACATCCCTGGCTTCTCATGGGCGGCGGCAAGATGAGCAAATCCAAAGGAAATGTGGTCTATGCGGATGACCTCGTAGATTATTTCGGCGTGGATGCGGTACGCTACTATGTACTGCACGAAATGCCTTTTGAAAACGATGGCAACCTGACCTGGGAGCTGGTAGCAGAGCGTACCAATTCCGATCTGGCCAACACCCTGGGCAACTTGGTGAACCGAACCATCTCCATGAGCAACAAATACTTTGGCGGTGTGGTAGAGAATAAAAACGCTCAGCTGACCGAGAATGACGCGGCAGTGGATGCGGATCTGAAACAGACCGTGACCGGTACCTATGCAAAAGTTGTGGCAAAGATGGAAGAACTGCGTGTGGCAGATGCCCTGACCGAGATCTTCGGTATCTTCAAGCGCTGCAATAAATACATCGACGAGACAGAGCCCTGGGTACTGGCGAAGGACGAAGCCAAGGCAGACCGCCTGGCAACCGTGCTGTATAATCTGGTGGAAGGCATCATCATCGGAGCTTCCCTGTTAGAGCCCTATATGCCCGAGACAGCAGAGAGAATTGCAAAACAGCTGAACACCTCTCTGCGAGATTTTGACCAGCTGGAGCAGTTCGGTCTGTATAAGAGCGGCAGCAAAGTAACCGACCAGCCCGAAATCCTCTTCGCACGTCTGGATATGAAGGATGTAGCGAAAAAAGAGGCAGAGCTGGAAGAAGCCATGATCAAGGCAGCAGCGGAGCATGAAGCGGAAGAAGCAAATGCAGAAGCTGAAAAAGCAGAGCAGGAAGCCATTGATATCGAGCCCAAGGCAGAGATCGAATATGACGATTTCGCGAAAATGCAGTTCCAGGTAGGTGAGATCATCTCCTGTGAGGCAGTGCCTAAATCCAAGAAGCTTCTGTGCAGCCAGGTAAAGATCGGCAGTCAGGTACGTCAGATCGTCTCCGGCATTAAGGCGCATTACAGCCCCGAGGAAATGGTAGGCAAAAAGGTTATGGTACTGGTGAACCTGAAGCCCGCGAAACTGGCAGGAGTATTGTCCGAGGGCATGATCCTGTGCGCAGAAGACGCCGAAGGCAACCTCGCGTTGGTAACACCTGAGAAAAATATGCCGGCAGGAGCAGAGATCTGCTAAAACAGTTCGACCATGAACCGTGCGGATGTAATGGTTACTATTTTACAAAAAAAGAAATATAGGACTTAAAATTTTATATAAAATGATATATAATGAATAGGACGCAGAAGCATATGGCTGTAAATGGACATTTGTTTTATGCGTCCTATGATTTTCTGCAACCAAGGAGGTCTTATGATCAAGGAAGAATTCTACTTTGACTCCCGGGACGGTGAGAACCGTATCCATGCAGTGCGATATACACCCGATGACGGTAACGTAAGAGGCATCGTGCAAATCGTGCACGGAATGGCAGAATACGTGGAACGCTATGAAAATCTGGCAAAATTTCTGACGAAGAGAGGAATCCTTGTCACCGGTGAAGATCATCTGGGACATGGAAAATCTGTTTCAGAGGGTGGATCTTTCGGTTACTTTTGCGAGCAGGATCCTGCAACAGTAGTAGTCCGGGATGTACATCGTCTGAAGAAGATCACGGAAGAACAATATCCGCAGGTGCCTTATATTATTCTGGGACACAGCATGGGATCTTTTATTGCCAGAAATTATCTGTGCCGTTACGGTAGCGGAATAGGCGGTGCAGTCATCGTAGGTACGGGAATGCAACCGGCGGGGTTGATCTTTGCCTCAAAAGCCATGGCGGGAATACAGAAGCTGTTCTGTGGTTCGAAGCATGTCAGCCATTTTATTGATAAGGCTGCCTTCGGAGGCTATAACAAACGAATTGATTCTCCCAGAACTTCCAGTGACTGGCTCAGCCGGAATACGGAGAATGTAGACCGCTATATCGAAGACGAACTGTGCGGATTTACCTTTACCGTGAACGGTTTTCAGACTCTGTTTGAACTGATCCGCAGATTGCAGAAGCAGGAGAATCTGGAAAAGGTTCCCCAGAACCTGCCGATTCTTATGGTATCCGGAGCGGAAGACCCTGTGGGAGATTACGGTAAGGGTGTTCATAAGGCATGTGACTCTCTGAAGAGAGCCGGAGTGAAGAACATTACCGTGAAGCTATACGAGAATGACAGACATGAACTCCTGAATGAAGACGACGCTGAGGTGGCAATGGAGGACATCTGGCAGTGGATCTGCAAGGAGATTCCGGGGATCGCCTGAGAACAGAGGCTTCCCTGATCCTGAATCGGAGAGACGGTGCAGTATGGCAGATATGGTGAATGGCTATGAGATCAGATGGGCAGAGGACAAAGACTGGATCCCTGCCATGCATATGATCTGGAAGACTTTTTTGAAATATGAGGCGGTGGATTATACAGAGGAGGGAATCCGTAATTTTCATGAATTCATTACGGATGAACACCTCTATAAGTCGTTCCGGCAGGGAAGATATCAGATGATGGTGGCTTTGGATGGCGCCAGGATCATCGGAGCGGCTTCTGTGCGGAACTACAATCATTTGTCGCTTCTTTTCGTGGACGAAGAATATCATCACAGAGGTGTTGGCCGGAGTCTGATGGGAAGAATGTGCGAATATCTGAAAAAAGAGGCGGGGGAACGGTATATGTCGCTGAAGGCAGCTCCATATGCCGTGGATTTCTATCGGAAACTGGGATTTCATGCAGTGCATGAGGAGGAAGCTTTTTCGGGGATCCGCGTAACACCGATGGAAAAGTTCTTATAAATTAAGCAAACGAAAAGGATATGACGTAAATGAAGATTTTTGACCTGGACAGTCCGTTAATGAATGTACTCAATAAAATGGCAGACCTGATGTGGCTGAACATTCTGACTCTGATCTGCTGTATTCCCATTATTACTGCAGGAGCGGCATTTACCTCCATGCATTATGTGGCACTGAAGATCGTGCGCAATGAGGAAAGCTATATTACCAGAAGCTTTTTCAAATCATTTAAGACAAATTTCCGCCAGGCTACTCTGATCTGGCTGATGATCCTGCTGATAGCAGCAGTACTGGGTGGAGATTATTACATTATTACCAAATCCGGAATACAGTTCAGCAGCGTGCTGGTGGTTCTGATCATGGCTGCTGCAGTGCTTGTGATCTGCACGACATTGTATGTATTCCCGGTACTTGCCAAATTCGACAATACGATCATGGGAACCATCAGAAATGCTTTTATTATGAGCATTCTGCAGCTGCCCAAGACAGTTGTGATGTTTGTGATGGCATTTTTCCCGCTGATCATATATCTTGTGTCTTTACGACTGATACCGATCATCTTCCTGTTTGGGTTTTCTCTGCCGGCATATGCGTCCGCAATGCTGTATAATAAGTTTTTCCAAAAACTGGAAGACCAGCTTCTGTCAGAACAGGAGCCGACACCGGAAGAGGATGAAAGAGTATTTCATGATGAGATCGATGAAAGCATTAAGATAGAAGACAAGTAGCTAAGATACCTGCAGGGTCAGGGCTGATGGACGAATGTTCTACAGGCAACAGATAAGGGGTGTTCAGAATATGCGGAAGAGAAAAATATGGGAAAATTTCCTCCAATGGATCCTACCAGGTGTATTGTTAGTCATCGCACTGGTCCTGAGCATATATGACTTTAATAATAAGATGGAAATAGCAATACAGACAGTTGTGGATGATCAGGCGGAACAGATCGGACTTTATTATGCTGCCGGGGTAGAGGATAAACTGAAAGCGCTGGGAAATATCACGGATGCGGTTGCGTCGATCATGGCCGCCCGCCTGGACAGAGGTGAGGCGTTCCTGAATGAGAAGCTGGATACGCTGATGAAGGCAAGTGATGCATATATGGTTGTATACTGTGCAACCAACGGTACGGGCTTTCTGAATGACAGACGGCAGATCGATATGACAGAACTGAATTACTATGATAGTATCCTTGGTGAAACACCGCATTATCTGTTTACCAGATCGGACGGGATCAACGGACAGATGGCTTTCATCTATGTATGTCCTATTACAAATTCCGGAAATGTAAATGGATACCTGCTCAGTTATATGGAGCCGGCAGAGATGTCTGATTTATTTGAGAATTCCGTATACGGAGATAGGGCATTTTTCTCTTTGGTCGATCGCAACGGAACCATTATGGCATGCTATGGAGCGACACAAGGAACGAAAATTTTACAAAACGATTTCTGGAATTCCTTAAAAGGGGTAGCAGAGAGTCTTGGAAGCTGGACACTGTTTGACAGACAACAGCAGAAGGGCGTCAATGGGATACTGCATGTCAATGAGAACGGCGTAGGTAAGATTCTCTGTCATTTTCCCATTGCGGACACAGCCTGGAATCTGGTGGTAGGCATCGATGAATCCTATCTGTCCGGTATTCAGCAGTCCTTCCGTGGTCCTATTGTGGATCTGATCGTCAAGATCAGCATATCGATTGCAGCAGCCCTTATTGTGATCACGGTGATCAATGTGCTGGTACGAATAAAGGTCTCGGAACACAGCAAAGTCCTGGAAGACAAGGCAGACACCGATCTGCTGACTGATCTGAACAACAAGATGGCCACAGAGCGTAAGATCCGTGAATATATGGAACAATATCCGGATAAGCAGGGGGTATTGTTTGTTCTGGATGTAGATAATTTCAAGAAGATCAATGACACCATGGGACATGCCTTTGGAGATGAAGTGCTCCGGAACCTGGCAGTGCGCCTGCAGTCCATGTTCCGAGCAACGGACATTGTGGGCCGTACCGGTGGTGACGAGTTCATGGTATTTCTCAAGGACATCCGTGATATTACCATGATCGAACGGGAAGGAAAGAAGATCGAACAGTTTTTCCACCAGTTTGAAGTCGGAGAATATGTGAAGTATTCTGTTACAGCCAGCGTGGGAGCAGCAGTGTTCCCCGGAGACGGCAATACCTTTGAAAATCTGTACAAATCCGCGGATAATGCGTTATATGTGTCAAAAAGACATGGAAAAAATCAGCTTACGTTCTACAAAAAGCCGGAAAAAGAGACACAGTAGAGACCACCTTGTGGAAAATGTCCAAGAAATAGAGACAGATTTGTTCAATCTGACAAGCATTTTTAAAAAAAGAAAAGTTTATAAGCAATTCATACAATATGATTCAAAATCTTTGTGAAATAGTGGTATGGCACATTTTCGTGAATTTCGTTATACTGATTTCAGATTCAAACGAGACATATCGTTTCACAATGAGAGAAAGTAACATTGTAAATATGAAAGGAGTATTTTCAAATGGCAAGTTTATCTTTAAAGAATGTCTGCAAAGTATATCCTAACGGTTTTGAAGCTGTTAAGGATTTCAACCTTGAGATCGCAGATCAGGAGTTCATCATTTTCGTAGGTCCTTCCGGATGTGGTAAGTCCACCACTCTTCGTATGATCGCAGGTCTGGAAGATATCTCTTCCGGTGAACTGAAGATCGGTGACAGAGTAGTTAACGATGTAGAGCCTAAGGACAGAGATATCGCAATGGTATTCCAGAACTATGCTCTGTATCCTCATATGTCCGTATATGACAACATGGCATTTGGTCTGAAGCTGAGAAAAGTTCCCAAGGATCAGATCGACAAGATGGTTAAGGAAGCAGCTAAGATCCTGGATCTGACTCCGCTGCTTGATCGTAAGCCCAAGGCTCTGTCCGGTGGTCAGAGACAGCGTGTTGCTATGGGACGTGCAATCGTTCGTAACCCTAAGGTATTCCTGATGGATGAGCCTCTGTCCAACCTGGATGCTAAGCTGCGTGTACAGATGCGTATCGAGATCGCTAAGCTGCATCAGAGACTGGGCA
>PPYF01545058.1_pt1 | contig 18363 bp, 10 predicted proteins | sample 1559871 | NCBI WGS metagenome assembly PPYF01 (sample SAMN08240021, study PRJNA423297) | Human gut metagenome, whole genome shotgun sequencing project. | reverse complement strand
TAATAACATATTTGTTTTGAGTATGCAAGATATCTTTATTTACATAATTAATTTCAGATTTAACTTATTGTTATATTTTGCTATTCTTGTTAACTATAAGGAATGTTTGTGATTTATAGATACAAGTGAATGGAATTATTAAAAACACTGTATGTATCGTCATTGTTGCGCTTCTTTAACCTGCGAAAATATTAAATTTGAACAACTGCAGATAAATAAAAAACACCTGTATTCACAGGTGTTTTTATTTATTAATTTTTAGTTGTTTATTCTTTGCCTGCACAAAAATAGGCAAACGGGCAGTTTTTACAATATTCAGTTTTCACAGTAAATTCACTTTCTCTGCGTTTCGAAAAAATATCTCTGCATAATTCGGCAACTTCCTGCAGCCTATCACTGCAATCCTGCAGCTGCCAGCAGGAATTATTTTGTAAAAAATGCAGTTCGGCCAGTGCTGCCGGGCGCTGCCATAATTCTGACGCTGCCTTTTGATACAGTGCCAGCTGATAAATATAACCCGGCGCAGGTTCGCCTGCTGCCGGCGGCACGCCTGTTTTATAGTCGACGATCGTCAGAGTCCCGTCACTGTTAAAAACAGTACAGTCAATATAACCGCTGAACACAGCAGTAATCCCATATTCCTGCAGCAGCGGCAACTCAAAGCTGATCTCAGCCTTACGTTCAGCTTCCTGCAGCCTTTGATAAAGCGGTCCATTAATATACTGCATATACATATCGTATGTCCTTGCAGCACTTCCCTGTACCTTATATGCCTGCAGCGCTGACCTGAAAGCCGGTTCCTGTTCGTAACCGTTCGTCAGTAATTCCAAAGCCTTATGGATAACGGTACCCTGCAATGCCGCCGGCAGATAACCGCTTGCATCAGCTGCATTTACAGCTTCATACCCCGGCATCTGCAAAATATACTGGTAATAATAACAGCGGGGGCAATCAAGATACGTCTGCAGCGCTGTTGCTGACAAGCTGCGCTGCCACTCCAACCCATATTCCGGCAGCGGTTTGATCCGCTGCAGCAGCTCATCTGTTACAAGTACCTGTTCCAAATCTGCTGCTGATTTAACGGCAGTTCCTTTTTTACCAGCTTCATATTCCTTTAACAGGAACTGGTCATAGTCCTGTAAAATATTACGCAGGCTGCTGAACCAGTTCTCACTTCTGCTTTTGCTTCTGCTGTCATAAGTACCTGACAGGATCAGCCTGTCCTGCGCCCTTGTCATTGCAACATATAACTGCCTCTGTTTTTCAGCGCTATCCAACTGCTTTTCTATGTCTTTGATTGCCAGCATGACGCTTGTATCCTGCAATTCGCCGCCCATATCCACTTTAATTCCTAAACCTGCATCTGCATTAAATCGCAGCATATCCGTATCACCTTTGCTCCTAGCATCAAGCGCGGGTACAAAAACTACAGGGAATTCCAGGCCTTTGGATTTATGGATCGTCATAATCGTCACAGAAGCGCAGCCCGTCATATCTGCAGCAGCTGCTTCTCTTGCTCCAGCCTGGCGCAGCTGCTGCAGCCTCAGCAGGTAGTCTGCCAGTGTCCCATACTTTTCTATGGTATAGGACTCAGCCAAAGCAATCAGTTTTTTAATATTGGCAAGCTTTTCCAGTCCAAATTCCTGCGCTGCCAGAAGCGGTTCCAGTTGTAAGACATCACCAATCGTATGCAGCAATTCCGGCAATGGCATCGTCTCAGCATATTGCCGCAGCAGCCGCAGTTTCTCTACAGCAGTCAGCAGCCGGCAGCGCTTCTGATAATCAATCAACGGCCATGCATCCTGCTGCAGCAGCTGCCATAAGGTAACTGTCTGCTCCTCCTGCCTGTTCAGCTCCAGAAAAAGTGCTGTCAAGCTTTCATCATCAACAGCAAAATACGGCGACCTCAACACACCAGCAAGCTCTAAACTGCGGCTGCTGTCTTCCAAAAATATCAGTAAATTGATCAGATCAATGATTTCCCGGCGTTCGTAAAAGCCTTTGCCGTCAACGATAGTATACGGTATCCCCGCCTGCTGCAGCGCAGAGGCAAAACTTTTAGCCGCTGTTAATGCGCCAAGTAATATCACCATATCTTCGTAGGCTATCTGTTTTTCGGTATGCAGCTGCAGTATCCGTTCTGCTATAACGGCAGCCTCCGCTTCCCTGCGGCAGGCTTTGCTTTCTTTATCGTATGCTATTGCCAGCATTTCCGGCAAAATATCAGTCGCACGATTAGCATTCAGAGCTTCAAAATAAACGTCCTGCTGTCTATCTTCACCTAATAATGCCGCAAAGGCCAAATTGCATAAATCAAGCACTTTATCAACTGTACGGAAGTTATCATCTAAAACGATATTACTGCCGCCAGCAGCTTCTATATCGCGCCTGACACGAGCAAATACACTTACGTCAGCGCCGCGAAAACGATAAATTGATTGCTTGGCATCACCTACTACGAACAGCTTATGTCCCAGCAGCCTGTCTTTATCACCGCCGCACAGCAAATAAACAAGTTCTCTTTGGCGTTCGTTAGTATCCTGAAATTCGTCGACCATAATATACTGATAGCGGCTGCTGTTTTTACTGCAAACCTGGCGGTTATTTTTTAAAAGCTCCAAGGCCCTGCTTTCCAAGTCGTCGAAGCCCAGCATATTATTAAGCTCCTGCTGTTCACGCAGATAAGCACTGCAATTCACCAGAGCCTGCTGCCAGCAGGGTATCAATTTCAGTGCAGCTGCGTCTGCCGCCAGCAAATGCAGCTGCTGCAGAATTTCTTTAGCCGCTTTGACCACTGCTTTATCACTGCTTGTTGCAGCTAGAGTACCCACATAGCTGTCTAAAAGCGTCATATTTTCAGGCTTGCTGCTGTCTGCTGCCGCCTTTAAAAGTTCCGGAAGGTGTTCGCGCAGCAATTCCAGCTTTTGCCTATGAGCTGAGGCTTTCACCTTCATTTTGTCTTCTGCCAGTTCCAATAGCAGCTCCTGCAGTTGTACCTGTAATACGTTTTTCTCGTTCATCTTTGCCTGATACGGCTGTAACAAATCACCAAAGTTCAAAATCGCATCCATTTTAGGTATGGCAAGCAATAGCTGTTTTACAACATCAGCTGCGGTATATTCATCAGCCAGACGTAAAATATCACTGTCACCGCGGCGCAGTCCCTGTTTTACAAACTGCTGCACAGTGCGCAGTAAAAATTCATCCATTTCTACTTCTTCAGCTACCTGAAAAGCAGGATCAAGACCTGCTTCCACGGGATTTTCTTTCAACAGACTGTTACAAAAACCATGTATAGTATTGATACGCGCCTGTTCCAGCAGTTCCAGCTGCTGCTGCCAGAAAGATGCATGCAAAGCATCCTCCTGCTCCAATTCCGCCAAACGTCTGCGAACCCTTTCTTTCATTTCACCCGCGGCTTTGCGCGTAAAGGTAATAGCCAGAATATCGGCAGCACTTACCTGTTTGCCGCCCTGCCTGAGGCTCTGTCGAAGAATGTTGACAAAACGTTCTACGAGAACACGTGTTTTACCACTGCCGGCGCCGGCAGACACAGATACATTTCTATCCAGCGTCTCTATCGCTTCCTGCTGGGCTTTAGTAAAATCAAACATTTTCTTCACCGCCTTCTGCTGCCAGTTCGCCGTAGGCCCGGCAAATATCCTTCCCAGGACAATACTCAGGGCAGTTTTTACGCGGCGCCGGCGGGAAATTCCCCTGCCGCAAGGTATTGATATATCCTCTGACAGTCGTACGGCAAAAATCTGCAAAAGCCAGCCATTGATCTTCTGCATCACTGAACGGTTTATTATTTGTTGTAAAAGGCGTTTTTCCTAAAGTCTGCATGGCAAAACCGCCTTTGCGTTTCGCTTCCTTTAGTGAATAGTAACCGCCGCCAAGCACTTTGCTCTGAGGCTCTAAGGCTGCAAGCGCCATAAGATATACCGGAATCTGCAAATCCAGTCCTTCTGTCAGCTCACTGCCCGACGGAGTTTGGCTGCGTTTATAATCCGTAACAAAAATACCATTACCGTCACTGTCGATACGGTCGATACGTCCGTTCAAATAAATTTTTCCGCCGTTGACCTCCAGCACCAACGGAGCACTGCCGTTACGCCCAAAATCCCATTCTATTTTTACTGGTACAAAAGGTTCCCATTTTTTCTGGTATACAAGCTCCCGCTGCAGCCAGCGGCGCAGCAGCAAATTCAGCTTCCGACGCTGCGAAGGCCAGAAATCTGTAACGGCAATCTTTTTCCCAGTAATATATTCATCACAAACTGACGTCATAATGTCATCAAGCTGACTTATAAGCTCAGTCGGCGGATATTTGGTAAGCTTTTCGTGCAAATGTCCCGCCATAAATCGTGCTAAAACATCATGCAGCAGGCTGCCTTCAACAGCAGGCTCCACCGTTTCTGTAAGTTCTTCATATTGCTGCTGTTTCCAGACATAGCTTAGTAAAAACCTGTATGGGCATTGAGCATAGGTTTCTAAATGCGACGCACTGAATAAACCGCCAACAGCTTCATTAATAGCCCGCTGCAGCTGTACGTCTTCAAAAACTCCCTTATAAACACTATCGCCTTGCTCACGAATTCTTTCGATACTGCTGCGCAGTGTCCAATCTGCTCCCAACCGCTCCAACAACCAATTATGGCAGGTATCTTTTTGGGTAATCCCCAGCAGCAGCTCCTGCTCAGACAAAGCCTCCTGCCAGCCTATACGTCCAGCTCTGCTTCTGGTTATACACCCGGCTGCATATAATCGTTCCACATCTTCAATATATGCGGAAGCGCCAGCTGTATCGTCGCTGTACCAGCTCAAAGTCAGAGTTTCTGTTGCCATTGCTGCCACTGCGGCAAAAAAGAATTTATCCTCAGCATAAGCACACGCAGTATTATCCAATTCCACGCCGACACCGCTCAATTCGGCCCGTTCCCTGTCATTGTAGATCCAGTTTTCATTTTTACTGCGCGGAAACTCACCTTCGCGCAGTCCCATAATGTAAACATGCTTGAACAGCAGCCCCTGCAGATTAGCAGCTTCTCCGAATAAAATACCTTCACTGTCGGCCGCTGTTAAAATGATTTGCCGTTCGGAACAGGCAGAAATCAGCAGCTGGCTGTATTCCTCCGCTTTTAAAGGCACACTTTCCAAACCGCCATTCTGATAATCTTCACTCAGTGTATCCAAAACTTCGGATAATTGCCGTACTGTCTCTACTATATTTTTAACCTCAAGCAGATCTGCCCTGCCATTTTTATAATTTTCGCCAGCCTTAACAGGCAGCTCCAAAGCTTCTAATATTGTTTTAAATGTTTCTCCATAAGCAGCCGCCGTATCTCGCCGCTGCACCTTGTCCAGCAGCAACTCAAGTTCGCCTAAATCAGCTGACCACTGCTTATTTTCATTGGCATCAGCCTTATCACGAACTGCCTTACGCAGTTGCCGCAGATCATTATATAAATATTCCTGTTTCAATCTGTTGAGCTGCTCTCCGTCAAAGCTATAGACCAGCTTTACAACGCCGCATTTTAACAGACGCCAGTAAGCAGCGATAGCTTCACTGCCGCCGGCAGCTACGTTCAAAAGTAAACGCAGAAATTCACAGACAGGCTGAGCACTCAGAGAAGCGATCTTAGGTAAAGTAACAGGTATACCATATTCATCACAAACAGCTCTGATACCGCTGTAAGTCTTAAAATCACGTACAGCAACCAAAAAATCATTATAAGCGGCGCCATGCTGCAGCTTAGCTTTTATAGAACGCAGCACTGCCCGCAGTTCACCTTCACTATCTCCTGATTCAATAAAATTTATACTGTCAGCAACAGCCAGCGTCTGGCAGCTTCCAGCACCTAACTTAGCCGTTAAGTGCTGCAGATCAGGCTTTCGTACTGAACCTTCCATATGCAGATCATGCAGCTGAGCAAAACCGCTTAAATAACCGAAACTCCGCTCTACAGCAGCAAATATTTCCGGTCGTTTGGGCTCGTACATCAAACCGATACTGATCTGACAATGCCGTGACAAAGATTTTATAAGCAAACGCTGCAAAGCATCAAAATGATAAAATTCGCTGAAATATAACTGCTGCCAAGGCAGCTTGGCCTGCGGTCTTTCTAAAACCGCTATTGCTAACCGGTATAAACCCTCTACATCATACCAGTTTTTTTGTTTTAGCTTATTGCGATAAAGGTTATAAAGTGCCGCTACTTCACGGTCCTTCATCACATAGGCAGGATTGCGCTGTTCCCATTCCAGCAGCGCCGTAGTAATTTCTTCCTGTGTCGACCCACTGCGTGAAAGCTGACCCAAAAGCCCGGTAACAGCTTTAACGAAACCTTCTTTATCTGCCAGTTTACTAAAATAGTCCAGGCCCTGCAATTTAGCCAGCTGGTGCAGCAAATCACCCACAAGCAGTTCCTGTGTCCTCCGGGAAATCATTTCTAATTTCACTTCCGGAGGCAAATCCAGCAGCTGCCTGTTTAATGCTACGATACGGTTGGGCAGATATTCAAAATTAACTGCCTGCGCCCTGCCTGACCGGCGGGCATGATTCACAAGCAATCTGCTTGGAAGCACCAGCAACGCTTCATCATAGCTATATTTGTTTTCTGCCTCTGCCGAAAAAAAATCCCTGGCCGTAGCACCTAACGGTACTGTATATAAATCGATCATTTTTCTTCTCCGCTCAATAAAATTATATATTTATTGTACCACAAAACAGCAGTTTCCAGTATTAAGCACAGACAAAAAGCAACAGCTGCCAGAGCCGTTGCTTTTAAACACCTAACTTATTTTCATTTACTGTTTTTCCAGACAGAGGGAGCGTAAATTTATAGTGAAATTTATGCATGCCTTGCCGTTCATAGAAACAATGCGCCTTTTCCCGCAGCATATTACTGCTTAGTTCAAACTGAATACAACCATTGTCCCGGGCCAGCTTCTCCGCATAAGCAAAAAACTGCTGCCCTAAGTTCCTGCCGCGATGGGATCGCTCCACATCAAATTCTAAAATCTCTGCTATTTTAGCGGCATGATGCAGCTGTCCTTCTACGCGCAAATGTAAAAATGCAACGGTTCTGCCCTCAATTTCACCAATCATGAGAAAATGTTCCGGCAGCTTCAATAAACTGCCGAAGATATTTTCAAATTCCAGCAGCGGCAAATCCTGCTCCTCTAATTCACAAATCAGAGCGTACACAGCTCTTACATCCTGTAATTCAGCCTTTCTTATCAGCACCCGCATCACTTCCATCATAAAATTCTTTTTGCAGCAACGCCGCAAAATCTTCAGCCGGCTGCGGTTTACCAAAATAATACCCCTGAATATAATCACAGCCAACACTTTTCAAAAATTCAAACTGCGCTGCAGTCTCTACTCCTTCGGCAGTCACTTCTATTTGCAGAGAATGAGCCAGATAAATGATATTTGAAATGATTTTTTCACTGCGGTCATCCCCAATATCGTCGACAAAGCTTTTGTCCAGCTTCAAAACGTCGATAGCTACATTTTTAAGCATCATCATCGAAGAATAACCGGTTCCAAAATCATCCATCAAGACTTTGATGCCAACTTTATGCAATGCTTCGATAACATTATTCATAATACTGATATTTTCAAAAAAGGCACTTTCCGTCAGCTCCAGCTTTATATAAGCAGCAGACAAACCGCTTCCATTCAAAACACCGATATATTCGTCAACAATATGCGGATCATACAGGCACATCCGCGACATATTGACTGATATTGGCACAGGTATAAGCCCCTGTTTAAGCCAACGCATCTGCTGGCGACAGACGAGTTCGAACATATAACGGTCAACCTTATTGATAAATCCATTACGTTCAAAAAGCGGCACAAATTGATAGGGCGGAACAATAATACCGTCACTTCTGCGCCAGCGTACTAAAGCTTCTGCACCGATAAGTTTCTGCTCTTTGGTACTGTACTTGGGCTGATAGTAAGCAATAAATTCGCCTTCAGCCAAAGCTTTTTCCATCTGACTTTCAATTTCTTTTTCGTGCAACAGCTTATCACGTACGGCTCCGTCATAAAAAGCCCAGGCTGTGTCACCTTTATTTTTTATTGTCTGCCGGGCAATATAAGCTCTGTCTGCCATACTGACGATATCATCAGTTTCACCGTCAACCTCGTATATACCCATAGAAAGGGATAGTTTATAGACCTGTCCGCTTTTTGTAATATAGTTATTCAAATGCAGACATAAATCATTGATACGCCAAAGCAGTTCTTCTCTCGTATCAAATCGCAGCAAAAAAATAAATGTATCGGCAACACCATGCGCTAATATTTCGCCTTAATTCAGGCTTGCTTTTACTTCCTGCCAAATATAACGCAAAAGGTCATTGCCTTCTCCATAGCCAAACATATCGTTGAAATATTTAAAACCGTCGATATCCATACTTACGATTGCTGTCTTTTTATCTGTTTCAGGTAACAACAGTTCTGCTTCTTTAAAAAACTTGGCAAAAGAATAACCACCAGTAACTTCATCAACATAAGCAATATCCATCAGTTCCTTTTGATTGCGGGTATGGATACGCATAATGTGCCAGATAAACAATAAAAAAATCGCAATCAACAAAATACCCAGTAAATAAGTTTTATTCAGCACCATATTGATTTTATCTTCGATAACACTGGCTGGAGTTACCGTCAGCAGCATCCAGTTATTAACACCTATCGGTGAACAGTACATATATTTCTGACTGCCGTTATAAAATTCAATATAACCGCCTTTTTTACTGTTGATCATCTGCCAGAGTTTTTCAGCACTGTCTTTATTATTTACCGGATCTGCCGTCAGCAGGGCCGCATAAACATTTTTAAAGTTTTTAAAGCTTTCTGAATGCTGCGAATCTACTACAACATCACCATTTTCCTGTACCACATAAGAATATCCAGCACCGCCAAAAAACGATACTTCAATAGTTTTTCTAAATGTATCCAGGCTGTAAGTAGCGAACAAAACTCCAATCCTCTTATCGCTTCCATCTTCAAAAATCGGTACCGCATAAACTGCGATCCTGCCGCCATCCGTATAATCATCCAGATTACGTGAAACAGCCGTGTGCCCGCGAATCGCCTTACTAAAATACTCTCGCTCTGAGATATTCAATTCAACACCATCTGTTGTATAAGCACGTCCATCCGTCAATGCTACGCCAATTCGTTTAAAACTGTTGCGCTCCGCGGCTTCCTCCAAATAAGCGGCGGCCGCCTGCGGATCATTTACAAAAATCCGACTGACATCGTGCGAAAGTTCAGCTAAAAGATTTTGTTTATTTTTGATTTCATTATGCAGCATCAAAGCTCCCTGATTAGAAAGTTCTTTCAGTGAGTTGATATTTTCTTCTTTGTAACTCTCTTCGATACTTCTGCTATAGGAAAAAACAGCCGTCAGCAAAATTATAATGGCAATCAGACCCAGCAAAAGCGTGCCATAAAGTTTTTTATATTTGCCCATCGCTGCCTTCCTCCGATTTCTGAATCATTTTTTGTCAGATTATTTTAATAGTTTGTCCGTTTTCCGGCTCTTCCAAATATATCTCGCCAATATGCAGCTTGCCGTTCACTATATCAAAAGCATCTGTTTTGATTGTCCCCATCTTGGTTTCAATGACAACATTTTTAAATTCCAGATGTTTATTTTGATTGGAAAACTCGCCGCTGATACTGTCAAAAGGAATAATATAGTACGATCCTTTTCCTGATTTAAAGCTGCCATAGGTCAACGCAGTTTTAGGATCTCCCTTGGATCGAATCTTAAAATCCAGTTCGACCTTGCATTTTATTTTACCGTTACGTGCGGCAATGCTTCCCAACAATTCGTGTCCCAGCGCGTCAATATTGTAATATTTTGTATCCAGATGATAATCTCCGAAAGCTTCAACTGTGCCTCCAAAAACATTTCCTTTTACATTAGTAAATTTCAGCAGAGCATCTTCGTAATGCAAATCGCCTCTGACCTTAGAAAAATGCAGTCCGGGAATATTCAGTTCTTTAAAATCCAAATGACCATCTATAACAGGATTCGGAAGTTCTCCAGTAACTGAAGCGGTAATAGAAACCGTATCTTTGATATCCGCTATTCCCAACGAAGCAGGCAGAACATTATAAAGCTCCAAATGCAGGTCGTAATGAGGAATCTGCTGCGCTAAATTGATGTTTCCTTTTATTTCCACCCCATCGCCAACCATAGTGCCGCCAAATTTTCCAGTCACAAAATCAATCGTAAGCTTTTTCTGCGTATCAATATCAATTATTGCATTAACTTCATTCAGTACAAAATAACGGTTATGATAACCGGCAGTTAAGGTACAGTTATTAAAAACAACACGCATTTTCAGCCGCTTATTTTCTAAATCCAGATTCAATTCATGCCTGTCTCCAGGATGCCTTTCCTTTACTACGATCTTTTCCTGCGCTATATGTTCAAGTTCAGCTGCTGTTTCGTTTCCTGACAAAACAGCTTCCTTTTGTTCAGCCCGGTCAATAACTCTTTTGGCCTGTGCCTGCTCAAAAATATCCAACTGCATCTTTCTGTTGAATCTTACGGCAAACAAAGCGTTGTCCAATTCCAGTTCCTTAATAGTAGATGTACTGATACTTCTGGTAATAATATCCCATGTCCGCACCTTGAAACGTCCCTGCGGCACATGTACGATAGGCTGACCGTCAATGTCAAGCCAGACAAGATTCTGAAATTCTACCCGCCCCCAAATGTCGGCATCAATACTGCCAAGCGTCACCGAGCCTTTGAGCACTTTTTGAGCAGACATAGTTTTATTAAAAATAAGCATAGCCTGATCACTGGCTATTTTACACAAAGTAAAATAAGTAACTGTCACAAGCGCCCACAGTCCCAAAGCGATATAAATATATTTCTTTTTTATCTGCATATTATCACTATCCTTTGAGCGGACTGTTTCAGCTACGCTTAAATACTCTGTGTTTTCGTCATAATCTTCAAAATTTCCTGATCAGTAGTAGCCATTCCCTCTTTAGCCAGCTGCCCCACATTTTTTATAGTGTTCTCAACACCTTTGCTGACGATACCATCGCCTCCGTAAAATTGCTGCCCTTCTTTATACATATGATAACCTAATATACCTGCATCGATAGCCGTAGCTATTTTAGCAGCGCACGAAGCTTTAGCGCCGTCGCAGATAATACCGGAAGTTATTGCCAGAGAATTGACGATCGTGTGAGAAACTTCATCAACACCGCCTCCATACAGATACGCAATACCGGCACCACTGGCACAGCCGGCACTGACTGCACCGCAGTAAGCCGACAGCCTGCCGATACCTGACTTCAAATGGATCGTGATCAGATTAGATACCAGCAAGGCCCTATAACGTTTCTCGTCAGAAACACCCAACTCCTTAGCATACTCTATAACTGGTATGGAGGCAGTAATCCCCTGATTACCACTGCCGGAATTGATCACGACTGGCATCTCGCAGCCGTTCATTCTGGCGTCAGAACCGGCAGCTGCTTTGGCTTTAGCTCTTATTTTTACGTCATCCGTTCCATAAGTCTTTAAAAGGACCTTACCGATATTAGCTCCATAATCGCCAGCCAAGCCTTCCTCGGAAATATTAACATTACATTCGATCTGAAGATCAAGAATATCCTTAACATCTTCTATTCTTGCAGTATCAGCAAATTCAATAATCTCCTGTACATTCATAAATCCACGATCTGTAAAGCCCAAACTGTCTTCGACTGCAATATCTTTCTGCAGCACATATTTATCATCTTCTCTTATTTCCACTATATTTGTATGAAACTCACAGATGCGTACATAAGCAGAATGGCCATTACCATAAACAGTGATCATTATATCAAAGATTTTTTTACTATCAGAAAAATTAACTGTTATTGGTGTGCTTTCTAAAAATTTATGAATTACGGCAACTGCTTCTGTACTCACTTCCGAAATAACTTTAAGCTCCTTCGCGGCATCTCCTGCCACAATACCTGCTGCCGCTGCCACTTCAATGCCGCGCAGACCTCCTGTATTCGGTACAATAACACTTTTTACATTCTTGATGATATTGCCGCTGACCTCGATCTCTACCCGTTCTGGCAAACAGCCTAAATGCTCTCTGGCAATAGCTCCGGCATAAGCAATAGCAATCGGCTCAGTGCACCCCATCGCCGGAATCAATTCCTCTTTCAGCACATTGATATAATCCTGGTATTTTTGCCTTGTTATCATCTGCCTACCCCTCTGTATTTATGATTTATTCTTAATTATTCTATACATCTGCCCTGTAACTCTTTATAAAATCATAACAAAAGTTCCCAAAGTAATAAGGACAGAGCCGATAATTGTTTTTACAGTAAATTGTTCATGTAAAAATACCGCTGCCATCACCAAAGTGATGACTATACTGAATTTATCCACCGAAACTACTTTCGAAGCATCGCCAAGCTGCAGCGCTTTAAAATAACATAGCCACGATGCTCCCGTTGCTAATCCAGAAAGAGTCAAAAAAATCCAGCTGCGTTTACTTATTTCGGCTATCCCGCTTTGGGCATTAGTTAACGCAACTATACCCCAGGCCATAAGTACTACAACAACAGTCCTGATTGCCGTAGCCAGATTAGAATTAACACCTTCGATGCCGATTTTTGCCAAAATAGAAGTAATTGCGGCAAAAATCGCCGAAAGTACTGCAAAAACAAACCACATACTAACGCCTCTTTTCCTGCTTTACAAATAAGCCTTATATTATCAGAGCACTTGTATCAAGTCTCTGCATTTTAAGTAAACTAAAATTTTCTGAAAGCAGCGTGAAACAATGGTTCTAATCCAGCAGTTTAGTTTTCGACTAATCTTTCAATTTCTTTCTCAAGCAATAGAAATGCTTTAGAAACTATATAACCATCAGCGACCGCATGATTCATTCTCACCGTTACAGGCATCAGCAATCTGCCATTTTCACTGTGATATTTTCCCCAGTTTATAATCGGAGGGAAATGCAGATGTCCGTCAGGCAGTTCTACATGTAGTGCTTCATATGACAACCAGGAAATATAGGAAGCATCAAAATAGTTTAATTTACTGCCGTCCAGACCATAACTGCGGGTCTGTTTAGCCTTTTCCATATCAGCGCAGCATCTGTCATAAAAAGCCTGGTAATCTTCGCTGAACTCTGTATAAACTACTGTAAAAGTCTCCGTATCCTCGTGGAAAACATAATGCGCAGTGTTGATTTTATCAAATACGACTAACTTATCTTCCTGATACAAATACCGCATTTTGTAGTCATCTCTGGTATTCAGCGCCTTGGTCAGGACATACAGAAAATTGATATAAAATTTAGTTCCAGTTTGTTTTGAATATGCAACAAGTTCACTAACATCGATCTTGGATGTAATCATAACCGAACATTTACAGTCCATCGTAAAATGCCTGTAAATATCCTTACGATAATACTTTTCCATATCTAAAACTTTATAATCCATAATTACCACCTTTTACACAACACAAATCAACTTTGGCCGTTTAACAAGTTTGCATAAATTAAGTATTCAAATAATTCCAAAGAATCTTTTTTCCAATTTATTGTTGACATCGCAATTGCCAAAACGCCACAGCGCTTGCAGCAGCTACATTAAGTGAGTCCACATTGTACTCCATAGGGATCTTCACAACATAATCGCACGCATCAATCGCAGACTGAGATAAGCCGTAGCCCTCTGTACCAAAAACCAAAGCCAGCCTGCCCTCTGCCATCAGCGCCTGATCATCTATACTGACAGCATGCTCACACAAAGCCATTGCAGCTGTTTTAAAGCCCCATTCTCCCAGCTCTTTGACATTGTTTTCTATATAAGTCCAAGGTATCTGAAATACCGTTCCCATACTGACACGTACTGCTTTTCTGCATAAAGGATCACAGCAGGAGCGCATCACAAGTACCGCATCAACACCTAACGCCGCTGCCGATCGGAATATTCCTCCTATGTTGGCTGCATCCGTGATATTATCCAATACCGCCACCCGCCTGGCTTGAAAACATATCTGCTGTACTGAAGGCAGCCTGGGCCTACGCATAGCACACAGGATACCGCGGGTCAGCTTATATCCTGTCAGTCCAGCCAGCACATCCCTGTCCCCGGTATAGACTGTAACATCCTCATACCGAGCAAGAATATTTTGGGCCTGTCCCGTGATATGTCTGCGCTCCATCAACAAGGAAATCGGCTCACAGCCAGCAGCAAGCGCCAACTCTATAACTTTGCCGCTTTCAGCGATAAAGATGCCCTTTTCCGGTTCCAGCTTATGGCGCAGCTGCTTTTCAGTCAATTTTGTGAATACTTCCAGTTCAGGAGCAGAAATGTCATTTATTTCTATAATATTTGCCATTATGCCACTCTTTCTTAGAAAAGCATCTCTCCCGGATTATAGCCGCTTGGCAGCTCTTCTTCAACTAAAAAATGAAATTCTTCATCACGCAGGACCGGCAAAAATACGGCATAGGGGATCTCTAAAAATTCAGACGTATAACTGCTGGCCCCGAACCATTTACCCTCTTTGGTACCTAAATTCAAAGCTCTGGCAAACTTGGTATCATTAGAGCAATCATGTACAACCAAATTCCATTTCTCTTTTGCTGCGGCTGCCATAAATCTGAGTGTCAGTTCGCGACTCCAGATTGGTGATATATATCCATGGCGGGCAATATACATTTTTTCACCCCAATAATTCTCAATATTATTGGGATTCAAATGCAGCTCCGCACAATTAATAAAATCTAATCCCGTGTCCAAAACAGCCTGTTTTTTCAAAAAGAATTTTTCAAAAAACTCATTGGTCATAGGCGTTTCAATGCCGACTTTTTTGATATACTTTTTTGCTATGCCAATATTTTCAATGACCTTATCAGCACAACCGGAAGCTCCTAAATTAAATCTAAGCTCATTCAGGCCAGCCTCCCCCAATGCTTTAAGCGTTGTTTCCGTAGCCAGAGTGCCGTTAGTATATAGATGCTGATAAATACCAGCCTTGTTAAATTTTTGAATAATATTATAATATTTCTCGATTTCCATAAAAGGTTCTAAATATACATAGGCAACCCCTGTAGGTTTTTTATGGATTTCCAACAACAGATCAATGTCATTTTCATAAAACTTGGTCCCGCCAATGACCCAAATCCCCTCGCCTACCGGTTCAATAGCATCCAGCTCGCCATAATTATAGCAAAACCTGCACTGCAGATTGCATTTATTGGTTTTTCTGATAGCTGTCAGCCCGCTGCCCAACAGACATGAACGGCACCCATCAGGAAATTTTTCATCTGGTCCCACAAAAAGTGTTCTGTCCTTTAATGTTTTCAAACCGGGAATTTGTTCCATAAGCTCTTCTTTTCTTTTTATAACAACTGCCTCAATCTGTGCGAATGTGGCATAAACAATTTCCTGCTGTTTAACCAGAAGCTGTTCCCCTGCAGGCAATTGTGCAAAAAATTCAAACCATGACAAAGCATCCTTCTTAGAAATCTTCATATCTGTTACTGCTCCTTGTCTACAATACAATCTACTTAATCAATCCATTGCTCTCCGCTCTGCGTAAATTGCAGTGCCTGGCAACCGGGCTCCATAATTTTATTTTTTTACTATTGTCATCAATACAACAGTCTCTACATGGCACGAGATGAGCGAATGAATGTCAAACGCACATTTTCGACACCCCTCGTCCGAGGGAATATATCCACGGTATTTTATCGTTTTGTGGGAATATGTCTACTGATTACTCTAAAATGGCTTCACCTTCATACCCCATTAATTATAACAGATAAAAGCAAATACAATTTTAATACTTTATGAATAAATTCTGTTTCAGTATAGCACATAATAAAATACCTCTCAATCAGATTTCATAATCTGAATTGAGAGGATATGCTTATATATCTTTTAACTGAAGTATCTTAACTTCTATTTGTTTTATGGTGCTTTCAAACTCTGCATCACTTTTTCCTGTAGGGTCTTCTAATCCCCAATCCTCACGGTGCTTGCAAGGCAAAAATGGACACTGAACATTGCAGCCCATTGTTATTACAATATCGACCGTAGGAATATCTTCAAGCAATTTGGAATGTTGCGTTTTCTCCATATCAATGCCATACAGTTCCTTCATAAGCCTTACGGCATCTTGATTTATTTGTGGTTTTGTTTCTGTTCCTGCACTATAAAAATCAAATTCATCGCCTGCAAGGTGCTTTCCAAGCGCCTCTGCAATTTGACTTCGGCAAGAATTGTGTACGCATATAAATGCTACCTTTGGTTTATCCATTAAACATCCTCCGTTATAGTTCTAACAATCGATCTCCCTTAATTTCTTCACTGTTCCATTTTATAACTGCAAAATTGCCGTTAGCGTGTGATGCTACTTTGTTAATCCATTCAATTTCATTGCTTGCTTTTGCTTTTAGCATTTGATTTTTGGTATCAGTAGCATAAAGTGAAGAATTGATAACCCACCATTTACTATGGATACCTGCACGGTGCAAATCTTCCTCTAAACGCATTGCTTCAAATACAGGGGTAGTTTCAGCAAGGGTAACAATAACGACTTCTGTCTCATTGGCATTACGAAGCTGTGGCAATAATTTTTTAACCGACTCCGGTGTATCACCCATTGTACGCTGAACCTCTTTGTGATAGCTTTGAGTGGAATCAAGAAGCAACAAGGTGTGACCTGTTGGTGCAGTATCAATAACAACCACTTCTTTTTCTGCTCTTTCCACAATATCGGCAAAGGCACGGAAGACAGCAATTTCTTGTGTACAAGGAGAGCGTAAATCTTCCTCTATATAGGCAATATCGTCTTCATTCATATTGTTTTCTCTTGCTTTTTTCAGAGCAGTTTCCTTGTATTTTTCTAAAACTTCAAGTTCATCAATATGACTCATGGAAATATTGGACTGCTCTTTAATAACATTGGTAAGGTGTGCAGCAGGGTCGGTAGTGGTTAAATGTACTTTAACGCCTTTGTGTGCCAATCCAAGCGCAATCGCCGCCGCAACCGTTGTTTTACCAACGCCGCCTTTACCCATTGTGAAAACAACTTTTTTACCTGTGGTATAAATATCTTCCACAACATCCTTCAATTGAGGAACTTTATCACTGTTAAGCCTTTCATCTTTCATCATGAAGTGATCATCAGTAAGCAAGGAACGAATATTGTCAAGCCCCATGATGTTATAAGCCCTCAAAGGAATTTGAAGGGTCGTTGTTAATTTTAAGGAATCTGGCATTTGAGAAAGAGCTTTTTGCTGTTTCTCATAGAGTTTTTGAGATACTTCATCATCATAAAAAGTTAAAATTCCATTGATAATTAAAACTTGGTTCTCAATTCCGAGTTCACGAAGTTCGCTTGATGCTCTGGCAGCTTCTTTCAGCGGTGCTTCATCTGGTCTTGAAATCAACATTAAGGTAGTCATATTTTGATTGGCAAGTGTAGAAACAGCCTGCTTATAAATTTCTTTTCTGCTTTCAAGTCCCGAAAGCTGACCTAAGCAGGAAGCCCCGTGGGTGCTTTCACTGATAAAATTACTCCATGCAGACGGAAGTTGAAGCATACGCAGGGTATGCCCTGTTGGGGCGGTATCAAAAATGATATGGTCATAATCCTTTGCCACGGTATCATCGGTTATAAAGTTGGAAAATTCATTAAAAGCGGCAATTTCAACCGTACAAGAACCTGAAAGTTGTTCTTCCATATTTTTAAGAACTGCATCGGGCAATTTTCCACGATAAGGTGCAATTACGCTTTCTCGATATTCAGCTGCTGATTGAATTGGGTCGAGGTTTGCTACAACCAAATTAGGCACTGCTTTGATTTTGACACCTTTTCCATTAAGTTGAGTTTCAAAAACATCTTGTAAGTTAGAAGCAGGGTCTGTGCTAATAAGCAAGACTTTCTTGCCATTATCAGCAAGAGTTACAGCTGTAGAGCAAGCAACAGAGGTTTTTCCAACGCCACCTTTTCCGGTATAGAAAAGGTATTTTGTTTTTACTTGTTCTAAAGGATTAAATTGTTTCATTAACAGCATCCTCCTTTACAATTGCATCCGCCATTTTTCTTAGGAGCAGAAGTTTTTTGTTCACCAAGATAACTGCGTGGTACTTGTAAAAGAGAGATTATTTCATCATTTGTTGGATAAGCTTTTGTTTTGACAATAGCACCATCAACAACGGTAATAGGAAGAACTTCAACTCCTTTTTCAGTGATAAGTTGGTGCTATGTCAAGATTTAGCACAAATTAAAATGAGAACTTCTTAATATTTTTATGGACAATTGTCCATTTGAGCAT
>PPYF01593613.1_pt1 | contig 18369 bp, 18 predicted proteins | sample 1559871 | NCBI WGS metagenome assembly PPYF01 (sample SAMN08240021, study PRJNA423297) | Human gut metagenome, whole genome shotgun sequencing project. | reverse complement strand
GATTATCCTGCTCTGACTGCAATTCCAGATTGATTTCTGCTATATGGCTGTCAATCTCATTTATCATTTCATTAGATGCCTTACGGATTCTGTCTAAGGATGCTTTCAGTTCCGGAGTATCCTTACCATCCGACCATCCGGCAAGATAAGCAAAACTGTATTCTGACGTATCAATGCCGTAGTGCTGACAGATAACATACGCAATGGATTCCGCTTCAACTTCCTTTGCACTTCTGCTAAGTTTTAAATCCTTATCTATGTTCTCTACTGCATGGAGCTTCTGATGTGCCATTTCATGAATTAAAGTCTTTACATTCTGTACCTCACTCATGCCCTCATTCAGTGCAATCCTACATTCTGTCTGATGGTAGTATCCCTTTGCACCACCCTCTATTTCCTCAAATCCAATCGGAACGGGACAGCTTCTTTCCAGTGCATCAAAAAAATGTACATAATCCTCTACATCCCCTAACAGCTCATCAACACCGAGACTGGGGATTTCCTTACCCTCTGTCTGGCTGACATCAAATACACTGACCAGCTTAAATGCCGGCTTCTTTACCTCTACCACTTCCTTGACCGGATTATTATTCTCATCAAGCACCGGCTTGTTTGTTACCGGATCTATTTTATCCTGTTCCACCTTAACCTTATATGGAGCTGGCGCAAAGATACGGATACCTTTTTCGCCTTTTACTACGTGTCTTTCATGATTTTTCTTCCATGCCTCATACCCGGCTACCAGCGTAGCTTCTGGCATTTGCATAGCAATTAGCATGGTATTATTCAGTGAATAGTTATGGAACTTCGACATAGTATGAAGAAATACCTTGTACTTTTCACTTTCAAACAGCTCCTTGACACCCTGCTCCAGCTTATCTGTAATCTCTTTTATTTCCTGCTGTTGTCTATTCTCTGCCATATAATCTCCTTTCCGGGACTAGGCTACTTTAATCTGTCCCTTATCGACTGCTTTCTTTCAGATACCACATTTTGCTTATCAGACTTAACAGATGCCATATACTTTCCATAAGCAATAACCGTATCTTTATCAGTGTCAGTCTTTGCCTCCTCAATCATTACTGTTTCGTTTCCATTACTGATATAATCCATGTTTCCTCCATCCTTTCCAAAAATACAGGCAGATGGTTTCCCACCTGCCCCTGAAACTATATTGTTGCTTCCACAGCTCTTTTCGGTGTAACAGTATCCTTGACTGCACCGGCAATTTCTTTCTTCTTATCATCCATTTTCTTTAAGATAGAATTTTTCTCCCTGCCGTTTTCCTTTTCCTCTGCTTTCTGTGCCATTCTTTCCTCATGAGCAGATGCCTTTTCAAATACCTTGTCAGTGGCATCATAATGATAAACTTCATTACCCAGCCTCATTTCCGGACTAACCTCTGCCGCATTGACCTCATTAACCATTGCGTTCATATATGCCACACTTGCATTACCATCATCCGGAATGACAATGACCTCATCTGTGGAAGATGGAATAATATAAAAATCTCCGTTCATGAGCTTTGCCACATCATCCATCATATCCGGATAAAAGATAGCAGATGCTCCATTTACATGAGATTCATTGCGAATAACATACATATCTACTTCCGCTGAAACAGATGCAATCATTTCATCAATCTCATCCTCACTGCAACCATTCATCAACATTTCTGCTCTCATGCTATTTTCCATGATAGAAGCCATGCTTGTAATTTCCGGTGGCATAATCTTCTGGGAATTAGCAACTGCATCCTGATGTAACTGCTCCTGTGTGATTCCATACTGTTCCATCAATCCGTTATGAATTGTTACCGAACCAACACCATCATCAATAGCCTCCACCAGAATATGATAGGTAATAGCCAAATCTTCTACCCTCTCATGTGGTATATCCGCAAGAGCATCCTGATTTTTTTCATAATTGCTGACACGGATAAACAACTTGTCCTTTATCTGCTCATAATCCAAAAATGCTTTCGTATCAACTTCCGGTACTGGTGTAGTAATGGTATATGCAGCCCTTTCCATAATCTGCTCAATACTCACACCATTTTCATACGCTCTGTAAGCCCCATTCAAGTTAAGGCAAGGTGCAATATTTTCATCCGGAATTGACACCCTAAGTCCAAGATAGCTTTCGTTTAACTTATTCATCTGCTCTACCTCTACCTTTGCGTTATCGTACCACTCCGGCAAAAAGCTCTTTATGTTCTCTGCTACTTCTTTTGTAAATTCTTCAAAATTCATCATGTTTCTTTTCCTCCGTCTTTTTCATAAAATCAGAGGATTAAGTTACCCTAATCCCCTGATCATTTCTGTTACATCTGCTCTTTTGCAATCACATCCTCATACAACCGGTCTAAAGCAATTTCAAAAGCTCCAATACCACTAAAGAAACTGCTTAACTTTAGGTCTGAAAACAGATAAGGCATAGCCTCATACAATGCAAGCAGAATGTAAAACAAAACATCTGTTACAATCGAATTACCAGCCTGTTTATAAAGCTGCGTATCACTCATAATGCCTCTTACAGCATCAAAATGAGCATCAGAAAAGCCCATGAGTCTGAAACACTCTCTGGGCGTAAGTTTTCTGATATAAAAATTCCTTCCATCCCTTTCCACCACGCTAGTACCAAACTGTCTGTATCTGGATACGCCACAGTCATATCTAGCCGGGATGCAGTTTGCCACATCCCTAAGTTGTGGGGAATTGATGGTACAGTCAGCACCACTTTGTCCTTCCGGAACATCAGAAGTGCTAATAATCAGGTTTAACATTTCATTTGCGTTTGCAATCTCCCTGATAATCTTTGGCTGTCTGTTACCCCCTTGCATGGTATTAAGTGTTGGTGCAATACCGTCCACTCCATATACCCTGCGGATTTGTTCGTTACCCTTGATAGGCAGAAGACCAACCATTTCAATGTTATTGTCTTCCATGACCTGCTTTGGCTGTTTATAATCGGATGCCATCAGAGTCCCCATGATACCATTTTTCTGATACACCACATCCCTTTGTCCGATAGTCCGGTACTCCGGCTTTGTAGTGCCTATGATACTTTTGGTAAAGGTTTCATCTGTCACTTGAAATCTGTCCTGAATTTCCTGACTTAAATAATACTTTTCAAGTACAGCATCCTCTAAAACATCCCGAAGACGGATACCATTATCAAATCCTTCCGGGAATAAAAATCTGCCGTTATCAAGCTCTTTTTTGATGAAAACAAGGTACACACGCTCTCTGTTCTGTGGTACTCCAAAATCTTTTGCGTTCAGAACTTTCCAGTAGGTGTTGTATCCATACTCATGAAGCTCCTCTTCAAAACGCTTGAACGTAGTGTTCAAAAACTTCTTTCCCACAATATTTTTCACATTCTCGTATAATCCGAAATCCGGCTTCTTTGCCCGGATAATCCTTAGATATTCCACAAGTAATGAAGAACGTGTTTTTACAATGTTACTGCTACCGCATACCGGACACTCGCCTCTTTTGCTAAAGTGAACCATCAGCGGATTATATTCATGGTTACAATCGCCACAAGTCCACACTGAACCTTTCTGCTCTCCGGCAATGCTAAAATCCTGACAAGGACTACCACCACAAATCATGGTAAAGTCACTGATACTGGTTTCATCTACCTTAGTGATGTCCCCTAAATTGATGCTTTGGTCTACATTGTGAATTGCACAATAGCTCTGCGCTGCATAAGAATCAAACTCACAAAAATTAACCAACGTCCATCCTTTTGCGGAAGAATGATGGTTATTACAAATTTCTCTTTCTTTCAATCTCCTTGATTAACAAGGATATGCATATCATTTCTTCCTCGGAATACTTGCTTTTCCTTTCTAAAAATTTTGTCTGGACTTTATGCGGTATTTGCAACTACCACATAAATCCTGTGTGTGTGTTGCAAATTAGTTACTGAAAATTACTCTGATTTTGATAACCACCCCCTTAAAATAAAAATGGCTGTAAGGAACACTTACAGCTACACATCTTTTCTGGTATTCAAAATACGGTTATCCGCTAAAGCTCTCAACCTATCCTTTTCTCTGCGCTGTTCGTCATAGGGTTTTCTTACAGATACCATACTTTTATCAATGCGATACGTCACACCACCATCCCCATTTTCACTAAGAAACGTGCAGTGGTCAGGATATTCCTGCCTCATTTGATACAGCTTATTTTTCAGTCTGGTATTATGGGTATATACCGTTGCTGTATCCTCTGCCTCATTGAAAAGGATGATGGTTTCCTTTTCGTCCTTAGTTCTCATCTGCTAATCCCCCTTTTTCTTAGGAAATTCCAGCTTAAAATTCACATATTCCCCGGTATCATCCAGTACAAGGTAGGCATCAAATTCCTTATCCTTCTTCTGGGAATACAAGCCCTTAACAAATACCTTGCCATCTTTTAAGAGGGATGCGGCCATAGACTTAGTTACCTTTTTCTTCATGGATGTAAGAAACTTTGATTCTTTCCAGATAGAAAAATGGCAGTCCCTATCAGAACAGTAGAAATTCTTCTGTCCCTCATAAACAGGACTGCCACATCTAGGACATTTTCCAATCGCTTCCCTCCCCGGTCTGCTTCCGGCAAATCGTTCTTTTTCTGTATCAGACACAGATGCATTGTCCTTTATCAGTGCAGTTACCATATCTGTAATGTCACGCATGAAATCCTCTGCATCTGCATTTTTCTTTTCAATCTGCATCAGGATATTTTCCCAGTCTGCTGTGAGCTTTGCACTCTTTACACTATCAGGCAGTACCATAATCAGATTTTTTCCTGCCTCTGTTGGAAGCACCTGCTTACCCTTACGCTCCAGATACCCATTCGCAACAAGTTTTTCAATGATGGATGCACGTGTAGCCGGAGTTCCCAGACCTTTCTTTTCGGTATCATCATCAAAATCCTCATTCCCGGCTTTCTCCATAGCGGATAACAAGGTATCTTCTGTATAAGGTTTTGGTGGAGCAGTAAAATGTTCACTGACCGTAGCAGATGCATTTTCATACACCTGTCCCTTAGTGGCATCCACATTTTTCTCCACAGCTTCCTTCGTGGCTTTTGCCTTTACTTTGGCACGGAAACCATCTTCAAAAGACTTCCAGCCCATCTGCACAATGCTCTTACCTTTGGCAGTAAACTCATAACCGTTACTTTCCACAATCACGGTAGTTTCCCCATACACATGAGGCATTGCAGTAGCACAAAGTAATCTCTGGGCAATGAGCATCAGCGTATTTCTTTCCCCTTCAGACAAATCATCCAGCTTATCCTTTGAAAGCTGCACCGTAGGAATAATTGCGTGATGGTCAGTAACCTTTTTGCTGTTTAATACCTTTTCAACTGCCGGATTAAACATGACATCCCCCATAAAATCATAGGTGGCAAAAATAGCCTCAATAACACTCTTTGCCGTATCCCCCATTTCATCAGACAAAAACTGGCTGTCTGTTCTGGGATATGTGACCAGCTTCTTTTCATACAAGCTCTGTGTATAATCAAGTGTCTTCTGGGCTGTATAACCAAATACACGGTTTGCCTCTCTCTGTAAGGTAGTCAGGTCATAGAGCTTCGGTGCATTGACTGTCTTCTTTTCACTGATTACATCCTTTACAGTGGCACTCTTTTTATCACAAGTGCTTCTAATCTTCTCTGCTTCTGCCGGATCGAAAATCTTATCCATAACCACATCCATACCGTTGCAGTCCAAATGGATATTAAAATACTTCTGTTTTTCAAATCCATCTATCTGCTTTGCCCTATCAACCACCAGTGCAAGGGTAGGTGTCTGTACTCTGCCGACTGTGAGCTTGCTGTCATATAATGTCGAAAACAGTCTTGTACCATTGATACCAACAAGCCAGTCTGCCTGTGAACGGCATACAGCGGCCTCATACAAGGAATCATAATCTGCACTGTTTTTCAGATTAGCAAATCCATCCCGGATAGCCTCATCTTCCATAGAACTAATCCACAGTCTGCGAAACGGCTTTTTACATCCGGCTTTCATATATACCAGACGGAAAATAAGCTCTCCTTCTCGTCCGGCATCCGTAGCCTCGATAAGCTCGGTAACATCCTCACGCTTCATAAGCTCTTTTAAGATGGAGAACTGCTTTTTGGTAGCCTGTCCCACCACATATTTCCACTGCTCCGGAATAATCGGCAAATCAGAATAATTCCACTTTTTATACTTTTCATCATAGGCATCTGCCTGTGCAAGCCCTACCAAATGTCCCACACACCAGCTGACAATATATCCGCTTCCTTCCACATAGCCATCTTTTCTTTCATAAGCACCAATGACTTTTGCTATGGATTGCGCCACACTGGGCTTTTCTGCTATTACAAGCCTCATCTTGCCTCGCCTCCTTTATCCTTACTCATAAGTTTCTTGATACAGTAACCGATACAGCGTGTTTCTCTTAAATAAGAGCAACCGTAACATGGATGTTCCGGGGGCAGTTTTTCTTTTTCACTGCCCCGGTTATCCATCCTAGAAGCCCTATTGTGCTGCATCATGTACTCTAATGGACTTCCTGTAAAATTCATGCTTAGATGTCCTCCTCAATATCCCCAACATCTTCATCCTCTGTATCATCAGATGTATCCGGATCATCAGATTCCTCTACTTCGTCCTCATTTTCATAGTCCTCATCATCATAGAAATCCAAATCATCCTCCAAGTTGAAGTTTTCTTTCTTACCCTTTACAAATTTAAGGTAATAGAAGACACCTGCTCCACCACCGCCAAGAATGAGTAATACAAGCAAAATGGATGTTCCTGAATTAGTCTGTGTCTTTGGTTCTTCCGGTGTAGGTTCTACCTCTGTGCTAGGTTCTTCCGGCTCTGGTGTAGGAGTAACCCCAGATTCCGGTTTTAAAGTAATTTCACTATCCTTACCGGTATCAGCAGTAGTGGTATCACTGCCCTCCTGCTCTGCGATAAGTGCCATCAAATCCTGCTCATCAATCATATTCAGCATATATACGTTATCCGTATCCCTTGCCTTATCAATGACCAGATAAAAGTAGTTGTCATTCTTTGTTACGAATGTATAAAACAGTTTCTCATCCTCATCTGTTGCCTCATCTACAAGCTGTGCATTACCATCTGGGGTAAATGCTACCGGTTCCTCTGGAGTTTCCGTTACTTCTGGCTCCTCTTTTTCCTGCTCAATCACAGGGGTAAAAATCGGGTCTGTCATAGGTTCATCTATCTCATCCCCACCACCTGCAAAAACTGTAATGCTACTGCCAAACATCATGACTCCACAAAGGGTAAGCATACCCACCATTTTCTTAAATTTCTTCATTGTCCTTGTCCTCCTTATTCATAAATGGTTTATTTTCCGGTACAGAAAAAGCAGAGGGTTTTACCTCTCTGCTCTCCTGCATCTTTGCTACTAATTCAAGCACATCCATGTCCCCGGTACTCATGGAACGAATTGCTTTTACAATTTCCAAATCTTCAAGCATCTTCTTTTCTGCTCTTAGATTTTTTAAGGCTTCCTGTGTTTCGGACAGCCTTGCTTCCATCTTTGCGATTTCCGCATTTACTTTTTTAATCTTCGGATTCATACGTCCTCCTTTAATTTAATCTGCCAAAACAATAGAAATGGCTCTGCCAATAGTTAGTTTCTATACTTGCGTACTGGATAGGGTAGAGTAGGAAAGCGCCGCCTTACCGCCTTTCGGCGGCAGGTTTGCGCAGTCCTCTCTCAGAACCGGGCATGCACCTCTCAATGCACCCGGCTCGCCGTTGTATTGCTCCATTACAATCAAACTCAAAATCCATGATGAATCATCTGATGGCAATCATGACAAACCACCAGAGTCTTCCTTTTCTTTGCTATCATCACCACTTCCCAAGGCTCTTTTCCCCTTAGGTTCTTCACCTTGTTTACATGGTGTACTTCATATTTCCTATCGTTCCCCTCGTGACCGCACAGCTCACAGCGGCAGGCTTTCAGCCTGCTGTCGATTGTTGTTTTGCTTGTAGCGATTATTTTTACGATTTTGGGCTCAACATCTTCGCATTTCTTCCCGTCAATCTCATTGAATTTTGTCAGGTAGCGAATCTTCTTACCTTTCTTCGTCTCGTAGGGGATACCCCAACGCTTGGCACCGGTGCGATACTTGTTATATATTTTCGACAGCTTGCATCTGTGTTTCCACGCTAAGGTTTTCAAGCAACTGTATTCCATCAGGTAGCTGAAGTAGTTCAAACTGCGGTAATTACTCGCAAGGAAGTAGTAATTGCATAATCCGCGGAGCTCCGCATCATACGTTGTTACAATCTCCAAGTCCGTATTTCTGGTCAGAGCCACTCTTGCCACAGGTTCAAGTTTTCCATTGTCTTCCCTTTGACGAACAACGCCATGTGAGAAAAGATACTTCTCAATCTTGTCCTTTAATGGAATCAGCAGTTCAACGGTATTGTTCAAGGTTCTTTGCTTGCAGTTCTTCCACGGTTTAACCGTTTGGTCACGGCGTACACGCACATCATATCCAAGAAAGCGTGCAGATTCATTGCTGTGGGTGATAAGCGTCTTTTCCTGGCTGAGTTCCATTCTCAGCGTTCCTCGGATAAACTCCGTTAGTTGTGCTTTTATCCACTCACAATCCTCTTTGCTGCCGTTTACTGCAATCAGAAAATCATCAGCATACCGCACATACTTTAGCTTTTTGTCATTGCAGAGTTTTGCCGGGGTTTTACGTAATTCCTTCCCCAACTCCTCATACTGTGCAATCAGCTGATTCCGCTCCTCGCCCGCCTGACGGCGATTGATTTTTGCCCGGGTATTGGCTCTCTTTTGTTGAAGAGCCTTGTATTCCGGGGTAAGCGTGTACGGTGTTTTTACGTCAAAGGATTCCTTAAGCGTTTCCACAAACTTGTCCAACTCATTCAGATAGATATTGGCAAGGATAGGCGAAATGATACCGCCCTGCGGACAACCGCTATAGGTTCCGTAATACTTCCAGTCCTCCATATATCCGGCCTTGAGAAAGACACGAATCAGATTCAGGAAGCGTACATCCTTGATTTTTCTGCCGATAATCTCCAACAACACCGTATGGTCAATGTTGTCAAAGCAGCCCTTGATATCGCCCTCGACAAACCACTTGGCACCGACAAACTCGTGCTTCAGCTGTGACAGTGCTGTATGACAGCTCCGTCCGGGGCGAAAACCGTGTGAGAAATCCGAGAAGATTGGCTCATACACCGCTTGCAAAATCATGCGGATAACATCCTGAATCAGCTTATCCGAAAAGGTGGGTAATCCTAATGGACGCATCTTTCCGTTGGCTTTCTTGATGTAAGTTCGCCTGACCGGGTTCGGTGTATAGGTGCCGTTCTTCAAAGATTCTATGATTCGGGTTACATAGTCTTCATTGAAGCCGTCCGCTGTGTCTTCGTTGACTCCCTTAGTTGCCGCGCCGTTATTGGCGTAAAGGTTCTGATACGCAACATAGTAGATGTCAGGGCGAAGCGTATATCGAAACAGCTTCGTGAATACTTCGTCATGATTTTTAACTGAGTTCTCCTGTAACTTGGTTAAAATCTCAATTGTTGGTTTCATTGAGGCTTTCCTCCCTAATCAATGTCGATTTTAATTCGCTCAAACTGTCCTCCTTCGCCATGTGAACGGCTTTCCCGTTCTCGGACTACTACGAGGACTCCGTTGCCATGTCAGATTTTCAGTGTCATTCCTCTTGGCAAAGCCTTGAGGTTTATCCCGTTTTTTGACGGATTACACATAGCCCAAACGGGCATTCTGATTTAGGCAATCCCCAGTTTGCGGAAGTAGTAGGCTGTGTGAATTCTCGGATGTGCTTTCGTTTCTTTAAGACCGGTTCTCCGGCTTGCCGTGCATCGTTTTGATAACCTGCCGAATGGAGACCCTATCCGGCATTCGATAACGTGTCAGGGGGCAACCCTCCCTTTCACCGTCTGCACCATAGGTTTCAGGTAAATTTCCTATGCCTACACTGAACAGAGGCTCGAAACTCGCATTCAACAAATCCAGTTTCATCCTTATATTCACTTACTCTTGCGGTTCAGTCGCATCCGATTACCTTTAGATGATTTACCGCTTTCCTGTCGTGCTCTGTTCCCGTTACACCTTTCGGCTCATCGGTAAGACAGGTGAGTTCTCGGGTTATCTTCCGAGGTAGTGCCTTGTTTCATCTCTCCTTTCTCTACTTCTACTTCCGCCCTGCTGGGCGCACATTACCACAATGTATCATCATGCCGTTACCCACATAGATTCCTACATGGCTTGCCCCGGATGTATTGTATGTTCCCTCAAAGAAAACCAAATCCCCCGGCTTTGCATCTTCCGGCGATACATAGGTACAGCTTCCTAAAAGTCCGTTTGCAGTAGTTCTGCCAACATTTCCTACGGAATGATTGATTACCCAGCACACAAAGCCGGAACAGTCAAAGGATGTCTCTGGGGATGAACCGCCCCATACATACGGATAACCAAGATACTTTTCTGCTTCCACAATCATTGCACAGAAATCCTCATCCTCTAATGCTTCCGGTGGAATATCATAATCAATACCACCACCAGCTACATTGCTCGATACCGCTTCTCCAAACAGATATGCACGGTTTCCTTTGGAAGCCTGATAGATACGATACTCTCTTAACTGGTCTTCATTGAGCAGTGGTGTAACAACTGCATCCAGTCCCTGATTTGTCAGCGTTACGGTCAGAATATAATATTCATATTCCACTTCGACCTCGTACTCGACTTCAACCTCATATTCCACTTCCACCTCATACTCATAAGGTTCTAAAGAAGTTGAACCATCCGGATTTATTACGGTACGGTATCCGGTTCTTGTCTCTGTCCGGGTTCTTGTTTCCGTTCTCGTCCTCGTTTCTGTTCTGGTACGGATTTCCGTTATAGGCGTAATGGTAAGCTCATATTGCAAATCAAAAATTCCCTGCAAATATCCGGCAACATCCGCTTCCGTAAAATCTCCATATCTTGCCGTAAGGTAAGAAGTAAGAGCATAAGGGTCATGGTCTATTTCATCCACGTTATAGCGGTATTCATCATAGCCCGGATAATTTGTTTCAATGTTATCAATCTGGGTCTGCAAGCCAGCCTCCAGTGCCGAATACGCATTATTTGTATTCACAATCGCCTCATCCGTTGACAGATAAGTTGATGTGGTAACAGCACCACCACCGGTAGAAAACATAGCTGCACAGGATGATAACATGGAAGACATCAGCACAATTACAAGTACACTGATACCTGCCACAACAAGTACCGACTTATTCTTTGTAACTACCTGCACCAATTTTTCCTTAATCTTATCTGCGGTCTTGCCTACCGCTTTTCCTGCGTTTCCAGCCGTCTTTTTCCCAGTCTGTGCGGCCTTTTGCGCTCTCTGGTAATCCCTCTTGATTTTCTGCTTTTGTTGCATCTGCTTTGTAACGCTCTTTTTCAGCTCCGGATTTTCTGCCAGATCCTTTTCAAACTGCAACTTCACATGGGATTTTTCAGCACTATGCTCCAGTTTTGATACTTTTTTATGCTTATGTGCTTCGTACCGGTCAGACACATTCTGTAAGGTCTGCATACCATTTACGGCAGCTTCCTCTCCCCGGTGCATAGCCTCAACAGCATAATTATCATCCCCTTCCTCATTTGCCTTACCACGCCCAGCCTGTGCTACGGCATAAGTAGCATTACGGACAAAACGGTTAGTCCCGGATGGAGCTTTTACAATCTCATCCTCAAAAGAAAGCCTGCCCTTTGTCTTACCGGACTGCTCATCATACAGCCTTTGGTACTTCACTTTCTTTTTCTTCGGAAGTTTCTGCTTTGCCTTTTCTACCTTTACATCCGCTTTCTTAGCCTTATGTTCCAGCTTACTGATACGGTCAGATTTACTACCCTCCGCTTTGGTTTCCGGCTTCTTACGGTAATACTTACGTTTACTTTTGGATGAAGACTCCTGCTTTGATGTCCTCTTACGAAATTCCACATCATCATTCTTCTTTCCAAAAGATTTTTCAGCATCCCTGCCACTGACACGCTCACTGTCCCCGGTAGATAAGTTTTCTTCCACCAAGCCATCTTTTGTCATACGCTGTACGGTTTTATCCCTTGCGTGTAGCATAAGCTCATCCTTCAAGCTACCACCTCCAATCCATCCTTAAACATAAATAATTTCTCTACACGGTCATTCCCTGCATCCCCACGCTCTTTTGTACTGGAAATGAGTGTTCTGACCTTTTTCTGCCAGATACAAATAAAATCATCCGGCATGGCATATTCACTGATAAGCACTACATTTTCACGGCTCATCATCCTAGCCCAGTGATAAAATTCCTCATAGGGAAAACTCTTTTGTGCATACTTCGTAGTTCCCTTGTATGGAATATCACAATAAATGACATACCCTTTATAATCATCCGGGGTAAGTTCCCTGAAATCAGCGCATAAAAAAGAAATGTCACGTAACAACACCTGCTGTCTTGTAACATTTCTATACGCTTCATCCGCATAATCACGGACACCCTTTTTGTCCCTACTGTATCCAGCAAACCATTTACCACCAAAGGATAACTGATACCCTACATAGCCGACCAAATAATCCGGGTACTTTTCCGGATGGTCTTTTATATCCATGTACTCTGCTTCCGTTACTGCTTTGGGTGGCTTCCAGCCCTTTGCCAATTCCTGCAGAAGTGCTATCTGGTATTTATGAACATCTGCTCCGATTTTTTTATGACACATAATCTTATCAATCATATTTGCACCACCGACAAAAGGCTCAATATACCCTGCCACATCCTCTGTAATATATGACTGTATGACCGGTGCCAAATCCTTTGCAATTCTGTTCTTGCTGCCTACATATTTCATGCTTCCCCTTTCTTGTCCGGGAATGTGATATGTTTGCTTACATCAGCTCTCATCCAGTATCTATCAAGCTCAATCGCCATAGATGCCTTATCCTGTGCTACCTTTAAGCTGTCAGGACTAATAAAGCCGGTGCTTTCATAAGACATTAACACCCCGGACATTTCTTTTACAGAATCACAAAGCAGATTAAGACTACCAATCAGGCGTACATAATCTGCTTTCGTCATAACAATATTCTCTTTATTCACGGTTCTCCCCCATTTCTATCCAGCGGTCAAGCACATCATCCGCAACTGCTCTGGTGCTGTTGCAGATATTCATATACTGTGTAACCAAATCATCAGGTAACGATAATGCACCAACAAGCCCCTCCAGATTGCCGGAAAGCACATCTACACATTCTGTCAGACACAAGGTATCATCCAAAATGTTATTAAAGCTCTCCACGCTCATCATCACACCGTTTTCTGCTACCGGTTCATCCGTCTGCTTAAATGCATCCGTTCCAAACTGCTCCACCATTGCCGAAAACCAGCGTTTCTGCATTGCCTGTAATGCACATGAGTAAACCTTACACATCTCGTCAGCTTCATCCCTCACATGAAGATAAGCCTTATGATGCTTCTTTAGCTCACTCTCTAACTGATACATGGAAATCATCTTTGAAAGCATCCCATGTAAAGTGTTGATGTCCCCAAAGAGCATAGAAACCATGCTCTCCGGTACTGATACGTTCTTATCCATTGTTTGCGCCTCCTTCTACTTCGTCCAGCTTTGTAGTCATGATGCTGTAAAGCTGTGTATCCTTCGGGAACTTGTCCTTAAAAGGAATGATAGTGTTGCCATAAAAAAGCAGCCCCTCTCCGGCATTACTGTTGGTCACATAGGACAACTGATGTGGAGAAATATTGAGCTGCTTTGCAAGAATCTGTCTGTCTCCACCTGCCTGATTGAGCATATAGATAAAGTCAGAGTTCTCAAAAATATTCTCGATTTCACGGCTTGCAAGCAAGTCCTTCACGTTCTGGGTAATACCGGTAGGGATACCACCCCATTTTCTGAAACGCTTCCAGATTTCTACGGAATAGGCTGCCGTCTGCTCATCCTTTAAAAGCAGATGGAACTCATCAATAAAATATCTGGTGGATTTACGCAAGCTACGGTTCACGGTAACACGATTCCAAATCTGGTCTTGTACTACCAGCATACCGATTTTTTTGAGCTGTTTTCCAAGCTCCTTAATGTCATAGCAGACAATACGGTTATTTACATCTACGTTGGTTCTGTGATTAAACACATTTAATGAACCCTTAACATAGATTTCCAGTGCCGTTGCTATTCTCTTTGCCTCTACTTCCTCCTGTGCAAGAATGGTATTATAGAGGTCTTCCAAGATAGGCATATTCTCCGGCATAGGATGTTGCAGATAATCCCTGTACACGATTCTTACGCATCTGTCAATGATGGTCTTTTCAATAGGCTCTAAGCCGTTCTTACCACCAATGATAAGCTCACATAAGGACAAGATAAAATCTGCCTTCAGACTGATAGGGCTATCATCATCCGAATAATCAAGGTTTATATCCATAGGATTGATATAATCCGTACTGTTCGGAGAAATGCGGATAACCTGACCATTCAGCCTGTTTACCAGTGGAGAATACTCTCCTTCCGGGTCACAAAGGCAAATATCATCACGTGTCATGAAAAAGCAGTTTGCAATCTCTCTCTTTGCCGAGAAAGATTTACCGGAACCGGGTGTACCTAAGATAAGTCCGTTAGGGTTTTTCAACTTCTTACGGTCAGCCATAATCATGTTATTGCTTACGGCATTGATACCATAATATAAAACCTCATCCCCATCTTGAAACAATTCCTGTGTAGTGAATGGTACAAAAATAGCAGTGGCAGATGTGGTAAGTCCTCTCTGAATCTCAATCTGGTTAAGACCAATCGGAAGACTACTCATAAGCCCTGCTTCCTGCTCAAAATCCAAACGCTTTAAGGAACAGTTATATTTCTGCGCCACACCTGCCGTCTGGAAGATGATATTATCAAGTTTCTGCTTTGTCTTTGCCATGTTACAGATAAGCACCGTGACGAGGAACATTCTTTCATTTCTGGACTGCAAATCTTCCAGAAGTTTCTTTGCCTCTCCACCGTATGTTACAAGGTCACTAGGCAGTACGTCCATATCGTATCCGCTACGGACAGCCTTTTTTTGCTCCTCAATCTTCATTTTATCAAGGTCAGTGATTTTTAACTTAATCTGTCTGATTGCCTTTGCCTGATCCAGTGGCTCTACATGAAGATTTACGATTACCGAGTTATCCATATCCATAAAATCTGCTAACATCTTGTCGGAAAGCTCCGGTGCTAAAATCTGCAAGAATGATACCGCACCAATGTTAGTACCCATACGAAAATACTTACCGTCCCTGAAATCAAAACTGGTAGGTGCAATAAAATCCTTAGAGGAAAGACCGGTACGCGCAATCATATCAAAATTGAAGATGAAAGGCTCTTGTGTTTCCGGATTCATGGTTTCATAGAGTAATTTTAATCTCTCATAACCGGAAAGGGAGTGTGCTTCAACACCCATTTGCTTCAAATTACCAATAATGTCTGCCTCTACTCTCTCCAGTTTTGCTTTTGCAGTACGGATAGAGTCAGCTTCCAAGCCAAAGGTTACAAATTTCTTTCTGACCAGACCATTGTTACCCTTAGACAACTGCTCCTTTAACATTTCAGAATATTCCTCACGTATATCATCAAAATCATCCCCTGCAAGTGGGATTTCAATAGTGCTTTCCATTTCCAATCTGTTTGCGTACTGGCTCATACATGATAACTGAATATGGATACTGGAATCAAAGTAGTTATAGAAGTCACACCAAAACTCAAAGGTTGCGGTCTTATCTTCATTCTGCGCCAGCTGATAGTTAATATCATAAAACTGGATACACTTTGTAAAATACTTCTCATCCACACGGCAGATACCATCTTTGTACATTTCCTTATATGGAATACTCTGCTGTGCTGTGCGAGGGACTTTTTTCTGCTTCTTTTCACGTAACTTCTGCTTTACGAGCATCTGCTTCTGTTCCCCAGAAAGAATATGTCCCATTTCCTTACCGTTATTTACCTTTAACTTTGCGCCCTGCACTTTTACCTTTGCCGGACTTGCCTTTGTAGTTTTCTGTTTCTGTTCCAATTCCTAATACCTCCTGTTCGTATATTTCCCTCTGAATGACTGCATACATATTTTCCGTCTTGTATGGTCTGATACCCGGTACAAGGAACTTTGTACGGATAACATTCATCAGGACTTTTTCTAGCGGCCTTCCGTCTTTTTCATAGACCGCAAACATAAAAAATGGCAGTACCAACAAAATCATGATGGATGCTGCCACAGTAGTTCCAAGTGCATTTTTTGTGAGAAAGTAAAAGCCTACACCTAAAGCTCCACCACCACCAAAACACACAAGCTGTCTCTTTGTCAGATTAAACATTACTTTTGTTTTAACTTTCGTTAAGTCTTTCGGTACTTGTACATACGCCATTTTTATCACTTCCTTCCAAATCTACATCACACTCAACCTCATTACCCCAGACATCCCATCCTTCGGTTTTCTGTCTGGCAAACATTTCAAGCCGGGGAACATCCCCCATCAGTGTGATAATTCTGTCTCTCGCTTCCTGTGGTTTCTTACTATGTTCTTCAATGTGGCTCATGATTACCTGATGCACACCGGCACTCATTCTTTTGGGTCTTCCCTTAGTGGCAAGAATACAGATTTCTGCATTTGCCCTAGTCCAGTAGCCCATTCCCCAGAATAGGGAATCTGCTTTTTTATTCTGCTTTACCCATACAAAAGCTACGGTCTTAAAGGTAAATCCCCATGCTTCGAGTACAGAAAGTCCCTCCTGCAAGCAGGGGAATGTAACCCATAAAAACAAGGCACAATCCTCTGCTGATACATTCTGGACTGGTAAAGCTCTGATGTCTTCAATACTCATGGTAGGGTAGTGGCTCTCTGCACTTCGTCCTTCTCCCTTTTTGGAATAGACCTCATAGTGCCACGGTGGGTCAGCGTAAATCACGTTATATTTCTTCTGTTCCATGCTTACCCCCCTAGTGTGAATTAAATACCTGCTTTGCTAAACCACCGGTCTTAAACAAAGCAAAACAAAGTACAACGGTATAAGCTGCGATTGAGAACAGTGCGCTATGCACGTTTGCGGCTATCGTCATACTGTTTACAAGCACTGCGTAAATTCCTACACATACGATAATGAAAAATCCCTGAAAGCCTAATGCTAACAAGCCCCTTGCATAATTCGTACCGATACTTCCCCACTCTCTGTTAGTAAGAGTGGCAAACGGTACTGGTGCAATGGATGTATATAGGTAAATCTCAATCATTCGACCATACATAATGACCGTGATTAAAATAGACATAATTTTCATACACATACTAATAAGCATGGTTTCTATGGTCAGCTGTAACAGCTCTCCCACTTCCATGCTCTGCATACTGGTACGCATTTGCTGTATTGTGCTGTTTACGTCTATGTTGGTATCTCTGCCTATCACACCGGCAGCTGACGTGACAAGATGTTGCCCCACGTCAAATACCGCCATGACTATATCAAAGGTATTTGTTACCAGATACACGGCTACCATTGCTTTGAATACCCACTTAAAAAACATCCATGTGTCAATGTCATGCATATTGTTCTTTTCCGTTATCATGGAAATAAGCTCATAACAAAGTACAAACGTGATTATCAGTCCGGCAATCGGAATGACCACCGACTCTGACAAGTTCTGAACCATATTGAAAATGCCACTATTCCACCCCTGCGGAGTCTGTCCCACTTCGGTAGCAATAGTGGCTGTTTTCTCGTTTACATCAGTGAACATAGTAGTCAGATTCGACTCCACGAAACCCATCAGAATATCTTTTATCGCCTGTTCAATTTCTTCAAATAAGTCAAACATCTGCTACTGCCTCCTTTACACTTTCTTAGAAAAGACCGGAAAGAAGTGGTACTAAGGTAGTTCCGATTAAGGCTACACCACCGCCAGCCATGAGCTGTTTCATACCCTGTGACTTTGCACCCGGATTATCGTTACCGTATCCTTCCATAAGGTTGATTACACCCCAGATACCAAGACCTGCTCCAAGTGCAACTACTAAAGTCTGTAATACGCCTACTGCGCTCTGAAAAAATGCCATAATTCTTTATCCTCCATTATTCTTTGATTTTGTTATTGTTTGTGTCACTTCTGGTCAGATTGACCAGAAGTAAGCTGTAAGTTGCCAGTCTCTCTTAGAAAAGACCTGCAAGCAAAGGTACTAAGGTTGTGCCGATTAACGCTACACCACCACCAGCCATAAGCTGCTTCATACCCTGTGACTTTGCACCCGGATTATCGTTACCGTATC
>PPYF01028057.1_pt1 | contig 18381 bp, 19 predicted proteins | sample 1559871 | NCBI WGS metagenome assembly PPYF01 (sample SAMN08240021, study PRJNA423297) | Human gut metagenome, whole genome shotgun sequencing project. | reverse complement strand
TCTCAGTAAATAAAATAACCTATATTTGTGGCCTCGGAGCAAGGGTTGGATACGAGCGTGTGTAAGCGAGTATTCAACCTGCAGCGACTAAAGTCACAAATATAGGTTATTTTATTTACTGAGAGCGTCTCCTTTGCCTGTGCAAATCAGAAATCTTCTTGCTTATATCCTGGTGTTTTGCTATCATTTAAGGTGCAAATACAAGAAAGATATGGAGAACATTATGATAAAATTAGGATGCCACGTTGGCATGAGCGGTAAAGAAATGTTTCTGGGTTCTGTTAAAGAAGCAATTTCCTATAACGCGAATACATTTATGATCTATACTGGTGCGCCACAGAATACACGCAGGAAGCCTGTGGAGGAACTTCGGATTGAAGAAGGATGGGCTTTGATGAGAGAGAATGGTATTGATGAGTTTGTAGTTCATGCGCCATATATCATTAACCTTGGTAATACAGTAAAGCCAGAGACTTTTGAGCTGGCGGTGGAATTTCTGCAATTAGAGTTGGAGAGGACACAGGCTCTTAAGTGTAAAACACTTGTACTTCATCCGGGAGCGCATGTTGGTGCAGGGACTGATGTGGGAATCAGGCAGATTATCAAAGGCTTAAATGAAGTATTTTCGCAAGATAAAGATGGGAAAGTGAACATTGCACTGGAGACAATGGCCGGTAAAGGAACAGAGATTGGAAGAAGCTTTGAGGAGATTGCGGCTATTTATGATGGAGTGACATATAATGAACGTTTAAGAGTCTGCTTTGATACCTGCCATACGAGTGATGCAGGATATGATGTGCGAGAAGATTTTGCAAGTGTTATAGAGCAGTTTGATCGGATTATAGGTAAGGATCAGATTGCAGTTTTTCATATTAATGACAGCAAGAATCCACAGGGAGCACATAAAGACCGTCATGAAAATATTGGATTTGGAGAGATTGGATATGATTGCCTTCGAAATATTGTATACAATAAAGACTTTGAAGCCGTTCCTAAAATATTAGAGACACCATATATACCAAATCCAGAAACAAAAAAGAGGGCATTTGCTCCGTATAAATATGAAATTGCGATGTTGAGAGAAGGCGCATTTCATGAAGATTTAAAAGAAAAAATTTTGGAGGGCAATAAATGAGTAAACTGACTGTAACATATATTAAACATAGCGGATTTCTTATAGAGACGGCAAATAGTTATTTATTGTTTGATTATTGGCAGGGAAAACTTCCAGAATTACAGTATGATAAAGAACTTTATATTTTTTCAAGTCATGCACATCATGACCATTATACAAAAGATATTTTTAAATTAGAAAATAAATGCCAGAGAGTCGTATATGTTTTATCTTCTGATATTAAAAGAGCGAGCAGTTTCTGGAAAAAGGCAGAGAATGTTATTTTTATGAAACCGCATGAAGAGAAAGAGATTGATGGCTGCGTAATATCTACATTAAAATCAACGGATGAGGGAGTTGCCTTTCTTGTAAAAACGGAAGGCAAGACCATTTACCATGCAGGAGATCTTCACTGGTGGGATTGGCCAGGTGAGCCGGAAGAGGATAATAAGATGATGGAACAGCTTTATAAAGCCGAGATGGAATATTTGAAAGCAGAAAAAATAGATTGTGCCTTTGTTGTTCTTGACCCCAGACAGGAAGAATCGGGAAGCCTTGGCATGGAATATTTTATAAAAAATGTGGGAGCACATTTCATTTTCCCGATGCATTGTTGGGAACAATATGATATTATTGAAAAGTACAAAAAAGATGTAGACAGAAAGTTCCTCACAGGGCAGATTATGAATATTACTGCGCCGGGACAGCAGTTTGTTCTGGATTAAGTATTTATCATAATACAAACCGTGGGATACACGGGGTTAACCCGCTTATGCTTAGCACAGAGGTGCTATTGAACGAGAACCAAACTCGCCGGGGTTGGGAAACCTCATCTGTAGGTGGGGGAGAATGTCACGATAAGATAGTATAAAACAGAAAGGAAGAACATCATGGAAAAGAAAGTTATCGTATCAGAAAAATCACCAGCAGCAATCGGACCTTATTCACAGGCAATTGAATATAATGGCATTGTATACACATCTGGAGTTATCGGTGTGAATCCGGCAACAGGTGAAGTTGGAGAAACAATCGAAGAACAGACAACACAAGTATTTGAGAACTTAAAGGGACTTCTTGCAGACGCAGGCAGCAGCTTAGACCAGGCAATCAAGACAACTGTATTTATTAAAAATATGGACGATTTTGCAAAAGTAAATGAAATCTATGCTACTTATTTTACAGGTGCATTTCCAGCACGTTCCTGCGTGGAAGTAGCAAGACTTCCAAAAGACCTCTTGATCGAAGTAGAAGTAACTGCGATCAAAGGCTGATAAACTCTATGTTACAGTCAGGAATCATTGAGCTTGATGTCCATAGTATGAACAGGGCACAGGCAAAAACATATATTGACAGTCAGCTTAAAAGAGCAAAAAAAGATATCTACCAGATAAAAGTAATTCATGGGTATAGAGGTGGTACTGCAATCCGGGATATGGTCCGCAAAACTTATAGGAATCATCCGAAGGTTGTGCGCGTGGAACTGCCATTGAATCCGGGAGAAACGAATCTGATATTGAAGGAGTACTTCTGATTTAGAAAACAGAAAGAATACAGGCCCTATCTGTGACCTCGGAGCGAGGATTGAATGTGAGCTTTCGGGCGAACATTCAACCCGCAAGTGACTAAAGACACAGATAGGGCCTGTATTCTTTCTTTGCGGGTGTCTCTATCATTATCATGAATTGAATCTTTCCCACAAATGTGGTAAGATAAGACTAATTAGAACTGCTTTTTTCTTAATTGAGAAGGGGAAAAAAGTGAAATATATGTATAAGTATAGAGGAGGGTTAAAACATATGGTACAAGCGGAGCTGACTATTACAAATGAGCAGGGAATCCATTTGGGACCAGCGAATAAAATTGCTAATTTGGCAGACCGTTATGATTGTCAGATTCATTTTAAGACGGATTACATGGATGTGAATGCAAAGAGCATTATCAGTGACTTTAGTCGCGGCGGTTTGAATACTCGCTTATACACGCTCGTATCCAAACCTTGCTCCGAGGCCACAAATATAGGGGCTAGGCTCTCTTCGGGGGCTGTGCTTTGGCTGGGGAGGGAAATTCTATTTATTGCTGGAGGGATTTGGGGAATCTCCAGAAGGTTTTGGCTTTCTGTGGAGTTGTTTTTTGAAGGATTGACTCGAATTATTGTTGTAGTACGCTGAAAACACATCAAAACAGATGAATATATGATATTTTTGCTGAGAACGGATTATCGGTAATAGTACACCGATAATATACTCTTTTTTCTTATTAATCGTGTGTCAATCCTGAAATATTTAACTTCCCGGATTATTTCTATCTCTCCTGACTTCTTCCCCAAATCTTTCCGCTAATTTGCCCGGGCAGCCAGGAAACAGAAGTCCGAGAATCAAATCACAAATATAGATGATTTGATTCTCAGACTTCGTCTGTTTACTCACCCCGGCAAATTACTATTTAGAGGCCAAATAGGCATCAAGTCCCTTTTTGCGCAGCTTACATGATGGGCAGTGTCCACATCCGTCCCCAATGATTCCGTTATAGCAGGTCAATGTTTCATTTCTGATAATATCGAATGCGCCAAGTTCATCTGCTAAAGCCCATGTTTCTTTTTTGTCGAGCCACATCAGAGGTGTGATAATATCAAACTGATAGTCCATAGCGAGGCAGAGGGTTGTATTTAAAGACTTAATGAACATATCACGGCAGTCTGGGTAGCCGGAGAAGTCGCTCTGGGATACGCCGGTAATAATGTCTGTGATGCCTCTCTGTTTTGCAAATACTGCAGCGTAGGAAAGAAAGAGAAGATTTCTTCCGTCAACGAAGCTGTTTGGTGTTCCCTCTTCTGGTGCGCTTTCGTCTACTTTGATATCTACTCGTGTGAGGGAGTTAGGAGCGAGCTGGTTTAAGAGGCTCATGTCCATGATGTGGTGTTCTACTTCATGATCACGGCAGATTTTCTTTGCACACTCTAATTCTTTTACATGTTTCTGATGATAGTCGAATGATAAAGCGATTACTTTTTTGTAGCGTTTTAATGCCCAGAAAAGGCAAGTAGTACTATCTTGTCCGCCGCTGAAAACAACAACAGCAGCATCTTTATTTTTAAGTTCCTGCATGAATGATTCCTTCTTTCGTGTGTGATGGTAAATCTCTATTTATTATATAGATAATTTTGAATATGAGTTTTATGTCCTTATTTTACGCATGCAGCATCATCGTAAGCTGGCTCTGAATGGCAGCATCTGTCTCAAAGCGGCCGCGGAAAGTAGTTGTAACAGTAGATGCGGCTTCTTTTTTGATTCCTCGTGCGCTCATACAGCTATGTGTTCCGTGGATGATTACAGCAACATCGTCTGTCTCAGCGGCTTCGCACATGATTTCTGCGATGTCGGAGCCTATTCGTTCCTGAAGCTGGAGGCGTTTAGAAGCCATGTCACAGATCCTTGCGATTTTGCTTAATCCGAGAACCTTTTCTTTTGGAATGTATGCTACGGAAACAGACATATCGTACATGAGGGCGATGTGGTGTTCGCAATAGCTGAAAATCGGGATATCCCGAACTAAGACAATATCTTTTTTATCGGAGCCGACACATAAATCGTCTTTAAATGATTTATTAAACATCATGGCGATTTCATGATTGGTGTAGTTCATTCCCTCAAAAACTTCCTCGTACATACGGGCTACACGGTCGGGTGTTTCTTTCAATCCTTCACGGTCAGGGTCATCACCGAGGGCGGCGAGAATGCCTCTGACGTGTTCACGAATGGCATCTTTATCTATAGCCATGTTCTTTCCTCCTTTTTATACTCCGCGCTGTTCCGGCGGCCAGATAAACTTGTGCATCTGGAGCTGGAGACGGGCTTCATTCCAATGGTGTTCTATCATATATTCAACAATTTCTTTTGGTTCGATTCTGCCAAATACCGGACTTAAAAAAATAGGACAATGCTCGGCAACTTTATATTGTATACAGATTTTCCTTGCCTTGTCTAAATCGGAAATGCTGCTGACAACAAACTTTACGGTGTCTTTAGGGATAAGCAGGGAAAAGTTGTCTGTGTTCATTGCATTTTCCATGCCGCTGTCCGGGCATTTATAATCCATAGTAAAAGCCGGGCGGTGAGCGAGTGTATCGAAAGTGTTAAGAGAAACACTTCCATTGGTTTCAATCTCTACGGAAAAACCGGCAGTACCAAGAGCTTCAATCAGGGGAGCAATTTCTTCTGTCAGTAAAGGTTCTCCCCCAGTCAAAGTAACATTTTCTATGGAATGTTCTTTGAGCCAGGTGATTAGTTCTTCGGCAGATAAAAATTCACAAGGGCAGTCTTTTGTATTGGCCCAGGAAGTATCACAGTAATTGCAGGCAAGATTGCAGCCTCTCATTCGGATAAATGCTGCGATTTCTCCAGCTTTTTGTCCCTCGCCGTTGATACTTACAAACTTTTCAACTACGGGATAGGTTATCATAAAGAAGCCTCCCGGTAAGTGGAACAGTTTGTCGGTGTTTCGTATACGGAAATGTCATATACAGGGAAGTTCAGTCCCTTAAGCTGTTCATAAAAATAGCGGGAAAACTGTTCTGCAGTCGGACGGAAAGGAACTTCATGAAGTAAAAATCCTTCGTCTTTCAATGCGGCAACTGTTCTCTCTTTTAAAGAACCTGTTTCAAAAATGAAAGAATGATCTAAAGCATCAGTAAGCTTTTTAAGAGCGTTCTTGAAATCTCCGAAATCAATGACCATATCTCTGGTCTGGCCTTCTTTATTTAATTCGTCCATAGCAATTCGAGCCACAACTCTCCATCGGTGTCCGTGGAGGTTACTGCATTTGCCTTCGTAGCCACTTAAAAAATGGGCGGAATCGAAGGACTGCTCTGTTTCTAAAATATACATTAAAAATCCTCCTAATAAAAAAGATGCTGCAAACACACAGCATCTCTAAATCATATATTCTCGTCAAATCTTTCCGGTTAAAATAAAATGCTGTCCTGGTTTTGTTTATCGACAGGATGGTACAAATGAACTGTCGTATCTAACCGAGTTTAGCATGAAATAAGTATTTTGTAAAGGAGAATATCGAGGAATAACCGCATGAAAATCGTAATTCGTAAATGAAATAATCACTTTATGAAAGAAGAATATCAAAAAATAATCGCAGAAAAAGCACATTTTATCTTCTTCCAGCAAGAAGACTCCCACATCTAAGGTACTTTTTCAGTGGTGTCCTATAGGTGAGGGAGGATGTCACAAATAAAATAGTCATCTTATAAAGCGAGAATCAAGAAAACATTATGAAAAACAAAAAGGGTCTGGTTGCGAAGTTTTTTGGGAAATGCTATTATGGAAAAAGAAAATAAAAAGAAAGGACAGGTAATGAATATAATTAATAAATTGTCCGTTGTTATTTCTGTATATAATGAAGAAGCAGTTTTGGACAAGATGTACCAGGCCGTTGTGCCAGTAGTAGAAAGTCTGCCGTGTGAATATGAACTTCTTTTTGTCAATGATGGAAGTAAAGATGCTTCTCCGGCTATATTAGACCGTCTGGCAATGGAGTCAGAAAAGGTAAAAGTCATCCATTTTTCCCGAAATTATGGGCATGAAGCGGCGATGATAGCAGGTATTGATTACAGCACAGGTGACGGAGTCATTTGTATGGATGCAGATTTACAGCATCCGGTAGAATGTATCCCACAGATTTTAGATGCATTTCATCAGGGATATGAGGTAGTCAGCATGGTACGGATGTCCAATAAAAGCGCAGGACTTTTTAAGAATATTACATCAAAATTATTTTATAAAATATTAAATGGAATTTCAGAAACACATTTTGAGGAGAATGCTTCTGATTTTTTTGCAGTTACAAAAAGACCGGCGGAAGTGCTAAGAAAGCATTTTAGAGAAAGTTCCCGTTTCCTCCGGGCCTATGTGCAGAGTATCGGTTTTAGAAAAACGACAATAGAGTATACAGCAGGAGAGCGGGCAGGTGGCAGGAGTAAATACAGTCTTCGTAATCTGTTCAGGTTTTCCGTTAAAGCAATGATCAGTTATTCTGATTTACCATTAAAAATAGCATCTCTTTGTGGAACATCTGCCGGAATTGCAAGTGTGCTTCTGATTATTTATTCTATTTATATGAAAATACACGTTGGTGCACCGGGAGGATATACAACAATTATCGTTGTAATTTGTTTTATGTTTACCGTACTGTTTTTCCTTTTGGGAATTATCGGAGAATACTTGTCGGTTATTTTAGGAGAGATTAGGAGAAGACCGATATATCTGGTGCGGGATACAGTAAATTTAGAAAAAGAGCAGGAAAAAGAGAATGAATATATTTAAAAATTTAAAAGGACATTTTTGCACGATTACCCACCACAAAATGTTAGTAATGAAAACATGTTTTAAAGTGGGACTTTATAAGCAGGGACTTCTTCATGATTTGTCCAAATATACACCGATTGAATTTATTCCGGGAATTATTTATTATCAGGGAGACAGAAGTCCGATTAACCGGGAAAAGGAATTAAAGAACTGTTCAAGGGGATGGCTTCATCACAAAGGAAGGAATCTTCATCATTTTGAATATTGGATTGATTACAGCATTAATCCGGGCGGCAAGCTTGTCGGAATGAAGATGCCGAAGAAATATGTGGCAGAGATGGTTATTGATCGTATCAGTGCCAGCAAAAATTATTTAAAAGAACAGTATAATGATGGCAGTGCGTTGGCATACTATTTAAACGGAAGGCATATGATGCTTATAGATGATGAGGCGGATTATCTGGCAAGATATCTTCTTACGATGCTGGATATGAGAGGGGAGGAGTATTTACTTCACTATATGAAACATACACTGCTCCGTCATAAAAATCGTGATTATCATGTGAGAGATGGAAGACTTTATCTGGATTAGGTCAGGATTTCGTTGCAGTTGACACGGAATATTGCATAGAAGCTGTAGTATTGATAAATCTTATAATTTTTTTGCGGAATTTATTTATGTTATGAATTAAGTATATGTGATATGTTTGTGCATAACGTGTCGAAACATAAAAAAGTAATATTTTTACAATAAAGTAGATAATTTAATCTTGAAATTTAAGAGCAATTACGTTATAGTATGTGTATACTAGCCTGGGATGTTCGAGACCCCCTGCTATTTTGAACCTACATTTTTGAACTTGGGAAACTAAAATTGTTGAAGGGATGGCAAGCCTCCCCTTTTGAGAGGAAGTCAGAAGTTCAATTGAAGTTACCCACCTGGCTTTGGCTAGGACTCAAAATCGCAGGCTACGGCATTTTGGGTGTATGCTTTATAGCCGTCTCATGTGAATGAGGCGGCTTTTCTTTTTTGATTATAGTTGTGGCATATGGCTTAAATTATGAAAACATTGTATGATAAATCGGCTATGCGAGATCTGATTTAAACTATGGAGAAAGTTATGATGCGAAGCAGCTATATAAAAGTATGAAGTTAAAAATATAAAGAGGAGAAAGTATGCCAGCAAGAAAGAGGATTAAAAATTTATACGAACTGGTTATGGATTTCCTGAAAAAATGCAGTGATGATCATGTGGGAGCATTTGGGGCGATGTCTGCCTTTTTTATACTCCTTTCTATTTTTCCATTTATGATATTCCTGCTGACCTTAACCAGATACATTCCTTTTTCAAAAGATGACATCATAGTGATACTGACAAGAATGATTTCTTTTGAGGAAGGATCATTAATTAAAAGTATTGTAAATGAAATTTATCGAAAGACGGGAACTACAGTATCTGCGATTTCTATCATTGCGGCACTGTGGTCTTCTTCGCGTGGAGTTTATTCTATCGTTATTGGATTGAATTCGGTGTACGATATTGACGAGAATAGAAATTATTTTGCGATACGTCTATTTAGTCTGGTGTATACATTACTATTTGCACTTATGATAAGCGTCATGCTTGTAATGTGGGTATTTGGTAACAGCTTATATAGTTATTTTCTCCAAAAATTTCCTTTTGTAGTTCCGATACTTGGATATTTTATGCATAAAAGAATTATATTTTCCCTGATATTTCTCACGCTGTTATTTATGATAATTTATAAATGGATTCCAAATAGAGTGTCGAGTTTTCGGAAACAGTTTCCGGGAGCTTTGATTGCAACACTTGGCTGGGTGGCGGTTTCTGTAGGGTGTTCTATTTATATGGATAACTTTACAAATTTCTCATATATTTATGGAAGTATGGCAGGAATTATGATTCTTCTTTTATGGCTGTATTTTTGTATGTCGATGGTCTTTTATGGTGCAGAAGTGAATTATTTTCTGGAAAATAAAGATAATTACCATTTGCTTATCCGAACACTTCGTCCGAACTGGCGTAAGCAGCAAAGAGCCCAGACAGAGAAGATGCGCCAGAAGTCGAAAGATGAGAGAGCAGATCGGAAGAAGAATAAAGCAAATAAAAACAAAGATGAAAATCAGCAATAATGGATAATAGAGTAATAGAAGGTAGAAAAATGTATCATTTAGATGAAAAACAGATTCAGGAAATTACAGATTATATATTTTTAGAAGATAAACTCGAAAAGGCAGATGCAATCTTTATTCCAGGCTGTGCCAGACCAGAACATACAGAGGAAGCGGCAAGGCTTTATAAAGATGGATATGCCCCGTTGTTATTGCCATCAGGAGGCTACACGAAAGTACAGGGGAGTTTTCAGGGTGTTTCAAAAGAAGGGCAGAAATACGGAGCAGATTTTGCTTGTGAGGCAGATTTCTTAGAGGCAGTCCTGATACAGAATGGAGTTCCGGCTTCTGCTATTTTAAAAGAGTGTGAGGCAACCTATACATTAGAAAATGCGGAAAAAACAAAAGTTCTGCTTGAGAAGAAAGATATCCATTTGAAAAAGGCAATTCTTTGCTGCAAGGCGCACCATTCCAGAAGGTCGTATCTCTATTACTCGATGGTATTTCCAGAGATAGAAATATTGGTGCATCCAGTAGTGGTAGATGGCATTTCCAGAGAAGGCTGGTACAAGACAGCCGAAGGGAGAAAAGTTGTGCTGGGGGAATTTTCGAGAATGGGGCAGCAGCTTTTGATGATGGAAGGGCGAATTGCATGGGATTAATATAATTGAGAAAAGCATTGTGTTAGGATGTTAATATGCAAACACAATGCTTTTCTTTTGAAATAAAATGAAAAAAGGTTGAATTTAGTTGAATTAAGTAGTAAAATGTAGTGAAAAACACAGAAGAGAAAGGATTAATTATGGCAAGACCCAAAAAAGATGGTACTTATTTAAATGTTTGTATTATGTCAGAATTGTATACAAGGTTAAATGCATTTTGTGAAGAAGCAGGTCAGACAAAAACTACAGCAGTAGAAAGAGCATTAATTCAGTATATTGATAGTTATGAAAAGAAACAGCGAATATTGCGGGAATTAGAAAGTACAAATGAACATATGTGATGTTAATTGAAAATTATATTAGGAGGGTAAGAGATGGCATATACGCATATTGACTGTTTTAGCGGTCCGGGCGGAATTTGTACAGGCATGCATGCTGCGGGATTTGACACAAAAATTGCCATTGAATTTATTCAGAGTTGTTGTGATACATATGCAGCTAATCATCCAGAAGTACATTTGATTCATTCAGATATTAGGGATGTTAAAGCTGAAGATATAATTCCATATATACCGAAGGGGGGAGTAGATTTAGTTACTTCGGGAATGCCGTGTGAAACTTTTTCTACAGCTGGAAATAAATCAAGATCATTTTATGATGACAGGCAATTTTTATTTAGAGAAGGAATCAGAATTGCTCAGATATCTAATGCTAAAATGATATTATTTGAAAATGTACCGGGAATTAAAACAAAAACAGTAGAAAAGGGTTCAAAAATTTTAATTGTAGATGTTCTTAAAAAAGAATTAGAGGAAGCAGGATATATTAATTATAAAGAATTTGTTTTAAATGCAGATGATTTTGGAGTGCCTCAGAGAAGAAAGAGATATTTTATATTAGCCTGCAAGAATTTGAACTGGGAACTTATAGAACCAACGCCGGATGAGGGGAAAACAGTTACAGTTGAACAAGCATTGGCATCCTTACCTAATGTTATTCCTAACAGCAACCAAGAGGCATTTGAGTATGAAGGAAAAGATTCATCTTTTTCAAAAAAGATGAAAGATTTAACATTTTGGAAAAGAAAAGAATTTAATAATAACCTTACTTATCAAATGCCAATGAGGCATAGAGAACCTACATTAGAAAGGTTTGGTTTGCTCAAGCAAGGAGAGAGTCTTAAAAATTTATTTGAGAGATACGAGGGAGAAGAACGGAAAAAACTTCAGGAAAAAAGAATTTTGCCTAAAAAAATGTTTATTAAAAGAAATTATCGTCTTATATTAAATCAGCCTTCACCTACTGTAACAAGTCATTGTCTGGACGAATTTGTTCATCCTATTTATAATAGAGCTTTAACTGTTAGGGAATGTGCAAGACTGCAGTCATTTCCTGATTCATATGATTTTTGCGGGGGACCATACCTCACTCCGCATATTCATAATGATATTCAGGATAAATACGAACAGATTGGTGATGCTGTGCCTCCGCTGTTATCATATGCATGGGGGAATTGTATTAGTGATATATTAAAAAAGTATTCTGCTAAATAGGGGGAGTATATATGGGGCTTTCGGTAAGAGAATTGATTACAAATTATAAATCAGAATATGATTATTGTGAAGAACGGTATATGGAGGCATGGAATTTAGTGACTGCCAATATAGATGTTAATATTTCTGATAATAAAAAGACCAGTATAAGAAGAGAAGCGCAAAAAAATGCTATAGATAAAGCTTTTGTTGAATGTATGGCACAATTTCCAGAAATGGAAGAGGAAGTACTATGGTCATTGATTAGTCTGGCTCACAAATTAAATATAGCACATTTGGAGGAGTTTGAGCTGGATAGAATGCAGAGATTTGAAGTTTATTCAAGATGTATTTCTGCCCATCAAAGCTGGAATAAAGCATCGGGTCATTCTTTTGAAAGATATATTTCAAAAATTAGTACTCCGCTTATGGAAGAAAATGAAGTTCAGTTTATGTTAAAAAGTGATGTACTTAAATTAATTAAAGCGAATAAAATATATAATCATGAAGAGGATATTGATTTAATAAAGGAATGGAACGACAATTTTGACCTTTATGCAGTGCAGACCAATCATGGAAAGCCACATATTTTTGGCTGTATACAGGTTAAAACAAGTATTCGTGACCGTGTAGGGCGAGATGACCAGTTTTCTAAAAATGCGATGGAAAAAAATTTCTGGGTTGCGGAAGCAGTATTAAATGGAGATTTTTTTTATATGCCTAAATATTATGCAATGGTGAATGGAGGGTCTGTGACTTATCCTGAAAATAACTGGCATGGGGTGTATGTTATGGCAGGCATAGAATCTAGTGGAAGAATTTATAGAGATGATTCTTTTGAGATTATGGCAAAACATGCTGTAGAAGCCGCAGATTGTTTTGGTGTTAACCGTTCGAAATTAACAAGAGATTGGAAAGCAGAATAATGGATGTTCTTACACCAGAACAAAGAAGAAAGAATATGCAGCACATAAAATCAAAGGATACGTCTATAGAGATTGCTCTTCGTAAAGCTTTATGGAAGAAAGGGTATAGATATCGTAAAAATTTTAAAGGTTTACCTGGAAAACCAGATATAGCCATTACAAAATACAAAATTGCTATTTTTTGTGATGGAGAATTTTTTCACGGTAAAGACTGGGAAGTGAAGAAGCCTAAACTAATGAATAGTAAAAATTCGGATTATTGGATATCGAAAATTGAAAGAAACATGGAAAGAGATCATGAGAATGAACAAAAATTGCTTTTTATGGGATGGACTGTTATTAGGTTCTGGGGAAAGGAAATTTTGAAAAATACAGATGATTGCATAAAGGTAATTGAGGAGGCTATATTTGATAGTAAAATAATAGAATAATAAGTAATTGATTAGTATTTGCTGATTATAAATTGGAGGAATTAGCCCTTGACATTAATTTTTCCCTGCGTTACAATGTTATTCATTGAAAAAGCGTTGAAAGTGGGGCTTTTGCCCACAGTAGAAGTATGATGTACCGTTAGAGAAGGAGGATCATCGGCTGGAAGTTCTCCGAGGCTCCGTTATATTTCGAATTTCCACACTGGAGCTGCATTTCGGAGACTGATTCGTAATCAGGTAAGGAATGTCGTATGCGCACGTTACGCGTGAATGAGAGCCTGAATAGCATTTAGTATATTCAGGAATCAGGGTGGTATCGCGGATTTATTCGTCCCTTTTTAATTTCGGTTAAAAAGGGACTTTTTTATGTTATAAAAACTGTCAGATAAAGATTATTAGGGCAGGGACATAATTTTATAGTTTTATTCAAAATAAAAAAGAAGCTCTATTAAGAATCTTTGATAGTTACAAGCTTAAAAAAGAACCGTTATCATCATTTACCAAAGTAAATTAATTTAAAAATAAAGGAGTTTATCATGAAAGAGAAAATCGAGCAGATTCGTCAGCAGGCACTTGCTGCAATTGAAGATGCAGCAGGCATTGACAAGCTTAATGATGTTAAAGTTGCTTTCCTTGGTAAAAAAGGACAGTTATCCAGCCTGTTAAAAGGAATGAAGGATGTTGCACCAGAAGACAGACCAAAGGTAGGTCAGATGGTGAATGAGGCACGTGCCGGTATCGAAGCAAAGATGGAAGAGAAGAGAACAGCTATCCAGAAGAAACTTCGTGAAGAGAAAATGAAAAAGGAAGTTATCGACGTAACTTTACCAGGTAAAAAGGTCGCAGTAGGGCATCGTCATCCAAATCAGATTGCATTAGATGACCTTGAAAGAGTATTTATCGGTATGGGTTATGAAGTAGTAGAAGGCCCTGAAGTAGAGTATGACCACTACAACTTCGAACTGTTAAATATCCCTGCAAACCATCCTGCAAAGGACGAACAGGATACATTTTACATTACAAAGGACATCCTTCTTCGTACACAGACTTCCCCAGTACAGGCGCGTATCATGGAAACAGGCCGTATGCCAATCCGTGTTATCGCACCAGGCCGTGTATTCCGTTCTGACGAAGTAGATGCAACACATTCCCCATCTTTCCATCAGGTAGAGGGACTTGTAGTAGATAAAGGAATCACATTTGCTGACTTAAAGGGAACATTACAGCAGTGGGCAGAGGAATTCTTTGGACCAGATACAAAGGTTAAGTTCCGTCCACATCATTTCCCATTCACAGAGCCAAGTGCAGAGGTAGACGTATCCTGCTTCAAATGTGGTGGAAAAGGATGCCGTATGTGTAAGGGAAGCGGATGGATCGAGATTCTTGGATGTGGAATGGTACACCCTAAGGTATTAAGCGATTGCGGAATCGACCCAGAAGTATATTCAGGATTTGCATTCGGAATCGGTCTTGAGAGAGTTACACTCTTAAAATATGAGATTGACGATATGCGTCTGTTATATGAGAACGATGCCAGATTCCTTAAGCAGTTCTAGAGCGTGTTGAAAAGTTATTTCATCAATCAGCAGAAAGAATTATTCAAATATTTTTTAGTAAGACCGAGAAACCTAATTCGATGAAATGTAAAAAGGTTAGCATGATGAGAAACTAGAATTATCTCGGTAAGATAAATTCAAAATATATTCAAGTTTATAGATATAAAAGGAGACAAAAATGAATACACCAATTTCATGGATTAAAGCATATGTTCCAGATTTGGATTGTACTGTACAGGAATATGTAGACAAGATGACTCTGTCTGGTTCCCACGTAGAGAATGCAGTATACCTTGATAAGAATCTGGAGAAAATCGTTGTTGGACGAATTGAAAAAATCGAGAAACATCCAGATGCAGATAAATTAGTTATCTGTCAGGTAAATGTAGGTGACGAGGAAGTACAGATTGTAACAGGCGCATCTAACGTATTTAAGGGAGCTATGGTTCCTGTTGTTTTAGATGGCGGACGTGTTGCGGGCGGACATGACGGAAGCCCAAATCCTGAAAATGGAATTAAGATTAAAAAAGGTAAACTTCGTGGAGTTCCTTCTTACGGTATGATGTGTTCTATTGAAGAATTAGGAAGCACTCGCGATATGTATCCAGAAGCACCAGAAGACGGTATTTACATTTTTGATGAGAGCAAAGATGTAAAACCAGGTGACGATGCAGTAGCAGCATTAGGACTTCGTGATGCAGTCGTAGAATTTGAAATTACTTCTAATCGTGTAGACTGTTTCAGCATGATTGGTATGGCAAGAGAAGCAGCAGCTACATTTGAAAAGCCATTCTATGCTCCAGAAGTAAAAGAAGTTGGAAATAACGAAAAAGCAGAAGACTATATCTCTGTAGAAGTAGAAGCTACTGATTTATGTCCAAGATACACAGCAAGAATCGTAAAGAATATCAAGCTAGCTCCATCGCCAGAATGGATGCAGAGAAGACTTGCAGCTATGGGTATCCGTCCAATCAACAATATCGTAGATATCACAAACTACGTTATGGAAGAGTACGGACAGCCAATGCATGCTTATGACTTAAATAAGATCAGAGGTCATAAAATCGTTGTAAAACGTGCGAATGACGGTGATGTATACACAACACTTGACGGACAGGAAAGAAAGCTTGATAAAGATGTATTAATGATCAACGATGCGGAAGGTCCTGTTGGTATCGCTGGTATCATGGGTGGAGAAAACTCCATGGTTACAGATGATATTCAGACAATGCTTTTTGAGGCAGCTACATTTGATGGAACAAATATCCGTCTTTCTTCTAAGAGAATCGGTCTTAGAACAGATGCTTCCGGTAAGTTTGAAAAAGGTCTTGACCCAGAGAACGCATTAGAAGCGATCAACCGTGCCTGCCAGTTAGTAGAAGAGTTAGGTGCTGGTGAAGTTGTTGGTGGTGTTGTAGATGTATATCCAAATCCAGTAGAAGACGTAAAGATTCCTTTCGAGCCAGCAAAATACAATAAGCTTCTTGGAACAAATGTATCTGAAGAAAAGATGATGGAATACTTTGACCGTCTTGAAATCGGTTACGACAAAGAAACAAATATGTTACTCATCCCATCTTTCCGTCAGGATTTAAGATGTTCTGCAGATATCGCAGAAGAAGTAGCAAGATTCTTTGGATATGATAACATTCCTACCACACTTCCTCACGGCGAGGCAACTGCAGGTAAGAAGTCATTTGCTGCAAGAGTAGAAGATGTTGTTATGAACATCGCTGAGCAGAACGGATTCTGCGGCGGAATGTGCTATTCTTTTGAAAGCCCTAAAGTATTTGACAAGTTACTTCTTGCTGACAACGACCCATTACGTCAGGCAATCGTAATCGCAAACCCACTTGGAGAAGATTACAGTATCATGAGAACGATCGAGTTAAATGGTATTTTAACTTCTTTAGCAGGTAACTATAACCACAGAAATAAAAATGTTCGTCTCTACGAAATCGGTAACGTATATCTTCCAAAGGCTCTGCCATTAACAGAACTTCCAGACGAAAGAAAGCGTTTAACTCTCGGTATGTACGGCGAGTGTGACTTCTTCATGTTAAAAGGTGTTCTTGAGGAAATGTTCTTAAAACTTGGTCTTGACGGCAAAGTTGACTTCGAGCCATCCCAGGAAAAACCTTTCTTACACCCAGGAAGACAGGCACTCATTTATGTAGGCGGAGCTTATGCCGGATTTATCGGACAGGTACATCCAGAAGTATGCGAAAACTACGACATGAAGTGTGAAGCATATGTAGCAGGAATCGACCTTCCAACTGTTACAGAAAAGGCTACTTTCGACAGAAGATACGAAGGCGTAGCAAAATACCCTGCAGTAAACAGAGACTTAAGTCTTGTTATGAAAAAAGATGTTTTCGTAGGAAGCCTTGAAAAAGTAATGAAAGAAAAAGGCGGCAAGTTATTAGAGAGCATCCAGTTATTTGACGTTTACGAAGGTTCTCAGATTGAAGAAGGATATAAATCCGTTGCATTCAGCCTTGTATTCCGTTCCCCAGAACGAAGCTTAGAAGCTGCTGAAATCAACAAGATCGTAGATAAGATTCTTAAAGAACTTGAAAAAATGGGAGTTGAATTAAGAGCATGATGAAAACAAGTGATTTTAATTTTGATCTTCCACAGGAACTGATCGCCCAGGACCCGCTGGAAGACCGTTCCTCATCAAGATTGATGGTGCTTAACAAGGAAAGCGGTGAGATAGCTCACCGTATTTTCCATGACATTACAGAGTATCTTCATCCGGGAGATTGTCTAGTTATAAACGACACAAAAGTTATCCCAGCCCGTCTTATCGGAACAAAAGAAGATACCGGAGCCCACATTGAAATTCTGTTATTAAAAAGAAAAGAAAATGATGTCTGGGAAACACTTGTAAAACCGGGCAAGAAATGCCGTCCAGGTGCAAGAGTAGTCTTTGGAAATGGAGAACTGAAAGCTGAAATCGTTGATGTATTAGAAGATGGAAACCGTCTTGTACATTTTGAATATGAAGGAATCTTTGAGGAAGTATTAGACCGCCTCGGTCAGATGCCTCTGCCTCCATATATCACACATAAATTACAGGATAAAAACCGTTATCAGACCGTTTACGCAAAGTATGAAGGATCCGCAGCCGCACCGACAGCTGGACTTCATTTTACAAAAGAACTGTTAAAACAGATTGAAGATATGGGCGTAAATATCGCCCGCGTAACTCTCCATGTTGGACTTGGAACTTTCCGCCCGGTAAAAGTGGAAAATGTACTCGAACACCATATGCATTCTGAATACTATAACGTAACAGAAACCGCAGCGAAAATGATTAATGACACTAAGAAAAATGGTGGCAGAATCATCGCAGTCGGAACAACAAGTACAAGAACACTTGAATCCGTGGCAGATGAGAATGGAATCATCCATCCGGGCTGTGGTAACACAGAAATCTTCATCTATCCGGGTTATAAATTTAAGGCAATTGACTGTCTGATCACAAACTTCCATTTGCCAGAATCTACTTTGTTAATGCTTGTATCTGCACTGGCAGGGAAAGAGCATATTATGGCAGCGTATAAGGAGGCAGTGAAGGAAAGATATCGCTTCTTCTCTTTTGGAGATGCGATGTTCATTCAATAAATTCTGATTTGCGCAGCAAAGGAGACGCTTTCAAAGAGAGCCGATACCCTATATTTGTGACTTTAGTCGCTGCAGGTTGAAT
>PPYF01172031.1_pt1 | contig 18391 bp, 18 predicted proteins | sample 1559871 | NCBI WGS metagenome assembly PPYF01 (sample SAMN08240021, study PRJNA423297) | Human gut metagenome, whole genome shotgun sequencing project. | reverse complement strand
ACTTAGAAAAACCAAAGAAAGTAAAAGATATAATAAAAATAGGTGCAGAGCTTAAATATGAGACAAGAGAAGGACACAGTATAGGATTTGAAGTAACAAGACAGGAAGGAAGCATAGATGCAACTAGATATGGAGTAAATCTAATGTATAGATTCTAAAAATATCAATTAAGAAAATGAGAGTGACTAAAAATCTAAATTATATATTTAATTACAAGTCATTCTCATATTTCTAAAATTTAGAAATATAATATAATTTTAAAAAAAATAAAGAAACAAAGAATAAAAAAGAGCAGTTCTTATTAAAAAATTTGAACTGCTCTTTTCTTTATTTTGATTAACTCTGCCAACATCTGCATTGCTCTATACGTTTTCCCTCATCTCCCTGTTCTTTATCATATGCAAATTGCATAAGAAGTTCACATGGAAATATATCACATTGTCCACAATGAGCAAGATTTTTATTTTCACAGCATGATTTTACAGGGCAGCTTTCTCCCCAAAAAGGTTTATTGATATTAACACAACTGTTGCAGCCTAATTCTTCTTTATAGTGACATTTTTCACAAAGTATACCACATCTTGATTGAATCATAGTGCCCTCCCTGATATTAATATATAGTAATTATATTCCCAGTATTGTTATAAACAAAATCCTTTTTAGTTTCTTTCAATATTTTAGTAACCTTTTCTCCTGTACAATGAGAAACTCCAAAAAATTCTATATTACATTCATCGAAATACTTGAGAACTTTCTCTATTCTGTCATCACTGGCTTTTGACAGATGAAGCCCTCCCATAATACCATATATTTTCTTTCCGGTACGTCTTTTTATATTTTTGATTATATTAGCTATTCCTATGTGTGAGCAACCACAAACTACAAGAAGTCCTTTAGAGGTATCAATTCCAAGAACGATTTCATCCTCCATATTATCAAGGATATAGTTATCATATATTTTTCTAAAATAATATCTGGTAGGAGTTTCAAAGTCATTTACAGGTTTAAAATCTGTAAAGAGAGTTATATTTTTAGAAAGTTTGTATTCGCTGCTGTTTATATAATTTATTTTTACTCCTTTATCCAATATATATTTTTCATTGAAGTTGTTTCCTAGAAATTCATGAATAATTCCAGTTATTCTATGCTTTTCCTCAAAAAATGTTTTACTGATATGAAGAGTAAAAGAATTATTAAAATTATCTAAAAGTTCTCTTATTCCTCCTGTATGATCAAAATGACTGTGACTTAATACCACATGTTTGATATTGCTTAATGGTACTTGAAGTTTTTGTGCATTCTTAGTGAAATCTCCACTTTTACCAGTGTCAAAAAGTACAGATATGTCCTCATCTTCAATAAATAAAGACAGACCAAATTCATATTTTAATTCAGGGTTAGAGTTAGCTTCATTTTCTATTAAAGTAGTTATTTTCAAGTTTGCACCATACCTTTATAATTAAGAATTCACTATAATGGAATTTCATTATAGTGGAAGATTATTTTTTTGCAGAAAACCAATAAACCACAGATGGACTATTTTTAGGATTTTTATATCTGTGAGCAGAACCATGTTTTATTACTATTGAATCACCTTCATGAAGATAGAAAAGTTCTTTATCTATTTCAATTTCCAGCTCTCCTTTTATAACAATTCCTATTTCATCATATAGATGTCCCCATGACATATCACTAAAGTTATCCCCTTTTTCAATAGTGATAGCAATACCATTAAGATTTGATTTTCCATTGAGAAGACTTTCTATTTTTACATGAACTTCAGGATTTTCAAGAATCTCCTCTCTTTCCTCTTTTCTAGTAACTGGTGAATGAGTATCAGTAGGATCTAATATTTCCATTAAGTTTACAGCAAGAGCCTGACATATCTGCTGTAGATTACTGATAGACGGACTATTAAGATCTCTTTCTATATTACTTAAAAAACCTATAGAAAGTTTAGTCATATCTGACAGATCTTTTAAAGTGTAATTTTTTCTTTTTCTAATTGTTTTTATTTTCTCCCCTAGTGTCATTAGTTATAGCCTCCACACTGTTAATTTTATATATTATACCACATTAACTAAAAAAATTAAAATAATATCACTATACTGGAATTTCAGTTTTTTAAAAATTATATTAAAAAAATACTGAAAAAACAAGCTTAATTTAAGAAAAGATAGAAAAAATTACTAAATAAAAACGTATACAATCGAAAAAATTCAGATTATATTTCAAAATAGTGGAAAAAATTGTTGAAATAATTCAACTCATGTGTTATACTTTTTTCATGTATGTAAAAAAACAATAATATTCGTAAAAAGAACGAAAACTATTGTTAAATTATATCAAACAAAACGTAAAATTAAAATGTACAAAGAAAGAAGGAGATCTTTAAAATGGAAATGATTAAAGGAATAGCATTATTACTTGTGGTTTTGGCAGGCTTTTCTCTATTTAGTTTAAAAATGCCTAAAGGTATGAAAGCGATGGGAGCATTAGCAGGAGCAGCAACAGCTAGTTTTCTTGTAGAAGCTTTTCAACTTTATGTAGGTGGAGATTTGCTAGGTTTTGAATTCTTAAAAGGTGTAGGTCAGGCAGCTGGATCTATGGGTGGAGTAGCAGCAGGAGCATTAGTACCAATAGCTCTTGGAGTAAATCCTACTTATGCTATACTGATTGGAGTATCTGTAGCAGGATATGGAATTCTGCCAGGATTCTTAGCAGGGTATATACTTTCATTTGTAGTACCTAAGTTAGAGCAAAAAATACCTCAAGGAGTAGACCTTATAGTAATAATATGTTTAATTGCTCCATTGGCGAGATTTATAGCAACTGTATCAAATCCAGTTGTTAACTCAACTCTTTTAAATATAGGAGGAATACTGGAAAGTGCTTCTCACTCTAATCCTATACTAATGGGAATTGTTCTTGGTGGAATAATAACTGTAGTAGCTACAGCACCTCTTTCATCAATGGCACTTACAGCTATGTTAGGTTTAACTGGAATTCCAATGGCTATTGGAGCTCTTGCAGTAATGGGATCATCATTTATGAATGGAGTTTTCTTCCACAGAATGGGATTTGGAGATAGAAAAACAACAATAGCAGTAGCAGTAGAACCTTTAACTCAGGCAGATATTATATCTGCAAACCCTATTCCTGTATATGTTACTAATTTTATTGGAGGAGCAGCAGCAGGAGTTATAGTATCACTGTTTGGACTGGTAAATAATGCAACTGGAACAGCAACACCAATAGCAGGTCTTATGGTAATGTATGGATTTAATGATGCAGTAGTAGTTACAAAAGTTGCACTTATGTGTGCATTAGCAGGAGCGGCAGCAGGATATTTAGGCTCAATAATATTTAAAAATTATAAAATTAAAACAGTTGATGAGATAAGAGGAAACTAAGTAATTGGAGGGAAGCAGTTTTGGATAGTTTAAAAGAATTGTTTAAAATAGGTTGTGGTCCATCTAGTTCACATACAATGGGGCCTGAGAGAGCAGCCAAAAGATTTAAAACAGAAACAGAAAATGCACATTCATATAGAGTAGAACTTTATGGAAGTCTTGCAGCTACTGGAAAAGGACATCTTACAGACTGGATAATAGAAGAGACTCTTAAACCCAAAAAAACAGAGATAGTATGGATGCCTGAATTTATCCATGAGTATCATACTAATGGAATGAAGTTTGAAGCTCTTGATGAAAATGGAAATCTAATTAAGGACTGGCTTGTATTTTCAGTAGGTGGAGGAACAATAAAGGAACTTTCTGATAAGAGAAATGGATCAGGAAGAACTTATACTCTTTCTAAAATGGATGATATTATAAAATGGTGTAAAGAAAATAATAAAGAGCTTTGGGAATATGTAGAACACTGTGAAGGAAAAGAAATATGGAATCATTTAAAAGATATTCTTGATACTATGAATGATGCTGTAAGCAGAGGAATCAAAAAAGATGGTGTCCTTCCAGGAAAATTAAGATATCCAAGAAAAGCTAAAGAGATATATGATAAAATAGATAAAAAGAAAAATTATCTAGTAATAACTAAGAAAATATTTGCTTATGCATTAGCAGTATCAGAAGAAAACAGCAGTGCAGGAACTATTGTTACAGCTCCTACATGTGGTGCCGCAGGAGTTATTCCAGGACTTCTAAGAGCATTGATAGAAGAATATGAATTAGATGAAACTACATCACTTAGAGCTCTTGCAGTAGCGGGGCTTATAGGAAATCTTATTAAAGAAAACGCAACAATATCTGGTGCAGAAGCAGGATGTCAGGCAGAAATAGGTTCAGCTTGTTCTATGGCAGCAGGTATGGCAGTATATATACTAGGTGGAACTATTGATCAGATAGAATATGCAGCAGAAATGGGAATGGAACATCACTTAGGGATGACTTGTGATCCTGTTGGCGGATATGTACAAATACCTTGTATAGAAAGAAATGCAATAGTAGCAGTAAGAGCTTTGAATACAGCAGATTATGCACTTTCAACAAATGGAGAACATACAATAAGTTTTGACCAGGTAGTTATAACTATGAAAGAAACAGGAAGTGATATGTGTTCTTCATATAAAGAGACTTCAACAGGTGGTCTTGCAAAATATTATGATAAATTTTTAAAAGACTAATAGGTCGACCCTTTAATTTAATATATATTTTAGAGAAGTCTCTGAGTAATCAGAGGCTTTTCTCTATATGTATACTGTTTATATGTAGTTGATTTTTTTCTTTGTAATTAAATGAATTTAATTAATTTGAAACTATATAAATATTTGTTGATAAAAATAATTGACTTTTTTAATTAAAGAGGTATAATTACGGATGTAGATATACAATTTACAGATATTTAAGGAGGAAAAATGTTTAAAAAGTTAACAGCAGAATTTATAGGGACTTTTTGGTTGGTACTAGGAGGATGTGGAAGTGCAATTTTAGCAGCTGGATTTCCAGATTTAGGAATAAAATTTGTAGGGGTAGCATTTGCTTTTGGATTAACAGTATTAACTATGGCATATGCAATAGGGCATATATCAGGATGTCATTTAAATCCGGCAGTTTCAATAGGGTTATATGCAGCAGGTCGTTTTAATAAAAAAGAACTTATTCCTTATATTGTAAGTCAGGTATTGGGAGGAATAGCAGGAGCAGCAGTTCTATATGTAATAGCAACAGGAACAGAGGGATTTGTTGTTGGAGGATTTGCAAGTAATGGATATGGATTACTATCACCAGGAGGATATTCATTAACAGCAGCATTTGTTTCAGAGATTGTAATGACAATGATGTTTTTACTTATTATAATAGGATCAACAGATGAAAGAGCACCTAAAGGTTTTGCTCCACTAGCTATAGGATTGGGATTAACACTTATACATTTGATAAGTATACCAATAACAAATACTTCTGTAAATCCCGCAAGAAGTACAGCAGCAGCAATTTTTGCTGAAACAGGAGCAATGTCACAATTGTGGCTGTTTTGGGTGGCACCAATTATAGGAGCAATACTGGGTGGAATTATTTATAGAGTAGTTTTTGCTAAAAAATAAAAAAACAGCTTTGACAAATCAATTTATATATCAAAAAAAGAAAACCTACTCTAAAGAAGGCAGGCAGCTAAAATAAACAATAAAATAAAAAGAAACCAGCAGATTCTGCTGGTTTTTTATATGTATATGGATAATAATATTTTTTTAATTGCTAAGTCAGTATTTTATAGTTAGACTATGGAAATAGTAAAAAACAGATAATCAAAAATTTTATAAATCTCTAAACTATTTTTAGCAACAATATTTTAAGAAAAATTTTAAATAAAAAAGAGAAGCTGTCTCAATATTTTTTCAGTCAGCTTCTTTTTATATTAAAATCCCATATTCATATCAACAATAATAATTTTTATTCTATCTTTTATAAACTGTCCTTCAATAGCAACAAAAGAATTACATATTCTTTCAGGATGACGGCAATCTATACAATACCCAAGTTTTGCACAAGGTGTAGTTTTTCCAAGACGTACAGCATCAAGAGGAGCAGCAGTCTGTCTGGCTCTGTGAACAGCATGGTCCATGTCAGGAACTATTTTATTTATTCCAGCTACAATTATTACTTGTTCAGGGCCATATATAATAGGAGCTACTCTGCTTCCATTTCCATCGATATTAAATATTTTACCATCTTCTGTGATTGCATTAGCACCACTGATAAAAGTATCGGCAGAAAAATTTTTAATATAGATTTCTCTTTTCTCCTTTTTTGTTAAACTTTTTTTATATTTATCCAGAAAAATAAAATTACCATTTCTAAAGATACTATATATTCCAGCTTCTTCAAGAGTTATTGAATCACCACAGCCAACAATTGAGTTTTCAGGAACCAGTTCTTTTATTAACTTTATCAGTTGAGGTATATCTTCAACAAAATAACCCTTCATATTTCTTTTTTCAAAATTTAAAAGTATATTATTAAGCATATTTTGAGAAATATTCATAATACCTCCTGTTATTTTAAGAGATTTTTTAAGATGGAAGTAACATCTCCTGTTATTACACCGCCATGATAACAGACAACCTGCTGAATATCATAATTTAGAAATTTTCTTATAGAATTAATAGCCTCATTCATATCAAGAGTAAATTGAGGATTAGCTAAAAGGAGATTTCCATTTTCAGCTACCATGGCATCTCCAGTTATGAGTGTTTTAAATTTTTCTAAATAAATAGAAATATGTCCTGGCATATGTCCAGGAGTGGCAATTATTTTCAATTCTTCACAACAATCTATTTTAGTATTCTCATCTATAGTTATATCTATGGGCACATACTTTATAGCTTTCAGCATATTATGAAAGTACTCTGCATTTACTTTTTCTTCTTCAGAAAGAGTAGAATATGTTCTTTCTGCCTGTTCCAGTCTTAGAGATTTTTTCTTTCCCTCAATATATGGTTTTTCCACAAGTGAAGAAGCAACTTGTATATGTGGATATTTTTCCTTTATTTCATAAAGAGCTCCTATATGATCATGGTCATGATGAGTTATGATTATCTTTGTAAGTTGAGAAAAATCAAAATTATATTTTTTAGCTTCTTTTTCTAACAAAGGAAGAAAACCAAGATTTCCACAATCAATGAGAATATTTTCTTTATCACTTTGAATAATTACAGGATGAATAAAATTTTTATCACCAGTTTTTGAAGCAAAATCTATATTTAAAACTATCAGTTTATTCATAATTCTCCTTGAAATATATTTGTTTCTAGCTAGAAAGTGTAAGCTGAGTACTATCTATATCATGTTCACGGAAGAAAGTTTCTATTTTAACTTTAGTTTCCAAAAGCAGTGATTTTATAAGTTCAGTTTTCTCTTCTGTCATTCTAAAAGAAGGAACACTTACACTGATAGCAGCAAGGATGTCATCTCCTTTAAAAAGAGGGACACTGATACAATCAGATTGTTCATTTACTTCTCCGTTTTCAGTAGCAATCATAGTTTGTTTTACCTCTTTAAGCTGATCTGCAAGTATCTCAAAGTCAGTTATGGTATTAGGAGTATATTTTTTTAATCCATTTGGGTAGAGTTCTTTCAATTCTTTGATATTTTTCTGGTAGAGCAAAGCTTTACCTAGAGCAGTACAATAAGCAGGAAGCCTTTTTCCTACATATGAGATAATACGAATAGGATCATCAGAATCTACTTTTGCCACATACAATACCTGGCCTCTATCAAGTATACCCATTTGGCAGATTTCATTAGTTTTTTTCACAATATATTTCATCTCTGATTTTATAAATTGAAGAGCATTCATGTTGCTTGTATAAGCTGATCCAACACAAAAAGAACCTATACCTATACTATACTTATAAGTATGTACATCTAAAAATATAAATTTACGTTGAGCCATAGTATGAATTAAAGGCAGTATACTGCTTTTAGGTGCATCAATAGCTTCAGCGATTTCTGTCAAAGTCAGACCTTCTTGATTGGCAGCTAGCAGTTCAAGTATGTTAAGTACACGGGCTGTAGGTCTATGTTCAGTCTTTGCCATGAAAAGGCACCTCCTAAATATTAATAATTTGATTATACCAGATTTTAAATAGTTTGTATATACAGACAAAGCATACATATAAAAAAGTATAATTAATTAAACTGTAAAAAAATTTTTTCTATAAAATCAGCTTAAAATGGTGATTGAAAATAATGATAAAAATTTTTTAATAGAACATATTGACTTATATATAAAAGAATGCTATTATTTATTTATAATAATTCGTATATAAAAACCATATTCGTATATACGAATAAAAATGATTGGTTAATGAAAATTGCGAGTAAAAATTTATATTTAACTTAAAAAATACTTCAAGGAGGAATGAAAATGTCAAATGGGAAAAGAAGCCAAATAATTTTGGAAGGATTAAGTACGCAGTATTATAGAGCAACATTTAAATCAATGGGGTATACTACTGATGATCTTGAAAGACCAATAATAGGAATAGCTAATTCATGGAATGAAGGAGTTCCAGGACATTTCAATTTAAGGCAAGTAGCCCAAAGAGTAAGAGATGGAATTTATCGTGCTGGAGGAACACCAGTTGAATTTGGGACAATAGCTTGTTGTGATGGTATGGCTCAAGGACATAAAGGAATGCATTACATTCTTCCTTCAAGAGAAATTATATGTGATTCAGTGGAGACTTTTGCTGAAGCACATCGTCTAGATGCTATTGTTTTATTAGGTTCTTGTGATAAAATTGTTCCAGGAATGCTTATGGCAGCAGCAAGATTGAACATTCCTTGTATTCTTCTTCCTGGTGGACCAATGGAAGGTGGAATTGTTTTTGATGGAAGACAATCAGATCAAACATCAAGTGCAGAAGCTTATGGAATGCTCACAGCAAAAAAAATAACTGAAAAAGAATATACAACTCTTGAAACACTTTCTTGCCCTACTTGTGGCTCTTGCTCTTATCTTGGAACAGCAAATACAATGTGTTGTATTTCAGAGGCTTTAGGAATGACATTACCCTTTGGTGGAACAATACCTGCTTATTCAGCAGCAAGATTAGCTATTGCTGAAGAAACTGGAAAAAAAATAGTAGAATTGGTTGAAAAAAATATTACAGCAAGAAATATCATTACAGAAGGAGCTATTAGGAATGCAATAAAGCTTTGTCTTGCTATTAGTGGAAGTACAAATGCTGTAATGCATTTAACAGCTATAGCTCATGAAGCTGATCTTGATATTGATGTGTTATCAGAATTTGATAAATTATCAAGAACTACACCTCATATTGCAAAAATAAATCCATCAAGCAAATATAATTTAATTGATTTTCATAAGGCTGGAGGAGTATATAAGGTTATGAAGGAACTTCTTCCAGTTTTGGATAAAGATGTAATGACAGTTTCTGCAGAAACTATGGAAGAAAATATAAAAAATACAATTTCTTTATATCCTGAAAATAAAGAAGTAATAAAAACTTTTGAAGAACCATTTGGATATCAAGGAGGAGTTGCTGTATTAAAAGGAAATCTTGCTCCTAATACTGGTATTACTAAACCAGGTGCTTTTGATAAAAGTCTATATCATTTTATAGGAGAGGCTATTGTATTTGATAGTGAGGAAGAAGCAGAAGAGGCTATTTTAGAAGGAAAAGTAAGAGATGGACATGTAGTTGTTATAAGATATGAAGGTCCTAAAGGTGGACCAGGAATGAGAGAAATGTTCAAAGCTATGAAGTATTTATATGGTAGAGGACTTGGAAAAACAACAGCTCTTATCACAGATGGTAGATTTTCTGGAACAAATAATGGATGTTTTGTGGGACATATTTCACCTGAGGCTGCTGAAGGTGGGCCAATAGCAATAGTAGAAAATGGAGATAAAATTGAAATAGATGTAGAAAATAGAGCTTTAAAACTTTTAGTTTCAGATGATGAAATAGCAGTAAGATTAAAAAATTGGAAGAGACCAAAACCTAAATTTACAAAAGGATACCTAGCTTTGTATTCGAAACTTGCAGCTTCTGGAGCAGAGGGTGCTATATTAAAATATGATAATATTGATAAAAAATAGGGGAAGGTGGAAAAATGAGTGTTTCAGCTTTAGGAGCCATATTAGGCTTGATTATTTCAATAGTTTTAATTTTAAAAAAAATTGTACCAACCTATGCTATGATTATTGGAGCAATTCTTGGTGGGATTCTTGGTGGAGCTGGACTTGGGGGGACAGTAGAATATATAATAGCTGGTGTAAAAAATATATCACCAGCTATTATTAGAATAATTACTGCAGGTATATTAGCAGGAACTTTAACAGAGTCAGGAGCAGCAGCCAAAATTGCTGAAGTAGTAGTAAAAAGATTAGGAACTAGAAATGCTTTATTGTCTATGACATTATCAACATGTGTATTAACAGCAGTTGGAGTTTTTGGAGATGTGGCAATTATAACAGTGGCTCCAATAGCCATTCAGATAGCTAAAAAATTAGATTATAAAAAACTTGGAATACTAATAGCTATGATAGGAGGAGTAAAAGCTGGTAATGTAATTAGTCCAAATCCAAATGCTATAGCAGCAGCAGACAGTTTTAAAGTTCCTTTAACTTCTATTATGATGGTAGGGATTCCTTGTTCAATAATTGCAATAATTATAACTGCAATTATTGCAAAATATCTTTCTGATAGAGGAACAGATATAGATAATATTGAAGAAAATAAAAATGAAAATGGATTACCTAGTATATTGGGAGCATTGGCTGGACCAATAGTGACAATTTGTATACTTATCTTAAGACCAATAGCTGGAATAATAGTTGATCCATTGATTGCACTTCCAATAGGAGGTATTTGTGGAATAATTGCTATGAAGAAGACTAAGCATACTATTGAATATTTAGAAGTAGGACTAAGAAAAATGAGTGGAGTTGCTTTATTATTGATAGGAACAGGAGCATTAGCAGGAATAATAGCCAATTCTAATCTTAAAGATGTAATAGTAGAAGGAATAAATTTAATAGGATTTCCTCCATATTTACTGGCTCCAATAGCAGGAATATTAATGGGAGCAGCAACAGCTTCTTCTACTGCTGGAACTACATTAGGAGCACAAATTTTTGGACCAACTATATTAGAATATGGATTAGCTCCATTAGCTGTAGGAGGAATGATTCATGCAGGAAGCTTTGTTTTTGATGGATTACCACATGGAAGTTTCTTCCACATAAGTGCTGGAAGTGTTAATATGGAAATAAGTGAAAGATTGAAATTAATAATTTGGGAATCAATGGTGGGAGTAGCAATGGTAGGAATTTCTACAATCCTATTTGGAGCTTTTAAATTAGTAGGATAAATTAATAAAAGAGAAAAGGATGACTTTAGAGGAATTTTATCTCAAGAATAGTCATCCTATTCTTCTTTGTTAAGATGAGTTAATGAAATATAAAGGAGAACAATTATGAAAAAAGCAAATTTTTTGACTCCAGTAGTAACTGCATTTGATAAAAATGGAAATCTGGATATTCAAGGTAATAAAAATGTATGGGATCACCTTATTAAAGGTGGAGTAGATGGACTTGTAATTATGGGAAGTACTGGAGAATTTTTCTCTATGACTACTGAGCAAAAGAAAGAACTTATTAAATTAGTAGTAGAACATGTAAATAAAAGAACAAAAGTATATATTGGAACTAGCTGCATGACAGTAGAAGATACAGTTGAACTTTCAAATTTTGCAATAGAAACTGGAGCAGATGCTGTAATGATAATCAGTCCATATTACTTTGCTCTTTCTAATGAAAGTGTAGAATTTTTCTATGATAAAGTAGCAGAAGCTGTAAAAGGAGATATCTATTTATATAACTTCCCTGACAGAACAGGACATGATTTAACTCCAGAAGTTACATTAAATCTTCTTAGAAAACATAAAAATATAGTTGGGTTTAAAGACACTGTAAGTGAAATGGGACATACTAGAAAACTTATGACTACAGTATTGAAAGAATTTCCTGATTTTATAGTATTATCAGGATTTGATGAAAACTTTGTTCACAATATTTTATGTGGAGGAAGTGGATGTATTGGAGGACTTTCAAACTTATGTCCAGAACTTTTTGCTGACTGGGTAAAAGCAATAAATGCAAAAAATATGGACGAGGTTGCTAGAATTCAAAAAATAGTAGATAAATTAATGGATCTTTATCCAATAGGAACTCCATTTATTCCTATTATGAAAAAAGCTATGATACTTCATGGAGTAGAAATGAAAGAGTATTGTACAAAACCTTTCTTACCAGCAACTGAAGAACAAACTGAACAAATAAAAGCAGTTATGAAGGACGCAGGACTTCTATAAAAATAAGGGTGGCATAGCCACCCTTATTTTATCTTCTTCTCTAAATAAATCATATCTACACATTGAATTCCATTATCAAAAATTTCTTCATCATAATTATCTATAAAGAAATTCTTTATTCTGTGAGAAATTTTAAATCCGCACTTTTCATAAAATTCTACTCCAGCATCAGCAGTTCCTACTAATATAGAAGTATATTTATCTTTATAATAATCAGATATGAGATTAATGAATTTTCTTCCATAACCTTTCTTGTGAATATCTTCATTAATAGCTATATTCTTTATTTCACATTTATGTTTGTCTATTTCAGTGACAGCACACTGTCCTAAAACTTTTTCATTTTCAATAAGAGAAAAAACTTCACTATTATTGATGTATTTATCAATAGCTTTCTCTTCTGGGTCAGCTAAGAGTAATAAATCAAGATAGATTTTTTTATTTCCTGTTATTTTCTTTAATTGGATCATATATATCACCTGAGAAAAAATTATTATTGACTATATACATATTATACTAAACTTTTTCTTTTAAAATCAGTCAAAGTGTGACCAAGTTTTTCCACCATTTCTTCAACAGTATTTTTTTTATCTGCAACGGCTTTTAATTCTGCATCAGTCATACCTACAAGCTGTACAAATTGTAATAGCCCATTTGGAGTATTTATTTCCCCAGCTTCATCAGGAACAGTTACAAAACCTGTAATATTAGATACTGATTTAGAATCCATACCAGTTTTTTGACCAGTATAGATATATTCGAAAGGTTGGAATATATCTCCATTTTCAAAAGTTATTTTTCCAAGTGTTTGTAAAATTCCACATATACAATTTAATTCTTCTTCATCATTTTTTAAAGAAGATTTTTTTAATTTTAATGTAAGCTCAAATCCATATCCACTGTAGTCAAAATCTTCAGATTCCTTATCATACAGTTCAGAAAGACCATAAGTGACAAAATGATAGTAGTCTCCTCCATCATAGACACTGATGCCATCTAAAGGATCTTCTCCACCTAAACGCCAAGATATTATAGGGGCATAGTGAATAGGATCAGTCTGTTCAGGATATAGTTTTTCAAAAGCTCTTGTAATAGCATCCCATCCAGCAGTCTCTATATATTCTGTTTTCATTTTTTCCCTCCTGTAAAAAGTATATATTAAATAGTTATTTTAAATGTTTTTTAGTTATTCTATTAAAGTATATCATGTATACTGAATTTGGGCAAAGTATTTATTACCACCTTATTATCAATGGAATATTAGGTCTGAAATCTTTTTCTTTTTTTAAGATATGATTATCAAAAGTAAGTTCAAGATAGTTTTCATTATCTTTTATTAATATAAGGCTATTCGTTTTATTTATTATTTCAGCAGCTTCAGAAAAATTTTCTTTTTTATTTATATGCATTTTTACTTCAGTAACCTCTTTTAGAGATAGTTTATGTTTCATATTCTCCAATTTTTCTAATGGATACTTGTCCTGCCTTCCTGCAAAAGAGAGATAGAAAAACATAGGCTCATTAAGAGGAGTACTATCAGCTACTTGTATTTTTAAAAAATCAGGAAGATAAATAGGATGATAATCCCAAACAGGAAAAAGAGCTTTCTCATTTTTTTCAGTTGTTGACCTAAATCCTATCCCGAAAGGAGATATGTTTTTATCTTTTTTACTGCATCTTTCAAAAAGTCTCATAGGTTTAGTTAAATCACTTTTTACTTCTTTTAAGTTTTCTATCCACAACAGTTCAAGCATGAAGTTATGAAAGAAAAATCTTCTATTAGCAGTTCCCTGGCCAGGATGAATATTTGATGTTCCTTCAATAAGTCCAAATTCTTTCAGCAAGTCTCCAACGGGAGCTTTATAATCAGTGCATATATAAATATGATCTACTTCCATAAGATTATCTCCTTATTTTATTTCAGCATTTACATCTGTTATCATTTTACTATTCAGAGCTTCTCTGGTAAAATCTTTTATAAACGGACCTACAATATAGGGATGATCACCTAAAGTTATAGTTCCTTCAAAAAGAATTCCATCTTTCCAGTGAGTGCTTCCTTCAATAAAAAAATTGTATGTGCCTGCTGGAACAGGGTTTCCATTTTGATCAGTACAATCCCAAATATATGAAAGATGACTGCTTTTTGGAGTAGCTCCAGATATAGCATCTACTCTTTCTTTTGAATAATTTTTAATATTTGAATGCTTTACCCAGATGGGAAGAGCTTCTTTTCTCGTTGAATAACCATTGGTGGCTGTAAATCTTGTAACAAATATATTTTTTATTAGTTCATTATTTTCATTTTCTATCCATACAGCAAACTGATTTGAAGATAGTTTAAACTGCTTTTCATACTTAAAGGAGATATGAACTTTTTTTGTTTGAAGATTTTCGGCTAAAATATTTGTAAAAGCAGATAAAAAAAGTAGCAAAAAAAATAGCTTTGTTTTCATGTTCCTCTCCTTTGTCTATTAACATTAATAATCATCTATTAAAGTATATACTGGATAAAAATATTTTACAATTTATTTTTATAAAACAAATAAAAAATGCCTCAAAAATATGAGGCATTTAATTTTTAACTTTTATCTATTTATTTTTTATCATGATATCAAGGATAACATCGTCAGTTATTTTCATTCCAACCTGTCCAAGAGTTCCTACATTTTTAATAGTAGATTCAATATTTCTTCCAACTATTCCTTCACCAAATTCAAATTTTCTATTTTTACTTGCAGCATAGTAACCATCAAATGCAGCAGCTACTCCACTTGCTATTTTTGTAGCACATGAACTCTTTGCTCCATCACATACTACTCCAGAAAGAGTTGCAAGAGTTGTTTCAATAGCTGAATCTATTTGGGCTGGAGAGAATCCAGAAAGGAAAGATATAGCTCCTGCTACTCCTCCACTTGCACATACAGCCCCACAATAAGCTGATAATCTTCCTATATTGCTTTTGATATGTATAGTTGTCATATGAGAGAAGAAAAGCCCTCTGATTAATTGCTCATATGGAATATTTTTCATTTCACAGAATTTGATTACAGGAAGAGAACAAGTCATTCCTTGGTTTCCACTTCCACTTGTAGTCATTACAGGAAGAGAGCATCCATTCATTCTTGCGTCACTTCCAGCACTTGCAAAGCTTGCCATATTATTTCTTACATCATTTCCATAAACTCCTTCTTCCATACCTTCTTTCATTAGTTTTCCAATAGAAAGACCATAGTAGTTAGAAAGACCTTCTTTTGCTATTGCAGTATTATAATCAATAACTTGCTTGAAGACAGGCTCTATAAGAGATAAATCTATATTTTTAGCTAAATCATGGATAAGTTCTACAGTAAGAAATGTTCTGTCAGTCATAACATCTGCTGATGTACAGTCATCACAAAGACATCCTTTAACCTCTTTTCCATTTTTAGTGATTTTAGTGATGTTAGTATGGTAATTTTGGATTTCAACAGAAGCTGTATCATTTCCACAAGTTCCTTCTAATCTGATATAAAGTTTCACATCACTGTCATTAAGGAAAACATTTATTCTGTTATCATCAAGAAATTTTTGAACTTCAGGAAGACGGCTAGTATCAACATGAGAGATTACCATAAGTTCTCTTTCACATTCTCCTAAGATAGCTCCCATAGCTACAGAAGCTTCTATTCCTACCATTCCATTTGAATTAGGTATTTTCACGCTTTTAACGTTTTTGATTATATTTCCAGAAAGATAAGCATCTATTTTTTCAGGTACATTTCCTAATACGCTTGTAAGTTTACTTGCAGCATAAGCTATTGCTATTGGTTCAGTACATCCTTCAGCAGGGACTATTTCCTCAGCTAAGATACTCATTATTTTTTCAATTGTTTTCTCCATAATATTTTTTCCTCCCATGATAATTTTAAATTTTATTAAAGTTATATATTCCGATTTTAAATTTACATTTTACTTATCTATCTGATTACACTAGACAGACTTTTCTCACTATAATAATAAGCAAGAATTATGCCAATAAAAAAATCTCTCAATCAGTAGTATAACTACCAAATGAGAGATTTATATTTTTTTCAAAATGAAAAAATTTTCAAAATGAAAATAATTTATTTGTATTTTTTTCAAAATGAAAATTTATAATTATACTATCTTAGTTGTCCAGTCCTCAACATTCCATACATCAGTAACTACATCCATGTAGAAATCAGGTTCGTGACTAACTAGAAGGACGGTTCCTTTAAATTCTCTTATAGCTTTTTTTAATTCTTCTTTAGCATCTATATCCAAATGATTAGTAGGCTCATCCATTACCAATAGGTTTATATCTCTAAGCATAAGTTTACATATACGTACTTTGGCATTTTCTCCTCCAGAAAGTACCTGCATCTGACTTGTGATATGATCAGTAGTCAATCCACACTTAGCAAGAGCTGCTCTTACCTCTCTATTTGTCATACTTGGATATTCATTCCAAATTTCATCTAAAGCAGTGACATTAGTAGATTTTTCTTCTTGTTCAAAATATCCTATTTCAAGGAATTGTCCATGTTCAACTTCTCCAGATACTGGTTTTATAATACCAAGAAGTGTTTTTAACAGAGTAGATTTTCCTAATCCATTAACTCCTTTTATGGCTATCTTCTGGTTACGCTCTAATGTAAAGTTTAAAGGTTTTGTTAAAGGTTCATCATAACCTATTACAAGATTTACAGCAGTAATAACTTCACGGCTTGGAGTACGAGCTGATGTAAATTCAAATGAAGGCTTGATTTTTTCTTTAGCTATTTCAATTATGTCCATTTTATCCAATTTTTTCTGACGGTCTTTTGCCATATTTGTAGTAGCTACCCTTGCCTTATTACGGGCAATGAAATCTTTCAGATGAGCTATTTCTTTCTGTTGTTTTTTAAATGCCTGCTCTATCTGTCTTTTTTTCAATTCATACATTTCTCTGAATTGGTAATAATCTCCAGAATAACGAGTAAGTATGGCATTTTCTACATGATAAATGACATTTACAACATCATTAAGGAATGGAATGTCATGAGAAACAAGAATAAAAGCATTTTCATAATTCTGAAGGAAATTTTTCAGCCATATAATATGGTTTTCATCAAGGAAGTTTGTAGGCTCATCCAGTATCAGTATCATGGGATTTTCCAGAAGAACTTTAGCAAGAAGTATCTTTGCTCTCTGTCCTCCTGATAATTCAGAAACATCACGATCAAGACCTATATCAACCAGTCCAAGACCACTTGCATATTCTTCTATTTTGGAGTCCAGTGAGTAGAAATCACCACTTTCCAGAATACTTTGTATTTCTCCTGCATCTTCGATAAGGACTTCCATTTCTTCAGGTGTACAGTCAGTCATCTTATCATAAGCAGCTATCATTTCCTTTTCCAGATCATACATATGGGCAAAGGCTGAACGAAGAATATCACGAATAGTTTTTCCTTTTTCAAGGGTACTGTATTGATCAAGATATCCAGTAGTAATATGGTTGCACCATGTTATTTTCCCTTCATCAGGGAGCAGTTTTCCAGTTATTATGTTTAAAAAGGTAGTTTTACCCTCTCCATTGGCTCCTACCAATCCAATATGCTCTCCTTTAAGAAGACGGAAAGATGCATCTTCAAGGATTTTTCTTGATCCAAATCCGTGGCTGACATTGCTTACATCTAAGATACTCATAAAAATTAAATTCTCCTTTATATATAAATTTTTTATTTTTTATTTCAATATTATTAGTATATCAGAAAAAATATGTTTGACATAGGAAAATGATATAAATTTATTATAATTTTAGAAAAGAAATTGGTATTAAAAAATTTTTTCACTCAAAAAATATAATACTAATAATTAAAAAGCTCAAAATAAATTTAAAAAAATAGAAGAGAAAAAAAAACTACCTATTGGTAGCTTTTATTATAAAATTTTTTAAAAAATTAATTTAATTCTAAAAATAGTTTATCTCCAATTTGATTAAAAATTTTAATAAAATATAAAGTATATATCTTATCTTGGTC
>PPYF01385512.1_pt1 | contig 18392 bp, 21 predicted proteins | sample 1559871 | NCBI WGS metagenome assembly PPYF01 (sample SAMN08240021, study PRJNA423297) | Human gut metagenome, whole genome shotgun sequencing project. | reverse complement strand
CGCTGTTTTGCTTGTCGCCGCATTGTTTTCACTCGTCTTTGCGTTTTGCTCGCTCGTTTTTGCCGCACTTGCGCTAGTTTTAGCCGCTGTCTGGCTGGCTTTGGCGGCATCCCTTGCGGCGATTGCTTCGTCAGCAATCTTCCGGGCGTTGTCCGTTTCGATGTATTTCGTTCCATCCCAGAGATACCACTTGCCCGTATCCTCTGCGATGTACATAGCCGATAAATCGCCTGTAGCAGGTAATGCGGCTTTGTTGGCTACGTAAATACGAGAGCCGTTGATATTATCGTGCAGGGCTTCGAGGTTGTTGTTGATGTAGTCCAGCACGCCGTCATTCGTCGAATTGACCAGATGGGACTCTTTGCCGTAAGTCCCCTCTTGGATAATGTTGTCATGCTCGTCCCGGATTTCAGGGCGCTGGTAAATGGTCTTTTTCATGACTGTTCCGTCACCGCCTTTTCCTTTGGCTTGTAAATCAGTTTCCCGCCGTCCAGGACATAATCGTTAGCATTGTCAATTCGTTCTTCAGAACCGAAAACGATAAGCCCATCCATGGGTTCAGGGAGATAATCACAACAACCAAAGCAGCGCTTTGTTGATGCTTGAATCAGGTAATAAATCATTTTCTTACTCCTTTCTTACCGAATGCCAATAGCCCAGTAGTAAAGCCAATCGTCATGATTCGGATAGCCGATGACGTAGGGGACATCGTTTACTGGAAGATAAACATTTTGATATGCCGTATTGTAACCGTCACCACTGGAATATCTGTAAGTAGATGTTTCCATGTTCACACCCCAAATGCATTCATTCCGCTTGAAGCCAAATGGAAGCGGCAGATACATACCTCCGTAATGGGTAACAGCGGCTGGCACTCCGGCCTTTTTATCTTCTGCACTAACGGGATCTCTTCTATCATCATCTAGGTAGACGCGGCCTTTCAGCATCGCGCTTGCTTTTACTTTATACCCAGCCTGATAGATCACATTGGCATTGATTGTCCCACTATTAATTGTGACACCATTAATAACGCCTTCTTCGCTGACGGAAAAAGAGTTTGACGCATTCCGGATTTTTGCTCCAACGATTTCTGTTCCTGAGATTGACCCGCCACGCAATGTTCCAACTTCCGCAGAAATAGAGCTTAATTTATCCACATCCATCTTTTCTGCCGTCACTGCTCCAGCTTGAATCATCTTCGGCGTTACTATATTGTCATCAAAATAAGTATCTCCCGTGATGTGGACCTTTTTTCCATCAATGAGCACGTTTTCCGGGCTAACGTTGATTTGGTTGATTACCTCACCGGCCTTGACCCTCAAATTGATGGCATCTGACAGTTGAGTCAAAGCGGTGTATTTCTGGGCTCCGTCTGGATTATTGAGGTCGTCGCTCACGATTCTCACCATTTTTTCTGCCGCTTCTCCGCTAGCAAGCTTTTCCTTGATGGCTGCATCCACCTTTTCCAGGCTGATGGCTTCATTAGCAATCATAGAGGAGTCTATTTCAACCTTGACTGTGACCAGGGCATCTTCTGATTTCTCGCCCTCTCCAAAAAGATCGTAGTAAGCAATTTTAACAGCATAGATGCCAGCCCCACAGGCGTAGGAATAAACGTTGTTTTCCGTCCGGATGGCATCCTTGGCGTCAATATAAATAGCCATGCCAATGCAACCGTTTGGGATCGCTGCGGCTGTCACACCAAACCCGCCGATTGTTGCCGTCAGGTCCGGCGGTAAGGCTTTTGGAGGCTCTGCCTTGTGATACTTCAAAATCGCAGGAGTCGAATATTTGCCAAGAGCATTTTTCGCAAAAAGATAAAGCGTACCAGTCCTTGACGCTAGGGAAATCGTTGCGCTAAGGCTATTTGTCCGGACAAGCAGGCCGTCGCCTTCAATCCCTGCCCCGTCATCCGTACGGATTTCGTAATACATGATGTCCGTATTTGTGACTTCCTTCCAGGACGCTGTAACGGTCTTGCCAAAGGTCACGGTAAATCCGTCTGGCTGGTTGGGGATCGTAGTCTTCATGGCCACGGTGATCTTAGTCTTAGGTGCTACATCCGGGCTCGTTGATGCTGCGAACTTATCGACGGTCGTGACTGCAAATTCATAGGTATCCCCAACAATGGCCTGAGGTATCACGACTTCACCTGCGCCCTGGCCGCCAAACATCCATTTCCCACTAAACCCCGTATCGGCAACGGGAACGCCATCGCTCATGACCGCATCAACGCCCTGCGTGCCATTTGTCTTGTACCAAACTTGGCCATAAGCATAGGTGTCAAGGCTTGGCGCATCCCACTTGACCACGATGTCATAGCGGCTGACCCCGTCGGCCTGCTGACGATAGCGGTTATATGCCAGAATATTTTGGACGGGAGGAATATAGTAGGCTTGGAGCTTATACTCAACCGGCTCAACGTCTTCAAGACCCTGCTCTCCGCTGCCAAAAACGTTAAAGGAAGTGAATTTCAGGAAGATATCCTTCCCGATGTCTTCTTTTCTGAAGGGAATCTTGAGCAAGGAGCTGTCCAATCGGGCAAAGGCGCTGTTTTCGGCGTGACTGGTGGCAGTCGTATTGTATTGACCACGAACGCAGTCCGTGAACCTCCATCTGCCGTCGCTTAAGAGTTCTGCGCCTTGGTAGCTGAAGCATTCTCCATCTAACCAGCACAGCGTGTTTCCGCGTTCAGCGTCCTGCTGTGTTCCCGCAAGAAAGCTTCCATTGCAGGACACCTCAATGGTGGTATCGGTAGCACTGATGCCCTTGGAGAGCGTCCCAATTCGAGCGCTGTTGGCAATCTGTCCAGCGGTCCTGTAGTTGGTCCCATCATCAGCAACGTGGACCGTGCATCCGCCCCAGAGGTCGCCCTTCCCTTTTGCGCCGATCCAGACTTCCATCCCTGTCGTGGTAAGCTCCGCAGGTGGCTGGACAATAATAGGCGTGTCCGTGTCAGGTGCTTGGGCGTTATAGTCAATAAAAGGGCGGTCCGTTTCGTGGACATCATAGGCCGCGGCATGGGCATCCATGGGCGGTCTTGAAATGGCCGTAATGGTCAGCGTTCCATCGGTTCCTTCCGTCACGCTGTCAATCATGACAGGCTCTTTAGTAAGGCCAAGCGCCTTATCTGTTAGCGTGACCAGGTCACCAACTTCAAGGCGACAGAAAGCCCAGTCTAATTTAAAGGTAAATTTGTTTCGGCCATACTGTGCATCCCTAGCAAGGCGTTCCGCCAGCTTCACGGCCCTCTCCTTAGTGTAGAACCAATGGGCTGAAGTCGTGCTTGCCTGCCTTAATCCATAATCAGCAATGTCTTCAGATAGTTCATAGGCCACGATTTCCTTTTCGTAGGAATTTTTGCGACTCACAAATTCGACTGGAAAGCGATTAAAGATTTCGCTGCTATCCTTTCTTTGGCACGTCACAAGCGCCCCATTCTGAGGCAGGAAATCGTCCGCTGTGAGGTCATAAAGGATCTTTCTATTTGGCGTCCATCCATTGATGGCTCTATCTTCTTTGACAACGATTTTAAATCGGTCATTGGACCAGAACATATAGGCGTTGGTGAGTGCAGCCAGCTCATTGATGATGTCGTGAGCACTCTTTGCGCTCGTATCATCCATGGGACTTGAGACCAATAGATCTGCCACATTGCAATAGCGCCGATATTCTTCCAAGCCGTCAATCTCCACATCTTTCAATCCGATTTTATCCAGGATGTAGCGTATTACGTCGGCAGGGTTTGCATCAATGCCGTCGCCGCTGCTAAGCAGTTTTCCGCATATTTCAAAGTTGTAATTCGGAAGACTGCCACTATCGCCAAGGTCAATGACGCCAGCCATATAGGCTAGGCCATTATAGGTCAACGCTTTTTCTGGGTGTTTCCCTTGGACGTATGGCCAAGGCGTCTTTTGGTCGCCCTTAAAGAGCGTCATCTGGATTTTTTCATGAGGGTATTCATAGACGTCCTTCCCAATCCACACACGCTTCACCCGCTGAATGGGTCCTTCACAGAGGCCCATGATTACGGCAACGGTATAGGTGTAGGTGATGGAAACAGACTTACTCTTTCCGCCTTTACCGGTCCGCTGCGTTTCGCGGTGTTCGTGAGCGGTGAAATCGTCATAGTAAAGCACGTTACCAGAAAGCCTCGTTGTTCCAAGGACCTCTGGGACAGCGCTTCCGTATTCAGCGGTCGCAACCGTGAAATCAGAGATTTTGTTTGCCCTCGTAGTTACAGTTCTTCCCCTGAAAAATCCCATTACCTCACCTCATTATATTTGTTAGGACTAAATCTGTAGATACCTCGCAGTCTGCTCTCTCCTTTTGCGTCAAAAAGCATACTATCATTGATGCTGGAAAGGATCACTCCAGTGTCAACGTAGGCGTGGCAAATAGTGCCGTTTCCAACATAGACAGCGCCATGACTGATGCAACGGCCGAATTGATAGAGCAGAAAGTCGCCACGCTCCATAGTCTCCACCTTGTCACAATAGGTTTCGACGTAGGACTTGAACCATTCTTTCCCGTGGCTCAAATGCCACATATTGCTATACGGCTTAACAGGGATTCCATTTGGAGCAATGGCTCCAGCGTCTTCCAGAGATGCAATAAGCAGCATGCCGCAGTCAACGCCATGGCCACGACTTTTGGCCATATTAACGTGAGGCGTTCCCAACCACTTGAGGGATGCTGCAGCAATCTGATTGCCAAGTTCGCTCATAACAGCATCTCCTTTCTTGGAATAAACGGTGCAATAACCGCATTAGCATCCACCCCACCGGCAGTGACCTTCCCGCCTGCACTGGAAAAACTGCCCTGTGGGTAATATTTCCGAATGGGAAAATCCATATTAAGTCCGCTCGTTTCAGCCTTGATGGAGAGCTGCAAGGACAGCCCTCCCGCCTTCTTGATTTCCACTTTCCCCGCAAATAGACTAATGGCTCCAATGGTCATGGAGTCCTTAAAAAAGCAACGCTTGAGTGACAATCTAGCTCTGTCAAGGGTCCCGTCGAGGGCCGCTTTCATCACCGGTTTAGAAGCAATCATATCGGAATCTGAGCAATAAATGGTTACGGTCAAAGAGTCGACGCTGACCTGGCTGTTCAGCTTGATTTGCTCCCGCTTCCACATCAACACGTCATGGCGATAAACATGTCCATTGTAAGTGATGTTGACATCGGCATCCGTATAGTAATAGGTATTGCCGTTAGCCAGCGTCAGCTGATATAAGTCGCAGGATTGAATCATCTTTTCTTGGTTCAGGTAGGTTTCCAAGGCTTTTTCCACAGCCTTCATCGCACCACCTCCATCTTGAAGGAATCAGAGGCGTTTAAATCATCAAAAATCCGTGTGATTCCCATACTATCATCCTTGAAACGGACCTTCCACCAATAGGTATAGCTGGCGGTCACAATATCGCTGCCGGCTGGAGGAACAGAGAAAATGATGAGCCCATTACTGATAGAATAACCGTCCTCTTTCAAAGCTCCATTTACCTTCACAGAGACGTTTTCTATATAGTCCGCTGGTTCTATATAGGGACCGATTTTTCGCACTGCCTGATAGCGTCCAGGAGAGACCATGGGGAGCTGAATTTCTTTTTCGTGATACTTTGTATGGTCAAGCCACAAAAAAGGCTCATAGGCGCCTTTTACAAGGGCGACAAATCCCATCAGCTCATCGGCCATTTCGTTGCTCATGAAACCGACGCTTTCGGTGATGATCCAACCTGGATGAAGCTGGTTGGTCAGGGTCTTGCTCTTACCGCTTCCGGAGGTCTGGACCTGCGTCGTCCAGTTTTCCTTAAATTTGCTGTTCCAGCTAAAATGCCGGATATTCTGAGGGAATTTTTTCAAAGCCATTACCACACCCCGCTTTCTCCGTTGAAGTCCCTATTATCATCGAAAAGTGCTTGTTTAATCACATTCATCCCGCCGCCTTGCAAGAAGGCGCTGAAGCTTGCAGCATCAATCGCGGAAACCTGAAGGGTGATATTGCTGCTAAGGGCTGTTCGCCCACTGCTGCCCATTCCGCTTGGGACACGGCCCTGATTGAGCGCGTCGAGGTTCCCGACCCCAATCCGGCGAACAGCGCTGGCATTGATGACGTATTCACCATTAGACAACATGGCGGGAATAGAGTCGCTTCGGTCACTTCCTGGGCCAGTAACAAGGCCGCCATCAGCGAACTTCATTCCAAAGAGCGTGGCACTGGCATGCTTGCCTGGAGCGGGATCTCCAAATGCTGCATATAGCAGCGCAAGGGCGGTCCATTCTGCTGCTATCTTGAGTGCGTTCTGGATGGCATTTCTTGCGAAATCACCAAGGGCTTCGCCCGCGCTCTTTGTCCCCATCATGATGTCCGTAAAGGCATCGCCAAGACTCGTTCCAACGTTTGTCCAGTAGGCATCAACCTGTTTTTGCCAGATTTGAGCATTCTTAAGGCTGTTCGTTTCAACTTCTGCTATATCTATCAGGTTCTGCTTGTACGCATCGGCGAACTCTTGGATTGTTTCATTTTTCGTTTCCAAATCTTCTGCCAGCGCATCAGGGCTCTTCCCAATGATCTGCGCAAGGCTGGACAGTTGTTCGTCATCATCAGACTGCGCCATGGCGCTGTCAATGTCTGCAAGCGCCGCTTCCAGCGTCTCCTTGATCTGGTCAACTTGTGCCTTTATGGAATCAGGATCCGCTAGAAATCTTTCCATAAAACTCTTGGAGTTTGCCTGTTGATTGGCAAGATTCTTTTGATATTCGACCGTCTTGACCTGCAGATCATAGAGTTCCTTTGCATCGCGGATCCGTTCGGAAATCCGGTCGCTGACCATCTTTCTTTCTTCTTCGTCTGCGATTCTGGACGCAAGGTCAAGCTCCTTTTCGTAACCGTCCATGAGCTCGTCAAACTTAATTTTGTAATCATCAAGCTTGATTTGCCGGTCTGCTTCAATCTTTGCCTCGCCGCTGAGCATCTGGACCCGCTGTTTGGCTTCTGCAAGGGCTGCTTTGGCATTTTCCTGCCGTGCTTTTGTCCAGTCGCCGTATTTTTTAACAAGATTTTCAATCGCTCGCTCTTCTTCACGGGCGGCAGTATTAACTGGGGCGCTAGACCGTTCCCCGCTAGATGCCCCTGCACTAGTAGCCCCGCCGCCACCTTTCACTTCGCGTCTGGCGGTATGGAAATGGTTACTGCTGCCATCATCAAAATCCGGCGTCCTGACGACATCTCCTACCGTATTGGACCATGCGTTATCAACGACGGCACCGACTTGATGACCAAGGGCACTTACGATGCTGGAAACAAGATTCCAAATCTTTTGGAGTGGTGACAGGATAGGAGTCAGAAAATTAGCAATGCGAGCCCCTGCATCCCGCCAGGCGTTGATAAAGGAATAGACGCCCATGATAACGACTTTGACAGCGCCAAAAACAATCTGAAGCCCCGTATTGATGACGTCCAGAGCGAATTGAGCAATGGCTCCTAATTCACTAAAAGCGCTTGTTCCATCGCTCCAGACGAGGTCTAGCAAGTCCTGCGTGAAGTCAACGAGCGTTTGGACAATGCCAGACTTGTCGAACGCCTCAAAGATGGCCGCTCCGATGGATCCACAGATAGCCGCAAGGTTTCCCTCAACATCGCCCCATTCGTCAATGATGTTTTCCTTTGATTTCTGCATCTGGCCATCAAACTCGGACTTCATATAGCTCGTGAGCGCTTCAACGGCTGTTTGCGCATCCAGAGTCCCGTTGTCCATGGCTTCCATGGCCTGCTCAGCCGTCATGCCGACGGATGAAAACGCCTTGTCGATGTCCATCCCGGACTGTTGCAGGGCAATCATTTGGCGGCTTGACATCTCGCCAGTGGACTGCATCCTAGACAGGATTTCTACTAGCTTTCTTGCGCCCTGTTCACCTTTCCCAAGGCCTGCCGCTGTGTCGGCGCAGAGCTTGATCATGGCGGCTGCATTATTGGCGCTATAGCCGACATTCATAAGGTCGATGCCCATTTCCTTGACACTCTCAAAGTCATACGTGTCGCGAGAAACAGTATTGAAGAGCTGCATGGCTTCGACGCCGCCCACCGTAGAGTTGACCATTGCATCAAACTGCGCAACGCCATGCTCTGCATCAAGTCCAAGTTCTACGATTTTCCGACCAAAATCAGCCAAGGCACTCGCAACTTCCGTAGCTAGACTTGCAGCGAACATGCCCGCAGCCACAGTAAGGGAAGAAAACGACTGTTCTCCAATTCCCATCTGTCCGGAGAGCTGTGACAAGAAGCTGTCCAAAAGGCCTGATTCTTGTTTGACCTCCCCTAAGCTAGAGACCGTTTCCTTGATTGCTTTGGCATATTCTGAATTGGCCTGTTTCTGTTCCTGCAGCTCGACTCGAAGCGCCTTCATGGTTTCGGCTTGTTCTGCCGTGGCCGTTGTGCCTGATTGCGTTTCCCTTTCCAGGTTCTTCAGCTCCCTCTGGAGCTGTGCTGCTCTTTGAGCTCCATCTGCGAGGGCTGTATTGAGCCTTTTTAAGCCTTCATCACTGGCAATGGTTTCCAGCGTTATTTTTGCGTCACTCATTCATTCACCTCCTAAAGGTCAAGGCGTCGCTCAATGTAATCGACAAGATAATCCATGTAATATTGCCTAATGGCGTCAGCATTCTGATCAAAATAGGCCCCGCGGGCGGCATAAGTCGGTCCTTTTTGTCCTTGCCTTGGACCGCGCAAGATGATTCTTCCCAAGGCGCCCGTGTTGTACCACCTAGCAAAATAGTTGGCGTAAACGTTTGCAACGACTTTGCCAGTCCCTTCGACCTTAAAAGCACCCTTCACAATCATATTGGTCAGGTTCTGACCATCAAATCCTGTTGCTGGATGAGTCCGCTTTATGAATAATCTTGTCGCTTCCTGGGCCTGTCTTGCAGCCTGGACAACATCGTGGGCAAAACCGCTGTTTACGTAGTCCTGGACCTTCTTTTGCAGATCTATCAGTTCCATTTTTCCACCTCCACAACACCCCTCCATGCTCTGCTCTGGAGGAAGAAAAATCACAAAGAAAGGGCACCGCGAAGATGCCCTTTTCCCTTATTCAATCACAAAGCCCGTCTTATCAACCGGTTGCCCCGTTCCGGTAGCCTTAAAGTCGTATTCAACCATGCCATCAGATGCAGATTTTTCTGCCCAGGACGTCGGAATGCAGGTGAAAACACGATATTCCTTCGTGTCGAGGTCTACGCGGGCAAACTGCAGGGCCTTCTTTTCTGCAGTAATTTCATCATCGTAAATGAAGGCTTCAATGGCCTTCTGGGCCGTATCGCCGCGCTTCATAAGGACAGTATCAGAAACTTCAAAGCTCTTACCAGTAACGGCGCCTTCTGCCCACATTCCGCTGTCCTTGGTCTGCTTGGTCTGCACATCGACGGTTGGCGTAAACTGGAGGGATTCGGATCCCCCCAGTTTGACCCATTTCGGGGATTCAGACGTTGCCCCTTCTCCGTAATTCAAATAAAGCATAAACCGCTTGCCGGAAGTACCAGCAGCGCTGGCAAATTCCGGATACTGTTCTTTTGCAATCGTAATTGCCATGATCAATCACTCTCCTTCTGTCCAATTTTAAAAATTAGGCTCGTAGCTCCTGACTGCCATGTCCCACTGTCGCCAATGATGGGAAAATTAATTCTAAGGCTTCCTATGCTCAGCGAAATAAGCGTGAAACCCTCTTTTTCAAGGGCATCATTGACTTCCTTCCAGGCCACTTCAGAACACAGATAATTGACGATGGATTCCAAACGTTTGGATACGTCTTTCTTTCCCTGATAGTTGCTGTAAACCTCAAGGTCGAGACGCGCATTCCAAACAATCGTATCCTTGTTAGGCAAGGCATCAGCATCTGCTGCGCCCATGATGCCATAAGCAAAAGATTGACGGTCCTTATAAAACCCTTCAATCTCCTCTATGCTCGCCCCAGCGTCAAACCAAGAGAGCGTAGCATCTGCACCTGAAAGGACCTTATATAGTGCGCTTTGAACGGCGAAAAAAGGTACCTTATAAGCCATCCACACCACCCCCCGTGGAAATAGCCGTTGCCGTGATCTGGATAAAATAAGGAGCTGATTCATCAATGAGGAGAACGTCATTGATAAGGTAAACCCGTCCATCCATCAAGAGTCGCCAGCTCGTATCAATCCCTTCGCCTGGCGTTCCAGCCAAATCTCGCACCACAAAATACCGTGTCGCCACGGTGACATAGTCACCAACCACCTGTTGGCGGCTCTGGTTGCGTTGTTCACACATGGCCCAGGCCGTCATGACAGGAGTGTAGGTGACAGGCTCAATGCCGCCCAGCTCATCCCTGGCAGGCGCGCTGGGCTTTAAGAGTTTGATTTCATATCTAAACCTGCCAGGGTTCCGCTTAAACATCAACCCGCCTTATTGGTCAGGATAGTAAAGCATTTGCCATAGGTCATGATGTCTTCGTAGCGGGCAATCGCGCGGACGAGAACGCTGTTTTTCGTGAAGCCTGCTTCTTCAGAAGACTGGACTTCAAGGTCCGGGAAAGCAACATGATAAATGGTTCTGAAGTCACCAACGATGATGGTATCAGCTGCCAGATCTGCGTCTTCCACAACGACCACATCGCGGCCTTCAATCATCGGAATGGTTTCGTTGTTCGCGTCGCGCGTCAAGAGGTAGTTCCCATTGTCATCCTTTGCAATGGCAAGTTTGGAAAAAGTGGTCTGGTTCATGACGATTTTGGCGTTCTTGCCAGCGTCAAGCGGGCACTTGATAACCGTCTCCTTGATGGCATCAATGCCAGCGACCGTGGTAAGGCCTTCGACTTCCTTTTTATTTTTCCCTTCAACAGCCTTGGTGATGCTGGCAATGATCGTGCTATTGCAATCGCGAACGTAGACACGGTTAAAAAGCGTAGTGATCACGCCCACAATATCAGTCTGGGAATCGCGCATCAATTCATTAGATACAGGGATGATAGCGCCTTTGCTGGCAAGAGTATATTTAGCCTGGCTAAAAGCGCTCTTGGTCTGCGTGATTTCGCTGTTTTCATCGAAAGACACCAGTTTGACGTCCTGGGAGTAATCAATGATAGGAATCCGTCCAGATCTGCTGTGAACAGCAACCGGAGTACAAAGCGATCTCAAGTCGACGCCGAATTTGTCGTTTTCAACAAGCTGGAGCAGTTCTTCCGGGATGGTTGCCCCACCATCTGCAGTTGTTGCTCCATTCTGTCCGCTGGCATCAGCTTTGTATTTGGTCCAAAAAGCCATAAGACCAGATTCGTCTTTGTGTGCCAAGAATTTTCTCAGGGCTGCATTGAAATCTCTGTTCATGCTTTTCGTGTCGTTCATTATTTCCTCTCCTTTCGCTGCCGTTTCAGCAGCTTTAGCTGTTGCATATTCTGCAACAAGGGCCTTCAGCTCAGCTTCTTTTGCCTTACTGACGGGCTTCTTTGCATTGATCATTGCCTTAATAGCATTTTTAAGCTCATTGATTTGGTGAGCAAGCTCAATGGATTTAAGCATTTTTTACCTCACAAAACATCTTTCCACTTCGCAACAAGCGCAGGATCAATCGGGGGCAGCCCTCTAGTCTGATTCCTGTTCCTATAGCGCGTCATTTCCTCATAGAGGGCCTTCCCGCTTTTAGGCTTGTTAGAGAATGCTTGTCTAATAGGGATTGCAGAAAACAGGATGAAAAGGTCTTCAAGCTGGGATCGACGCCTCTCATAGCCATCAAGCATGGCCAAGATTTCTGCAATCGTCGCATTCCCAAAGGCCATTGGGGTCATCGCAAGTTCGCCCAAGGCCAACGGTTCCAGCCCGTCAACCAGGGCGTTCGCGCTGTCCATATCGGCGCCGGGACTTACGCATTCGCCGCCCCGTGATTTTTTGAGACTTTTTTAATTGTTCCAGATTTTTGAAGAGCAGAAACGCAAAGCTTACCAACTTCGCTATAACTGCCAAGCTCGGAAATGGCATCATAAAAAAGGGATTCAATTGCTTCGTTGCTAAGGTCATGATTGCCTCCTTTGAGTCCCCATTTCCAGAGTGAATAACAAAAGGAAAAGCTCATTGCTCGGACAGGATTAGCCAGCATAAAAGGCAGGCTGTGCTCCGGAATCTCCTTTTCCACCTCAATGATGCTTTTGACTGGAAAAATGATGTCATAATCCTTCCCATCAAGAGTGATGCGTTCGCCGCGGTCAAGAATAGTCATTGTTGCTTCCTCCTTCATTTCCTTGCTCGTTTCCTGGACTGTCTCCAAGGGCTCCAGTCCCTCCTCTTTGTGTCAAGATATCGGCTCCCTTGTCGTCCGATTTTGGATATTTCAAGCTCAATCTCGCCTCGTTCGGTGTCAAAATACCAGCTCCGGTATAACTGCATAGGACCGACGCCTTTCCGGAAGCATCGAGGCTATCAAAAATATCGTTTTCCGTCGCAATCACCAAGCCGTCCTGTTGCTGCTGCGTCGTGAGGAGCTTTCCCGTCATTTCACAGGCATATCGAGTAATAATCGGTTGGATGGTCATGGAAAAGAAATTCATCATCTGTGTAGCTGAAAAGGTTGCCGTTCCCGTTCCGCCGCTCTTATTAAGCAGTGCTAGGGGGATTCCAAACAGAGCGCTGATATCTTCCATCTTGGCCTGCTTCAGTGTCTCATAGTAGCTGCGAATATCATTGGCAATGTTCATCGCTGTCATGCCAACAGGGAGCGGCAGGATGGTCCTGTCTTTTGTCTTCAATAGCTCCATGACCTGCGTCTGCAGCTCTTTAGCCCTGCTTGCAGACAAATCCGACGTATACTGCAGCATGATTGTTCCTGCAAAGCCGTTGGAGACAGCCGTCCGCAGTGCGCTTTCAACTTCGGCACTAGCAGCCATGGCCGAACGGAGAATATCAATAGCCGGACGCCCAACAATGCCATTCGAAGAATAGGCCTTGAAATGGAGTATTTCTTCCGGAAGGATGGTATAGGTTCTCCCTGCCCTGGGATCGCGGTATAGATAAACAATTTGGCGCTGTCCATCAAGAAGGTTAGCGTCATCCCACATTACCGTCACATTGGATGCATCAAGCGGTATTAGATAGCTGAGATAAAGCCCCGTATAGCGGATTAACGCGAAGGCATTGCCCAAAGTAAGCCGTTGCCGTTCCATGTATTCCCAGAAATCATAGGCATTGATACCAGGATAAGGCCGGACATTGAGAACCTTCCTAAAGCCAGGAGAGACTTCTGGAACAGCGCTAGATGCCTTGTCATAAATGCTCCATCGGCACTGAGCAATCGCTTGAGCAAGGATATTAACGCAAGTCGCATAGGTGAGGTCTCCGTTAATATCCACCATGACGCGGTTGCCGATGCCAACAGGCGTCACTGGTCCATGATCACTGCGTGGATAACCACGAAAGTAATCCATGATTTTATTCAAGATGCTCATTTGCATCACTCCAATTTGTCGCAATAGGCCAAAAGCGCGGAGAGGCTCTCAGAGACTTTGTATTCTTCCTCTCCTTCATCAGCTTCAGGCGCTTCTTCCGGATTATCCTCTTCTTCGCCTTCATCTTCCTCAGCTTCTTCCGGCAATTTCTCGTCAGATTCAGGGTTCTCCTCTTCAGCGGTTGGGTCTTTTGGTTTTTCTGGATTCTCTTCATCTTCGTCTTCAGGCGCTTCTTCCTGCTCCGCTCTGAGAACGAGGGCCGCAAGGTCACAAGTTGCAGCAATGCCATCCGGCTTTGCTGGATCGACGATAGTGACGTTATCGAAGAGGTCTGCTGCTTCCTCGCCGGTCAACCAGACGTCCTGCCCATCATTCATTTTCTGCTGCAGGGCCGCAAAATCTGCTGCATTTTTGCAATGCTCACTCGCAATGGCGAAAAGGACTTTGTCAACGGCTTCCATCTGCTCAATGGTTTCTTTGAGCTGTTTTTTGTTTCCGTCAACAGCGCAGGAACAGGAATGCAGCATCAAGATATCTCGTTTGGTCATTTCTACCTTGTCGCAAGCCAAGGCGATATAAGCTGCAACGCTTGCAGCAATCACATTGATTTTTGCCGTGACCGTCCGGTTGCAGCTCTTGATAGCGTTTACAAGATTCAACCCTTCCATGACCAAGCCGCCTGGGCTGTTGATGGTAAGCGTAACATCATCAGCGCTAAGGCTCAGTGTTTTGGCTAGTTCCGGCTGCTCTTCAGCCAAATTTCTAATCGGCCCTAAAATCTGAAATTCCATTATTATCCCTCTTTTCTATATAGCTGGAGCTGAGTGAGTTGACTTCTAGCTGCATAGTTCATGCTAACGCGTCCGTCATACCCGCCTTCTCGTTGGTCATAGGCTTCTGGCATCCAATGCCGCAGCACCCAAGCGTCCGCTTTCCGTTTGAAACGTTCGTTTTCTGCATAAATGTCATCAAAGTCGTCGACCGCATCACGCAGATAATCATAGCCATCTTCAATCATGCTGCTAATCAGTGCATATCCGCCCGTGTCCGGAACTTTAAGATATTCCTGTACAATTTCCGGTGAAATCATTCCATCACTCCTCCCATCATCCCAAGCCAGTTGGCAACAGCCTCATCACCGTTGACTGCACCATTTTCGTGGTCAATATAAGCCGCAATAAAGCCCGTGACCATCGCATCAACGGGGTCAATGCGGATGTTGCTGTCAGCTCTCAGAGACATTTTTTCGACGCTGTAAAATCCGGACTGGTTACGCAACATGACGGCATTCGTCATGGCCTTTTCCATGATGTCTTCGTGGCCTTTTTGGTAAGCAATCGTTCCCGCTTTCCAAAGTCCAGAAAGGACCTCCAGATATTGACTGAGCGCTTTTGGGGATTGATTCTGCAGGATGAAGGTGTCACAGAGGTCTTCAAGCTTTCCCTGGACTCCTGCGATGCCATACGGATCCGCCGCAATCGTGACATAGCTGATGCCATGTTTTTCTCTAAGCTCCACCAGTTTTTCATACGGATCATTAGCGTCAATCGTGTCGCCGCCACCGCCCGTACAAAGGAACAGCTCCTTGCCCACATAGTCGAAGTAAGGAAAATGATCAGATTCAATGTGTTTCTGGAGCTTGTTTTTCGGTAGCCAAGACAACCAATGGGAATATAGCCTGTACTGGTCAGGAACCTCACCGGCAGGGATGATGCTGCCATCTTCTGCAGCGCCGTAATAGGTGCATAAATAAATGGACGTCAAGTCAAGGGACTGGCTCATATCCATGCCTACATACCATGTCTTATAGCCCGCTTCGACAACCTCCTCGAAGGAATAGGGCACTGCACAAGCCTTCATCTCGTCCGGAGTGCAGAGGCTGCGGTCATCGGCGCAATACCACACGTTGCATTGCTTCGTCGCAAAGTTCTGCAGTTCGAATCCTTTTTGACGCATGACCGATTTTGCTTCAGCGCCGTAGGTCCGCTTGATATGATCCTTGACAGTGTATCCGTCCTTTTCAAAAAGCAAGACCGGGTTTGCTTTTCCCCAGACCTTAATAGAGGTGTAATCACCTTTTTCAACGTCCCTTTTGTTAGGTTCGCAAAGAAAAAGAAAGGTCTCATCTGGCAGCGCGTCATCATATAGTGCCGCCCGCAGGTTGAGCCATTTCTTATGATTTTCGCTACCGATGGAAAATTGAGCTGTACTCATCGTGACAAGAAGGCGATCTTTGTAGTGAGCCTGCCCATCCTGGATGGTCTTTGTGATGATCTTGTCACAAAGCATTTCCTCATCGATGATGGCCACGCGGTTGGTGAATCCGTCGAGGGTCTTCTTGGCACCTGCACCCGTCCGGAACATCTCCAGCTTGTTGTTGGTCAGCTTATTTCTGGCCCAGCAGGCTGTCCGGTTGACGTTGTCGTAGGTGTCACGCAGGAAGGGGTCATTGTCAATGAAGTTCACGAACTCGTCAAAACAGATGGTGGCATTCTGTCCCTTGCAGGACGCCAGGATAATCTTTTCGCTCTTGAACTTACTCATGGCCATCAGATAGTGAAGGACCCCCGACAACAGAAAGGATTTCCCATTTCTGCGAGCCATGTAGATATTGGCCGTATTGACCAAATATCTCCCGTCCGGTCGCCTAAGCCCAAAGATTGCGCACATGATAAATTTTTGGACAGGGTAAAGCCGCAGATGCTGTGGCTTTCCATCGTCATCGATGAAGACGAGAAGATCAAGGAACCGGAACATAAAGTCCATGGATTTTTCGGCAAATTCATATTTGTCGCTTAATGCTAGGAACCGTTTGAAGCATTTAAATTCCGAGTCCCCAAGCATCCCAGTTTCAGCGCGATGAACCAGGGCCGTGTAATAATCCCCAATATAAGGTTTTAACTTCTTGGGAACCATCAAGGCCCTAATTTCATCGTCAATCATGGAACAGCTCCTTATAGGTTTCTATGCCACGCCTGATCCTAGCAAGCGCAGCCTTCTTGTTCTTTCGGTACGCCTCATGGATTTCAGCGTGGCTGTCATTTGTGCAGGTGATGAGATTGTCCAGATTAAAAATGAGGTCCGGAGCTTCGTCCCTCTCAACAATGTGATGGACAACCGGATGACGGCATTGGATGACCACGCCAATTCCCATCTTCCAAATGTCGTATGCAGCATATCGGATGATTGCGTTTTCACGGCACTTCCTCCAGCGATGGCTTGCATACAGCTTCCTGGACTTCACTTCATCAAGGCGAGACTTCTGCCGCTTGGCTGCGCAAGTGGGGCACTCCTTGCCCTTGAAAATCCCATGGCATGTGTTGCAGCGTCTAAAAATTGCCATTGCGTGCCGCCTCCTGAGCCAGTTCCAGAAATGGATTCTTCTGGTCCTTAAGCTCATCCTTGATGGAATCAAATTTCAATGTCTTGTATAGCGTCACAGAGATTTTTTGGAACTTCTCGTAAAGCGCAATATAGCCCATCACTTTTTCCGGCTCATCTTTTCCCAGCATCTTTTGGATTTCCTCGGCCATCTCATTGGCCATGACCGTAAACCGGCAATACTGCCCAACGAGGTCCTTATTAATTTCACTGATGCTGTCGCAGCGGTCTTTTAAGCTCCAGATGTAACGATACATCGCATTGATTTTTTTCGTTCTGCTTGCTTTAGCCACCGCGTTCACCCCAATGAGAAAAAATAAAAACCAATCTCCGAATGCGCTTTTGATAGTCCTATTTTTTGAACCATACCCCCCTATTAAAACAAAAAGCGCCGCAGTTTCTAGCTACAGCGCTCTTGTAAGGGGGAGACAATTAAAAGGAAGTGTCAGATGTGTAGGACGGGAGAAGGCCGCCGTGTCTTCTCACGCGTCCCCATTTCTGACAGCTTAATCTTATCAAATTGTCATAGTGGCTTTTTATGGCGTGTTTTTGTTGTACAGCTTTTCGAACTCCTTGATAGCTTTTTCGTGAAGTCGAAACAGCCACCGTTGATCATAGTTCATGGTCCTTGCGACGTCTTCCCACCTTTTGCAATTAATATATCGCTCAGTAAGTAAGTCCTTGTGCTCCTGTTTTGCCATCCTCGCTACGATCGCTTGCACCTGAGCGCGTTTATTCACTAGCCTGACCCACTCATTGCATATCTCAATCTTCTTTTTTTCCAAGGCATCAATCCCATCAGCAACATCACGGGAGACGCCGCCGCTCACATGGATGCCATCATAGACAATGGCACGGATGCCATCAAGCATGGACCGCTGCTCCCTCAATTCGTCCTTAAGGACGCTGAGATGCTGCCTTGCATGCTTAACTTCTTCCAGCAGCTCTCTTCCCGTCATCTAGCTTCCTTTGCTGCTTCCTCGTCCACTACCCTCACTCCGCCAAATTGCAGGACCTGCTGCGCCCGCTTGCCTTGGATATATGCCCCGACCTCTCGCCAGAGATCATCGATAGCATCACACAATCCAATCGTTGGCGTGATGTTTTTCAGGATCAATTCCCTGTCATAAGGCACGACCTCATCATGCGGCCAGATGGACATTTTGGCAGCATAGATCCATTCTTTTTTCTTCAGCGTCCTAGTAATCTGATCCAGACCAAATGACACCGTCTCCCATTCAGGGACCATTGCGACCAGCTCATCAAGGACGTTTTTCCAGGCTCTCTCAAAGTCCGGATGCGGAGCCTGAGAATACTTAATGCTGCATTCATCAATGTGGTTGTCTTTATTTCGACGGGTAAATAGCACGCAGAGATAACCCGCCTTGCGTTCAACCTTGGAAATATCGGAAATGTTCATTTTTCAGTCCTCCTCGGTTTCTTCTTGGATTTTATTCACCGCGTCTTTCAGAATGCCATTCGCCTCATCCATCGTTTCGCAGGTCGCCAGGCTGATGGCATCATCCGAGTTGCGGATTTTAGCTAAAACAAAAAA
>PPYF01673166.1_pt1 | contig 18397 bp, 18 predicted proteins | sample 1559871 | NCBI WGS metagenome assembly PPYF01 (sample SAMN08240021, study PRJNA423297) | Human gut metagenome, whole genome shotgun sequencing project. | reverse complement strand
ACTGAAAATGAAGAAAAGATATTGACCGGGGAATTTGAAGGCACCCTGATAATGCACATTTGCAGTCCATTGAAAGAGGCCTATGACAATTGTTCTGCAATTGCCTTTCAAAGAATATATCGTTCCAGCGATGTGCTGGACATAGAATTGGCAGGATTCAGGGTTATCAGTACCTTGATTGACCTGATGATTAATGCAGTGCGCTCTCCGGAAAAAGCGTATTCACAACTACTTATCAACCGCATATCCGGACAGTACAATGTCAACGCACCTACTTTATATGGAAAAATTCAAGCCGTGCTGGATTACATATCGGGCATGACAGACGTATATGCGCTCGACCTCTACCGGAAAATCAAAGGCAACAGTCTGCCGGCAGTATAATAAAAACATTGTCAGATGCGAGCACGATGAATCCTGTAAATTTTATCTGCACCTGACAATGTTTCCCCAAATACTACTATTAGTCCGATTATTTGGTCAGTATGGGATGAGCGCCTGAAGTTATTTTCATAGCTTCAGGATGTTGCTTTACAAACGATTCGATATGACGTACCCGTTTGTCTTCCAGAATTTCATTGACTGCAATCAGAATTCCGGTTTCCTCCACATCTCCGAATCCATAATTAATCGCTGTTCCAAACATACGCATTGTAGGAGACAGACTCATATATGCATTGACCAAAGGAGGAATATTATACCCCAGCTTACGCACTTCCGTATTCAAGATCTTGTAATCTTCTTTAAAGGAATCATAACAGAAAAGATTTTCCAACATTTTCTTATCTGTTTCTATTTCCAGCGGTTTCATCGGAGTTATCAATTTATCTTTATCACCGAAATGTTTATTCAGGAAGTATAATATCATGTCACGCCCCTGACGATGATAACTAGGATACATAGTCATCTTACCAAAAAAATATTTCACATTAGGCTTAATCACGGTTAATGCGCCCAAACCATCCCACAAATTATCCAAAGCAAACAATCCCTTGGAACCGGCACGGGTTGACTGATATTCCAATGTAACAAATGAGCGTCCCAACTCCACCGTGTAAGGCAAATATTCTTTCAAAAAAACTTCCGAGAAATTAAACATGTGAGCAGTAGCCAGCACAGGCTTCCCATGTTCATCAAATTGCACCTCATCCCCCAAAAGATAACGATAACCTCCCAAAATCTCCTCCGCTTCAGGATTCCATACAACTAATTGCTTATATGGATTTTCCATCACGTCATATTCATCGATATCCATCGCCTTTCCTGTTCCGCCACCTGCAGCACGAAAGGCTATTTCTCTCAACCGGCCAATCTCCTTCATCACATTGGGCGAATCCTGATACGTTATGACGTAAATTTCATTATGACTTTTATTCGTAAACCTCAGGCGTTTATCCTCGGAAAGTTCCGCCTTCAGAATCTCTTTGCTAATCGGTGCAATAATTTCTTCCATATCTTTTTTCTCTCTTTTGTCTATTATAGCTTGTAGACTACATCTTTTACAAACTGCGCCCACTGAGCCGGGGTCTTTGTCTTGTCGAAAGTTTGCCAAGGAATGGGTTTTCCAATGGTCAAGGTAAAGGTTTTATGACGATTTTTCAACATTTCATCTGCCAAGTAAAGCATAGCAATATTAAACTTAATGCCAAGTGCCTTACATATATTTGCCAAATTATAAAAAAAGTCTGAGTTCCGGCCCTCAAAGTGCAAAGGTACCACATCACGATGCGTTTCAATACTTTTAGTGACAAATGTCTTTTTCCATTCCAAATCCTTGATTTCCCCACCCTGTCTACGGGAACATAACCCCGCAGGAAACATAATGATATGATTATCCGAGGCAAACCCTGCCTCTACCATCTTCGGGAAATCCCTGGATTGCGAGCCTGTTTTATTGATAGGAATACATAAAGGAGCCAAACCATGCAAATTCATCAACAAATCATTGACCAAATAGCGTACATTACCATTGTAATGTTTTCCCAATATATACCCCAAAGCAACTCCATCCTGTCCCCCCAGCGGGTGATTGCTGACAAAAGTGCATTTACCGTTTTCAGGCAAGTTTTCCAAACCTTTTATCTCCACTTTTGCATCCAGGAACTCCATACAAGCTTCCAGAAAGTCAACTCCGACTTTATTTTTGGAGTCTTTTAAAAAGACATTCAGTTCATCCTGATGCACGATATGCTTCAGGTACGAAACGACAAAACGGGGAATATATTTATATTTTTTCCCGGCTTTCGTTTTCAATATCTTTTCTATGTCGATTAAAAATATAGAGTCGTCAGTCATTTTGCAAACGTTCTTTTCCATGCAAAAGTAACTTATCTTTTTTTATATTGGCAATTTATGACAGAAAAAACTCTTAATCTCTAAAGAAATTAAGAGTTTTTGTGTATGAAACTATACAAATTCTTTCATTTTTGCGCAAAACAAAAACGAATGTGCAATAGTTTGGTTTCGTTTTTCAACCTCCGAGAAGCTGCCCTTTCCATTATTTTTTATCATAAAATTATTAATTTTAAACCTCCTGTTTACCAAGCTACTAGCTACATTAACAGCCTGTTGAAAACTTCTCGAAATATTTTCTTAAAATATTGTGGGGAATTGTGGGGAATTGTGTAATTTTACACCTTGAACAATATAATAAGGTGTAAACATGCGATTTCTTGGGAATTCTGAAGCAAAGACGGATGCAAAAGGCAGAGTGTTCCTGCCTGCCGTATTCAGGAAGCAGCTACAAGCTGCCTCCCAGGAGTGCCTGATTTTACGCAAAGACACCTACCAAGACTGCCTGGTACTTTACCCTGAAAATGTGTGGAACGAACAAATGAACGAACTACGTTGCAAACTCAATCGCTGGAATTCCAGACACCAAATGATTTTCCGTCAGTTCGTTTCGGATGTAGAAGTTATCACATTGGATGGAAACGGGCGCTTTCTGATTCCAAAACGATATTTGAAATTAGCTAAAATACAGCAAGATGTACGTTTTATCGGATTGGACGACACTATAGAAATCTGGTCTAAAGAAATAGCAGACAAACCCTTCATCACACCGGAGGACTTTGGAAAAGAATTGGAAGAAATTATGGGAACTAATAACAACGTAGAAATAGAATGAGTGAAGCAAAACAGATATATCATGTACCGGTATTATTAAACGAGAGCGTAGACGGAATGAACATCCAACCCGGAGGTATTTATGTAGATGCCACTTTCGGCGGCGGAGGACATTCCAAGGAAATTCTAAGCCGGCTGGGTAGCACCGCGCATCTATATAGTTTTGACCAAGATGAAGATGCCGAGAAGAATATTGTAAGCGACAGCCGCTTCACTTTTGTGCGTAGTAACTTCCGCTACCTTCCCAACTTCCTACGTTATTATGGCGTGGAAGGGGTGGATGCCATTTTGGCCGATCTGGGCGTTTCCTCACATCACTTTGACGACTCCGAACGTGGATTCTCATTCCGCTTCGAGGGCAAATTAGACATGCGGATGAACAAACGCGCAGGTATGACAGCTGCTGATGTAGTGAACACCTATGACGAAGAACGTTTGGCTAATATTTTCTATTTATATGGTGAATTGAAGAACAGCCGCAAACTGGCATCAGCCATCGTTAAAGCACGAGGTGTAAAACAAATTGTCACCATCGGTGATTTCCTCGAAGTCATCAAACCGCTTTTCGGGCGGGAACGTGAAAAGAAAGAGCTCGCAAAGGTGTTCCAAGCTTTACGCATAGAGGTAAATCAGGAAATGGAAGCATTGAAAGAAATGCTTTATGCAGCAACCAAGGCACTGAAACCGGGAGGCAGACTGGTAGTAATCACCTATCACTCTTTAGAAGACCGCATGGTAAAGAATATCATGAAAACCGGAAACATAGAAGGCAAGGCCGAACAAGATTTCTTTGGTAATGTACAGACACCTTTCAAACTAGTCAACAACAAAGTTATTGTTGCCGGCAACGAAGAAGTGACACGCAATCCGCGCTCCCGAAGCGCCAAGTTGAGAATTGCAGAAAAGAGATAACGAGATGGAAGAAGAACTGAAACAAAATACACAACAACCCAAAGACGGACAATCTGCTTCGCCCAAGCATATGTCTATCCGCAGCATATTAGGAGGAGATATCCTTGCGAACGACTTTTTCAAAAGACAGACCCGTTTGCTGATTCTCATCATGATCCTGACTGTACTATACATAGACAACCGTTATAGCAGCCAACAGGAACTCATTGAAATTGACAAGTTGAAAAAAGATTTGATCGATATCAAATACGATGCATTGACACGCTCTTCCGAACTGATGGAAAAGAGCCGCCAGTCACGTATTGAAGAATATATTTCGACGGAAGACAGCCCCTTGCAAACGGCTACCAACCGTCCTTATTTAATAAAGAAAGACTAAGCCCATGATGCCCAACCAAAAAAACATAATGCTCCGCTTCTCCTTCATCATCCTGGTCATGGTGTTGATAGGCATTGCCATTATCTGCAAAGCCGGCGTCATCATGTTTGCCGAGCGTCAATACTGGAAAGACGTAGCCGACCGTTTTGTAAAAGAAAACGTCACCGTACGTCCTACCCGTGGCAACATCATCTCATCCGACGGCCAGCTGATGGCAAGCAGCCTTCCCGAATATAAGATTTACATGGACTTCATGATAAATAAAAGGAAGGGCGAAACCGAAGAAGAGGAAAAGAAACGGCTGAAGCTACAACATATCAAAGACTCAGTTCTTTATGCAAACCTTGACACAATCTGCAAAGGGTTACATGAAATATTCCCTGTGGAACTTTCATACGATTCCATATTAAAAGGCAGAAACGGTATCACTCACCGTCAAAAGGTAATGAACAAATACCTGAACATTGTAGATATTCCTCCTGTAGATGGCTGTGATATCATTACGACCATTGATGTAGGTATGCAAGACATCGCAGAAAAAGCATTGGTGGATGAATTGAAAGAAATCAACGCTACTGTAGGCGTTGCCATTCTGATGGAAGTGCAGACGGGAGACATTAAAGCTATCGTCAACATGACCAAATGCAATGACGGCATTTACAGAGAAATACGCAATAACGCCATCTCAGACATGATGGAGCCAGGCTCTACTTTCAAAACCGCATCCATACTGGTAGCGCTGGACGACGGAGTCATCACTCCGGAAACGGTGGTGGAAACCGGTAACGGGGTCTATATGATGCACGGCCGCTATATGAAAGATCATAACTGGCATCGTGGAGGCTACGGCACTATCAACACAACAAAATCATTGATGGTGTCCTCAAACATCGGTGTATCACGGTTGATCGATGATCATTATCATGATAATCCGGAAAAGTTTGTACGCGGACTGCATCGAGTAGGCATTGCCACTCCGTTAGATCTCGATATTCCCGGTGCCGGCAAGCCGAACATCCGCATCCCCAACAAAGACTTGAGCAATTGGTCACGTACTGCACTGGCATGGATGTCTATTGGCTATGAAACCCAAATTCCCCCCATCAATACACTGGCATTTTATAATGCTATAGCCAATAACGGAGTAATGGTCAAGCCCCGTTTTGTGAAATCAATAGTCAAAGACGGGCAGGTAGTGGAAGATATTGCTCCTGAAATACTCAACCCGGCCATCGCTTCCCCCAAGGCTATCAGCGAGATACAAACGATTTTGGAAAAAGTCGTCAGCGAAGGACTGGGAAAGAAAGCAGGATCCAAGCAATTCCATGTATCCGGGAAAACCGGTACTGCACAGGTTTCACAAGGGAAAGCCGGGTACACGAATGGCACACGCCGTTATTTGGTAAGTTTCTGTGGATATTTTCCTTCAGAAGCGCCTAAATACAGTTGCATTGTAGCCATCCAGAAACCTGGACTCCCCGCCTCGGGTGGTCTGATGGCCGGCAGCGTGTTCAGTAAAATTGCCGAACGCGTATTTGCCAAACATCTGGCACAAGATTTGAAAGAAGCAAAAGACTCAACTTCTATCCTTATTCCGGATGTGAAAAACGGGGATATAAGTGCGGCGCATTATGTACTGAACCGGATAAATGTAAATTCATCCGGAGTTTCGGAACAATCAACCGAAGGCAAACCGGTATGGGGAAATGTGACTAGTAATCCGGACAATGTATTATTCAACAAAAAAGACATTAACAATAAACTTGTACCAAGTGTTATTGGTATGGGCGCAAAGGATGCTGTCTATCTGCTTGAAAGCATGGGATTGAAAGCCCGCATTACCGGCATCGGTAAAGTGAAGTCACAAAGTATCCCGGCCGGCAACACTTTGCGCAAAGGACAAACCATACAATTACGATTAAATTAACAGTGTAACAGGAAGAATATGAAACTGGAAAAGATTATTAAAGGAATAACAGTCAATGAAATCATAGGTGATGCATCCCAAGAAATTTCGGGAATAAACATGGACTCGCGCCTGATAGAGCCTGGTCATATTTTCGTTGCTGTAAAAGGAACGCAGACTGACGGACACACTTATATTCAAAAAGCAATAGAAAAAGGAGCCCGTACAGTGGTATGTGAGAATCTTCCTGAGACATTGATTGAGAATGTTACCTACATCAAAGTGAACGATACGAGGCGGTATATTTACCAACCTTACCCGTGACCATCTGGACTACCATAAAACTGTAGAGAACTATCTGAAAGCCAAAAAAGCATTCTTTGACGGTCTGCCTAAAACAGCCTTTGCCTTAACCAATCTGGATGACAAAAACGGATTGGTCATGACTCAAAATACCAAAGCAAAGGTACACACCTATTCGCTGCGCAGCTTGAGTGATTTTAAAGGAAAAGTGCTGGAAGATGGATTCGAAGGAATGCTGCTTGATATAAATAATGTGGAAGTCAATGTACAGTTCATCGGACGTTTCAATGCTTCCAACCTGCTGGCAGTCTATGGAGCAGCCTGCCTGCTTGGGAAAAAGACAGAAGAGGTATTGCTGGCATTGAGTACTCTTCGCCCCGTTGCCGGGCGTTTTGACTCACTGCGCTCACCCAAGGGATACACCGCCATTGTGGACTATGCCCATACTCCGGATGCCTTGGAAAATGTGCTGAATGCCATTCACGAGGTCCTGAATGGCAAAGGTCATGTAATTACGGTAGTAGGCGCCGGCGGCAACCGCGATAAAGGCAAACGCCCCTTGATGGCACAAGAAGCGGTAAAGCAAAGCGATAAAGTCATTATCACCTCTGACAATCCCCGTTTTGAAGAGCCGCAGGAAATCATCAATGATATGCTGGCAGGGCTGACTAAAGAGGATATGCGTAAAGTGATAAGCATAGCCGACCGTAAAGAAGCGATCCGTACAGCTTGTATGCTGGCCCAAGCTAAAGATGTCATTTTAGTTGCCGGGAAAGGACACGAAAATTATCAGGAAATCAAAGGTATAAAGCACCATTTCGACGATAAAGAAGTATTAAGAGATATTTTTGCTAATGAATAAACCAACCAAAAGATGTTATATTATTTATTTCAATATTTAGAAAAGTTCGATTTTCCCGGAGCCGGTATGTTCGGTTACGTTTCATTCCGTTCATTGATGGCAATCATTTTATCATTGTTGATCTCAGCTATCTTCGGTGAATATTTCATCAACCTGCTCAAACGTAAACAAATAACCGAAACCCAACGTGACGCATCTATAGACCCTTTTAATGTGAAAAAAGTTGGTGTGCCGACGATGGGAGGTATAATTATTATTGTCGCAATTCTCATACCTTGCCTCTTGTTGGGGAAGCTGCATAATATTTACATGATATTAATGTTGATTACCACCATTTGGCTGGGTACGTTAGGCTTTTTGGACGACTATATCAAGGTCTTCCGTAAAGACAAAGAAGGGTTGCACGGCAAATTCAAGATCATCGGCCAAGTAGGTTTGGGACTCATTGTGGGACTCACCTTATATTTAAGTCCGAGCGTGGTTATCCGTGAGAACGTAGAAATACAAAGAGGAGGAGAAATTGTGGAAGTGGTGCACAAGGAACAAGATCAGAAGTCCACCAAAACTACGATTCCTTTCTTCAAGAACAACAATTTGGATTATGCTGATTTCGTAGGTTTTCTGGGAGACAATGCCCAGGCTGTAGGTTGGATTATTTTCGTATTAGTTACCATCTTCGTAGTTACTGCCGTATCTAACGGTGCCAACCTGAATGACGGGATGGACGGGATGGCAGCCGGAAATTCTGCTATCATCGGTCTTACCTTAGGCATATTGGCATACGTATCCAGCCACATCGAATATGCAGGATACCTTAATATCATGTACATTCCCGGCAGTGAAGAACTGGTAATCTTTATCTGCTCCTTCATCGGCGCACTGATCGGTTTCCTTTGGTACAATGCTTTTCCCGCCCAAGTATTTATGGGCGATACCGGCAGCTTGACCATTGGTGGTATCATAGCGGTATTTGCAATCATCATTCATAAAGAGTTGCTTATACCTATTCTCTGTGGAATCTTCTTGGTAGAAAACCTTTCGGTCATTCTACAGGTGAGATATTTCAAAAGCGGAAAAAAGAAAGGACATTTGCAACGCGTATTCAAACGTGCCCCTATCCACGACCATTTCCGCACTACATTAGCACAGTTAGACCCCAATTGCAGTTATCTGTTCATGAAACCCAACAGCGTATTCCATGAGTCAAAAATCACGGTACGCTTCTGGATTGTCACCATCGTACTCGCTGCAATTACGATTATTACATTAAAGATAAGATAAGATAAACGAAGATTATGGCTAAAAGAATTGTCATACTAGGAGCCGGAGAAAGCGGTGCGGGAGCAGCCGTTCTGGCAAAGAAACAAGGTTTCGACACCTTCGTTTCAGACATGTCCACGATTAAGGACATATACAAAAACATGCTGAACGAGCGAGGCATCGAATGGGAAGAAGGCAAACATACCGAATCTCTCATTCTGAATGCGGATGAAGTAATCAAAAGTCCGGGTATTCCGAATGATGCCCCGATGATTCTTAAGTTAAAGTCACAAGGCACCCCTATCATCTCCGAAATAGAATTTGCGGGACGTTATACCAATGCCAAAATGATTTGCATTACAGGAAGTAATGGAAAAACAACAACTACTTCGCTGATTTATCATATCTTCAAGAAAGCAGGTATGAATGTGGGACTAGCCGGAAATATCGGCCAAAGTCTGGCATATCAGGTAGCAGAATGCAACTATGATTATTATGTGATCGAGTTAAGCAGTTTCCAATTGGACAATATGTACAAGTTCCATGCCAACATTGCCGTATTGATGAACATCACGCCGGATCATCTGGACCGTTACGACCACCAGATGCAAAACTATGTGGATGCCAAATTCCGCATTATCCAGAACCAGACCCCGGACGATGCCTTCATCTTCTGGAACGATGACCCCATCATCCAGCGTGAATTACACAAATATGGCATTCATGGCCATTACTACCCTTTTGCCGAAAGGAAAGAGGAAGGAACCGCCGCATACGTGGAACAGGACAAGGTTTATTTTACAGAACCAATCGCTTTCAACATGGAACAGGAGGAACTGGCGCTGACCGGAACCCATAATCTGTTCAACTCCATGGCGGCCGGTATCTCTGCCAACCTGGCGGGTATCCGCAAAGAGTGTATCCGCGAGGCCTTGGGTGATTTCAAGGGAGTGGAACACCGCCTTGAAAAAGTCTGCCGGGTAAGAGGGGTGGATTATATCAATGACTCCAAGGCTACCAATGTGAATTCCTGCTGGTATGCTTTGCAAAGCATGAAAACCAAAACCATCCTGATATTAGGCGGGAAAGACAAAGGCAACGACTATAACGAAATTGCCGACTTGGTAAAAGAAAAATGTACCGGATTGATCTACATGGGATTGCACAATGAGAAATTGCATGATTTCTTTGACAAGTTCGGCCTGCCTGTAGCCGATGTACAAAGCATGAAGGATGCCGTAGACGCTGCTTACCGGATGGCCAAGAAAGGCGAAACCGTATTATTAAGTCCATGCTGCGCCAGCTTCGACCTTTTCAAAAGTTACGAAGACCGTGGCGAGCAGTTCAAGGAATGTGTAAGAAACCTGTAATATAGTATTAAGGTATATAGATAATGGATCTGATAAAAGACTTGTTCAAGGGCGACAAAGTAATCTGGATTATTTTCCTGTTTCTTTGTCTGATCTCTATCGTCGAGGTATTTAGTGCCGCCAGCACGCTTACCTACAAAAGTGGGGATCATTGGGGACCTATCACCCAGCACAGTGTCATCCTGATGGTAGGTGTGTGCATTGTGGTACTGGTACATAACATTCCCTACAAATATTTCCGTGTGTTTCCCGTCTTCCTGCTACCCCTATCGACATTATTGCTGATATTTGTAATGGGTATGGGATTGATTACCGGAGACCGTGTCAATGGTGCAGCCCGTTGGATGACTTTCTTCGGTATCCAGTTCCAGCCTTCCGAACTGGCAAAAATGGCCGTGATTATTGTCACCGCATTTATTCTATCCAAGTTTCAGGAAGAAGACAATGCCAATCCGAAAGCATTTAAATATATCATGTGGATCACCGGAATTGTTTTCATTCTGATTGCTCCCGAAAACGGCTCTACCGCAGCACTGCTTTTCGGAGTAGTCTTTTTAATGATGGTGATCGGCCGGGTACCCTGGAAGCAATTGGCCAAGTTAATGGGAATAGCCGGAGTTATGGTGGCTTTTTTTGTAGGCATAGTGATGATTATGCCCACACACAAACTGAACAAAGTCCCCATGATGCACCGTGTAGAAACCTGGCAGAACCGTATAAAAGGCTTCTTTGAGGACAAAGAAGCCGTTCCCGCCGCCAAATATGATATAGACAAGGACGCCCAGATAGCACACGCCAATATTGCTATCGCCTCCAGCAACATCATAGGAAAGATGCCGGGTAACAGTGTGCAGCGGGATTTCCTGTCACAAGCATTCTCGGACTTCATCTTTGCTATAATCATAGAAGAGCTGGGGTTGCTGGGAGGCGCCTTTGTAGTGATTCTCTACATCTGGCTGTTGATGCGGGCGGGTAAAATAGCCCGAAGAAGTGAAAAAAGTTTTCCTGCCTTTCTGGTGATGGGCATCGCCCTGTTGCTGGTATCTCAGGCGATGCTTAACATGATGGTGGCCGTAGGTCTGTTCCCCGTCACCGGACAACCCCTGCCGCTTATCAGCAAAGGGGGAACCTCTACACTCATCAACTGCGCCTACATCGGTATGATATTAAGTGTCAGCCGCTACGTGGCTGAGAAAGAAGAACAGAAAGCCGCCGAGCAACAAGCGCAGAAAGAAGCCGAACTGGCAGCCAAGACCGAACGGCATCAGGAAATGGTAGCTGCCATGCAGGAAGCCATTACCACACTTCCGTCGGGTGACAATGCCACCACTTCCCTCCCGCCGGAGGAGAACTCGCTGCCCGATGACTTGAAGGCAATGCTGAATGCAGCCGGGAAGCGGGAGCCGGAAGAAGAAATATAATATAAACCATTCATTTTAAAAGTATTATTTATACTTTTGCGAATAATTCGACTAAAAAGGAATTATGGAAGAAAATTTAAGAATCATCATCAGCGGAGGAGGAACCGGGGGACACATTTTCCCCGCAGTCTCTATTGCCAACGCCATCAAGGAACAACATCCCGAAGCGGAAATCCTGTTCGTAGGCGCTGAAGGCAGAATGGAGATGCAACGCGTTCCTGCTGCCGGATACCCTATAAAAGGATTACCTGTTGCCGGATTCGACCGTAAGAACTTATTGAAAAATGTTTCGGTTCTTTTCAAATTGGTCAAAAGCCAGCTATTGGCACGTAAAATCATCAAGGATTTCAAGCCACATGCAGCAGTAGGTGTAGGCGGATATGCCAGCGGTCCTACTTTGAAAATGGCCGGGATGATGGGTATTCCGACACTGATACAAGAGCAGAACTCTTATGCCGGAGTAACCAACAAACTATTGGCAAAGAAAGCCTGCAAAATATGCGTGGCATACGACGGCATGGAACGTTTCTTTGAAAAAGACAAGATTATCCTGACCGGAAACCCTGTCCGCCAAGGACTGCGCAACCATCACATCAGCCGTGAAGAGGCTATCCGCTCCTTCGGGCTGGACCCATCCAAGAAAACAATCCTGATTGTAGGAGGAAGCTTGGGAGCACGCACCATCAACAACTGCGTGATGGAAGGTTTGGACAAGATTAAAGCATCCGGCGCGCAGTTTATCTGGCAAACCGGGAAAATATATATCGGCGAAGCACGCGCCGCAGTAGCCCAGGCCGGTGAGTTACCAATGCTCCACGTAACCGATTTTATCAGCGATATGGCCGCCGCATACAGTGCTGCCGATTTAATAATCAGCCGTGCCGGAGCAGGTTCCATCTCCGAGTTCTGTTTGTTGCAGAAACCCGTCATTCTGGTTCCGTCGCCTAATGTGGCCGAAGATCATCAGACCAAGAACGCACTGGCGCTGGTCAATAAAAACGCAGCACTCTATATCAAGGACGCCGCTGCCAAAGAAGCTCTGCTGGACAAAGCGGTTGAAACCGTGAAACAGCCGGAAACATTGAAAAGTTTAAGTACAAATATTGCTAAATTAGCCTTTACCGACTCAGCCAACGTTATTGCCCGGGAGGTATTCAAACTGGCTGATAAATACAGAAAAGAAAATGGACGTTAACACATTAAAATCAGTTTATTTCATCGGTGCCGGAGGTATCGGCATGAGCGCATTGGTACGCTACTTCCTGTCAAAAGGCAAGAAGGTAGGCGGATATGACCGTACGCCCAGTGAACTGACAGAAAAGCTGATAGAAGAAGGAGCAGCCATCCATTACGAAGAAAGCACGGAACTGATAACGGATGCATTCCGCGACCCGGCAACTACATTGGTTGTCTATACTCCGGCTGTCCCCGATACACATAAAGAGTTTACCTATTTCCGGGAAAACGGTTTCGAGATACATAAACGTTCGCAGGTATTGGGAATGCTTACCCATGCAGGAAAAGGACTTTGTGTAGCCGGCACTCACGGTAAGACCACCACTTCTACCATGACAGCCCATCTGTTACACCAATCCCATGTAGGATGCAACGCCTTTTTGGGAGGCATCTCAAAGAATTACGGCACCAACCTGCTGTTGTCTGACAGCAGTGAATACATGGTTATTGAAGCCGACGAGTTCGACCGTTCTTTCCATTGGCTCTCGCCCTACATATCGGTGATTACCGCAACCGATCCCGACCATCTGGATATCTACGGAACCAAAGAGGCTTATCTGGAAAGCTTCCGCGAGAACGGGGTAGCCGCCATGGCTTTGGCGCAGATGAGCGGATTGACTGACGAAGAAATAAAGAGAGGTATGGCAAGTTTCCGCGGAGTAGACCGTCGTTTCGATTTCAAGATAAAGAACGACAAGGTGGTTTTCCTGAGCGACTATGCGCACCATCCTTCCGAGATAAAACAAAGCATACTCTCCATGCGTGCCCTCTATCGGGACAAGAAGCTGACGGCTGTTTTCCAGCCGCACCTCTACACACGTACCCGTGATTTCTACAAAGATTTCGCCGACAGCCTTTCCTTGTTGGACGAAGTCATCCTGGTAGATATCTATCCGGCACGCGAGCAACCCATCCCCGGCGTCACCAGCAAACTGATTTACGACCATCTGCGTCCGGGCATCGAGAAGAGCATGTGCAAGAAAGAAGAAATTCTAGACGTACTGAGCAAGAAAGATATAGAAGTATTAATCACCCTGGGTGCGGGCGACATAGATAACTATGTACCCCAAATCTGCGGATTACTGAATAAAAAATGATAAAGAAAATTCTCATACTCCTGTTTCTGTTGCTGATAACCGCCTACCTTATTGTAGCCGTTACCGCTTTCAACACCAAGCCTGCCGACCAGGTTTGCAAGGGTATGGAATTGATTATCAAGGACAGTATAGACCATGGTTTCATCAGCCAGAAAGGGATACTCCGCTTACTGAACGGTAAGAAGCTCTCCCCTGTGGGTAAGAAGATGGGCGACATCAACACCCGCCTGCTGGAAGAAGAGCTCAGCCAACATCCCTTGATTGAAAATGTGGAATGTTACCGTACACCGGGATGCAAGATAGGTATCGAAGTGACACAGCGCCTCCCCATCCTCAGAGTGATGGCAAACAACGGAGACAACTATTATATTGACAATAAAGGAAAAATCATGCCGATACCCAACAGTTCGGCACACGTAGCTGTTGTTACAGGATACGTGGATCGTGATTTTGCCGTCAAGGAACTATATACCTTAGGAGTCTTTCTACAGGCCCATCCGCTATGGGATGCCCAGATAGAGCAGATCAACGTGACACAAGCCAAAGAACTGGAACTGGTTCCACGGGTTGGCGAACATATCATATTCTTAGGCAAGCCCGGGAATTATGAGGAAAAGTTCGAGAAACTAAAAACTTTTTATGAGAAAGGACTGAACCAAGTAGGCTGGAACAAGTACAGCCGCATCAGTCTGGAATTTAATAATCAGATTATTTGTACTAAAAAAGAGAAGTAAGATATGGCAGCAACAGATTTTATAGTAGCAATAGAACTGGGATCCTCCAAGATCACAGGTATTGCAGGAAAGAAACATGCGGACGGAAGCATACAAGTGCTGGCCCTCGCCAGCGAAAACTCTTCGGATTTTATCCGTAAGGGAGTGATTTACAATCTGGACAAAACCGCACAAAGCCTTACTTCGATTATCAAGAAACTGGAATCGACATTAAAGGCTTCTATCGGAAAGGTCTATGTAGGTATCGGAGGACAATCTCTACGCACCATCCGTAATACGGAGGTACGTCATCTGGAAGAAGAAACCAAAATTTCACAGGAACTGATTGACTCCATCATGGACAGCAACCGCGAAGTCCCCATCATAGACCAGGAAATACTGGAAGTGGCCCCCCAGGAATATAAAGTAGGCATCAACCTGCTGGCCGATCCTGTAGGAGTTCCCAGCGATCATATAGAAGGGCGTTTCCTTAATATCATCGCCCGCAGCAGCGTGAAGCAGAACATTGACAAATGTTTCAAACAGGCAGGAATCGAAATAGCCGACTACATCATCTCACCGTTGGCTCTGGCCAATGCCGTACTGACCAACAGTGAAAAACGTTCGGGCTGCATGTTCATCGACTTTGGCGCAGATACGACTACTGTATCTGTCTACAAAAACAACATACTCCGCCATTTGGCAGTCATCCCACTGGGAGGAAGCAACATCACCAAAGACATTTGCAGCCAGCAGATTGAAGAGGAAGATGCCGAAGAACTGAAAAAGAAATACGGCAATGCCTATGCCGACAAGTCGGAAGACGGAGATGACAACCCTACCTACTCGCTGGACGGGAAATGCAGTATTGAGTCACACTTACTGGAAGACATCGTAGAAGCGCGTGTCAATGAGATACTGGCCAATGTATGGAACCAGATTGTTCTTTCGGGATATGAAGACAAACTGCTGGCAGGAGCTATCATTACCGGCGGTGCCGCCAATCTAAAGAATATGGAGGAAGCATTCAGCAACCGTACCAAAGTAGAAAAGGTAAGAATGGCCAAAGAAAGCCAGCTAAGCCTGAAAGGTGGCATGATGGAACTGAAAAAAGATGGTACATGCAATACAATCATCGCTTTGTTAGGAGCCGGGAAAGAGAACTGTTACCGCCCGGAACGTCCTATCCAAGTACCTCTCTTCGATGAAAGCGGCGAGAATGTGGAAGACAAAAGGAAAAGAGAGAAAGAAGAAGCAGCCAGAATAGCAGCGGCAGCCAAGAAAGCAGAGGAAGAGGAGAAGCTGCGAAAAGCCACTTGCGAGAGCCTGATAAGAAACGCAAAAGAGCTGAAAGAGGCAGGCAAATACAAAAATGCCTTGTCGCAACTGGCCAAAGCACGCGATCTGGGAGTGGCAGAAGCTTTGAACCAAATACGCGACCTGGAAAAAGAAATCAAGAGTTTGAAAGAAGCCAACAATCCGATCAAACGGCTGACCGACTTGTTTGGAAGGATTCTGGAAGAATAATAACGAATTACATCACCTTAATATAATATAGAAGATTATGTCTGATGAAACTATAATGCCATTCGATTTCCCGGCAGAAAACCCGACTATCATTAAAGTAATCGGTGTGGGAGGTGGCGGCGGCAATGCCGTAAATCACATGTATAAAGAAGGTATACACGATGTAACATTTGTTGTGTGCAACACAGATAACCAGGCGTTGGCCGAATCCCCCGTTCCCGTGAAGTTGCAACTGGGAAAAGAAGGATTAGGAGCCGGAAACCGCCCGGAGCGTGCACGTGAAGCAGCCGAAGAAAGTATAGAAGACGTAAAAGGAATGTTGAACGACGGCTGTAAAATGGTATTTATCACTGCCGGAATGGGAGGAGGTACCGGAACCGGTGCGGCTCCGATCATTGCCAAGACAGCCAAAGATATGGATATCCTCACCGTAGGTATTGTCACCATTCCGTTCCTTTTTGAAGGAAACCGGAAGATTGACCAGGCGCTGGACGGCGTGGAGAAAATGAGCCAGCATGTAGATGCCCTGCTGGTGATCAACAATGAACGTCTGCGTGATATTTATTCGGACTTCAGCGTGATGAACGCTTTCGGCAAAGCGGATGACACTTTATCCATAGCAGCCAAGAGTATTGCCGAGATTATCACTATCCGCGGTACCATCAACCTGGACTTCAATGACGTGAAAACAGTACTAAAAGATGGTGGGGTAGCCATTATGAGTACGGGATACGGCAAAGGGGAAAGCCGCGTGAGCCAGGCTATCAATGATGCGCTCCATTCCCCGCTGCTGAACAACAACGATATCTTCAACTCGAAGAAGATCCTGTTCAACATCTCTTTCAGCACCAAGAGCGAGTTGATGATGGAAGAGATGAATGAGGTTCATGACTTCATGAGCAAATTCGGCAAAGACGTGGAAACCAAATGGGGGCTCTATATCGACGAGTCGCTGGAAGAACAGGTGAAGTTCACCGTACTTGCCACCGGCTTCGGCATCAAGGATGTACCGGGCATGGACAACATGATGAACAAACGCACCATCGAGGAACAAAAGAAACTGGAAGAACTGGAAGAAGAGGAACAGCGCAAGGATGAACGTCGTGGAGATTACTACGGCAAAGACACCTTCAAGAACAGCAACAAGAAGAAACGCCATAACATTTACATCTTCAGCCTGGAGGATCTGGACAATGATGACATTATCAGTATGGTGGAAACGACCCCTACTTTCCAACGTACCAAAACTGTGTTGGAAAGTATCCAGTCTAAAGCAATAGCCGAAGAAGAGGAAACATTCAATAACGATGCCGAAAACGGCGGAATAACGATCACATTTTAACAACTAAAATAGAAAAGAACCATGGATTTATTTGACGTAATCAGCAACGATATCAAAGAGGCTATGAAAGCCAAGGACAAAGTGAAACTGGAAACTTTGCGTAATGTGAAAAAATTCTTCCTTGAAGCAAAGACAGCACCGGGCGCCAACGACACTTTGACGGATGACGCTGCATTGAAAATCATGCAGAAACTGGTAAAACAAGGGAAAGATTCAGCCGCCATTTACCAAGGTCAGGGCCGCGCAGACTTGGCTGAAGCCGAACTGGCCCAAGTGGCAGTGCTTGAAGCCTATCTGCCCAAACAAATGAGTAACGAAGAACTGGAAGCCGCTTTGAAAGAAATAATTGCAGAAGTGGGTGCCGCCGGTCCTCAGGATATGGGTAAAGTCATGGGTGTCGCCACCAAAAAGTTGGCAGGCAAAGCCGAAGGACGTGCCATCTCGGCTAAAGTGAAAGAATTACTGGGATAATACTCCGGCAATCCATATTCGAGAAACGAAACTTCTGCCCCGATTCATCTTTACGGGCAGAAGTTTCGTTTTTTATAAAATCAGTGAGAAGCAAACGTATGCAGTACCCTATCCAGCTTCCCGTTTATCATTCTCACTTCACCAATACCCTGGAATTCAAAGTATCCTTCAGTGTGTTCAGCCACAATAAAAATCTGATATACAGCGCATAAGGCTGACAGTAGTTCCTTCAGTGCGCTGTCAGCACCTTCAGCCGCCGCAACACCCGCACCGGACCGATGTCCTTGACCATCATGCTAAAGGACAAGAATGAGTCATACAATATCGTGGTCAAAAGATTGCACCTGCTTTCCATCTTAACTTTCAAGACAGGAAGAATACTCATTTGCTTCCGTAAGCATTCGGCCTCGTGCGTGTTTTTTTCCCCTCTTTTCCTTCCTACCTTTGTGGCTTCATTATAATCTTAATCCAT